>ERZ772820.1713-NODE-1713-length-16637-cov-4.438126_pt1 | contig 16637 bp, 12 predicted proteins | sample MGYA00511377_ERZ772820 | MGnify/ENA primary metagenome ERZ772820 (study PRJEB29015, sample SAMEA2737684) | human gut metagenome | biome: human gut; feature: human-associated habitat; material: faeces | place: China | collected 2012 ...
CTTCTTGTGTAAAGTGATTCGTTTTTCGATACTATATAATACATCATCATTTTTATTTTTTAAGAGGGTGTGTCAAAACAGGCACATCCTCTTTTCATATCAGATACAGTTCGGCAATTTGTCTATGCAGCCATTTCCCGCATCGGCGATTTTAAAAGCTCCCAATTCATCCCATGAATTGTTCTTAAGCGTGTGTTTCCCCTACAAATTCGATCAAGGGGTAGCTTATAAGCTTCTTTTGCTATTTTTGCGCACATTTTCTTAATGTCAAAAGCAATGGCAAAGAAGGCAAAATCCATTGTGACCTTGTCTTTCCCAACATGTCGGAAACGGCGGTACGCCATGTTGTATTTCATCTGTCCGAATACGGCTTCCGGTTCTATGCACCGCTTTCCCCTGTACTTGACCCCTTCTTCTGAAATCAACCTTTCACGTGCCTTCCTTTTATATTGGTTCAACCGGTGGTTCACTTCTATGATGCGATTCCCCTGTGCTTTAAAGCAACTGCCACGCAGAGGACACCCTTCACATCTGTGTGCCTGGTAGCGGGCACTTTCAGTGATGTACCCGCTGGCTGTCTTGCCACGTTTGGTTCCTATGCGGGTCATGTGCTGTCCCATGGGGCAAACGTAATAATCCCCTTCCGCATTGTAATGGAGGCTCTCCGCATGGAATGGATCGGGAGCATAACGGGGACGTTGCTCTTTATGGAAGAAGTTGTATTTGACGAAGGCCTCTATCCCGTTCTCCTGCATGAATCTGTAGTTTTCTTCCGAACCATAACCGGCATCCGCCACCCCTGTGCCGGGAAGCCTGCCATAGCGTCTTCTGAATGAATGGAAGAAAGGAATGAGCGTGAGCGTGTCTGTCGGATTGGGGAAGAGGGCGAAGTCGGTAATGAACTGGTCCTCTGTGGCTATCTGCAGGTTGTATCCGGGTTTGGTCTGGCCGTTGTTCATGGCATCCTCCTTCATGCGCATGAAGGTGGCGTCATGGTCTGTCTTGGAATAGGAGTTGCGTTCCCCCAGTATCTCCAGATGTTTTTCGTATTCAGCCAACTTCTCACGATGGGCCTCAAGTTCCTTTATCCTTTTCCGCTTTTCACCGCGGGCCTTCTTCTGTTCCTTGTTGACCGGAGCAGGTTCACGGTCCAAGGCATTCTTGAGTTCATCCACTATTTCAGAAAGCATGGCCGGGGTAAATTCCACAGGTGTGTCTTGAGGGGCGTTCTCTTGCGCAATGGACTCATCCACCTGCTCCAAAAGGACGCGTATCTTGTCCATCAGTTTTGCCCGGTTCCTTTCAACGCTCTTGCGCCAGACAAAAGTGTATTTGTTGGCCTTGGACTCTATCTTCGTACCATCGACATATTCCACGTCAAGGCTGATAAAGCCTTTGTCGGCAAGGATGAGGACCAACTGGGTGAAAACGTTGTTGATCTCATCCTTTACGCGGTTGCGGAAGCGGTTAATGGTGATGAAATCAGGCTTCTCATAACCGGCAAGCCAGATGTAATGGATATCACGCAACAACAATTGCTCTATCTTGCGGCAAGAGTAGACATTGTTCATGTAAGCATAGAGAATAGCCTTGAGCATCATTTTGGGATGGTAAGGGCAGCGGCCGGTTGCCTTGTAAAGCCTACTGAAATTATCAAGATCAAGACTGTCGACAATTGCATTGACTATGCGGACCGGAGCATCCGCAGCAATATCCGCATCGATTCTTTGAGGAAAAAAGACCGTTTGGTTGGGAGTGTAAGGACGAAAATGTATATTTGCCATAACTTTTGAACTTATGCCTAAAGATACGAAAACTTTAGGAAATAACAAAGCCCGGGCTTGGGAAAGTCTGGGCTTTGAGCATTAAAAAGAGGATGTGCCTGTTTTGACACACCCTCTTTTTAACAATTTTATTCTAACAATCCTCCATGCCTGCGGCACACCTGCGCCAACATCTCTATCGAGTCTTCAAACGACTGCGTGTGCATGATGCCATAATGTTCTTTCAAAAATTCCAAGCCATTGAAACGGCGCAAGTAATTGAAAGCCTGTCTTTGCTTGATGTGATAAGTCTTTGCAAAATCGGCTATCAAGGCGATGGTGTATTGCAACTTGTTTGTTTCTTCGCGTGGCATATAAATTTCCTCGTTTTAATCTTCCGTTTTCGTAAAAATAATCATTTCTTGCAGAATATCTACCACACAGATGAGAAAAACCATAAATACTATAAAAGCAATATGACTTTTGCCTTTTCGTTATCCATCCCCGGCATCGTCATTTCTATCAACACATACAAACGAAAAAAATGACCATTTAGAGATGACTCTTGCAAACAGAATAAGTCCCAATTTTTCAACCATTCAAAAAGTTTTATCAACCAGCGATAATTCTACATAGAAACATTCTATAAATATCCATAAGGTACAAAATCTCATTAACAGCGAAATGTTTAAAGAGCAAAAGCCAACCATCCCATAACAATTTAATTATGAATCAGTTGGATAATCGCACATTCTTTTCTGAATATACTTAAAAAGATTTTACGGAAGACTTCAACATATTCAAAATTTAATATTCATAGTTATCAGTCCCTCCATTCATATCTTACCACAAGCTATGACATCAATAAATAGTGCGGCAAACTACCTCTCCCATTTCGAACACCTAACCAGCAAATAGAAACAACGCGCACAAAAATCAATCATATTTGACTCCCCATGCTTTATTAGGTTCATCACCCAACCACAACTCCAGCGTACCACCCTTCTGAAACATTTCGTGAGAAAACTGAAAATTATTATATTCCTTACCATCGAAAGCAGCCCGTTGAATATAAATATTCTCATTAGAATTATTATAAGCTTTTATTCTAAAATATTCTCCCTCATAATAATTGGAATCTAAAGAAATTATTACTTCATCAAATAAGGGGCTCGTAATATCATAGGAAGGATGAAAAGCAGATCCTCCATCTATACTAAATAATCCAATAGACATCAAAGCACTAATGCCTGCCATCTGTCCCTGATCCTCATCATTACCACTATATCCACTTTCAGGAGTAATCGAGCCATAAGTCTGATTTCTCACTCGTCGCACCCAATACTGAGTTAACCAAGGCTTACCCACATGTGAAAAGACGTGTGCATTTGAACAACCGGGCTGATTCGCATAACTGACATAGCCAAACAAAAAATCCGATGCAGCAGATTTTTCAAATGCAAAATTCAATTTGCTAGCTAAGCGATCATTTCCTCCCATTTGAAGTGCTAATCCCTCTAAATCATGAGACAAACCAAATGTAGCTTGCCAGGCATTTGCTTGTACAAAACCATTACCACTTCGTGGATTATCATGCAACCATTCTCCGTTATTTTTCCTTGGCATAATTAATCCAATAGTCTTATGAAAAGAATTAGACCATCCCGAAGCTCTTTTGTTATAGTAGCGATATTCCTTTGATTTACCCATAGCTTTTGCCATCTGCCCTAAAGCCCAATCTTCAAAAGACCATTGTATAGTCAAACCTGCATCATTCGGACAATAGCCATTACATTCGTAAAAATCCAATTCCTCATCCATATCAAAAGCAAGCATTCCTCCTCTACTATGATTACGTTTCATCGCTTTATAGCCAACCAAAGGCGACCACTTATGTGTTATCCCCCTTTGATAGGCACTAGTGATTAAAGAGGTAGCTGGACATCCTGTCATAATATATGTATAAGCTCCTGCGGAAGGTCCTCGAGGCAACAATCCTCCATACTTATCATATTCAATTAATGACGCAGCAAAATCATCCAATACAGACGGATAAGCCATTCCCCATAACGTATTTAGATTCCATTGAGTCAGCCATAAAGCATCTGAATTATACATGTGATGTATTGAATTTCCTTCCGAATCTTTGGGCAATGTACGCACATGAAATTCTGGATTAATGGTATGAATACGTGTTTGAGTTCCAATACGTTTTCCCCCTATCAGATAATCAGGATATTGTCCGTTAGAATCATCTACCTTATGACGCCCCAACAGAACATGCCACAAATCTGTATAAAATTTTATTTTTTGCCTATATTCTCCTCCATTTACATCTATTTTCCCAAACCATTCGTTCCATATATCGCAAGAAGCCTGTTTTACTCCATCAAAATCCCAATGCTTGCATTCTTTCATTATATTTTCACGTGCATTTTCAATACTCACATAAGAAACAGATGCTTTCAACAAGACTTGATCACCAGCCTCCCGCTCTCCCATATCAACTTCAACCCCTGAAGTCAACGATTGTTTAAAAGAAGATCCAGACACTGATTTTAACTCAGAATCTCCTTCCATTTCTTCAATATTCCATTGTTTTTGTGCTCCTTTCCAACTATTGAGTGTTTCAAAAGGTCTTTCAAACTGAACTACAAAATAAACTCTCGCCTTATCAACTCCTCCCCAAACTCTACCGGCTGTATCAAAATAGCCGGATATTTCATTATCCGCAGTCTTAAAAGCCTTTGCATTAATCATTGTAGATGTAGCAACATGTCCACCCAAATTCAACAGAATCTTCTCAAAGGCTTTTTGAGTATAAGTAAACCTATAAAATCCAACTCTGTCTGTTACAGTTTGTTCCACCCAAATGTGATATTTGTCAAGATATACACGATGATAACCAGGTTGAGCAATTTCACCATTATGAGAAAAATTTGAGCACCATTCATTTTCGCCTTTACTCACTTCCACATCTCCACTAATAGGCATAATTGTCAAGCCAGAAATCATCCAGTTATGAATTTGAGGAAAGCCTAAAATACGAGTGGAATTATAATTATATCCCCCACCTCCTTGATTGATATTACGAGTAAGCGGAGCAGAACTTATCATACCAAAAGGAAGACTTCCTGTGACAAAAAAGAAATATCTTCCTTTAGCAGTTTCAATAAATGGATTTACCCATGACACATAGTCTTCATAAGATTCCGGAGCTGGATAAACTTCAAATTCAGACAACCCTAAATTTTTGCCTTCCCCATCTGTAACCTGAAAACGAACCCAATTTACCTTTTTCGAATCAAATTCTACCACTTTAGGAGTACCATCATCAGGAATCGTATTGACTATTATAGAAGTACCATCACTAAAATACAAAGTACCGGCTGCTGTATGAGTATTCTTGTCAGCTCTATCATAAAGAACTATCTTATTAATGCACACAATACTATCCCACTCCAACTGTATCCATGGATATGGATACACTCGCCCTCTTGCATCTAATCGACTATTTGAAACCCATTCTCCTTTATTGAGGATACGGATTTTTTGATCAATTACCATGGATGCAGCACTTTCCTCATTTAATATAGAAGAAGCAGTAACATGAGCTTTCAAAGCTATATTATGAGGAGTTCCCCATGACATAGTATAAAAAAAGCACATCAAAACAGATATCAATGTCAATCTCATTACTAAATAAAAATCTAATTTTCTATATTTCTAAAGTCTTGTTTAAATTCTATTCAAAAATAAAGAATAAAATTCAAACAAGACTTATATATCTACTTTACTCTATCATTTTTTGCCAAATGATACCAGCCGTTGTTGCTGTATAGGTACCTGTTTTATCCAAAATATCCGTTCCTACATTCAGATTCAAAGGCCAATATGCTTTTAAGCCTTCTTCTGTACCACCAAATCCACCATTAATATCAGTAGCAATCTCCTCTTCAGTACGCACGTCACTCCAAATAGAAAAATCCTGAATATAACCACGCATATAACGATCTGCATAAGATGGAGAAGTACCAATCTGCAAATCAACTTGATTACTAATACTCAATTCCTTACATGCGGCAGAACCAACTTTTACGCCATCCAAATATAAGGAAATATTTCCGTTTTTATAATAAGTAGCGGCAATATGATACCAACGATTCAATTCCAAAGGTGATGTTGACAAACCGTTCCATCCATTTTGTTGAATATAAAATTGTATCTTGTTACCGCTAGATCTCAACATCCAACCTTTTCCATTGCCTTCACATGAAACTATATTCTGATCGCCTGGAGCAAATTCAGTATAATACACACGACATTCTATAGAAAAGCTCTCTTCCATTTGCCACATTTCAGCCAGTCCCAAATTCATCTTTGCCCCAAATCCAAACAAGGGGATGCCAGAAGAAACAACATTGGCATGAAATATCTCAATATCTTTCTGCAATTGCAAGAACGCATTTTCATAAGCCTCATCACGACCCGAATTCTCCAAAATAAAATAAGCCCAATCAATTTGTTTTTGAAGACTTTTTTTTGAACCGGGAGCTATATTTCCCTCCTCAATTCCTTCCTGAGTATTAGTAATTAAAGATTCAGCTTCTCTAATGCACTCCTCCAATTTCAAATATGAAACAGATAAATCTTCACTACATGACATTATCAATGCACAAAGTGTCAGTACAAATGCACTTCTCCAAATATATTTATTCATAGTCTATCATTTATTATTTAGTATCCTTCATTTTGTCCCAAAGTTGTCCAATCCTGCATACCGTCAAATTGTACTTGAGGAATAGGACGAAGAATATGGTACTCTTTTATATTATCAGCAGCATCCGGATTGAACATTTTCACATGTTCTACCAACTTACCTAAACGTTTCAAATCTAACCATCGCTGCCATTCACCACCTAATTCTCTTGCACGCTCTTCTAATATGAAATCAAGAGTCATATCAGTTTCACTGAGTGCCATTTCTTGCTCATGCCCCTGCTTTGTCGCACGCTTACGCAATGCCATGATATCATCAAGTGCACCAGACAAATCCTTATTAGCACCACGAATCTTAGCTTCAGCACGAATCAGATAAAGTTCGGCCAAACGAATTACCGGATAATTACGGTCTGAATTAGTCGAAACATCACCTGGACGAGTATGATCATAGAATTTTGTCATTCCAATAAAAGTTTTACGATCTGTAGGTATCCCCTTTTTATCATACATATCATCAATATCAAACGCTGTATAACGGGTCTTTATTCTATTTCTTTCTGCAACAGATAAAGGTTTTACACTCAGATAAAATGCCGTATCGACATATAATTCCTGCATCTCGGGAAACATTGACGTATCATCGTCCGGATCATTATAATACCATACCGTTTGATGCAAATCTTGCCAGCGTAAATCCGCTTCATGATTAAATAGCGAAATGTAATATACAGAAGGCATAGTTATACAACTTCCATACCCCGTATAACGCAATTGTGTGCGTAAACCCGGATAGCGGTCAATAAACATCGCATAATGCCTCCAATAAAACGAACTCTGTTTGAATGCAGCATCTTCCACAAATTCGGTAGTCCATATAAATTCATCATTCCGCTTACTATCATCCCACAAATCTTTCAAAGAAGATGATAACTTGTACCCATAATCTCCATCAATAACCTGCGAAGCCATTTCAGCAGCCTTATCAAACTCCTCATTATATAGATACATACGTGACAAGAATGCCTTTACAGAAGGGGCATCAATACGTCCATAAACTTTAGTGCGCGTATCAGGCAATAAGTCCAACGCAGTTTTCAAACCTTCAATAATTTCTTTATAGAATTCAGAACGAGGAGAACGACGGGCTTCCATTCCTTCCGTTTCATCTGTGCTCATCGGCAAATATGAATCTCCCCAATTTTCAGTAATAATCCATAGAAACATTGATCGCATTGTAAGCATTTCAGCTTTGCAGATATTCTTATCTGCTTCATCTGCAAATGGAGTATCATCTATTGTTTCAAAGAACATATTGATGTTCGCCAATCCTTTATAGCAGTGATTCCACAGCCAAGCAACAGTACTTGATGTTGCTGTCAAACCTTTATAATCACAAACCTGTGTTTCAGAATTATTTCCACCACGCAAAAACAAATCAGTACCTTGCTCCGTAAGATAAGGCCATTGAGAATCCCCACCATACAAATTATTTATTTTTGTATATGATTGATAGACTAATGCCTTGATTCCATTCTCTTCATTAAAAATTTCCGTTGTCGAGCCGTATGACTCTTCATCTAAAAAATCACAGCCGACCAATCCTATTACAGAAACGGCTACTATTACTAAGTTCAATAATTTCATTTTCATATTTTTATAATGTTTCAAAGTTAGAATTGAATGTTTGCGCCCAAAATATAAAAAGATTCCCACCATGAAATACCACCTTCATTACGGAACTGACTAAATCTTATCGGATCATTTGCCGTTACATAAAAACGAGCTTTCTTTACAACCCCATTCATCCATTTTTTAGGCAAAGTATATCCCACGGTAATATTTCGTATATTGATATAATTATTCTTATGATAACCCGCTGTATTCAGATATTGAATACTTTGGCTTGCCACTGGACGAGGATACTTGTTAGTGGGATTTTCCGGAGTCCAATAATCCAATTTATATGTATTATTTCGAGCCGCATTTCCTCCCCAGTTAGCTATATAGCTATCATAACCCATAGCCCCAAACTCTCCATAGCAATCTATTGAAAAATCTAATTGCTCCCATTGTCCGCCAACTTGTAATCCACCAACCCAATCAGGACGGTTCGTACCCAAAATGCAACGGTCGTTTCCATCGATCTTACCATTTCCATCTAAGTCTGCCACCTTCACCTCGCCAGGTTTTTGTCCGTACATTGCAGCAAGCTCTGCTTCATCAGTCTGCCATATACCTAATTTTTTATAATTATAATACACTCCATTCACCGGATATCCTATAAACAATCCATTATTGATATCCTCCTTCATGTTGGGATCTTGCAGAGATACAAGTTCCTCTTTATTACGATAATAAGACAAAGTAATATTTAAATTCAAATCTTTTTGCTGAATAGGTATAAAAGTCAAAGTTGCTTCCAGACCTCTATTCCTTGTATCACCAACATTTGTCCATGCTCTATTGAAACCAGTAGTATAAGGTAGCGTTTTAAGATAAAGCAAATCGTAACTTTTTGAATCATACCAATCCAATGTTCCATAAATACGATTATTCAAAACTCCAAAATCAACCCCAAAATCAAGCATTTTATTTCGCTCCCATTTCAAATCTTTCGTTGGACGAGTAGAAGGCTCCAAACCTGGCAGATGAATGGCTCCACCACCATCATAGAAATTTATGAACTTACTTCCCAATGTTCCTGCTGTAGAATAGGCCGCAATAGCATAATTTCCCGTTATACCATAACTCACACGAAATTTCAAATTACTAATCCATGAAATACGTTTAATAAAGTCTTCTTCTGACATTCTCCATGAACCTGATATAGAAGGAAATACAGCCCATTTATTACCAGGTGCCAACTGAGAAGCACCATCAGACCTTACTGAACCTATCACAATATAGCGGTCATTATAAGTATATTGTACACGCCCAATATAAGAAAGCATCTGGGTCCTGACAAAACCTGTCGAAAGTGATTTAGAATCCGTCAATCGGCTCATGTTATACCACAAATAGGCTGGAGATTCCTGATTTTTCCCTGACATGCTGGAATTAACAGTTTCAATATTCTGCATTTCAAATACTCCTGTCAAACTTAAAGCATGTTTCTTAATATTCAAGTTGTAATTCAGGACATTATTCCAAGCCCAGCTTGCTTTTCTATTATTATGAACTCCTGCTGTATTAATATCATCCTGAGTAGCCGTACTCCTATTATCATAATAATAACCACGTGAGGAGAACGCCGGGTTATATGAAAAATTAGTATTGTATGTAAAATTTCTACATAATTTTATTTCTGCGAACAAACGTAGGAAATTCTTCCATTCTTCAGTTTTATCTTTATAACAATCATCATTTTCATTGACATACGGATTTTTTGTCAAAGGATCACCCAACGGGAATCTATTTAACGAACCATCATCATTATAGACTTTTGTAAGTGGCGACATTGAACCCAATGACGAAAGTATTGACGGTTTCGAACGCTGATTGGTGTAACTAAGTCTATTTGAAATACCTACTTTCAGAAAAGGCAATACTTGATGAGATAAATCTGTTGTCAGATACAAATAATCCTTACCCTCACCTTTTGTACGACTATCGTCATTTTTATAATTGAACAATATTTTATATTGTGTTTTTTCGTTATTGTTTGCAATAGTTATTGAATGATTGGTCCAGACACGTTTTTTATTGAAATAATCTCCTGCCCAATCTGTATCAACGTTACCCATATTAGCCATCTCAACACCTGTAAACACTTTGGAATCATCTGATTCATCACTCCATGTTCCTGCCGTTCTATAAGCTTCGCGTTTGTAAGCTACATATTCGTCGGCATTCATGATGTCAAATGTTCCCTTATTATTCACTCCCATACCTACAAATCCATCATAAGAAACAATAGTCTGTCCTTTCTTAGCCTGTTTAGTAGTAATTAAAATAACTCCATTAGCTCCACGCGCTCCATAAATGGCTGTCGATGAGGCATCTTTTAAAACATCAATAGATTCTATATCTCCAGGATTAATAGAGGAAATAGTTTCATTATAGGGAACTCCATCTAAAACAATCAACGGGTCGTTGCTTGCATTCTTAGAACGTGTTCCACGAATACGAATGGAACCACCATCCATACGAATTCCCGCAACCCCAACTAAACTGGAAGTCAAATCATAAGATGGAATCTGTGCTATTTTATCCGCAGAAATAGAGGCTACCGAACCTGTCAAATCCTTTCTTTTCATTGATGTATAACCCGTCACCACCACTTCTTCAATTCCGATTGCATCCACTTTTAAAACAACATTGATTGGCTTACCGTCTGTTCCCGGAGTTATTTCTTGGGACAAATAGCCTATATAAGAAAACACCAATACATCTTTTCCATTCACACCATTTAAAGAATAATGACCGTCCACATCAGTAACAGTACCAAGACTTGTACCTTTAATCATTACTGTAGCACCAATTAACGGTTCTCCATCTACATCTTTAACCATTCCGGTGTAGGTACGTTTCACTTGTTCAACAGACTTTCCTTCGTTCAAATTACCTGCATAAATTTGAACACTTTCCACAATGAAAAAACAGAGGAAAGTCAAAAAATGCCTTTCTAATCCAATCTTTCTCATAATTATCATTTTAAGATTTTACAAAAATTTAAAATTATCAAATATTTAAAACTATACTTTCAATTATCCACAGTTCTAATGCCAAATGCACAATATGCAAGATAACATACACAAAACAAGGTTACAACCGCCCCACCGATAATGCCAACTTCACCAATGGCAAAACCTATGACAGGAGTCACTACCCCTCCTCCGGCAATAGCAGTAATCATCAAGCCTGATATCTGATTGGCTTTATCCGGTCGCACTTGTAACGCCATTGAATAAATAATGGGAAATACAGATGAAGCAAAAAATCCTACACAACCTATACACACAAGGTTGACCAAAGCACAATCCACAAATATCAAGATCAGAAATGACAGGATGCACGCAATGATATTCACTTTGAAATATTTTATCCCGGAAATACGAGTAAGCAGGAATGCCCCCAGCAACGCCCCGAACGTGCGACAAAGGAAATAGACCTGCGGAGCAAACTTCATTTGTTCATCACTCCATCCGAAACGGACGGCCATCAACTTCGAACTGATAAAATTTGTCGCCACATCAACTCCCACTATAAAGAAAATCCCCATAAAAAGAAGTAAGATAGAACGGTTTTTAAGCAACCCAAAAGTATCTGCTACAGAAATAAAGTTCTCCACCTCTGACACATTTTCATGTTTGATAGGTGTTGCAAGCAACCATACGGCAGACAACACGGTGATAAGCCCCAATATCGGGAAACAATAGTACCACTTGTCTGCCCCAAAATGATTGACAGCTAACAATACAATTTCAGGACCCGCCAATGAAGAAATTGCTTTAACAACCTGACCAGCAGTCAAACTGCTAGTCAAATAAGCGGAATTGGAGATTACATTACTAAGCAACGGATTTAAAGAAACTTGCAAAATGGCATTACCAATTCCAAGCAAAGCATAAGCCATCATACATGTTACACTCCCATAAGCAAATAAAGGAAGAAGCATACCCACAATAGTGATTGCCATACTTAGAAGGACTGTATTTTTTCTCCCCCATTGATTCATTTTATTTCCGATAGGAATACCTAAAAACAAAAACCAAATAAATACCATAGAGGGTACAAAGCCGGTCATCATCGGTGACCAATTGAAACTGCGCTGTACGTAATCAGACGAAATACCGACTATATCACAAAAGCCCATTACAAAAAAGCCAAAGAGTATCGGCAAAAGTGATTTTGTCACTTTCTTTTTCATAATATCAAACTATAAATTCAAAAAAACATGTACCAGAAATAACGATTCGCATCATTGCAACCGTGAAAGTGCATACGCATAAGCTCCCAAAGCAATGGCTTTACTAGCTCCTAAACTGGAAATCATGATTCCTATCTTTTTCGAGCAATCATAAACAGCATATTTATCTGCAAACGGGACCTTCACCATACGACTCTTATTCTCCAAGAAGAGAGAACGCTCCGCATCATCCATAAGATTGTAAACCTCACTCTGTAGGCACTTAAAATTCAAACCCGCAAAAGTAGATATAGAACGGTTCATCTCACGGAGCATACCCGGCAGTATATATTTGGATGCCCCCGACAATCCTCCGCCTATCACCACAATGCCATCCACCATATTAAGCGCATTGACAATAGCAGCACCCGCCATCTCGCCCATCTCGTCGAAGCACCTTATTGCAGCTTCACGATTGCCAGCACGCATGCCTTCAGCTATGTCAAATATATCTTTCGGAGTGAAAGCATCCGTATCTTCACCGGTCAGTTCACGATAGACCCGATGAATGGCACGAATACTGACGCTTTCTTCAGCAAGCATATCCGGATATTTCTTATTTCGCATAAGCCACACATCACCACCGCAACCATTGTCACCGGTCAATAAACAATTATTAATCACCACTCCTGCCCCGAAGCCGGTACCTAAAGTAATACCCAACAGATTTTTATAACGTTTAGGATTCCCCGCAGCTTCAAGTTCACGATTGACCTGCGGCAACACACCTGACAATGCTTCACCATAAGCAAACAGGTTACCATCATTATTAATAAAAACAGGTATTCCAAACTTTTCTTCCAAAAAGGGACCTAAAGCTACTCCACCACAGAAAGCAGGGAAATTAGGCAAATCGCCAATTACTCCATGTTCATAGTCGGCCGGACCTGGAAATGCAAAACTAATGGCAACCGGTGCTTCCGAAAGGGAATCTTTTATTCTACAAAATCCCTCTACAAGTACTGACAGACATCTGTCTAAATCATCTGGCACGGATAACAAGCACACGGGCGCTATCACCAATTCACAACCTTTAATAGCCGAAAAAACAAAATTTGTCCCTCCTGCATCCAAAGTCATCACCACCCTATTATCATGTTCATACATATAATATCCGATTTAAATTGAGCCAATACTTTTTTCAGAATCTCACATAAGCCTTAATCGTTCCGCATTCCTTGCCCGCTGCCGCTCCACAAGGAGTAATCGTATATACTCCTACACTTGCCGGCACAATGAATGTTTCGGCATAATGCACCACAAACGGCTTAAAAGCACCTGTAGGGCTTTCGACTACAGCTTCTTCACCCTCTACTAAGTTCAACACATTCACGCTGCCGTTAGTATGATGGGTAACCGACTTGGTAAACCAATGACGGCGCGTTTCAATAAACTCATTCGGATGCAATCCGGTGCGTTCTTCTCTCCAACCGTCTCCTGCGGCTACATCAGCAAAATGGTTGGCAAGATACTCTTGTACATACTCCGTATTCCGTTTCCAATCTATCACGCACTTGCCTCTTTCCACATTAATAGGGCGCGGTTTACCATCCAATCCCAAGCGCTGCCAATCCCAAAGCTTAAATGTGAACAAATTGGGTGTAGAACTGATTTCCAGCACCAAAGCCTCCGATCCAGAACAATGTACCGTTCCACCAGGAATCAGATAATGATCGTGTTTCTTGGCAGGTAGTCTGTTCACATACTTTTCCGCATCAAAAACAATATTGCTTTTCTGAGCCTCACGCAAATCATTAATCATATCATCCCTATTGATACCGGTCTTCAATCCGAGATAAACAGAAGCACCTTCTTTGGCATCCAGCAGATAATAACTCTCGTCCTGAGTATAATACATGCCGAAATTCTCACGGATAAATTGCGTAGTAGGATGTACCTGCACACTTAGGTTTCCACCGCCTACCGTATCCAAAAAATCAAAACGGATAGGGAAATCCTTGCCAAAACGCGCTTCTACCGGTTCCCCAAGAAGTTCTCTTGATCTCAGCAGTACCAAATCGACCGATGGCAATTCAAAACGCACACCGTTCACCTCAAGATACAAACTATTCTCTTCGGGTACACAGTCAAAGCACCAACCGTAATTCTCTTTTTCCGGATTCAAGCCACACACTTCCTTCATCCATTGCCCACCCCACGGAGCCGGATCGAAAAAAGGCACTACCCGAAAAGGAGTTTTGACAGTTGCGTCTATCCCTTTAAAGAAAGTTTTCCGATCAATCAACTTCGGCTCACCCGCTACATGAGTATCCAACCAAAAGTCCACTTTGCTAAACAGCCCTTCTTTATACTTATCAAGAATTCTCCAATCATTAAAATAGCCACGCTTGTATTGCAAGGATACAGCATCTGCCCGGTTATCTATCCCCAAAGCTTTCACCTCATGAGCACGAAAACGTTGCTGGATTTCCCAACGAGCCATGTCAACATATACCAATGTCGTTTTCTCCGAAGCCAACATAGCAGCTCCGGCTCCCACTACAACGGTTTTGTCACTTTCCGCCACTTGTTTGCGAGCCGCCTCCAGTTTATCAACATCGAAATAATCTTTCAAAGTCAGATTAGTCACATAACCAAAAAGCACATCATCCGTCATAAAGCGTTCTGTCATCGCATTAATCTCAGCTTCCGACTTCATCAAATCGCGTGTATTAATAAATAAGGTGGGAGACAATAGGCTCAATTCTTCCATCACCTCTTCCTCACGCACTCCAGCATAAAACTCGACCGCAAGCACCGAACATGTATTAAAGCACTCCATTAACAAAGCACCAACATCTCTCCATCCTTGGAAAATAGTCCCCGAAATCTTAGTAGAAGGGAACTTGTCATAATTCACTTTCCTCATAATATGTACGCTTAACCATTATGTATGTATGAACATATATTTATTTTATGCAAAGATATAATCTTTAAATATAAAACAAAAGAAACTCTGAAGTTTTTTTCAGAAAAAAGATTTATCTTTGCAACACCAACGAATAAAAGAGAAATGCAACCATGAAATTAGAACCAAACTCTGAGAAACCTCTTCATATCCAAGCAGAAGAAGTACTGAGAAAGCTGATAGAATCAGATGAGTACAAAAATGGGAAGCTACTTCCCAACGAAGTACTATTGTCTGAACAATTAAACATATCAAGAAATACGCTTCGTCAAGCTATCAACAAACTGGTATTCGAGGGATTATTAGTCAGAAAAAAAGGACATGGTACAAAAGTGGTACGTAAAGGTATCACAGGAGGAGTGAAAAACTGGCTGAGTTTTTCACAAGAAATGAAGATGTTAGGCATCGAAATCAAAAACTTCGAACTGCATATCTGCTTCAAAAAACCATCGGAAGAAATCCGTTCCTTCTTCAACATAAGTCCGGAAGAGGAAAAAAAGTGCTTGGTATTAGAAAGAGTACGAGGCAATAAAGAATATCCATTTGTCTCTTTCATTTCCTATTTCAATCCCGAAATTCCATTGACCGGTGATGAAGACTTTACGCAACCCCTCTATGGGACACTGGAAAGTACATACAACATCATTGTAAAAACCAGCAAAGAAGAAATTTCCGCACGACTGGCCGGAGAGTTTATAGCAGAGAAACTGGACATCAAATCCAGTGACCCTATATTAATAAGGAAAAGATTCGTTTATGATATCTAGGGAACTCCCATCGAATATAATATAGGATACTACCGGGCAGACAGTTTCACCTACACCATAGAAGCAGAAAGATAAAGACTTGCAATCATGGATAAAGAACAAGCTATACCCCTTGCCAAACAATAAAAAAAAATGGTAGCCGAAAAGTTACCATTGAAAGCACTCTATCTATACGGTTCATATAGCAAAGGAAATCAAAGAGAGGATAGCGACATAGATATTGCCGTGATAGTAGAGCACCTGAATGAAAACTATTTTGAAGACACCCCTTTATTGTGGAAACTTAGACGTAAGATAAGCAACCTTATAGAACCTGTTTTACTTACAGAAGACATGAACAATCCCCTTTATTGTGATATTACAAAAACAGGGATTCTCATATAAAAGAGGTATTGCAAACCACTTGCTACCGAACTCCGACAACCTTAGTGAATAGCCTAAATCAATCAATATGAGTTACTACGCTCCTCTGAATGACAAAATGATAAGGAGTTTTGAATTTTGACACACCCTCACTGAAAAGGCTGAACGTTTGAAGCAGGCCATTCGCGATGGTATTATTAATGTTG
>ERZ772820.1724-NODE-1724-length-16593-cov-12.219676_pt1 | contig 16593 bp, 13 predicted proteins | sample MGYA00511377_ERZ772820 | MGnify/ENA primary metagenome ERZ772820 (study PRJEB29015, sample SAMEA2737684) | human gut metagenome | biome: human gut; feature: human-associated habitat; material: faeces | place: China | collected 2012 ...
TGGACTGCATCAGCTGTTCCATGCCCCAGAAGCAGCCGCCCGCCAGATAGATGACGTTTTCTGTGGTATCCATATGTGTGCGCGCCTCGCCGGAGATAGGAGACGGCTGTTCGGTCATTTCCTTCTGTTCCGTTTTCCGCGGCGTGTTCTCCTGCCCGGCGGCACATCCGCTCAGCGGCAGCATCACGGCAAGCAGAAGCGGCCATACGCTCCGATACATGGCGTTTTCCTCCCTTCTGAGGGGGTCATTCCGTCTGTCAGCCCTTGTCGGCGGCAACGGCTTGATCGATGAGCTTTTGCAGCGTTTCCATGTTCTGCTCGACGTCAATGCCGCCGAGCAGCGGTTCGCCCACGATTCGTCCGTTGCGGTCAAACACGTAGGTGGTCGGGAACGCCATGATCCCCAGCGCAAACGTTCCGGCCTCGCTGTTTGCGTCGAAGTAGATGTTGCGGTATTTCGCGCCGGTCATTTCGAGAATCTGCTTGGCCAATTCAATGCCCTGCTCGTTGCCGCTCAGGGTTTCCACGTTGATGCCGACGACCTCGCCGCCCTGCGCCTTGATGCGCTCGTTCAGCGCGTTCAGGTCATCCAGCTCCTGCACGCAGGGCTTGCAGCCGTTGAACCAGAAATTCACAACGGTGAACGCATTGTTGGCAAACAGGCTGTTATCCACGTCGTTGCCGTCGAGATCCTTTCCCTGAAACTGCGGGAAAGCGTCGCCCTGCTCCTCGTCGTTCATCTGAGCCGCCGGGCTGTCGGCGGCGAGCGCCGCGATCTGCTCCTCGATCTCCTGGATCTTCTCCGCGTCCGCCTTGAGCGTCTCGTATTCCTCGGCGGAGAACTGATCCTTCGCGCCCTCCACGGCGCTCATCAGCACGTCGCCGTAATTGCTGCTGATCATATCGTCGGTCACGTTTTTATCCATGGACATAAACACCTTTTCCCAGAGCGCGCTGTTGGCGAAGAGAATGTCGTTTTCAACCGCCAAAAGCTGCTCTTCCGTCTTTCCCTCCATCGTGTTCATGTCGGAGCTTTCTTCCATCTTCTCTTCCATGTTCATGGCGGACTTTTCTTCCATCTTTTCTTCCGTGTTCATGGCGGACATTTGTTCGCCGCAGGCGGTCATGGAGAAGGTCAGCAGCAGGCCGATCATCAGCGCGATTACTCGATTCGTTTTCATTGTTTTTGCTCCTTTTCTTTGTTTTCGTTTTGAGATGAGTCACCAAAGCCAAATGTATATCGGATTGCGTCCGTCGGGCAGGCCTTCATGCACATGCCGCAGCGGATGCACTCCGTATGGTTGGGCGATTTTGTGATGTCCACGTCCATCTTGCAAGCCCTCGCGCAAGCGCCGCAGGATACGCATTTGCCCGTATCCACGCGCATCTGGAAAAGCGAGACCTTGTTTAGTAGCGCATAGAACGCGCCCAGCGGACACAGCCATTTGCAGAACGGGCGATACACGAACACGCTGGTCAAAACGACCGCCAGCAGCACGCCGGCCTTCCACGTGAACAGTTTGCCCAGCGCGGCGCGGATCCCGGCGTTGGTCAGGGACAGCGGAATCGCGCCCTCCAGCACGCCCTGCGGGCAGAGATATTTGCAGAAGAACGGATCGCCCATGCCGAGCTGATTGGTCACGAGCATCGGCAGTAAAACCACCATCACCAGCAGAACGACGTATTTCAGATAGCGCAGCGGTTTTAATTTCTTCGTCGAAACCTTGGGCGAGGGAATCTTATGCAGCAGCTCCTGAAACCACCCGAAGGGGCAGAGGAACCCGCAGATAAAGCGCCCCAGCAGCACGCCGATCAGAATCAGGATGCCGGTGATATAGTAAGAAAATTTGAATTTCGACGAGCCGACGACCGCCTGAAACGCGCCGATGGGACATGCGCCCGCCGCGCCGGGACACGAATAGCAGTTCAGCCCCGGCACGCAGACATATTTTCCCGCGCCCTGATACAGCGCCCCCTTTTTGAAATTCGGCAGGTGGATGTTGGTCAGCAGCGCGGCACAGCCCTGTATCCATCCGCGAAACCGGGCGAGAACATGCGTTTTTTTCTTATCCAATGCCAACACACTCCATACACAGCCGAATTGCCTTCGAGAAAACCGTTTGGGCTTCCCCGCGCCAAACGCCGAAGCCGATCATCAGCACCGCGGCCGCCAGCAAAACGCACTGGATCAGCCCTTTTCTTTGTTTCATCGTTTTCCTCCTGTCGCTTTGATGAGACGAGTATACACCATGGGAGTTAAAATTTCCGCTAAGAAAAACTTTACACAAAACTTATCGCCATCTGTTATAATAAGGTCAAAACAGAAAGATGGAGGAGCCTATGCGCCTTTTAGTTGTGGAAGACGAGCAGTCCCTGCGCGAGGGAATCGCCAAAAAACTTCGGTTATCCGGGTACGAGGTGGACGCCTGCGAGGACGGCGAGGAAGCGCTCGACATTTTAGCGTCCGAGCAATACGATTTGATTCTGCTGGATCTGAACCTGCCCAAGGTGGACGGCATGACCGTCCTGCGCACGCTTCGCCAAAGCGACCTTGAAACCCGCGTGCTGATTCTCTCCGCGCGCAGCGAGATTGCGGATAAGGTGGACGGGCTGGATGCCGGCGCAAACGACTATCTCTCCAAGCCCTTCCATCTGGCGGAGCTTGAGGCGCGCGTTCGCAGCCTGACCCGGCGGCAGTTCATCCAGCGGGATATCTGCCTGCGCTGCGGGCGGCTTTCCTTTGATACCAAGAGCCGCGTCGCCTCCGTTGACGGCCAGCCGCTCTCCCTGACGCGGAAGGAATGTGGCGTGCTGGAATATCTGCTCCTGCATCAGGGGCGGCCGGTCAGTCAGGAGGAATTGATGGAGCACGTCTGGGATGGGAGCGTCGATTGCTTCAGCAATTCCATCCGCGTGCACATTTCCGCCCTGCGGAAGAAGCTGAGAGCGGCGCTGGGGTACGATCCCATCTGCAACCGCATCGGCGAAGGATATGAGATCAAAGGAGAATCGCGATGAAACGCCTGTCGCTTCAATGGAGAATGACGCTCCTGACCGCCTTGCTGATCGCCTGCGCCTGCATCTGCCTGAATCTGCTGCTGTATCGTTCGGGCGCAACCGGCATGGATTCTCTGAGCGGCTACATCATGCAATATCAGCCGGGCGACGTGGAAGGTCTGGCCATCGAAATTCCGGACGACCAGATTTCGGATTTCCTCATCCATTTTTCGCAGGAGGTCTGCGACGCCAAGGCTCTTTACGGCTACAAGGGCTGGCTCATCACCTCCATCGTGACCCTGCTCAGCGCGGCCATCGCCTATTTCGTCACCGGCAGCGCCTTGAAGCCGCTTGGCCAGTTTTCCCGTCAGGCGGAAAAGATCAATCAGGACAGCATCGCGACCCTGCGCCTTGACGAAAACGCCGTTCGGGAGTTTCAGCAGTTGAGCCGCTCCGTCAACCAGATGCTCGACCGTCTGGCGCAGTCCTTTGATTTGCAGCGCCAGTTCGCGGGAAACGCCGCCCACGAGCTGCGAACGCCGCTGGCCATCCTGCAAACCAAGCTGGAGCTGTTCGCCGAGGAGCACCCCGATATGGACGCCGAAACGGCGGAGCTGGTCGGCGCGCTGCTGGAGCAGCTCGGCCGCCTGACGTCGCTCGTGCGCACCCTGCTGGAGATGAGCAATCTGCTCTCCGTTTCCCGCTCGGATCACATCGCGCTCGCGCCGCTGGCGGATGAGATTCTGGCGGATTTGACGCCGCTCGCACAGCAAAACGGCGTTTCGCTCCGCGCGAAATGCGACGACGTCTGCATCATCGGGAGCGACGCGCTGATTTACCGCCTCTTATTCAATCTGGTTGAAAACGGCATCAAGTACAACCGCCCCGGCGGCTCCGTCACCGTCTCCATCCATCAGGAGGCGGCCATGGCGGTTCTGCACGTCTCCGATACGGGGATGGGCATATCGCCGGAATACCGGGACAGCGTCTTTCAGCCGTTTTTCCGGATTGATAAATCCAGAAGCCGCAAGATGGGCGGCGTGGGGCTGGGGCTTGCGCTCGTGCGCGAAATCGCCGTTCTGCATGGCGGTTCCGTGGCAGTGGAATCCAGCTCCGACTGCGGAACGACCTTTTGGGTCACCCTGCCGACGGAGCAGGGCGGTTGACTCCATCAGCATTTTTCACATCTTGACATGGGGCAACGGCAAAAGCCACCGGATCGACCGGTGGCTTTTGCCTGTTTATACTAATTCGCAGTTAAAATGCTTAACAGAGCGCATCAGATTTTTTGTTCTGACGAAGCCAAGTGAAGTGAGGCGTACTGGAGGTACGTTGAACGGAACGAGGCAAAGTCAGAGCGAAAAAGATGGTGCGCGGATTAAGCCATTTTAACAAGAATTAGTATTACATAGCGCCCTTATGCTTGAGCACGGCGCTGACCGTCTGGCACAGAATTTTAAGATCCAGCCCGATGCTCCAATTACAGATATACTGCGTATCGAGCTTGACAATCTGCTCGAAATCCGTGATGTCGCTTCGGCCGCTGACCTGCCACATGCCCGTGATGCCCGGTTTCATCGCCATGCGGGCGCGGTGATGCAGCTCGTATTTATCCCATTCGTCCACCGTCGGCGGCCTCGTGCCGACAAGGCTCATATCGCCCTTGAGCACGTTGAAAAACTGCGGAAATTCGTCGAGGCTCGTGTTGCGGATGAACGCGCCGATGCCCGTTTTTTTCGTGCCGTCCGGCAGAATTTCGTTGCCGATGATGCGCGGATCGAAATCCAGCTTGAACATCAGGCCGTCCGAAACGCGGTTTTCCTTCATCAAATCCTTTTTGCGCTCGTCCGCGTCCAGATACATGCTGCGGATTTTATAGAATTTGAATCGCCGCCCGTTCTGCCCGATGCGCTCCTGCGAATAGATGATCGGCCCCGGCGAAGCCTTTTTGATCTGCGGGCCGACGATCAGGATGATGATTCCGGCCAGCACGCAGCCGATCAGGCCGCCGACGATATCCATCAGCCGCTTGACCAGCGCCTGAAACGGCGTGGCGTAATTCACCGTGCTGGTCAGCACCGTGTAATCGCCGATGTGCTCGACGAGCTGCTTCTGGCTCACGCCGCTCTCCAGCGTCAGCTGCTCGTGCACGACGACACCCATCTCCTGGCACTGCGCAACGAGCTTTTCTGCCGCCTTGATCGCGTCCGCCTCGATGAACACCTCGTCCACCCACTCGCGGCAGATGTACTCCGCCGCGCCGCTCAGATTCGCCGCCACCGGGATTCCGTTCAACGTCTCCCCCTGCGCGTCGCGATCCGAGAGCACAAGCCCCGCCAAGTCAAGCGCATCGTTTGCGGTTGTCAGCAGCTTCTCGGCCACCTCCGCCGCGCGCGCTTCCGGCGCGACAATCAGCACGGCGCGCTTTTTCTCGTGCTTCATCCGCTTTTGCAGCAGCTTCTTGTATATCTGCCGAAGCGTGTAACCCAAGACCATGTGCAGCGCCGACGTGCCGTAAAGAATGATTCGCGAATACGCGTTGCTGGCCTTGAGCGCGACCAGCAGCACAGCCATAACGGCAAAGACAATCGCCGCATGCTTGACGCTCACAAGCGCTTCCCGGTACATCCCGCGCCTGAGCACGTCGTGCATCGTGTTGAACATCACGCAGACCGTGAAATCCAGCATCAACAGCATAATCAGCAGTTCTCGGTACAGCTCCGTCTGATAGCTGCCCCAAGCATGGCTGAACCGCAGGCTGAATGCGGTAAAAAACGCAAGCGCAAGGCTGAGCATATCCAGCAAAATAAAGTCAAGATGCTTCAGCCAGCCCTTAATCCCCCGCTCGTACATACCCTTCCGTTCGCTTTCTGTTTTTTCTTTCTCAGCCGACCGCCACAAAGCCGAGCACGGGCAGCCCGTTAAATTCGCAGATTTCCAGCTCGCGAAGCACCTGCGCGTTCTTCGTGACCCACGGCTGAATGAACAGCACCACGCCGTCCGTCTTATCCGCAACGGCCTGCGCGTCCACCGCGAAGCGGTCGCAGACCTTGTATCCCCCCGCCTGCGCCGCCGTCTTCATCGTCTGCGCAATCTGCGCATTGGCCAAATCGCCGCTCAAAACGAGGCCGCTTACGCCTGTCGCGCTCAGCGCGGCAGACAGATACGCGCCGTCGTTGTACAGCGGATTTTCGGCAAACAGCTTATCCAGACCGCGCAGGTTCTTTTTCGCCGCGCCTTCAGGCTCGACGCGCGCCAGCAGATGCAGGCCGTATCGCTCCTCCAGCTCGTCCGTATCCTTCACGCTGCCATCCAGCAGGAACGCCAGCACATACCAGCCGCCCGCCAGCACAAAGAACGCGAAACCGCCGAGCACCGCCCATTTGAGCATCTTGTTCTTCGGTTTCCAGCCATCCGTATAGACCTGCTCGTAATACGCCTTGTCGTCGTCGGTCAAATTCTTTTCAATGTTACTGAGGGTCGACAGATACGATGCCAACTGATTCGTGCCGTTTTGCCGTGCGGAAACCACGCCCCCGTCATAGCCCGTCCGGCCGGTTTGGGTCATCGCTTCATAGGTCATCCCGCCTTCGGCAGTCTGCGCAATCTGCGCGCAAACCGCCTGAACCTGCGCGTCGAGCACCGCCAGAATCTCTTCGCCGATCTCCTCGCTGGGCGCGGAAACCGAAATATAAATTCTGCCGTCGTTGCTGTTATCATCGCTCAGTTGGATGGCTCTCTTTTCCGTTTCCGTAAACCAGACGCTCATCAGCTCCGAGAGGTAGCGCTGGCTGCACGTCAGGCCGGTCTTCTCCCGCACCTGATCGTATACCTCCTGCTTCTGCAAAATCGAGCCGATTGCAAGGCCGATGCGGTTCAGATCGCTTTCCTGCGCGGCGACATAATAGCTCTTGTTCGCCATATAGACCGCTTCCGGATTCATGTTCATATAGATGGATTCCGCCTGGCGCGTTATCTCGTCCTCATAGAACTGGTGATAGCTCACATATTGCTGAATCTGGTCGATGTTCAGATCGTCGATGTCCATCTGCGCCGGTTGTTTTCCCGTCTTTATTGCGCCGAACGCGCCGCCCAAAAGCAGCCCCGCCACGCCGGCCAGCAGCAGAATCTTCCATTTTTGGAGGATATATCGCATCATTTGAACGAGATCAATCTCTTCCTCGTCGTTTCGCATCTTCTGTCTATACGTCGTCTGGTTCGTCATGCTTCTCTCCCCGTTCTATTTCTGTTGTTTTTTATTACATCCGCAGCGCCTGTTTCCGTGCGGTATGTTCGCCGGTCAGCGCGTCGCGGTTTTCCCACTTTTCAGTATGTTTAATATATCATCTGGACGCTTTCCCGTCAAGTCCGGCAACGCAGAAAAGCGGCGCTTTCCGTCGAAAACGCCGCTTTTTGTGTCAGCAGATTCCCAAAATGCGCTCGGCGCGCGTAACCTCGTCCGCCGTCGGCGCGGGCACGCCGTCCAGCGGGTAGGCGATGCCCAGCTTCTTCCACTTGGAAAGGCCGAGCGTGTGATACGGCAGAATTTCCACGCGCTCCACCGTCTTCAGCGTCCCGATGAACGCGGCCATCTGCCTGAGATCGTCCTCGCTGTCCGTCAGGCCGGGCACGAGCACATGGCGAATCCACATCGGCTTGCCCATGTCGCTCAGCCTTCGCGCCATCGCAAGGATGTTCGCGTTGCCCGTTCCGGTCACGCGCCGGTGCAGCTTCTCGTCCATCGCCTTGATGTCGAGCATCACCAGATCGGTGACGTCCATCAGCCGCTCAAACGCCCGCTGATCCGCCGCATCCGCCCGATAGGGCTGCCCCGCCGTGTCCAGCGCGGTGTGCACGCCCTTTTGGTGCGCCAGTTCGAACAGCGCCGTCACAAATTCCATTTGGAGCATCGGCTCGCCGCCGCTGACGGTGATGCCGCCGCGCTTTCCGTCCTTGCCCCAGTATTTTTTGTAGCGAAGCGCCCGCTCAATCAGGGTTTCCGCGTCCGTCGTCTCGGCGGCGGGATTGCTTATCTCCCACGAATCGGGGTTGTGGCAGAATTGGCAGCGCATCGCGCAGCCCTGCAAAAAGATCACATAGCGCACGCCGGGGCCGTCCACAAGGCCGAAGCTCTCGACGGAGTGCACCCGTCCGATCGGCTTACATGCGGTCATGGCAGGTGCGGGCGATGACGTCGAGCTGCTGCTCGCGGGTGAGGTCGATAAACTTGACGGCATAGCCGGATACGCGGATGGTGAAGTTGGCATATTCCTCCTTCTCCGGGTGCTCCATCGCGTCGATGAGCTTCTCGGTGCCAAACACGTTGACGTTCAGGTGATGCGCGCCCTGCATGAAGTAGCCGTCCATCACCTGCACGAGGTTCTTGGCGCGCTCCTCGTCGCTGTGCCCCAGCGCGCCGGGGTTGATCGTCTGCGTATTGGAAATGCCGTCCAGCGCCCAGTGATACGGCAGCTTGGCGGTGGAGTTGAGGGAGGCCAGCAGGCCGTTCTTCTCCGCGCCGTAGCTCGGGTTCGCGCCGGGGGAAAGCGGCTCACCCGCCTTGCGGCCATCCGGCATGCTGCCGGTCGCCTTGCCGTAGACGACGTTGGAGGTGATGGTCAGGATGGAAGTCGTCGGCTCGGAATCGCGGTAGGTGTGGCGCTTCTTGATCTTTTCAAGGAACTTGCCCAGCAGCCACACGGCGATGTCGTCGGCGCGGTCGTCGTCGTTGCCGTAGCGCGGGAAATCGCCCTCGGTCTTGAAATCGACAATCAGGCCGGTTTCATCGCGGATCGGGGTCACCTTGGCGTACTTGATGGCGCTCAGGCTGTCCACCACATGGGAGAAGCCCGCGATGCCCGTCGCAAAGGTACGGCGCACGTCGGTATCAATCAGCGCCATTTCCGCCGCTTCATAATAATATTTGTCGTGCATATACTGAATCAGGTTCAGCGTATTCACGTACAGCCCCGCCAGCCAATCCATCATGCGGTCGTAGGCGGCGATCACCTCGTCGTAATCGAGCACCTCGCCGGTGACCGGGCGATACGCCGGACCGACCTGCTCGCGGCTCTTCACATCCACGCCGCCGTTGAGCGCGTAGAGCAGGCACTTCGCCAGATTCGCGCGCGCGCCGAAGAACTGCATTTCCTTGCCGGTCTGCGTCGCGGAGACGCAGCAGCAGATGGAGTAATCGTCGCCCCAGACCGGCTTCATCACGTCGTCGTTCTCATACTGCACCGAGCTGGTCAGCACGGAGATCTTCGCGGCGTAATGCTTGAACGCATCCGGCAGATCCTCGGAATAGAGCACGGTCATGTTCGGTTCCGGGGACGGCCCCATGTTTTCCAGCGTATGCAGGAAACGATAGTCGTTCTTGGTGACCATCGAGCGGCCGTCCACGCCGATGCCGGCGACCTCCAGCGTCGCCCAGACCGGGTCACCGGAGAACAGCGCGTTGTAGCTCGGAACACGGGCGAACTTGACCATGCGGAACTTCATCACCATGTGGTCGATCAGCTCCTGCGCCTGCGCCTCGGTGATGAGGCCGCGCGCCAGATCGCGCTCCATATAGATATCCAGGAACGTGGAGATGCGCCCCACGGACATCGCCGCGCCGTTCTGCGTCTTGATCGCGGCCAGATAGCCGAAATACAGCCACTGGCAGGCTTCCTTCGCGTTGGCCGCGGGCTTGCTGATGTCAAAGCCGTAGGCGGCAGCCATCGCCTTCATGCCCTTGAGCGCCTTGATCTGCTTGGCGATTTCCTCGCGCAGGCGGATGACGTCCTCGGTCATCGTGCCGTCGCCGCAATTGGCCAGATCCTTCGTCTTTTCCTCGATCAGGAAATCAATGCCGTAGAGCGCGACGCGGCGGTAGTCGCCGACGATGCGGCCGCGGCCATAGGTATCCGGCAGGCCGGTGATGATCTTGTTGTGGCGCGCCTTCTTCATCTCCGGGGTGTAGGCCATGAACACGCCCTCGTTATGGGTCGGCGCGTACTCGGTGAAGATCCTGTGCAGCTCAGGGTCGGGCTCGTAGCCGTAGTTGCGGCAGGCTTCCTCCGCCATCTTGATGCCGCCGAACGGCATGAACGCGCGCTTGAGCGGCTTATCCGTCTGCAGGCCGACAATCTGCTCAAGCGCCTTGTCCGCCTCGCTGATGTAGCCCGCCCCGTAAGCCGTCAGGCCGGAGACGACGTGCGTCTCCATATCCAGCACGCCACCCTTCGCGCGCTCCTCCTTCTGCAGCTTCTGGAGGATGCCCCAGAGTTTATCCGTTGCCTCCGTCGGGTCGGCGAGGAAGCGCTCGTCCCCCGCATAGGGCTTGTAGTTCTTCTGAATAAAGTCGCGAACGTTGATCTCTTCGCGCCAGATGCGGCCCTCAAAGCCTTCCCACTGCTCAAAATGAACCATGCAAACTCTCCTTTATGGGTGGTCGTTGATGCTGATGAAAACGTGGTTATTGTAGCATGGCCGAAATGTTCGCACAACTGACGAACTCGCCAAGGAAACGCCGCGCGCTTTGGCGTTGAACCGTTTTCCCGTTTCTTTGTACAGAATCCATCCGCTTAAATCGGATAAACCGCCGCATTTCCCGCGGCGGACGGCGGAAAGCCGTTCGATTCTTAACGGTTTTCTAACGCGGCTTCCCCGCTTTTTCGCCCTTGTCTAGTCTGTCCGTTTTTCCCGGACACATTCAGCCGTCTGCTCGCCCCGATGATACCATAAATCCCGCGTTTTTGAAAGCCCTTTATTCATATTTGTTAGAATGTGCAAACGTCAATTCGCTGGCAATGTCCGATATTGACAGAGTTTTCACGGTTTTTGAATGTACTAAAAAATGCAGGAATTGAATAGTTCATTCAAATTCCTGCATTTTAAGGGGATTGATTCCGTTTTGTCCTTTATTTTACACCAGATTGTTCACAAAATGCTCGATGCGGTCAACGCCCTTGTCAATCTGCTCCATCGAGGTCGCGTAGGAGATGCGGCAGTAGCCCTCCGCGCAGAAGGCCGTGCCGGGGGTCAGCGCAACGTTCGCGTTTTCCAGCAGCATGTCGGCAAAATCCATCGAGCCGCCGATCTGCCGGTCGCCCAGATGCTTGCCGATCAGCGCGCTCATGTCCACCATCACGTAGAACGCGCCCTTGGGCATCACGCAATTCAGCCCGTCGATGGCGTTGAGGCGCTGCACGATATGGCGGCGGCGCTCGTCGTAAGCCCTGTGCATGCGCTCAATCGCCTCGCGCCCCTTCGGGGAGCGCAGCGCCTCCTCGGCGGCGTACTGCGCAATCGAGTTGCTGCCGCTGGCGACCTGGCTTTGCAGGCTGCTCATGGCGCGGATCACCTCAATCGGCCCCGCGGTGTAGCCGATGCGCCAGCCCGTCATCGCGTAGGATTTGGAAACGCCGTTGATCACGATGGTCTGCCGGAAGATATCCTCGCCCAGCGACGCGATGGAGATGTGCTCCTCGCCGTCGTAAATCAGCTTTTCATAGATTTCGTCGGAGACGACGTAGAAGCCCTTCTCCACCGCCAGCTTCGCGATGCCCGCCAACTGCTCGCGGTTCCAGATACAGCCGTTCGGGTTGTTCGGCGAGTTGAGAATCAGCGCCTTGGTGCGCTCGGTGACGTAGGGCGCGAGATCCTCCGCCTCGGTGACGAAGCCCTTCTTCGCGTCGCCCTGCACCAGCACCGGCACGCCGCCGACGATGCGCACGATTTCCGGATAGGAAACCCAGCACGGCGTCGGGATGATGACCTCGTCGCCGGGGTTCACAATCGCGGCCAGCGCGGCATAGATGGAGAATTTCGCGCCGTTGGAGACGATCACCTCCGAGGGCGAATACTCCAGTCCGTTGTCCAAGCGCAGCTTTTCGCAGATTGCGCGGCGCAGGCCGAGCGTGCCGGCCGCCGGCGTGTACTTGGTCAGCCCCATATCCAGTGCCTCGTGCGCGGCGGTGCGGATATACTGCGGGGTGACGAAATCCGGCTCGCCGACGCTGAAGGACACCACATCGCGCCCGCTCCGGCGCATTTCCTTCGCCTTTGCGTCGATCGCCAGCGTGGGAGACGGCGCAATCGACGCGCACATACGAGAAAGCTCCAAGGACAAGACAAACGCCCCCTTAAACCGGGTCGGCCGACTTCATTGCCGCCCGAAATGAATTTCAAGAAAATTATACATCCATTTTACCCGTTTTGCAATCGCCATTTTGCCTTTATTTGCCGTTGTTCTTCGTCCACTTTGCACATTTCGATTTCGATTCCTGCAAATTTGCCTTTGAGCGTCATTTTCCCCCGCTTTTTGCAGCTTATGCGCCGTGCTGTCTTTTTGTTAAAAACGGTAAATGAGCAAATCCGAGATTTTGCATGAATTCCGATAACGGGCGCGCAATGCGCGCCCCTACAACGTTGCGAAAAAACAACCGCACATTGCCCGTAGGGGCGCGCATTGCGCGCCCGCTTTTTGTGTAGAATTTGCTTTTTGCTCAATTATTGTTAAAAACACTTGCCATAATCTTTTTTTTGATGTATCATTGTTTCGGTTGGTATCTTTTTGAAACATTTTTGGAGGTGTTATTTTGCATCGCATGTACAAATGGTTCCTCGCGGCTGCCGCCGTCTGCCTGATGGGCACGAGCGCTGTCGCCGCTGCGGAGGATTCCTACTACCTCGAGCTGCCCACCAAGGGAATCACTTCTTCACGAAAGATCTCCGTCAATGTGCCGGATGAAAACCCGGTCGTTGACGGCATAAATCCGCTGACCGGTGAGAGCTGGTACGGCAACTATTATCCGATCCTCGTCAACATCGACGCGCACCCGGACGCGCTGCCGCACTGGGGTGTCGCCTCCGCCGATATTTCCTATGAAATGCCGGTTCAGGGCGACGGTTCCACCCGTTCCGCCATGCTCTTCATGGGCACGATCCCGTCCTACGCGGGCCCTGTCCGTTCCGCGCGCGTGCCGATGGGCAGCCTGCGCGAGATTTGGGATAGCGCGTGGGTCTTCTACGGCTGGCAGAACTGGGCGAAGGGCCCCAACCTCGTCGTTGACGTGGACGACTGGGCGCTCTCCGTCCATTCCGACGCGCGCCAGAAAGGCCGCTGGGTGTTCCCGTTCGTCGAGGGCTCCGAGCGCAATTACAGCGATCTGTTCCACCGCGAGAACGACGGCGAGCACGTCGCACCGCACAACGTTCAGATCAACATGAACGCCGTCGCCTCCCTGTTCTCCAGCGAATCGACCAAGCACCCGTTCAAGTTCACCGAGACCGGCCTTGACCGCGGCGTGGACGTTTCCGCCATCACCATCAACTACAAGACCACGAACCCGGCCTACGTCTCTTCCTACGAATACAACGAGATGACCGGCCTGTACGAGCGCTATCGCAACGGCGCGCCGTACTACGACGCCCTCACCGGCGCGCAGACGGAATACGCCAACGTGATCGTGCTCCGCACCGAGGTTAGCTGGTACAACAACGCCCCGCAGCGCCCGGTGATTCAGCTCGTCGGTCAGGGCGTGGCTGAAATCTTCCAGAATGGCAAGTACATCCGCGGCACGTGGGTGCGCACCCATGACGGCAAGACCGGCGACGACGCGAAGTCCCTCCCCGCCCGCATGATCTTCCTCGATGAGAACGGCGAGGAGCTTGAAATGAAGGTCGGCAAGACCTTCATCCAGATCGTCAACAACGATCAGGCCGTCATCGTGAACGCGGGCGAGCAGATCGAAGGCGCGACCGCGCAGGCCACTCCGGCCCCGACCGCGACCCCGAAGCCGACCCGTACCCCGAAGCCGACCCGTACCCCGAAGGCCAGCGCCAACGCGACGCCGGCGCCTGTCGAGGGCGAGGACAACGCGGACGAGGATGTTTCCTTCGGCGGCTAATTGAACAAACCCATCAGGAAGGCGAATCGACTGCGGTTCGCCTTCTTTTTTGCAGGAAGATGGCGCAACAAAAAATCCGCACCGGCGTGACGCTGATGCGGATTTCATTTATGCGTGTGTGCGGGGAATCTCTCAATCCTCGACGGGATGATCGGCGCGGTACTTCGTCAGCAGCTTCTCGATGCGGTTCCACGGGTTGAGCAGGTAGCTCAGGGACTGATCGTGGTTGAGCGTCGCGATGACGAACGCCATGTATTTGCTCATGTCCGCCTGGCTGAACCACGGGCGTTCAAGCACCTCTTTGGGGGTATAGGTCAGGTTCGTGGCAAACACGTGGTCGATCACGCCCTCGGCATACGCCTTGTCAAACGCCTCCAGGCCGCTGGTGAAGAACGCGAACGTCGCGCCCGCGAACACGCGCTTGGCCTTGCGCCGCTTGAGGTTATACGCCAGATCGAGGATGGAGTCGCCGGAAGCGATGATATCGTCGGCCACGAACACATCCTTGCCCTCCACGCTGTCGCCCAGATACTCATGCGCGACAATCGGGTTGCGGCCGTTGACCACGCGGGTGTAATCGCGGCGCTTGTAGAACATGCCCATGTCCACGCCCATCGCGGAGCTGTAATAGATGTTGCGGTTGAGCGCGCCCTCGTCCGGGGAAATGACCATCATGTGATGCTTGTCGATGCGCAGATCATCGTAGGTGTGGCACATGGCCTTGAGCATCTGGTAGGTCGGCATGATGCTTTCAAAGCCGCTCAGCGGGATGGCGTTCTGCACGCGCGGATCGTGCGCGTCGAAGGTGATGATGTTGGAAACGCCCATCGCGACCAGCTCTTGGAGCATCACGGCGCAGTCCATGGACTCGCGGGAGGTGCGGCGATGCTGGCGGCCTTCGTAGAGCATCGGCATGATGACGTTGATGCGGTAAGCCTTGCCGCTGACCGCCGCGATGATGCGCTTGAGATCGGCGTAGTGCTCGTCCGGCGTCATCGGGATCTCGCGGCCATAGAGCTTGTAGGTGCACTGATACGCGCCCACGTCGCAGATGATGAACAGATCATAGCCGCGAACGGTATCCTTGATCATGCCCTTGCCCTCGCCGGTGCCGAAGCGCGGGCAGTGTGCCTCCAGCAGGAAGCCGTTCTTATCCGAGCCATAGAAGCTGTGGAGCTTCTGGTCGGAGGTCGCGTCCACCTGCCAGTTCATCAGATACTCGTTGACCCTGCGGCCCATTTCCTCGCAGCCGTTCATGGCGATGACGCCCAGCGGCGCGACAGGCCGCATCGGGAATTTCTGGGACGACTCGATGTTCTCATTCATGCTTGAATACCCCTTCATAATGTCGATGAGATTCTCCCGTTTGACAGTATTGAACAGCTTGATTATAACACATTTCGCCCCGAATTTCCGCACCAATTTGTTATCTTTATAAAAATTCGTCCGCTTGTGACAAATTTCCATCCGCTTTACGGCAACGCTACACCAACTGAACACTTTTTTAACGCAGTTTTCACGCCGCGCCTTCCCCTTGACCCCCCGCTTTTTGCTTGCTATAATATAGCCAAATCAACTCAGGGAGGTCTTTGCGTGAAACGCATTGTTTTAACCGGCGGCGGCACGGCCGGCCATGTCTCGCCCAATCAGGCGCTCATCCCCCATCTGCTCGAGGAGGGCTGGGATATTCACTATATCGGCACGAAGAACGGCATCGAGCGCACGCTGATTGAGCCGATGCAGGGCGTGACCTATCACGCGGTCAGCTCCGGCAAGCTGCGCCGCTATTTCGATTGGAAAAACTTCACCGATCCCTTCCGCGTCATCGCGGGCGCGTTCCAGAGCATCGGCGTCATCGGCAGGCTGAAGCCGAATGTCGTGTTCTCCAAGGGCGGCTTCGTCAGCGTTCCGGTCGTCTTCGGCGCGGCCATCTGCGGCGTGCCGGTGGTGATGCACGAGAGCGATATCACGCCGGGGCTGGCCAACAAGCTGTGCAAGCCGTTCGCCAAATCCGTCTGCACGACGTTCCCGGAGTGCGCAAAGCTGCTCGCCCCGAAGGGCGTTCTGACGGGCACGCCGCTCCGCGCGCAGATTTTCTCCGGCGACCGCGCGCGCGGCCTCAAGCTGGCCGGCTTTGACGGCCAAAAGCCCGTTTTGATGATGATCGGCGGCTCGCTGGGCGCGCAGACGGTCAACGCGGTGCTCCGCGAGGCGCTTCCGGCGCTGACCGAGCGGTTCGACGTGCTCCATGTCTGCGGCAAGGGCAATCTGGATGCGTCGCTTGAAAACACGCCGGGCTACAAGCAGTTTGAATACCTCTCCGACGAGCTGCCGGATGCGTTCGCCTGCGCGGATATCATGCTCTCCCGCGCGGGCAGCAATTCGCTCTCCGAGCTGATGGCGCTGTGCAAGCCCGCGCTGCTGATCCCCTACCACAGCGGGCGCGGCGATCAGGTGCTCAACGCCAATTCGCTCAAGGCGCGCGGTCTGGCGCACGTCATGCCGCAGAGCGAGCTGACCGCCGAATCCCTGCCGCCCGCCATCGACGCGCTTTGGGCGGATCGCGAGCTGCTGCGTCAGCGCCTCGCCGCCCTGCCGGACGCGGACGGCACGCAGCTCGTTCTCGACCAGATTCACAAGTACATGAAGAAGTAACGAAGGGAACGTTGGGAAAACGTTGAGGCTCCGCTTCAAACTCCGG
>ERZ772820.1735-NODE-1735-length-16447-cov-8.351330_pt1 | contig 16447 bp, 9 predicted proteins | sample MGYA00511377_ERZ772820 | MGnify/ENA primary metagenome ERZ772820 (study PRJEB29015, sample SAMEA2737684) | human gut metagenome | biome: human gut; feature: human-associated habitat; material: faeces | place: China | collected 2012 ...
GTGTATTGATGATTGATTCGTTCAAGAAGATTGAGTTGGAGGATATTTCCGAGTCATTCCCTGCCTTTATCACGATGATTACGATGGTGCTCTGCTACAGCATCGCCGATGGCATCTGCCTTGGCATCCTGAGTTATGTGCTTATCAAGATGATGGTGGGTAAGTTCAAGGATCTGAATCTTACGCTCTATATCCTGAGCATCTTCCTGCTCTTCAATTATGTTTTCAGCTAAATGAAGCGATAGATAAAAACGAGGCGGCAACCTGCATCACGCAGATTGCCGCCTTCTTCATTTCTAACTAACTTTCTTATCAACTATTCAAAAAATGTATCAATATATTGGGTATATCCAGGGCTGATGCTCTGGATGTAGCTTGTTTCTTGTTTCAATCTTTCTACTTCATCTTTTTACTTCAATCTGATGATGTTCAGCGAGCTGGCTGGAATCTCTACCGTAGCACCATTCTTCTCTGTAGTTACGTAGTTTTCTACAGGATAGATATTGGTAGGATTGTCGATGGTGTTCTCCTCCAGACCGTTCTTGGCAGAAAGGCGGATGAGCTTGCCAGCCTTGATTTCCTTGCCCTGAAGATTGATCTTCGCTGTGGTGTGCTCGGTGCTGGTGTTGGCAATCTTCAGGATTACCTCGCCAGTCTGCTCATCGAGTGTGGCTGTAGAGAAGATGCCAGGAAGGGTGTTCGCCTTCAACTTGGTAGCGAATACCTCCTTGCCATCCAACTTGGCGAAGATGCTGTCGCCTACCACCTTCAGCTCGATATCGTACCACTTGCCGGTTTCAATCTTGCCTGGACAGGTAGCAATCTGACTCTTGGCACCATTCACGATAGACTCCACGCCGTGCTGGGTATTGTTCCAGCCACCGAGGTTCAACCAGCAGTAGTTGTTCTTATCCACGTAGTTGAAGATGATGAGGAAACCCTCGTTTCCGGCATCCTTCTTCGCGCGTACCTTATATATATAGCCGTTGCTGGTAATCTCGCCCGGATTCAGACGGATGCAGCTCTCCTCGTTGCTGGTCTGCTTGATGAGGCTGCCCTCAGTCTTCCACTGTCCATGAATGTCGGTAGGCAGTTCCTGCAAGGTCATTGGCAGCGCCTTGCCGTTCTCATCGCTGTAGCCCTTGTCCTCGAAAGATACCTGGGTGCCCCATGTTCCCATTCCCACACGGCAGATGGCTGGCTTCACCTGGGTCTGCTCATACTTGTATGGATTCTCCTGGTTCACCTTCAATACACGGGTACCGATGTTGTTCGCCATCACGTTCTGAACGTAGTAGGATGGAGTTCCGAATACCTTGTCGGATGTATATTGAATCATATCCGGTGCCCACATACGGTTGTTGAGGTTGGCGAAGATAGGAGCGTAGGATGCCATGGTCACAATATCAGAGTTGTTCTCGATGCCCATCATATAGACAGCCTCACCGAGTGCTGCATCGAGCGAACCCATATTGCCGAAGCCCTGGGTTACGGCATATTCGCCTACATAAATCTCGCTGCCCTTGCGGTCGTAGTTGTCATACTTGTTGAAGTTCTCTGCAAACCAGGCTGGGTTTCTGTAGTAGTGCTCATCGAGCAGCTCTACGCTCTCGTTGCTTTCCCACTTAGGATTGTCATCGCCCCAAGCTACCACGTTGCCGATGAGGTGCATCTTAGGATATTTCGCCAGAACGGCATCCTTGAACTTCTTGAAACGCTCGTAGTAGTGGTCGCTCTGAGCCGCAGGATCCGGCTGGTTGTTCTCATTACCAATCTCCAGATACTCGATGTTGTATGGTTCCGGATGACCGTTCTTGGCACGCAGCGCACCATACTTGGAGGTAACAGGACCGTTGGCATACTCCAGGGCATTCATGCACTCGTCAATCCAAGGCTGGATGCTATCCACAGGAGTCATACCGCCGTGCCACAAACCTACGTTTACTACATAGAGAGGCTTGGCGTTCAAGTCTTCGGCAAGCTGAAGATACTCATCGAATCCCATACCGTCGCTGGTGCGGTAGCGCCAGTTTACGTTCTTATGTCCCGGACGCTCCTCGATAGGACCGATGGTCTTCTCCCAGTGGAATGCATTCTCAGGAGACTCCTGTCCCTCTACGTAGCAACCGCCAGGAAAGCGGACGAACTTAGGATGGATGTTATAGAGAAGCTGAGCCAAATCAGGGCGCAAGCCGTTCTCGCGATTCTTGAAAGTAGGAGGGAAGAGGCTAACCACGTCGAGAACGATGGTACCCTTGCCATCGGCTACGAGTTCAAACTGTGCCTTGGCATCGTTGGCATTGGCAGTGAGTTCTGCTGTATATTTGGTCCATTTCTTGCCTACCTTGGCATTGAGGGATGTTTCAGCATACACCTTGTCGCCCTTTGCGTTGGTGAGACGAGCCTTCAATCCACCCTTGTAGCTACCCTTTGCCCAGAAAGAGAGCTTGTAGGTTCTGCCCTGTACGGCGTTGATGCCCCAGAAGCCCTCGTTGATGAGAGAGGCTGTGGCAGCAGGTTTTGCCGCAATGGTAAGCTGGAGAGCCTTGCCCTGTGCCTTGTTGAGCAGACCCTTGTTGATGAGTTGTGTCTGGATTTTTGCACCTTCCTGGGCGGAAGTTTTCCAGGTAGGGATGTTCTGGTCATCATCTTCGAAGGAGCGGTTGCTGATGAGTTCGGCATAGAGTCCGCCGTCAGCAGCATGGTTGATATCCTCGAAGAAGATACCATATAAATTAGGTGAAACCTTGACGCCTGGATTTGAGGCATCTACATGGATGGTTACTTGGGCGTTGGCAGCCAGCGTTGTGGCGAGCACAGTCGAAAGCAAAAACTGTCTTTTCTTATTCATTGTCATTAATTTGTTTATTTTCAGGTTTGTTTTTATTTTGTTGCTTGTTATTTGCTGGTAGCATGAAGCTGCAGCTTTTGGAAGTTACTTCCTGCTGCGATTCATACACAGCTGCAAAAGTACACAAAATATACAGAAAAGAGGTGGACAAAACGGAGAATATAGTGTAAAAGGTGGATTTTCTGCTGAAAATCCACCTTTTTATCTCTCTGCAGGTTGATTAGTACGCTAGTATCATAATTCGCTTTCGTTTATTCCAGAATCAGGCGTATTGGCATCGCCTTGTAGCGGCCATTGTTTATGCCATTGCTACCACTCACGAATCTCATATTGGATAATCCTATCCTCTTGTTGTAAACATCAAAGTATCTATACCAGAAACCATATTCAGGACTGGTGGTACTGAAGCCCTGCGTACCTGCCAGCAAAGTCTTGGTCCAGAGATTCACATGGATAGGGTTCTTATGGCTCTCGCCCTCCAAGAATCCACCCATAGGCAGATAGATGTACGGCAACTCGGAATCTACCGTCTTGATACGCACGCAGTTGTAGGGTTCTCCTAACGATGTGGACTGCGGTTTCACCTCCAGATTGCCAGCATTTACTAATTCTTCGAACACGGCATCAGTTGGAATGGTATAACCTGCTGGTGCCAAGGCGCTGGAGAGATCCTGAGAGGCATCGCTGGTGCTCTTTTTTTCAGAGATACAGAAATAGCCACCAATGGCTTTGTTGTTCTTTTCCAGTGCCACCACATCTGGGGCATAGTAACCATTGTTGGATGCACCTAGGTTGCGGTCTAACATATAATAAGTAGTGGTGGTTTCATCGGCCTTCTTTCCCTGTACCTTTACCACACCATAATAGAACCAGCCCTTCACCTTCTTCGTGTTATCCCCGTTTTCTGTCAGCTGATAATCAGTATATATCTTGGAAGACTCATCTATCTTATGGAAGATACCAGTATGATAAACAGGATAGGTGATCTTGATGCCAGCCTTGTTGATGATGGTAAATGAAGACTTCCACAAATCCTTGCTTGCCGTAGTATTGGTAAGGCTTACCTTCCATTTACCATTATCTTCTTCCACATTGATTCTGCTATCCTTTTTAATAATAATTTCTTTATCATCTAGTTTAGGGATAAGATACGTGATATTTGCTGTTCCCACGCAGAAATGCAAACCATCATTTCTCACAGCCCCTTGCATTTCTTCAGGAGTGATGCCTTGCACATCCTCGTCCAACCATTTGAAATAGTTGGGAGCTACGGGGGAGTTATTATACTGCATGGTAACGGTTCTATCAGGATCTTCTTTTCTGAAATCGAAGCCCGTCTGCTTGATGGTTATATCAAGAGAAAGGTCGCCAGAAGTAACGGTGATGGTTCCTGTACGTGGATTCTCTGATTGGTTATTCTTTTCAAGCGTAAGCTTCAAGGTATATTTCTTGCCTTTAGAAGATCTGCTTGTCTCTGATATATCATTCTCGGTCTCTTGCTGCCAAGCGGTTATCCAAGCATTATTTTCCTTGACACCATATAGCTTACCATCACTACTCGTTGCCTTTGGCAAGGTAGTAACAATGGTTACGGTAGCCTCTGTTGTGTTTGCATTTATCTCCTGATAATCGCTCACTCCCAGGTCATAGTCTTTGCAAGCTATCATTTGGGTGATTTCAGGGTTATCGTCCCGCACCTCTACTTCCAGTCTATTCTCTGGCTGACTCTTCTTAGCCTCATCAATCGTAGAGAAGCCATAGTCGTTTACCTTGGTTACCTTGATGGTATAATGGTGGTTGCGGAGCAAGGCATATTGGGCCTTTTTGTCATTCTTGTAGAGTGCCACCTTATAATATCCTTCTCTATAATCTTCTTCTTCACTTTTCTTATATTTCGCCTTGATGATCACCATTGCCTTGCCTGCAGAAGTTTCATTTACTGCCACGGTGGTTGCGGTACCGCCGCCCAATGGGTTGGCTTCCTCACTGAGATCAGTAGATTCTGCCAAGTCATCGGTCGTAGGCTCAATATATTTGGCAGGAGCTATGGCTGCCTTGTTTGCCATGTTATAGACGTACAAGCCTGCATTGGTGAAATTACTCTGGATGCTATTGTCTATCTCCAAACTAATCTTGGCGCATTGGCGCAACATCGTCACAGAAGGATTAGCTTCCAAAAGTTTATCTATTGAAATTTCACCCCAGCAAATAGGGGCATCAAGCTGAGGGTCTCTCTCCTTAGCAGCAGTGAGAGACTGCAAGTCTTGCGCCTCGCTTTCCGTCATGTCGCTGGCATTGGCTACAAGATGTACATTCTTGGTACCAGCAGGTACATTGGTTATCTTTACCTTGTAGCTGCCATCAGACTGCTGTGATAAGCCAGAATTGCAATCTGTCTTGCCTAAGTATTCGTTATTGTCTCCATAGAACACAGCGCAGAGCGAATTGAATGTCTCCGAGGACTCCGCTCTTGTACCAATCTGTTGCTTGGTGAAGTTGGTCAATTGAAGGGTCAAGACAAGTCCCTCGGCAGGGAATTCATCCCCGCCGAGTCCGATAGCCTCCATTGTATCCTTGCAAGAAACAAGGCTTAGGAGCAATCCTATCCATATCATTAAATGTTTGATCTTCTTCATTGCTTAAACTGATTTATAACAGTGTTCAAATCTGATTCTAATCTTATTTAATCCACACCAGATGGCTTGCCAGCGTGCCAAGAAGTGCCATCGTAATAGCCTGTGTCATTATCCTTCTTATAGCTGTTGCCATTGAAAAGGAGAATGGAATTTTCGTCAGAAATTTGATTATCTTTCATAATTCTGATGTCCTTCTCGTGGTCTCCCTTAACAGCCTTGAGGGTAATCACAGTCTTATACCAACCATTATTCAAGTTGGTGCATTTCCAACTTTTACCCTCTTTATCATAGATAGTAAAAGACTCGCGATCTTTATTATTGTCATCACCATTTTTGCCATTGGCGACACCATAGACCTTAAACCAACCATAAGTCTGGAATTTGGTGTAAATGGTAAAGTCGATGTTCTCAATAGTTGGCATTTCATCATATATGTTCCAAGTAGGGTCTGATGTAGGATCATATACAATCCAACCCTCGCAGTCCTCGTAGTCGAAGAGCGGTATACCTGGTTCCAAGTGTTGTGGACAGCGATGTAAAGAGTAACCTACGGCGGTGTTGTAGTTGTTGCTAAACATTATCAGCGTTTCGCCTGGTTTTATCTTTCTGTCACCAGTGGCTCCGTGCTGTGTATGTTTCTGCACAGCATTTACACTGAAGTCTTTGTAGTACCACCCCGTATTGGTTTGGTCGTCTTTCATATAGTCTCCTGGCCATCCTGTATCATCTCTGCCACCCCATTTTTCTGTATATATCCATCCTTTTCCTGTGATGGCATTCGCCGTTTCACCTATTTGGGTATATACGTAGATGCAATGGTTGCTTGTTTGAGGTTGATACTTGTCACCTCCCCAATGCTCTTCATACCATCCGTCGTTCCAGTTGTTCGAGCCTCCCTCTTTTAAAACACCCAAGAAGTTTTTTGTCACGTTAGATTTGGTCGGGTCGTTATTGCCGGCGTATGGAATTCTGTCGTTGATGGCTCTGAAGTTGATACGATAGTTACCTACTGCAGGCTTTACCGTCACCTTGATTTTCTTGACAAAGTTGAAGCCTTCTGCAGATTCCTTTGGCTGCACAGTGAGGTAATGTACTGTCGTGGTAACAGGGTCACTGGTTGCCACAATCTTGAAGGTTCCTTCTGGAGTGTCAGGAGTATCACAAGATGCCTGAATGGTTGACTTACCTACGGTGGAAGAGGTTACGTTATTGGTGAAAACCAAACCGCCGAGGTTGGTCTTAAACTGTACCACCTTGGTATTGTTGTCGCTATTCCAATAGATGGTTACTTCCTGTGGATTTACCTCAAAATAAGGAGAGGCATCATAGGCTACATCGAGATACTTCTTGATGTTACCAGCCTTAATCCAAACCTTTGCCGTACCCTTGTAGTTGCCTTTATAGTCGGAGAACTGAATGTCCTTGTTGATGTTGAATGTGATTCTATGATTCTTCACTGCATCTAGCTTGCTCAACACAATCACATCTTTCTTCTCACCACTGGATGTTGTTACCTTTTCATCGCAACCGAAATTATCCGCTGTCAGTATTACGTTCGACTTATAGTCGATGGAGTCTGCCGTGGTAGATGTTACGCTCGCCTTCGTCTTGCTTACCCACAAAGTAGTATGGTTGAAGTCGGCATCTATCGTTACAGGAGTCCAGTCCTTTACGCTCACATTACAGTCGAGGGTCGCGTTTCCCAGACTCTTGATGTTGCCGATAATCTCGTAGTAGGTGCCACGAGGGAAGGTTGGAAGCTCTGTTGTAGAACTTTCATTCTGCTTGTGACCTAATGGAATGATATACTTGTTGTCGATATTTCCATCGATGCTTCCTTCAATAGCCAGTCGTGACTGCTGGGAAGCATCGGCGATGTATCTCTCCGGCAAATAGTATGTGCCTTGGAAAAGCCATTTGGCTTTGGCATTTGTTGGATTGGCAGAGCCTGTTACTCCTTTTTTAAGGGTGATTACATCTTGGTCGTTTATATTTGCGTTATCATCATTTCGTGTCCACGCATCACCTTGATAGTAAAGGCCATTGCTGTTGTTGGTAGAGTTAACCTCATATTCCTTGCTATCAAAGCCTTTTGCATAGTCATCAGAAACCTGAGACTGGCTGAATTTTCCGTCCCAGCAGAGAGAAGTGCTTGGAGATAACTGCTGCGCAAGAATGTTCTTGATTGAAAAACTTTTGCCGCTGAATACAGTTGCTTCAGCAGGATCGAAAATGAGATTCAACTTTACCTTGACACAGGTGAACTTCAGATTTGCGATAACAGTTGCTGATTTATCTGTTGCCTTGATTTCTGTTTCTTCAGTTTTGCCGTTGATATCCTTTGGCTCGTATATCATCGGGATATTCGTGCAAACAGGCATACCTGGCTTTGTTCCGATACCATAATTCAGTATTTCCTTTTTGAGATCATCTTCTTTCTCAATAGTCTGATTGCTCAATACATCACTCATATTGGCAACTACATAGATATGGTAAGTTCCTGGCTCGATGGTGAGCTGGTAATTGGCAACGTTTTCTTCCAGCATCATGCTTGCCAATGGTGCAGGAAGATTCTCTGCTACCAGCTTTCCGTGATTATTTACAGGAAAGGCGTAGAGGCGAAGATCATTGATCTGGCATTCATCTACTGTGGCATTATAGGTAGGTACATCAGAGGAACTGCTGCTGAAAGCCTTGCCGTTCGCACTGAGCACGGTTGGTACCAGCACGTGCAGGTTGCTTGACGAGTTGGGGGTATATCCGTTACCCTCCAACTCGTCATTACAACTAACTGCAAATAAACTAGTCAACAACCAAACTATGAAACCTATATAGATATGAAATCTTCTCATGATAACTTTACCTTTTACTTATTCCATCTCGATGCTTCCATCTCGATGAATGATTTACGATTATAAGTCGGCACGCTGTATGCGCTTGCTCCAGTCGAGGATGGAGATGCCGAGTTGCATATACTGCCACTGGTCGCCTTTGAGGAAGAAGTCGAGCTTGTAGTCGTATTCTCTATCCAGGAACTCCTGTGCCGAATAGTTCATGTTCTCGAAGGCTCCTCTGCCTTGGGCGAGACAATCGGCTAGGTTGATGCGGACCACCTCCTCGCCCGTCTTCTTGTTCCAGATGCTCAGTATCGCATTCTTTTCGTTCTCGGTTACTGGATGCAACACGAGGCGGGAGAACATCAGGGCGGCGTGAGCGGTACGCTCCTGTACGGTACCCTCCGGAGTGGTGAACTCGGTGGTCCAGGTCTTGTATGGGGTGTATGTCAACTCCTCGTCTGGGAGGAGAGAATTGTCGTAGTTGATGTAGCCGTTGGCATCGGTTATCTGATAGCTGAAGTCGTCGGCATTGATGTTGGTAGGCTCGTTGAGCTGGTGCAGTCGGACGGTGAGCTGCTTGGTATCTCTGACGAGGCTGATGGTATGTTTTGTTACCTGTAAGTCTTTTACTTCTACGAGATGGTCGCTGAGTCCCTGCCAGAGTGTGTCGAGTGGGAGTGATCGATTCTCTACGACAGCTGGATTATCCTCCGGGTCGTTGCCGTCAGGGCTTTGGGTATTCCGGCGATTCGGACTGGTGCGGTCGAGCCTTACATTCAATTCCTTGATGTCGCTGCCTACCTGGGGAATGACGATTTGGAATTTGGCTCCATTATGCGTACGGGTTTCTTCGTATTTCTTCTGGAAGGCGAAGGTGGCGAAGCGATATTTGCCCGGTTCCAGATTCAGGCGCATGGTATAGTTATGGTCTTTCAGCGGCTGCGATGTTGCACTGTTGTAGGCATCTTGGCGAGTAATGAATTTACCCTGCTGATCATATACGAACACGCTAACTCCGCCTACATGATCATTGAACATGTCGGCACGTTGCACGTTGTAGTCGTACTTGAACTGCAAGTCAACTCCCATATCGCAAGAGGGCAGGTCATCGTGCATCAAGTCGTTGCAGCTGCAGAGCATGCTGCCGAGAGCGACGATGCTGCTGAATGCTGCGGTTCGGCTGATAGCTGCCAAGCTGTCGAATCCCCATTCCATGCGTATATTCTTGATCCAACTATGTAACTTATTGTTTGCCATGATGCTTTTGGTTATTATCAATATAATGTTTCAGAATATCAGGTTGTGTTTCTAGCTTCCACTATGGTGAAGCTGAAAACACAACTCGTATGTTTTAACGAAGGCGGGAGCCTAAGCTCCGCCTTTCGTTGTTATTACGCTATTACAAATCAACGCTCTGTGAACGCTTAGCCCAGTCGAGGATCTTCACGCTGACGTTGATGTACTTGGTATCTTCATCGTCTGGGGTATCAGGCTTAACTTCTGGAACGTCTGGATAACCAGGACCGCTAATTTTCTCGATTGTGAGGTTGTACCAGTTGTTGCGAAGCACACCGTAACGGCCGAGCCAATTCAGGTTATTTTCCCCATATGTATCATTACCTTCTTTCCAAGGAGTCAAGTCGTCACCGAAGTGCTTGATACGGGCAATATAATAGCTCTCGCCCTTCTCGTAGGTCTTGATACCTACACCATTAGTCTTGTCAAGGCCGAGTTTGTTATTGAGCTTATCGACTAAGCCAGTAGTATTAACCTTTTCTGTTTCTCCGTCCTTAATTGATACATTTTCTGTAGTTAAGAAATGTGTACCTCCTTTCAACAAATCTCCTTTTAGTTCTACAGTAGGGTCGGTAGTCATACCCAGAGCATCTTTTGCTTTACTGGCAATTTGATCTTTAAGAGTTTTCGTTGTCCAAATGTCAGAACTGTTACCAATCATAAAGAAGGTCTTGTCTGCCGCAGTAGCCAAAGCATTTGGAGTATAAGTTGCCTTAAGAAGAACACGGGTAGTCTGACCTTGAAGCATATGAGTAATGTCGAAGGTGTTCTCCAGGCAATACAATGGCTCTGTTGAAGTTTTCCAATCTGCGTCAGAACCATCAGCTTTTACTAATGTGAATTCCTGTCCACATGCATCTTTGTCTGTCAAGCTTTTGCTGTAGTTAGGGTCAATACCCCAATATACACGCTTGAAAGCACCTGTAGCAGAAAGTTGACTAACGAAGCGGGATGTCGCTGGCGCTGTACTTGTAGTAGCAGCTTCATTCTTCCAAATATCTGCATAAGCAGGAATTCCCGCTGATTTTACCCCACTCTTCAAACCTGAAGTAACATGTACTGGGAATGAACTCTTATTGGTCACATCCAAAGCCCAATTTGTGATTGTTACGTCATCGTTACTATATTTAGAACCTGAAGCCTTGGCACCTGTAAAGTAATCCTTTCCAGTACCTTTACCTACAGTAACTTTAGCCAAGCCACGTTCTACGTGAACCGTTGCACCAGGTTTACTATGTGCCTCTTCCTTTGTTCTATAGATACCCTTTATTTGTACGAGGGTTGTTGGCTCTTGATCAGCAGCTTTGAATTCTGGAGCATTAGCCATATAGAAACCTTTAGTATTATCTAATAAAAGGTTTGTTGCATCTGTCGCAGAAAGGTTTGTTGCATTTGTCGCAGCATTCCAAGCTCCATATGTAGTAGGAGTAGTAGTGGAACCTGAAGGAAGGGTAACTTTGTCTCCTGTTCCTGCCTCATTATTAAGGATGACCAATGCATAATAATCACCATTCTCACCAACTGTAGCCTGCTTGAGCTCAGCAGTGATAGTTGCCTCAGTTGTGATACCTGTTGTGTTGTCCTTCTTCCAAGGCTCCAAATTTCCGAGTTTGGCTGTTTCGACGAACGTGTAGTCGTTTTCAGTTTTTCCTGCCTTCTTAAAAATAAGGAGTGTAGCATCGTTTACAGCATACTCAGAAGCTGTACCTTCATTAAAGTCGTCATTTGCGGCACGTGTACCACTTGTTGTAGGCAAGTCGATAGTGATAGATGCATAGCTTGCACCTGATACATTCTCACTTGAACCATTACCACCATTTACTAACTCGTTGTTGCTAGAGCAACTTGCTGTCATAGCAGCTATCACTGCTAATCCAAAGAAATGTTTAATTCTCATAATCTATATGATTTTATTGTTAGTTATATCTTTTATTGTTCCGCCTTCATTTCCTCGTAGATCTTTCTGATGCGTTCAGCTTCCTTCGAGTTTCCTGCCTTGGCAAGATGCTTTTCGGCAGTTACGAGGTCGCCCTTCTGCAAATCTGTGCAGGCGGCATTGAGATTGGCGGTCTCATCATCAGGGAAGAGACGGACGGCAATATCAAATACCTCGTTGAACTCTGGAGAACCAGGTTCATAGGTCTGTGCCACCAGATACATCTCCTGTAATGACAACTGCTGAGGCTTAGTCTTCAGGATTACCTTTGCCTCCTCTATGTCGAAAGGACGAACGGTATAGGTTACCGTATAGTCGCTGTGGCGCAAACGAGGATAAATCTCACTCATGATGTAGCGATAGCTAGCCGGATAAAGCTTCTTGATTTTCTGGTCCTTTGCATCGGGTGCCAATGATGAGTTGGCAACGGCAAGGATGGCAGACTTATCGGCTAAGTTGCTTGCTTCCACCTTCTTCTTGAATCCCTCCCAGTCTTCTGGGGTGGCGTGATAGGTGAAGAGCTTTTTATCGATAGTGTAGAGATTGCATACATAATTGCGCAGGGCAGCCGCACGGTTGTTGGCGAGTCGCACATTGTTGTCGTAAGGACCATCCGGCGACGCATAGCCATGAATATCGATATTGGTGATGCTCACATCCTTGTCGTTCTTTACGAGGTCGATGGTGGAGGTAATCTTTCTCAGCTCAGTTGCATTCTCACGGAAGTCGGCGAGGATATCGCTCTTGTTGAGCTTGAAGCTCAGGTAAGCTTCACCCTTTTCGGCTCTCACCTTGATGGCTTCAGCCTTTGGCTTCACGTAATGGTCGCGACCAATCTTGGGTATTGGGTTGATGACCGCCATCTGGGTGGTATCCTGATCCATCAGGTTGCCGCATCCGCAGAGGTCTTCCGTCATGGAGAGGTTGAAAGCCTTCATCCACTTCCTGTAGGGAAGGGTCTGTGAGAAGAGCACCTGCTGCTCGGTATCATTCCTGCGTCTCACTACCACTGCCTGGCTGTTCTTCAGTTTGCTGCTTTTGCGCAGGTATCTGATGTTCTGGTTTTTGCCATTGATGATGATGGGATTCAGGGCGATGGTATCTTCTCCGGCGATAATCGGAGTGAAAACCAGCTGTTGCTCTGATTTGAGCTGCAGACTATCGAGATGGAGGCGGAAAGCAACCTTGAGACTGTCGCTCTTCTTCTGTGTCAAGACGCTGTCTATCAGAATCTTGCCTCCAGCCAACCGTAGCTGCGAATCATCTATCTTCTGGGCTTGGACAGTCAATGCGCTCTGTGCAAACAGAATGCAAAGGGGCGAAATGACCGCATAAAGCTTCATTTTCTTCATATTCTTCATCTTAAATAAAAGAGGGTTTGATTTGGTTTTCGCTATCTCGGTGATATTGTTCCTAGAATGCGTATATCAGGGAGAGGGCGGCTTTAGTAGGACCTACATAGTTGCGGTGGTCCTTGTCAAGACATTTGTCACATCTTCCGTAGAGCTTGTATGGGCTGTAGATGTATCCTAATCCGATGGATCCTTCGAGATTGAGATGCTCCGACAGCAGCCATTGGTATCCGTAGGTGAGACCACCACCGACATACCAGCCTTCGTAATGTCTTCCTTTCTCTGTCTTTGGCAAGATGCCGAAAGGCAGGTCCACATTTTTGATGTTGTATTCACCTCCTAGGGCATGGATGCCGAAGAAGTGGCCTCCAAATTTCTGGCAGGTGTACCAGCGGTACTCTGGCATTACGTTCCAGTAGCGCAATTTCTTGTCGCCTGAGAACTTCCAGGGATTCAGGGCGCCGAAAAGCTGAAAAGTGCTCTTCTTGCCCGTGCCTATTTCTAGACCAGCATTGAGCGAGGTGGTTGCCAAACCAAGCAGGTTGGTCTTCAGTGCTACCTCTTGCGCTCGGGTTATTACTGATGAGAGAATCAGCAGTAACAACATCGGTGTTCGTTTGAACGATCTCTGCTTCATCATCATATTTTTACTCTGTTGATTTTCTTTCTTAAGGATACTGTTAGCTGTCCTATTCTTTATTGTCATTTACTTATCATCACAGGCTTACCCTTGTAACAAGATGAATGTCACCGGGTTTCCTTTTCGGTTGCAAATATATGATGAATTTCTCAAAGGAGCTGCAAAAAAGTGATGAAAATCAAGGGAAATGAAATGCAAACGTTTGCATTGCCGTGCAAAGTGTGTGGGAGCACAAAATTTGTGAATATGATATAAGTGCCTGATATATAGAAAATAAAAAGCGAGGGTGTAAATTGCACACCCTCGCTTATTTCAGAACCTCCATTGCCTTCTTCAGACCTCTATCCACTGCGGATGGATTGTTCTGGTAGAGCTTCTCCTTTTCCTCTCCGGTCATCTCGTCGAGCAGATAATCGGGGGTGATTCCCACACTTTCCAGCAGGTTGCCCTGTGCATCCTTGGTAAGCGAGAATGGCATGTAGAAGTAGAGGTAGCTCGTTACATTTCCTATCCAACCGCCATTGCTGGCTTCGTTGTCGGAAGTGAGCATCGCCTGCGCTCCGTAACTGTTTCTGCCTATCGTCTTCACGTGATCGCCCTGACTTTTCAGGATGAGGGTTGTCACCTCCGACATGCTGGCACTGTAGTTGTCGAGCAGGATGGCGGTAGGGATGTTTCTGCCCAGGCTCTTCGACGTTACCGTAATCTTCTGTGGAATCCAAGGGGTATAGCTGTATGGATTGTTGTCCTCTTTCTTGCGCACGTAGGCATAGACGGCTGTCTGGGTGATGAGATAGTCGGTAAGCAGACGGGTATCTATCACGCTTCCACCTCCGTTGCTACGGAAGTCGAGAATCAGCTTCTGGATCTCGCCCTTAGCCAGCGGCTCCAGGAACAGGCGGCGGTAACCTTCTACGCAGAGATGATTGTAGGTAAACTTCAGGTCGCTCCAGTAAGCGTAGAGTTCCCGCTCGTGCCAGAGGTAATCGGCAAGTGCCTGACAATACCAGCTGGCAAAACCGGAGGCTGAAAGCATCTGCTGGTAACGGGCATCGCCCTGCAGCTTCTGGCGGATCTGCTCGCCCATGCCGCTTGCATCAGCAGTAATAGGTAACAGTTTGAGGAGATTCGGCGACTTCTCGTAAGCCTCGCTGGCGAGAGCATAGAGACCGGAATAATCTCCCTGGTTGCTGTAGGCCGCCATCTTCTCGCAGGCTTGGGCTGCCTCATCCGAAGCCAGATAGCTATCCATATCGGTAAGCAACTGCGCTGCCTGCTGCTCTGCCTTCTCTCGCTTTCCAGCATCTGTAATCAGTTCCTTCGCCTTGTCTGTTATCTTGGAAGCATCCAGATGATAGGTGCTGGCGGCATTGTCAGGGAGATAGGACTTCTGATACTCGTGGAAACAGTTTTCGTAGAGGGCAAACTTGTTGAAGCCGAGGTAATAGGTGCCCGGCTGCTTCTTCAGGTAACCGCCCATGATGCAGAAACCATCCGAGGTAATCTCGCCGAAGGCAGTACCATCCAGGTTGAGCTGGTCGCGGGTATGGTTCCAGTGAGCATTCAGTGGGAAATACTCGGTCTTGTTGCGGAGCGTGCTGTTGAACCTCACCGTTTCCGTAGAAGAGTGGGAGACGGGCAGGGTAATCTTGACATAGAAATGCTGGTCGATGATCTTGTCGATGATTTCCTGGAAATACTGCTTCGCCTTGGCGTTGTCTTCCTGAATCTCCTGCTGGGTGAAAGCGGAGGTATGCTGGAAGGTCTTCAGGGCATCAAACTTGGGCTTGTATTCCTTGTACACCTGGTCCCAGGTCTGCGAAGATACGGCAGACTGCTCATTGAGGGTGCAGTAGCGCTGGTTCATCACGCTCCAGAAAACCTGGAACAGGTCGCCATACGACTTGACATCGGTATCGGAATAATCGGAAATCGATTTCTCGTTGGCATCATTGTCTGCCACACAACTGGTAAGCGACATTCCGGTAGTGGTTGTCGCCAGGAGGAAGGCGAAGAGGCATCGCATTCCACCTTTTATATATAAAGGGGTTCTCATATTTTAAAATGAATTATAGTTTGTAGGCAATGCCTGCGGTGATGACGCTGGAGTTGCGGCGGGCAGTCTTGCTGGTACGGGCCTTATCCTGGTAGATATGCGAGAAGCCGTACTGGAACTGATAGCCCACGCTGGCATCTATCTTGCCGAAGGAATAACCTATCTTGATACCTGCTTCGCCGCCAAAGAGACTGCGGCGGAGATGGTTCTCATTCTTCCTGAAATCGTAGGTGGTGTTATAGCGGATGTAGGTACCATCGCCCTTGTAACCCTCCATGATGTTCATCGGATACATACCCTTGGTATGCATGGAGGTGAAGTACTCGTAATAGATGCCTACCTGCGGCTTGATCCACAATCCCTTTTCGTGGTATGGATTATGGAGGAGATAGTAGCCCACATGGAGTGGGATGCTGATGAAGTTGTTGTTGTATCGGGTGTTCCAGGAATCGCCGCCGAGGTTCTGGTACAGGTAGTCGCGCTGAACGAAGCGGATGCCCGCTCCTACCGCCAGCTGATCTACGATATTGTATTCGGCACCGATGGCAGCCGTGAAACCCGGTCGCACCTTATAATAAGTCTCCGACAAGCCCGACACATCCGTATCGAGCACACTGCAACTGACACCAGCTTCTGCCTCCACCTTCCAGCGGTAGGAGCTCTGCTGTGCCAGAATGCCCTGGCTGCAGAAGCCAAGGGCTATGGCTAAATATACCTTTCTCATAAAAATGGGGTAGTTTGGGGTGAAAAAAGTCTTAATAGAGAAGAAGCAATCCGGCAAACGCAGAATAGAGTATCATGCGGATGGGATTGATCTTCATCACCTTCACGCCGATAAAGGTG
>ERZ772820.1737-NODE-1737-length-16446-cov-4.529559_pt1 | contig 16446 bp, 16 predicted proteins | sample MGYA00511377_ERZ772820 | MGnify/ENA primary metagenome ERZ772820 (study PRJEB29015, sample SAMEA2737684) | human gut metagenome | biome: human gut; feature: human-associated habitat; material: faeces | place: China | collected 2012 ...
CCTCGCTATCTGCATGATCGCGTCCCTCGCCATTTCCGCTTCCGCTGCCAACACCGTTGACGCTTCGGGCGGCACGGGCACGTCCTCTGTCACGCTGTCCAGCACTGCGGATGGCAGCTTGGGCGGCGATCCTGCGGCCACCAAAATGAGCGTTACCGTGCCCACCGTGCTCCCGATTGCTGTCGGCACTGACGGCACTGTCAGCACTGCCACCGATGCCAAGATCGTCAACAACTCTTTCGGCGCTGTCAAGGTTGCAAACGTCTCCATCGAAGCCGCGCAGGGCTGGAATCTGACGGCATTCGGCGACAAGGCTACGCTTGCCAAGGAAAAGGTCGATTCCAACAAGTTCGGTTTCCAGATCGCGCTCGGCAACGGTGAAAAGAAGCTGACCGACGACAAGAACGCTTCCAAGCAGACGCTTCTGACCGATGCCGTTGAGGGCTGCTTCATGTCTGGCGTGGGCGATACCTCCGCGAACAGCATCGGCATTGCGTATGACGCCATCGTTACGCCGGTCAGCGAAGCCGTGACCAACACCGCCATCGCAAGCGTTCTGTTCATTATCGCTTGGGATGCAGTCTGATCGCAATTCATCCAAGGGGAACGCCAAAAGCGTTCCCCTTAAATTCTAAAAGGAGGTATTCAACGTGAAGAAAAAACGAATCCTCGCATTATTCCTCGCGGCAGTATCGTGTTTGTCACTGGCAGTCAGCGCGTCGGCGGCAAACACACCCAACCGCAAAGCCACAGATTTCCGCGATTTCGATAGATCCGCATGGTACGCCGAAGCGGTTAGCGCTGCCGTGGATAACGGTCTGCTTTACGGCAAATCCAGCAGCATTATCGACCCCAACGGCGACATGACCCGCGCGGAAATGGCAGCCATCATCAACCGATCTTTTGGCTGCTACGCCAAAGCTGACATTTCCAAGTACAAGGATGTTTCCAAAGACAAATGGTATTTTGAAGATGTGGCCATGGCGGTGCAAATGGGAACATACAACGGCAGATCGAACACGGCAATGGCCCCGGATGCACCCATCACCCGGCAGGAGGCCATGACCGTGGTGGCCCGTGCGCTGGAGTTGGACTATGACGCATACGCAAAAACGGAGCTGTCCGCGTTTTCTGACCGCAGCGAGATTTCCAACTGGGCGCTGCCTTATGTGCGTGCGATGGTCGGTGCAGACTACATTCACGGCCGCGGCAAAGTCCTTGCCCCGTTGGACAATATCACGCGCGCGGAATTTGCGCAGATTTTTTACAACATCATTGGCACTTACATTGTGTCCAAAGGCACTTACGACAAGGACATTAAAGGCAGCGTTCTCATTCGTACCGACGACGTGGAACTGAAAAATCTGACCGTGGACGGCGATTTGATTATCGGCTGCGGCGCAGCGGATGGTAAAATCACGCTGGATAACGTGACTATCAAGGGCAGATTGCTCGTCTGGGGCGGCGGTACAAAAGCTGTTTACTGCAACGCTGGGACGAATATGCCCGCTGTTGTCGTAGCCCGCGTAGACGATGCCGTGAAAGTCATTTATGACAGAGATTCCACCCTTGCGGTCATTGACACGATCAAAGTTCGTATCACCGAACGTGCGAAGCAGCACAAGGAAACGGAAGTCATTTTTTACGACGTTTCCGGATTGCGCGAAGCCCAGAAGCAGCTCAATGCCATCGTCGCGGACAATCAGATTGCTCTTACTGCTCCTGCTCATCTATATGCTCTGGTCGGAGAACAATCCGTAAAGGCTGAGTTCGTCAACAACAGCAAATCGGACACCTACAAAATTGAGATTCGCCGCAACAAGGACAATACACTGATTGCCGACGCTTTTGAGCTTGCTGCTGGCAAGAGCATTTCGACGTTGACGCTGCTGGAAGCGCCGGAGTTCGGCAACACAGATTGCACGGTCACAATCACAGCATTCCGTGACGGTAAGCAGATCGGCTCCATGCGAACCGAACTCGTTTTGCACACAGCGTATTTGTGGCCCAAGGAGGTGCAGTGATGAGCAAAAAGAAACTTATCACTTTACTGTTGGCACTGACAATGATCCTATCACTGGCTACGGGTGCGTCGGCAGCGGAAACAACCGAGGCCCGTGTGCCGGTGACGCTCACCGTGGTCAATGTGGCTGCTCCGATCTCTTGCACCGTTCCAGCTTGCTTGCCGGTTTCTCTCGTTGACGGCTATGTGGTCTGTGCCAACAATGCCGCGATTACCAACACTGGAAAAAACGGCGCGATTCGTGTGACCAAGGTAGATGTTCAGGCGGGCACATTTGAAATCGGCAATTTTGACGATTTTACGGCAAGCAAGAACAGCATTGCACTGTCCATCAACGGCTGCAATACGAAGGGCGCAGGTGCCCTGACACTCGTTGACGGTGCGTTCCCGGCGATTGCCGCCGAGAAAAATCTCGCCATCCGCTATAAAGCGAAAGTTTCTGCGTCCGAGGCTGTTACGAACGTCAATGCGGCAACAATTGTGTTCACCATTGCCGCTGTGAGTGAAAAGGAGGCTGCATGATGAAGAATTTCAAGAAATTCACCGCATTGCTGCTTGCCCTCTGTATGGTGTTTTCGCTGAGCATTTCGGCGTTTGCAGTCGAAGATCACGAACACACGGTCTATGAAAGCGCCCCTGACGAAGAAATCGCCGTGCAGTCCGTTTCTGGTGAAGCTGCGACCAGCGGCACGATTCCGGGCAGCAGCATCAAATGGTCGCTGGACTCCAAGGGTTGGCTGACCATCTCCGGCAGCGGCGAAGCGCCGGTGTTTACAAGCGCAGACGATCAGCCGTGGGCGGCTGTGCGGGAGCAGATCACCGAGGTCTGGTTCGAGGATGTGGAAACCTTGAGCATTTCGGATTTGGCATACTGGTTCGAGGGCTGCACAAATTTGACCACCGCAGAGCTGCCCCTTGCGCCGGTCATTGGCAAGCACGCTTTTTATAACTGCCCGAAACTCTCTACACTGACCATGTACTACGGCGAAACGGTTCTGAACAGCATCGGCGAGGATGCGTTCTGGCGCGAAGCCGATTCCGGCGACACGCTCTATATCGCCTACATCATCGGCTACCCAGAGGCAACGGTGCCGTTCTACACCTATGATTGGGCGGCTTCCAACCGCAGCAACCGGTATTTTTACGATTTGTACGGCGTGTATCCCAATGCGGACACTGCAAACACGGCAGTCAATACCGCATCCGTGTCCGGCATCCAGAAAGCCCCCGGCATTTCGCTGACCGCTTCTACCGGCATTGTCGGCACCTGCCCAAGCTGCAAACAGTATTCTTTGCAGGGCACCTACGTTTCCACAACGCACACCTCGCGCGGCCATGCCGAGTACTACGAGTGCTATAAATGTCATTACACAAAAAATCTCGGCACTTATGTGTATAAAGATCATGGTTCCGGCTCGTATGGTTCTTGGACTTGCCCGGACTGCGGAAGCCATACATGGGTTCTGGACTATGAAAATGATGCCACTTGCACGCGAAACGGCTACCGGGAATATAGCTGCGATTGCGGCCAGAGCAAGCGTGAAACCATCTATGCAACCGGTCACAGCTATTCTTATGGAAGCTGGGAGGAATATTCCAGCAGTCAGCACCGGCGCGAAGCCTATTGCCGGAACTGCGGCGATTCGGATTACGAATATGCCAGCCACAGCATGAGCTACGGATCATGGAGCAATGCTTCTTCCAGTCAACATAGCCGAACGGCATCCTGCCGTACCTGCGGATACAGCACTACGGATTACGGTAATCATAGCTATTCTACCGGTTCGTGGAGCAAGTACAGCGATACCCAGCACCGCAGAAGCAAGACTTGCTCCGGCTGCGGCGCATCGACCTATGACTATGCTGACCACAGCTATTCTTATGGTTCATGGACGAAAGCAGACGATGCGCAGCACAAGCGCACGAAAACCTGCTCGGTTTGTAAGGCTTCCAGTGAAGAATACGCTGACCATGTGGATTCCAACGGCGACGGCAAGTGCGACGATTGCGGCGCAACGGTCAGCCTGACCGTCACTTGGGACGCAGGTAGCAACGGCGGCACCATCGACGGCAAGGCCAGCTTTTCCGAAACCGTGAAGCCGAACAGCAAGCCGACCGCGCCGGGCAGCGTTCCCGTCAAGACCGGCTACACGTTCAAGGGCTGGTTCACGGCCAAGAGTGGCGGCAGTCTTTACAGTACGGTCACGATCACCAGCAGCACGACATTTTACGCGCAGTTTGAAGCGAACAAGTACGCTGTGACGTGGGATTTAGGCACGGGTCAGAGCGAAACGACCGAACAGACCTACGGTGAAAAGCTGGTGCTGCCGACTGAACCGGTTCGTAAAAATGCAGAGTTTTTAGGCTGGTTTACGGAGAAAGCTGGCGGTACGGAGGTCAATTCCAACACCACCTATTCAACGGATGGTGAAATGACCTACTATGCGCACTGGGAAATTACAGAGATCTTTTCTGTCACTGTACCGGTTACATTGCCGCTTGTCATTGACGAGAGCGGCGAGGTACACACAGGCACCGCAGAGATCATCAATGCGTCCACTGGCGAAGTTGTCGTGTCCTCCGTTGGTATCAGCACGAAGAATGGCTGGCAGCTCGTTCCCTACACGACTGACATGGCGCACGCCAAAGTCGATGCGAAGCAGCTCGGTTTCAAGATCAACGACGCGCAGACCAGCAAAACCGGCGATGCCGAAACGTTTGCACTGTCCTCTCCGTGGGAAATCACAGAGAACGGCAGGCTGCCTATCAGCTATGATGCTGTTGTCAGCGCCGTTTCCAAAGCAATCACCGAGCAGGAGGTCCTGTCCGTCGTATTCGTGCTGGAATGGCGCGGAGAATAACTGTATGGATGAAGAAAAAGTCACAGAGCAAATGACTGTGCTTGTCGTCGAGCCGGGCTATGCGCCATACGAAAAGACGATTCCGCATGAGCTTCATGCCATGCAGGAGATCGTCGGCGGCCTGATTACTGCTATTTATCCATACGAGGAACCGGTCGGCATTGTTGCAAACGATGAAGGACTTCTTTTGGGTATGGATTTCAACCGTAGTGTCGAGGGCGGCTATGGTGGTCTGGTGGGTCCTTTTTTCGTGTGCGGTTTGACGGAGGACAGCTTTTGTTCGCTCCCTCCCGACCAGATGGAACGCTTCAAGAAGAAATTCCATAAGGCTGAAATTCTGCTTGGTTTTCGCGGCGACGAGCCGGTTACGCTAAAGGTCGAGCCAAAGCAGAAAAACGCGACGCCCGAAAAGCAGCGCAAACCACCGTCGCAGGAGCGTTGAAATGGGGTTTGAACTGACCGGTGCAACACCGGACGAACGTCTCAAAGAACTGACCGAAAAACTGGAACAGGGTGTCAGCGAGATTTTTACCAGTGGGCGCTACGCGGAATATCTGTCTGCCATGTCCAAATTCCACACATACAGTTTCGGCAACGTCATGCTCATTCTCATGCAAAACCCGGCTGCATCCTGTGTGGCCGGGTTTCACACATGGAAGAAAGAGTTTGGGCGCAATGTAAAGGCACATGAAAACGGCCTGAAAATTCTCGCTCCGTGCCCGTATCGGCGGTTCATTGAGCAGGATAAGTTGGACAAAGACGGTACGCCTGTGCTTGATGCGGCGGGCGAACCGCTCCGGGAGCGGACGCTTGTGCAGTATATGCGTTTTCGCATCGTAACCGTTTTTGACATTTCACAGACCGAGGGCAAGGAACTTCCCAGCATCGGCGTATCGGAGTTGAGTGGAAATATTGACCGGTTTGAGGAACTGGCGAACGCGATCACAAGTGTTTCGCCGGTTCCCATTTTGTATGAAACGCCGTCCGGCGCGGCAAAGGGCTGTTTCAACCACGTTACGGAAGAAATTTTGGTACGCCCTGGCATAAGCCAAAAGCAGACGGTCAAGACATTATTGCATGAAATTAGCCACGCTACGCTCCACCGGCGCAAGAAAAACGAACCGCCGTCCAAAGATCAGCATACGCGCGAGGTCGAAGCCGAAAGTGTGGCGTATGTGGTCTGTCAGCATTTTGGCATTGACACATCTGATTATTCTTTCGGCTACGTCGCCGGGTGGAGCAAGGGCAAGGAACTGAATGAGCTGAAAGCATCACTCGATACCATCCGTTCCTGCGCCGCCGGTTTGATTGACGCCATCGCAGAAAAATGTCCATCCTTGCAGCCTAAAAAAGAATCAATGCAATCATTTCCAGAACGTTAGGAGGAAAACGCATGAGTATCATCAATGCAAATATAGCCCCGATGCGGGTATGCTGGATTTTCGGCGTTCCCGCATTGTTTACACCTTACCGCGTCAGCCGTCAGACCGTTCATTTTGGCCTTTATCAATATGATATGCAGGCGCTTTTGGACAGTCCAAATGAGGTCTTTGTGCTTGCAGAACAGGCAGAAGATTTGTTCTATGGCACGGTACTGACCACGCAGAAGATCGAACTTCCGCGCGGCAGCCGCATTGTGCCGGACGGTGCATTTTCAATGGAATCCCGGTATTGCAGACCGGCGGAGTTCGAGCAGGAATATGGAGCAGCGTAAATTTTATCAGCCGGACATTCTCTCCCATCTGGCTGAGATCGTCCAGAAGAACACCCGCGCCTATACCACAGATTTTGACTTTGACGCAAAAAGACTCTGGGACAGCGCACAGGAAACCGATATGGAGCGCCGTTCTTTTCTCTGGATGTGCCGGCTGCTCGGAACATGGTGTGTGCTGGAGCGCGAGGTCTTTCTCGACGATACGAACGCAAACTGCATCTGGACACATTATGCAGATTGTCCGGACGGGATTCTGGCATACCGCGTTGTGATTGAGGGTATCCGCGACGGCAAGCTGGCAGGTAAGATCATTCCGCTGGATTATGCGAAGCAGGTGCAGCGCGTCATAAAATCTGCGCTGCCTATTGTGAAAATTCAGTACAGAGATAAGGATGATTCTTTCTGTGAGAACAGCTATCACGCCTTTATGAACAGCTCCATGCCATACGATGAAGCCATTCACAACATTCGTTATGTGCCGGAAAGTGAAGCAGAATTGCAGCACATTTTAATGCTGGAGCATCGGATGGAACAGAAAACGAAACGCTCTTGTCGGACGAAATCTACTGCGCCGCAGCGGTAACTGGCAGCGTTGCCTTTGGCAGCGCTGCTTTAGCAAGTACGGCATTTGTGCCACAAACGCCACTTGTTAGGGTGTACCCTAAAACCCCGTGCCGAATTGCGTCCCAACTTGGGCCGCAATACCTATTATATAAGGAAGGAGAACGCTATGCGGACACGCTGTAAATCTGTCGGGCTATGGCTGAATGATATGGAGCTGGCCCATTTGAAAAAGCAATGCCATATTACCGGTCTGAATACCAACACCTATCTACGCAAACTGATCATGGGCGAGCATCTTTGCCCGCGCCCGCCTGACGCATACGCCGCACTCCTGCGTGAGTTGTCAGCCATTGGAAACAATATCAACCAGATCGCGCACTGGACAAATGGAAAAGGCTATGCGACGCAGGCGGAAATCCACGAAGCGGTCAGCCTGGTAAAACAGGCGTACCGTTTGATTCTGGACACGCTCTGATGGCCTATGACAAAATCATTACCATCCGTGCACGGCTGGATGACTGTCTGCGCTATATTCAGGACGGCGATAAAACCGCGCTCTCCCGTGCGCTGGATTACATTGAGGATTCTGGCAAAACCACTCTGGGCAACGAAGTGATTTTGCAGAGCGCGATCAACTGCACACTGGAAACCTGCTATCAGGATATGCAGCGCACAAAAGAGCGATTTGGCAAGCCGGGCGGCGTTGTCGGCTATCATCTTGTCCACTCCTACGTGCCGGGTGAAACAACGCCAGAGCTGGCGCATGAAGCGGGAGTGGAATTTGCACGCCGTCTGCTCGGTGACAAATATGAAGCCGTCATTTGCACCCATATCAACAAGGAACACCTGCACTGCCATATTGTATTCAACTCTGTTTCATTCGTGGATGGAGTGAAATATCGCAATGCGTTCAAAGATTACTTTGAAGATATTCGCGGCATTTCCAATGAGGTCAGCCGTAAGTACGGATTCTCTGTCATTCAGCCGGAGGGCAGCGGTCAGCACTATGCGGAATGGAACGCCGAGCGCAGCGGCAAGACCACCATCCGCGATCTTGTCCGGCAGGATCTGGACGCGGCCATTGCAGCCAGCTTCACATTTGCGTCGCTGCTGGACATTCTCAAGAAACGCGGATATACCGTCAAATACGGTTCCAACGTCAAGCATACTGCCGTCAAGCCGCCCGGTGGAGCGCAGTTTCTCCGGCTGGATAGTCTGGGTGCGGACTACACCGAGGATGCGATCATGCAGCGGCTTCGCAGCCAGCGCAGCGGAACAGTCATTTTGCCGCAGGCGAAGAACCCGCCAAAATACTACCGCATCCGCCGCAGAGCAAGCGCCTATCCGCCCATCCGGCGCGGCAGCTTTCGGGCGCTGTATCTATATTATCTGTATCTGCTCTCCCCGCGCAAGAAGCGTCCGCAGAAAATCTCATTTGAAACGCGGGCTGAGATTCGTCGTGTGAAGCAATACCGGCAGCAATTTTTCCTGCTGCAAAAATATCGTGTAGACACGAAACCGGAGCTGGATATGCTGTCGGATGCGCTGTCAAACGAGATGCAGATTATCATAGACCAGCGAAAAGAATTGTATGCCTTGCGGCGTCTGCACCCATCTGAGCAGCTTGACACAGAGATCGCAGCGCTGACCGAGCGGCTGCGGCCGCTACGCCGGGAGCTGCGGCTGTGCGGCAGGATCGCAGAATATGCACCTCGGATGTTAAAGCAGGTGCAGGAATGCAATTCAACACCAATACAAAATCATGCGCCGGAACAGGCGCGGGAAAGGAGGCACCATCTATGGAGGTAAGCGGCGAAGCGGCCGATCTCGTTATGAAAGAGGGCGTACAAATTTCAGAAGAAGCCATCAAGCTGCTGGCGCGAGGCGCAAAGAATCTCGCGGCGCTGTTGTATGCACTGGCAAAGGATCAGAAAAAGCTCTACGGCAAGGTCAATATGAACCGTCTATTGAGTGAACAGCGGCCCATTGAGGTTCTACCCTTGCGCACAGAGGATTTTGACGAGTTCAAGCGCAGAGCCAAGAAAGTCGGCTTGTTATTTTCAACCATTTTGGACAAGAAAGGCGACGCGCCATACCTTGAAATTCTGACCAACATTGACCATCTCTCGCAGGCAAATTATATCCTAGAGCAGATGGGATACCAGCCGAAGCAGTTGGAGGACGCGCAGCCAAAAAAAGAGCAGACCCCTGCCCGACCAGAACCATCCTTGCAAAAGCAAAGGAGTGGCTTGACGCAGGGGATGACTTTGACCAGTAATGAGGAAAAACAGCCGGTTCGTGGGCGACTGGCAGCATTACGCGCCGCCGCAGAGCGGACGCGGCCAGAACCCCAGCGCGAGCTGGAGCATATCAGATAAGGAGTTGAGTATCATCGCAAATTTAGGAACGATCATCAGCGCTAAGAACCAAAGCGACGAGCAATGGCAGGCGCAGCGGCAGGCAGACCGCGAAAACACCAACGCCATGCAGGACGCGGGCATTGTCCAGATCACAAGCGATCCGGAGGCGTATCTGCGGTATCTGAACTGTCAGGCGGATAACCCCAGTTACAGTGCGGGCAACGTGGCCCTTGTCATGGTGCAGGATCAGCAGGCAACCGTATTTGGCACAAAGGACCGCTGGAAAAGCCTGATGCGGAGCGTACAGCCGAGCGAAGAAAAGAACGGCGCAAAAATCTTCACGCGCTCCTCGTTCGGAAAGGGCTATGTGCTGGCAGATGTGTATGACATTCGGCAGACCTCCGGACGAGAGCTGAAGCACACCGCCTTGCAGCCGGACAGCAAGGAAATGACCGAAGCGCTCAAGACGCTCATCAATTACTCTGTTGTACCGCTAGTGAGCGAGGAAAGCATCCCCATTCCGGCCATCTACTCGCCGGAGCAGATGAAGCTGGCCATCAACCCCGGCTTCGGGGACGCAGAAGCGTTCGCGGGCATTGCGACAGAGATCGCACACGCACGCTTTCATGCCAAGGGCTATAACCAGAACTACACACGAGAAGATTATGAGCTGGACGCGCAGAGCGTCGGCTACATGATTTGCAGGCGGTTCGGCGTTCCATGTGAAGCGCCGGACACCTCCAATCTGGCAGCGCTCTATGACGGCTTTGAGCCGCAGGACCGGCGGCAGGCACTTGGACAGATTCAGGATATGGCGCAGAAGATCGGTGGGAGCATTGAAAAAGCGATTTCGCCGCAGGTGCGGAATCGCAATATGAACCGAAACGCCAGATAACGGTTTGTTCCCCTTTGGGCAAGCTACTCCGCTGTCCGTCCGCAGTCAAGGCCGGTCGCGGCTGCGCCCCGACCGCGAGCCGACCAGTTTGAGAACTGGTCGGACCTTGACAGCGGGCAGCCACCGGAAGTGTGGTAGCCAAGGGGAGCAAACCACAAAAGCCCGCTTGCGCGGGCTTTTGTACCGTGGGAGGTCATGCGCCCGACCGGGCAATCCGTCTCACGGTGAGACGGATTTTGCGTCCCAACTTGGGACAGATTTAGGAGGAATCATATTTGAGAAAACTGCTTTTTATACTTCCGTCCGTGCTGCTGTTGGCGGCGGTCGGTCTGCTGCTTCTGTGCAAGCGCCATGCAGACCGGACCGGCCTTGCCTGTCTTGACAGTGACCTGTGACGCACAAAAAGAAAACCTTTCGCAGCGCCGCCCCAGTGTGGGCGGCGTTTGCCATTCCCATCGTCTGGCTGGCAATTCTCATGGCGGGGCGATACGAAACCGGCATGACGATCTTTGACCTTGCCGCGCAATTCTCCGAAGCGATGAAAACGCCGTTCGCCCTGCGCTGGACACCGCACACGGCAAGATTCATCGGGATTTTTCTGCTGCTCTACGGCGGGGCGATTTTGTTCTACTACACCGGTCAGAAGAACACCCGCCCCGGCGAGGAACATGGTTCTGCTTCATGGGGCAGCGTCCGCGAGCTGGACAAGAAGTACCGCGACAAAGATGCAAGCCAGAATGTCATTCTGACGCAGCATTTCCAGATGAGCATGAACGGCAAGCTGCACCGCAGAAATCTCTTACAGATCGTGGTCGGCGGTTCGGGCAGCGGCAAGACGCGCTTTCTGGCAAAGCCGAATCTCATGCTTGCAAATGCCAGCTTTATTGTAACCGATCCAAAGGGCGAAATGCTCCGCGCCGTTGGCAATCTCTTTTTGGAGGAAGGCTATGTGCTGCGCGTATTTGATCTGATCGATCCGGCAAAATCGGACTGCTACAATCCGTTCTGCTATATCCGCAAGGATGCGGATGTGTTCAAATTGATCGACAACTTCATCAAGAACACCACGCCGAAAGGTGCAAAAGCAAACGATCCGTTCTGGGAGAAATCCGAAACCGCGCTGGACGCCGCGCTCATGCTCTATCTTCTGCATGAAGCGCCAGAGGAGGATCAGAACATGGAAACCATTCTCTACATGATCGAAAACGGCGGCGCAAAGGAGGAAGATGACGATTACCAATCTCCGCTCGATCTGCTCTTTGAAGCCTTGGAGGAAGAACAGCCTGACCACATTGCCGTGCGGCAATACCATATTTTCAAGCAAGCGGCCGGCAAAACTGCTAAATCGATTTTAGTGAGCGCCGCCGTTCGTCTGGCTTCGTTCACGCTGCCGGAGATTCAGCGCATCACTGGCACGGATGACATGGAGCTTGGAAAGCTGGGCGAACGGAAACAGGCCATCTTCTGCATCATCCCGGACAGCAATGACGCATCGCTCAATTTTCTTGTCGGGATGCTCTACACGCAGGCGTTTCAGGAGCTTTACTTTCAGGCGGACAAGGTGCATCAGGGCGCGCTGCCGGTTCCGGTTCGGCTGATGTTTGATGAGTTTGCGAATGTCGCACTGCCGGACGGCTACGCCCGCTTGCAGGCTACCATGCGGTCGAGAAATATTATGTCTACCATCATCCTGCAAAACATCTCGCAGTTAAAAGCGCTGTTCAAGGACGATTGGGAGGGCATCATCGGCAACGCGGACAGCTTTCTCTATCTTGGCGGCAACGAGCAGAGTACGCACAAATACATCTCGGAGCTGCTGGGAAAAGAAACGATCGACACGAAAACGTCCAGCCAGAGCAAAGGACGGAACGGTTCTTATTCGCAGAATTTCCAGCAGACCGGGCGGGAGCTGATGACGCCCGACGAGGTGCGGCGGCTGGACAACAAGAACGCCATTGTTCTCATTCGCGGCGAAAAGCCGGTCATGGATGAAAAGTATGACATCCTGAAGCACCCGAACATCCACCGCACGGAGGACGGCGGCGCACCGCCGTATCTGCACACACCGCTGCGGGTGTTTGCGGCGGACGATCTCTCATTCTCCGTTGAAAACATTGAAGATATTGATATTCTGGAGGAATCTACATGAAAAACAAATCAAAATCCAGACGGCTGATGGCGGTCTGGACAGGGCTTGTGCTGACAACGGCGCTTTTTACAACGTCCGCTTTTGCCGCCGACACGGACCCGCTGACCATTGTAAACAATCTGTCTGACTTCATTTTTAGCTGCATCAAGGCAATCGGCATTATCATCCTCGGCTGGGGCGTTGTGCAGCTCGGTATGTCCGTGCAATCCCACGACGCGACGCAGAGAACGCAGGGCGTCCTCTGTCTGTTCGGTGGCTTACTGATCGCCTTTGCAAAGGAAATTCTGACGGCTATCGGTGTGGTGTAAGCAAAAGAAATGCGCCCCGACTTGGGACGCATTTCAGCTAGACTATACTTTCTTATATGCAGTAATTTTCTTCCAGTTTTCCGGAAATCCCATAAGCCGAAGCAGATCCGTACCGGCTAACTGACGATTTTCACGATCCGCCTTATCAATCAGCTTGGCTAACTGCGCTTTATACGTCAGGAAGTCTTTGTTTGGCAGCAAGTAGCGGAAAGACAATACCAACGCAAAATAATCATGTTTTCCATATATGTACTGTTGACCATTCTGCGGAATCTGCATCTTTTTATGGAGCGGCAAGTCCGAAATGTCATTCTTTGTGTTGTAGGAGAAAAGACGCTCATTGTGCGCGCAGACATTGCGGAATTTAGTTAGCACCTCCAGCATGGAGCCCAACTGCTTTTCCCGAACGCCCACAAATTCCTTGCTGATTGCAGCTTGGATTTTAGACTGAGAAAGGGCGTACATCTTGGATAGAGTTCCAAATGTCAACGCATTGATCAGTACCCATAACGGCACATTTCCATGTACCTGTTTATGATGCTCGATATACGGATAGTCCGTCGTATGCGAAAGAAACGGTTGTAAATGCCGCGTAATCAACTTTTGAACCTCGCGCGGGTTTATACGCCCCATGAGATTATAGTTATTTGCGTCCAGATAACTGTTCTGACTCTCTCCAAACTGACTGCAAAACGCATACGAATACGCAGAGCGGATGTGTCGCTCCACTTGCAGCAAATAGCGCAGCGTGAGTTCCCGAAGCTGTTCATCGAAACGATAGAGCGCAACAATATCATCCAGCGTCGTTCCGTCGCGGTAATCTTTTGTCGTGGGATTTTTGAACAAGTCCTTGTAGCCGGAAATCAGCGCAAAATATCCATAATGGTGCAGCGTGATAGCTGTTGCGGCATCATCCGTAATTGTCAGGTTCTTGTCTTTCAGCTTTTGAATCTGTTGGGGATATGTCAGAAACGGTTTCGGCATTTACACCATCCTCTCAGGTGTGAAAAAGGGAGCCCCCGCAGGGACTCCCCCGGTTGCAGGCCCCGCGAGCATCTGCAACTCGATCACTACGGTAAGTATAACGCAAGATTTTGTATCTGTCAACCAGAGAACGGACAGCAAAATTACGTTTACTCGCCCTAGCATTATGAAGTATAGTCGTTTCATTATAAAATATGCGTAGAAATGGAGATGAAATCATGTGAGTGATAACTGGGTCGTATCGACCCTTGAAGATGCACTAAGCAACTGGAATGACCATTTGGCTGAAATCTGGTCGCTTGTTTCACAGACACCGGAAAGTTTTCGCGGTGGCGAAATCTGGACAGTCATTGTCAGCATTCACAATGCACTGGTAGGCTTTGGCTATGGTCTGCTGGTGTTATTTTTTGCAATGGGCGTATTCCGCTCAGCGGCCAGCTTCCGCGAACTGCAAAGACCGGAATTTGCCCTGCGCCACTTTATCCGGTTTCTGCTGGCAAAAGTGGCGGTCGGCTCGTCGCTGGAGCTGATAACCGCGATCTATAAAATCTGCGGCGGTGTAGTCAGCACTGTCATGGGCGGCATTGGCTCTGCAATCTCTACAACAGCCACTTTGCCAGACAAAATTGTGGAAGCCATTGAGGATGTCAGCTTTCTGGAATCCATTCCGCTCTGGCTTGTTTCCCTGCTGGGCAGTCTGCTGATTACGATTTTGTCCTATGTGCTGATTTTGACCGTCTATGGCCGTTTTTTCAAAATCTTCATTTACACTGCCATTGCGCCCCTGCCGCTGGCATCGTTCGCAGGAGAAGCTACGTCCAGAACCGGTCAGACATTCCTCAAAAGCTATGTCGGGGTGTGCATGGAGGGCGCGGTCATTGTGCTGTCCTGCGTGATCTACTCGGCGTTCCTGTCAGGCGGCAGTACGGCGCTGGACGAATCACTCCCTGCGGTCACAATGGTCTGGCAATACATCGGGCAGCTCATGTTCAATATGCTGGTGCTGACAGGTCTTGTCAAAGGCTCTGATCGGCTGGTGCATGAAATGCTCGGTGCATAAAAGAATTGCGTCCCAAGTCGGGACGCAATTCTTTCTGACTGTTCAGAGAAATTCCAGTGTCCTGGATTCGCCTGGCTTCAGGTCCTTTGTGTAGTGGTGTATCAGCTCTGCCATGATCTGTTCCTCGCGCTTCTGGCGAATGTAGCGGATTGTCCAGCATAAGACGAAAAACAGCACGCAGGCAATGAAGATCAAAATGCAGGCTGTTCGGTGTGCTGTCGCCCAGCGCGGCCAGAAGAGTTTCGTTGCCACAAAGTAGCAACCGAGCGGCAGAAGCCGCAGCTTCCAGAGGATACGGATTGCCATTGGCAGGCTCCCCAGTACCAGACCAACGATCAAGAGCTGGCGACCTATTTCCTTGAATAAAATGAGTGTAGAGTTCATAGCATTTTCTCCTTTTTGTCAAGTTTTTACCTATAAATATTATCTCATATTCTAAATTTTCTGTCAAATTTTCAACAAATCGGAGGCGATTTTTATAGAAGTCAAAATTCCAAAAGAAATCCGTGCACACCGGGAGACCATCTTTTTCGGTCTGTCCGCGCGGCAGTTTATTTGCGCAATTCTTGCCGTCGGTCTGGCGGCTGGCATCTATCTCGGTTTAGGAAATATCATCGGAAAAGAAGCTGCAAGCTGGCTTTGCCTGCTGGCGGCGGCGCCAGTCGCTATCGCAGGATTTTTCCACTACAACGGCATGACGCTTGAACAATTCTTATGGGCGTTTATCAAATCCGAAATTCTCTGCGCAGGCCCGCGACGGTTTGATTCTGTCAATCTCCATGAAGAACTGTTTTCAGATTTGGAGGGATTGCAAGAATGATGAAATCCCTGTTGGCTGCAAACCGCAGCGAAAAAGATTCTTTTCGGATTCCCCACAGCGTCCAGCAATCCATTCCCATCCGACGCATCTATACGGACGGTATCTGGCAGGTCGGGCAGAAGTACAGTAAAACATGGCGCTTTTCGGATATAAATTACGCCGCATCGTCGTTAGACGACCGACGCAGTATCTTTCGTTCGTATGGCGCAGTGCTGAACAGTCTGCCAACCGACGCGACCGCGAAAATCACGATCATCAACCGCCGTCTGAATCCAGTCGATTTCCAGCGCACAATGCTCATGCCGGAGTGCAGCGACGGTTTGGACTACTATCGCGGCGAGTACAACCAGATCATTCTGGACAAGGCTGCCGAAAGCAACAATCTGGTGCAGGAAAAGTACATCACACTGTCAATCGGCTTACGGAAGATCGAGCAGACCCGCGCCTATTTCCGCCGCGTCGATACCAACCTGTCTGCCAGTTTCGGGCGGCTGGATTCCGGGGCATACGCCATTTCCTGCGCTGACCGGCTGCGGCTCCTGCATGACTTCTTCCGACCTGGCGAAGAAGCGTCTTTCCGGTTTGACCTGTCCGCGAACATCAAGCGCGGCATCGACTTCCGCGACCTGATCTGCCCGGACGGATTGCAATTCCGCGCCGGATACTTTGAAATGGGCGGCAAGTTTGGCAGAGTCCTTTTCATGCGCG
>ERZ772820.1759-NODE-1759-length-16324-cov-20.710738_pt1 | contig 16324 bp, 18 predicted proteins | sample MGYA00511377_ERZ772820 | MGnify/ENA primary metagenome ERZ772820 (study PRJEB29015, sample SAMEA2737684) | human gut metagenome | biome: human gut; feature: human-associated habitat; material: faeces | place: China | collected 2012 ...
GGAGATAGTCGCGCCCCCAGCGGGTAAGGTCTTTCATAATGCAGACACCGATTTTCCCGTTTTCCACATCGTCCATCATGCGGGAGTAGGCGGAACGGTCAAAAAACCTGCCGCTTTCGTCATCGTCGATGTAGTGCCGGATATTGGTTAGGTGCTGCCCTCTGGCATAGTTCTCCAAAAATATTTTTTGGTTCTGTATGCTGTTGCTCTCGCCGCCGTCCCTGTCCTCGTCGCCCACGGAAAGGCGGGAGTAAAGGGCTGTAATTTTGCTATAATCAGTCATGTGCATAACCTCCTGTGCGTCCATGTATGTGTCATTTACACTTAAAATTATGCACTCCATCTTGCGCTGCCGTACTCGATATTCTTCCTAAACTTCCGCGCGTTCTTCCCCTTGACGTAGACGGCAAGCCGGATCAGTGCCGCGCCTAAAACGCCCACAAGTAAATCTATGGGGTGAAAACTCGGCGCGAATGAAGAAAAGGCGGCGGCAAAGCCGTCACCAATGGAAAGCAGCTTGCCGGAGAGGTCAGCCCCCGGCGCAAGCCGCGCCGCCTGCCCACACTTGGTGCCCAGCAGGGCAAACAGCAGATACGGGAGATTGGGGAGAATGATTTTCTTGATGTTTACAGGTTTCTTCATAACTCCAGCCCCTTATCCTTGTGTTTGACCGCAGGCTTGATGATGTCCTTTGCAGCCTGAATATCATGCAGATGCTGGATGAGAGAGGGCTTCTGACGCTTCCTTGCCGTATTGCGGGTATATTCTTCAAAAGCCGCTGTGAGGGCATCTGCGTCTCGCGCCTTGAAGAACACCATGTATTTGGGCGGCGAGAGGGTCTTGTCCTTTTTTACGGCATAGTCCACGCCGTATTTCCGCGCCACACGGTCAAAATCCTTGATGTTTTTATCGCTGATCTCGATGTTGGCAACACCCTGATTCTGACCGACAAGCTGCTTGACCGTCTGCTTGCCGGTGGGTTTTACGGGGCCAGCCCGCTTTTTCTCAGCGATTTTCGCTTTTTGATGTGCCAGGAACTTTGCAACCGCTGTTTTGAGCACCCGCCCTGTGAGCTTCGTTGCGCTGATTACAAGAGTCACTGTCCTGTTTTCAACCTCTTCCTGCAATTATGAACGCCTCCTTCCGTGATGATTGCAGTATGCACCGGCGCACGGCTTACAGCGCAATGGCCGGAATTGTTTCGTCTCCGCGACGGAGCTGCACGGTACGCTCTTCAAAAAGCCGCCGCACCAGACCGGCATCCCCCGAAGATATATCCCACAATTCATCATCAAGGCAGTAAAACACGATGGCGGGGCCGGTCAGGTAGGTTTCGCCGCTGACGGTCACAACTGCTTTATTTTCGTAGGCCATATACAGGTCAAACGTCGGCACCTGCCGTACATGCGTACAGCGGAATCCGGTCTTGATGAGCGCGTCCAACAGACGCATGGTTCTGGCTTTCTGACCGGGCGCAGCCAGCAGAACCGAAACATTGCTCTCATCGTATTCTTCATCATTCGGGGTAAGCTGAAAGCCGGAGACCGGCGCATAGCCGTCGCTTTTGAGCCTGACCCTGCGAGGAATTTTCCTGTGCGGGAGAATGATGTTAACGTCTCCTGTGATGTTTACCGTGAAGTTTTCCATGATACAGTCCTTTCTCAGCGCTCATTCTGGCGCTGCCGTTTTTTCTGCCACTGTTCCAGCAACTTGATAATGACCTGCTCCATTTGCTGCGGCGTGTAATTTCTGGGGAAGTATTTTCGGAGCGTGTTGCTTTTCAATGTGACGCGATCCAGCTCGTCTTTCTTTTCTTCGGACATGACCTTGTACATGGCGTCCTGCGTGCATTTGCCCTCACGGCTGAGCTTTTTCAGCCGCTGCGCCTGCGAAAGCGAGGGGGTGTTCTGGGAATACTCCATTGCATCCAGAAACTGCCGCTGTTCCTCCGGCTTGAGGTACGACAGCTCCACAGCAGGATTCAGGGCAATTTCCTTGGCATCAACTTTCTGCTGAATCTCTGGAACAAGCTCCGTCAGGCGAATGAGCCGCTTTACCTGCGAAACGCTTTCGCCGCTGTCCTGCGCGATTTTTTTCAGCGGAATTTAACTTTGGCCCAACTTGGACTAAAGTTAAATCTGTCCGCTGTCCCTGATGTTTCAGCGCCTCCATTTTCATCTTGTACGCCTGTGCGCGTTCCATGGGAGAAATGTTCTCGCGCTGCAAATTGGTATCCACCAGCAAGATCACCGCCTCGTCGTCAGTCAGATTGCGGACAATGGCCGGGATCGTATCCTTCCCGGCAAGGCCGCTTGCGTGCAAGCGCCGGTGTCCGGCGACCATCTCATAGCCACCTCCGGGATCTGGCCGGATGATGGTGGGATTGAGCACGCCGAACTGCATGATGCTGTCTACCGTCTCCTGCATGAGCGCATCGTCCACCACCTTGAACGGATGATTCTTGAAGGGGTGGATATCCGAAATGCGTACCTGCTGCACCTGCTCCGGTTGGGTGCTCTGTGTGTCCTTTGGTTCTGTCTTCTTTGGCATAGCGTTCACCTCCGTAACATGCGAAACGCCGCAGGCCATACAGCCAGCGGCGTCTAAATACGTCCTTCCGCCATATCGTGCTGAACCAGGGCTGCATAGTAGCTGGTCATGGTAAGCGAAGCGTTGTACAGCGTTGCCAGCAGATATTGACGGATGTTTTTGATCTTTGTGGTGTTCTCTTTCATGCAGCTCACGACAAAACGGATATGCTCGCTGTCCAGCTTCAGGAACCGGCTTCTGACCACCTCCGCTGGTTTATCATCCCCGGAGATGCGCACGGTCTGCTTTGAGGTACAAACTGTATCCACGATAAGCTCCAGAATTTCCTCGACGATCTCCTTGTCATACGGCAAGTCCAGCAGCAGAACGTCATAGCTGATATTCTCCATGATAAGTTCTCTGTACTGCGATCTTCGCTCTGCATCGTTTCTTTTCGATTCCCGCTTTTGACTGCCCCTGAACGAAGTGAAGGGAAGAGACTCAGTATCGTTCAAATCAGTATTGTTCTTCTCAGTATTACTACCTTTTGATTTTGGAAATTCTTGAGTTTCGACTTTCAAAACTCCTGAATTTTGATTTTCACCATTCTTGAATTTTGATTCCGGCTCAGCAACAAAGTTCTTGACGTAAATGAGATTAGGCTTGCCGAGACCCTGCCGTTTGCGCTCGATAAGCCCGCATTTCTCATCCAATTCGTTCAGCAGCTTCATGGCCTTCTGCGAAGCGCAGGAAAGTGCGTCCATGATGTCTTCGACGGTATAGACGATGTACACGCGCCCCACCTGATCCAGCCAGCCGTTCTTGGCAGACAAGCTCATGCGGTCAAGGAGCAGGCCGTAGAGGATTTTGGCCTCTGCCGAAATGTTTTTGAAACGCTTATCTGTGAACAGCACCTTGGGGATGCGGTAGAAGGAGAACTGTTCTGCCTGATCCCCGTAGTAATAGTCCAGTGTCATGTATCTTCACGCCCTTTCCAAAGGCCCATAGAGCGCAGCAGCTCTTTCGTACACCAGCCGATGCAGGGAGACGCCCGCCCATACGGACAGCCGTCGCACTCGCTGACGGTGGCAGGCGGCTTCTGCGCCGAAACATAATAGCAGTCGGTTTTGCCTCGGTAGGTGCAGCCCTCGGTCTGCTTCCAGAAATAGCAGTACCGGCAGTCTTTCGGTTTGTCCTCTGTATGTCCGTTCATTGCTTTCGCCTCCATTCCCGCCCATACCGGGCAACAAAAAAGCACACCCTCCGGCTCCGTCAGGGAGCAAGTGGGTGTGCTATGTATTTATGCTGTTATGTACTTGTTTTGAAAGTCTGCCAAGAACAACCGATGCCGATAGGTTTTTCTTCGGATGCTTCTGGACTTCTGCGATGCCAGAAATTCAACGATGCAGATTTTGGGGATCATGTACTTTCCAGATATGTCGAAATGCTTCACCTGATTGTGATTGCACCAATAGACGACCGTTGCCGGTGCATAGCCAAGGAAATCGGCCAGTTGTGCAACTGACAGTACATCGTCCAAGTCAGACATCTCTGACATGAAATATGCCTTGAGCTTTTCGCACTGCGCTTCCGTCAGCGTTGTGAGCATTGGGAACTCTCTTGGACTTTTCCTCTTCCCATGTCCGGAACGCCCAACATACCAGCCGTCCGGAGCGGCATATTTCTGCGGATAGAGGATTCGGTCTTGCAGGTACGCAATCACATCGTTCGTCTTGATCGTGTAGCGTCTGGTTTGCTTTCCGCTGTCCTTGCAGGCAACCAATCCGCTCTGCAAAAGGAAGAGTGCCGTAGCTTTGCTGATGTGTGCGGCCTTATAAAATTGCTCCTTGGTCATCGTATCAGGGTAGTCTTTTTTGAGTTGCTCGAAGTACTCGAACTCTGTTTTCATGGGATTATTCTCTCCTTTCGTTTGGCCAACGGCAGGAGAACCCGCATGAATACTCATATTTTCGTCTCTCCGTTTTCTCTCCTTTTTCTCTCCAACGTGCAAAAAAAGGGGTAAAAACGGCCTTTTTCGGCAAAACACTCGAACCCATTGCGGCGCGGGCGTTTTTGCCGTGTTCAAAGCCTTGGAAGCCTTGATATCACTGGGGAAATCGCGGTTTTTAAATTGCTCTATTTTCTGTGAAATTCCGTTGTTTTCGTCTATTTACGAAATTCACGAAAAGACTCGAAATCAGTTTGCGGTGATGAGCCGCACGTGGGTTCGAATCCCACCCGCTCCGCCAGAAATCACGCCGGCCTAATGCTTACCAGTCATAAGTGTTAAGGTTGGGCAAAGAAAAAACGGTGCGACCTTCACGGTCACGCCGCTTTTCTGCATACAAGGGTATATTCTGCAATCATGGATTATGATGACACGGGGTTCCAACCTCGTTCATACATCCAATATGTTTATAACAATGGCTGTGCGGTCGTCCATGTATCCTTCGGGCATCATGTAGGCCATGGCCTGAGAAATTAAAGTATCGGCATCCATGGCGGCTAAGGCTGCATCAGACAGCGATGCGAGGAACGGGTCGATTCCGTCAGTACATAAAAGGACCCTGTCGCCTGCGGATAAAGGCAGTTCGCCCACGCGCAGAAACTCTGCAGCGGACGGCATGCCGTTCCATACGCCGTAGCCGCAGGGGTGGGAAGGATTGTTGCATATAACGGCGCGTATCTCGTCGGACGTAAACTCCTTGCGGCGGCGATGCACCTCTGCGGTTTGAGGTGTTGTAAAATACGATAGCGTTCCGTTTGAAATCAATATGCCGTTAGAATCTCCTATACATGCATAATGCAGCTTGTGCTCGGCAAAAAGCGCAAGCACGCCGACCGTGCCCGGGAGGAATGGGGAGGGGAAGCTTTCGTTGGCGGCGGCAACGGCCATGTTCCCGGCATATACTGCCGCTTTAAGGCGGTCCGCCGGTGCGGCACCGTTTTTTTTCAAAAATACGGCCTGCGCGGCATCGGCAAAGGCGTTGTCGGCGCGGCAGGCGGGGCTGGGGCTGGGGTATATGCCGTTTTCTCTGTCGCGGCTTACACCGTCAAGTATCATGGCAAAACCTGTTGCCTCGTCAAAGAAGAAAAGATCCTCGTTTGGCTTATCGGCATAACGGGTATTTTTTGCTGTGGCGCCTTTCATTGTTAAACGCATGGGGAAGCTCCTTTGCTGCAAAACTTCATATTATATATTCTATTACCATATTAGTGGTATAGCAAGCCCTATCGACGAATTAAGACGGAATTGTATACATAGAAACAATGTATTGACAAGACGGTGTTTATGTGCTTAAATATCATATAATTAAAATGTTCTTATGCTTATTATCTGATATATATGTATGAATGTACATAATATATTACCGAACGGGTCCAAGGGACGGATCCAAACCTTATACACGAAACCGGGAGGAGGAAACATTGGTGAGTTATCCTCAACAGACTATGTTGAACAAATTTAAACAGTCATGGCCTAAAATGGCATTTGTTTGCGTGCTGGGGATCGTGGTTTCTTACGTTATCGGCAGGGGAAGGGAACAAACGGCTTTCGTATGGATAATAAATGCGATATTTTCGGCCGGAATGGCGCTTTTGTTCGTCGGCATAGCGCATCAGCTGACAAATATGCACATGTTTACAAGCCTTTCTTACGGCGTAAAGCTTCTTAAAATGATTTTCCGCAACGAACATAAATCGGCAGACGACTTGAAAGATGACTATATTGAATATCGCGACAGCCGCAAACATCATGATGACGTATCCTTATATATGCTATGTGCAGCAATACTCATTGCGATATCGGCGCTGCTTTCATTATTACATATGCTTTAAGACAAACGAAACCCTAACAAACTTGACTTTAAATTTGAAGCCGATAATGGCTTCTGCAAAAAATAAAAGAACAAAAAGGAGAGAAAACCGACATGAAGAAAACCATTGCACTGCTTCTGGCCATGATATTCGTAATTGGCCTGCTGGCTGCATGCACTCCCTCCAACACCACGCAGGATCCTGTGCAGACCGACGATCCCAACGCCGGCACACCTGCGGAGACCACGACCCCGACCGACGCTCCTGTAACAGAGCCCACGGCTGATGGTAAGAAGGTCTATTATTCCGTGCTCAGTTCCGACCATTCGAGCCTCAACTTCCTTGACAATGTTGATAGCCCCGTTGGCAACGTTGCCACCTATTGCATGAGCTATCTGTATCGTCAGTATCCCAACGAAGAAGGCAACGGATACATCTGGATATGCGACATCGCCGCTGAAGAGCCCATTCAGATCGACGATTACAACTGGCAGATAAAGATCCGTGAGGATGCAAAGTGGAACAATGGCGATCCCATCAATGCGGACACCTTTATGTTCACCTTTAAGCAGCAGCTTGACCCCGTGATGATGCCCCGTATGAGCACCTTCCTGGCCAGCAACGCCATCACCATCGTGAATGCCGAGCAGTATTCCATGCAGAATTCCGAAGGCGGCATACCCACCGATTGGGAAGACGTCGGTATAAAGAAGATCGATGATTACACCATTCAGATAACCACCGTTGACGTAAACACCGCTACTCAGGTTATGAACCACTTCTTCAACAGGAACAACGTACCCTGCTACGAACCCCTGTGGAACGAATGCCTCAGCGCCGACGGCCTGACCACTTCCTACGGTTCCGACCTTGACCACTTCATGGGCTGCGGTCCTTACATCTTCTCTGATTGGACCTATGACTCCGTGCAGACCTACGTTAAGAACCCCGACCATTGGCTGGCTGATTACTTCAATTATGACGAGGTACAGTATCGCGTAGTTCCCGAACAGAACGCCCGCGTTGAGCTTTGGGAGCAGGGCCAGCTGGATATATTCGCGCCCAACTCCGATACCCTCGAAACCTACATCGACGATCCGCGCCTTGTTGAATACGGCTCCAACAGCGTATTCCATCTGGACATCAACTGCAAGAACCCCAATAACCCCATCAGCGGCAGCGACAACTACCGCAAGGCTATCTATCACGCCATCGACCGCGAGACCATCGCCAAGAACCTGTTTGGTCATATGGAACCCGCCGGTTGGTACGTAAGCGCCCAGGCCGGTATACTCAGCGAGGGTGCCCGCATCTACCGCGAATCCAAGTACGGCAAGGCCGTGGAAGAAATGGTTGCCTCCTGGAGCGCAGAAGGACACACCACCGGCTACAACCCCGAGCTTGCGCTTGATTACCTGAACAAGGCCTATGAAGAGTGCGGCGTTCCCGCTGACACCGTTATCAACATCATCATTGCTTACGATCCCAGCGAGGTACACTGGAACAAGACCGCTCAGTTCCTCCAGGAGGAGTTCCCCAAGATCTTTAATAACCGCGTAACCGTGGAAATAAAGAACTACAGCGGTATCTCCACCACCGAGTACAAGAAGCAGGGCGACGACGGTTGGGATCTTTCCCCCAACGATTGGGCCCGTGCCGTTGCGCGTACCTATCCTTACGAAGGCTTCTACTACTTCACCAGCGGTTATTCCGGATCCCCCAACAACTACTTCAACGACGAGTTTGATGCCCAGTTCGCATATTGCCGCGAAATCCAGAACGGCGATTATGAGACCCTGCTGCAGGAAACTCAGAAGCTTGAGGAAATCTATCTTGAGCATGTGGTGCAGTGCCCCGTTGTACAGGATGTTGTTTACGAGCTCCATTCCGACCGTCTGGTTCTGCCCGTTTACACCTATATTCCCGGCTTCGGTTGGGGCGAACCTTACGGCGATATCGTCACCGACTAAGCGCCTGAACAGCCAAACGTTAACTTAACACACATCTTCCGGGGGCATGCTACCTAATGTGGCGGCATGCCCCCGATTCGGATAATAGCGAAAGCTTTATCCGGGGAAGTCCCATGCAGTTAGGAGAATCCTATGTTTAGATACATTATGTCCCGCATCGCTGCAATGCTCATCACGCTTTTCCTTATCATGTCGCTTTCTTTTATCGTGGTGCGCCTGATGCCGATGTCGCTTTTTGAAAATCCGGAGGTGCCGCTTGAAATCCAGAAACAGCTGGAAGACAAGTTCCATCTCAACGATCCTTTGCCGGTTCAGTATTTTTATTTTATTTCGGATATAGTTACCGATCTTGATTTCGGTGTTTCCGTAAAGCTTCGTCCCGGCCTGCCGGTATTCGGCATATTGATCAACCGACTTCCGCCCACGATTTTGGTCAATTTCCTGTCTCTTTTCATATCAATACCGTTGGGGCTTATTGCCGGAACGGTAGCCGCGCTTAAGCGCAACACATGGGTGGACCACGTGATATCATTCTTCGTGGTAATATTCATATCAGTACCGTCGTTTGTTTTTGCATCGGCCCTTCAGTATTTCTTAGCATTTAAGCTGGAATGGTTCCCGACGCTTTACGACACGAACGCCGCCACGCTTGCGCAGCAGCTCCACTCTTTGGTGCTGCCCATCATTGCGCTGGCTCTCAGCCCTATAGCTACAATAGCAAGGTATCTGCGCGGTGAACTGATAGAAAATATTTCTTCGGAATATCTGCTGCTTGCGCGCACCAAGGGCCTGACCAAGGTTCAATCCATAGTGCGCCATGCCTTCCGTAATTCGCTTATTCCCATTTCCAATACCCTTATCGCAATGATAACGGGCATAATGGGTGGTTCTCTTGTTATAGAAAACATCTTCGCAATACCAGGGCAGGGCGGCTTGACTGTAAAGTCCATCATGGCCGGCGACCATTTCCTTACCGTTGCATGCCTGATATTCTATTCGGTGACGTCATTGGTCACCATATTGCTGGTGGATCTGTCCTACGGCCTGATCGATCCCCGTGTGCGCGTGGGAGGTAAGAAAGCATGATTTATGATAGAAATAATCTGCCGGACGATATTAAAAATTTGCCTGATGCCGATTTTGAACCCCTGCATCAGGAAGATATAAAGGACGAAAAGTTTAAAACTAAACCCGTCGGCTTCTTCAAGGATGCAATGATAAGGCTCAGCAAGAACAGAGTATCCATGATCTCCGGCGCAATAATACTGTTGATCGTGTTGATGGCCATAATAGTGCCTAATATCACAGGGTATTCCTATACTGAGCAGAATGTTGCGCAGCAAAATCTGCCCCCCAAAATACCCGGGCTTGAAAAGCTTGGCATATTCGATGGTTCCCGCGTGCTTACAGACCGCCGCAAGGATAAGCTTGACGATACCGACAGATATCCTGAAGGCTGCATTATCGAGATTTTTAACGAGCATGACGTTAAGAACGTTACCATGTGCGACGTAAAGGTTGACTATTATAAGTATAGCGGCGTGGCAGACGGCGAATATCATTGGCTCGGCACGGACTATTTGGGACGCGACTTGCTTACAAGGCTTTTCCGCGGCGCGCGCATATCGCTTATAATCGCCGCGGTATCCGTTGCGGTAAACCTTGTGATAGGCGTTGTATACGGCGCTATATCCGGCTATTGCGGAGGCAAGATAGATATATTCCTTACGCATTTGGCAGAGGTTTTGGACGGCATGCCGTACGTGGTCGTTACCATTCTGTTCATGTTGGTGTTCGGCGCAGGTATGTTCTCCATAATACTTGCAATGACGGTAACGGGCTGGATAGGCACATCTCGCCTTATCCGCGCCCAGTTCTATCGCTTCAAGGGCCGTGAATACGTGCTGGCTGCCCGCACAATGGGCGTGCCGGACAAGACGCTTATATTCCGCCACATTCTGCCCAACTGCGTAGGCCCCCTGATCATTCGTGCCATGATCGCCGTTCCCGGCGCCATTTTCTCGGAAGCGTTCCTCGCCTATATCGGTCTTGGCATAGCGCCTCCGGAGCCTTCCATAGGCATTCTGCTTTCCAACGGACAGAGCGTGCTGCTGCAGTATCCGTATCAGGTCATATTCCCGGCCGTATTGATTTCGCTGCTGATGGTTGCATTCAACCTGTTCGCCAATGGTCTTAGGGACGCCCTTGACCCGACAAAACGCGGAGAGGAATAAAGCTATGGGTAATGAATATATGAACAAAGAAGTAATTCTCAGCGTGAAGGACCTTCGCATCAACTTCCGCGCTTACGGCGGATTGGTGCAGGCTGTGCGCGGCATAGATTTCAACCTTCACAGGGGCGAAACGCTGGCGATAGTCGGCGAGTCCGGTTCGGGCAAATCCGTCAGCATCAAGGCCATTATGGGTATATTGGCGAACAACGCCATAATAGAATCCGGCGAGATTCTTTATGACGGAATGAACCTTACAAAGGTGCATGAGGATGAATTCCACCGCATCCGTGGCAAGAGGATAGGCCTCATATTCCAGGATCCGCTGTCCGCATTGAACCCCATAATGAAAATAGGCCACCAGATAACGGAGGTGCTGCGGCTTAACGACAAGATGAACAAGCACGACGCCCGCGCAAAGGCGCTTGAGCTTATGAAAGCCGTGGGTATCCCTGATGCGGAGCGCCGCTTTGAGCAGTATCCGTTCCAGTTCTCCGGCGGTATGCGCCAGCGTATAGTTATAGCTATTGCGCTTGCCGGCAATCCGGAAATACTGATTTGTGACGAGCCCACCACCGCGCTGGACGTTACGGTTCAGGCAAAGATACTGGAGCTTATTAACAATATCAAGAAGGAGCGCAACCTGTCCGTTATATTTATAACTCACGATTTGGGCGTTGTAGCAAATATGGCGGACCGTGTGAATGTTATGTATGCGGGCAAGATAGTGGAAACGGGCACCAGCGAGGAGATATTCTTCGAACCTGCCCATCCGTACACATGGGCGCTGCTCAGCTCCATGCCGGATCTTCATACCAAGGAACGCCTTTTGGCGATTCCCGGTACGCCGCCAAACATGATATTCCCGCCCAAGGGCGATGCTTTTGCCGCCAGAAATCAGTTCGCCATGCGAATCGATTATGAGCAGGAGCCGCCTATGTTCAGAATAAGCGATACACATGCTGCGGCAACATGGCTGCTGCATCCCAAGGCCAAGGCAAACGGCATAGAGATGCCCGAAGTGCTTAGGGCCAGAATAGAAAGAATGAAAGGGAGTGGAGTGCAAAATGGCTGAAAACGAATATATTCTTGAAGTAAAAAACCTTTGTCAGCACTTCAGCTCCGGTCACGGCAAAAACAAAATGGTCGTCAAGGCTGTTGACGACGTAAGCTTTGCCGTGCGCAGGGCGGAAACCTTTGGCCTGGTGGGCGAATCCGGCTGCGGAAAAACCACAACGGGCCGCACCATAATCCGTCTGTATGATCCCACGGGTGGCGAGGTTCTGTTTGACGGCAGGGATATCTCCGGCAAGATGACAAAAGATTTGCGGAGCTATCTTACATCGAATATCTCCATGATATTCCAGGACCCCATAGAATCACTTAACCCAAAGATGACCATAGAGGAAATCGTGGGCGAAGGTCTTAAGGTGCGCGGACAGAAGGATCGCGATGAAATTCACCGTCAGGTGGTTGAGATGCTGGAAAAGGTTGGTCTTGTGGAAGAACACGCCACCCGCTATCCGCACGAATTTTCGGGTGGTCAGCGCCAGCGCATAGGCATAGCCCGCGCGATAATCACCAAACCCAAGCTTGTAATTGCAGACGAGCCTGTTTCCGCGCTGGACGTTTCCGTGCAGGCGCAGGTTATAAATCTGCTGAACGATTTGAAGGACGAGATGGGTCTCAGCATACTTTTCATAGCCCATAACCTTTCCGTTGTCAAGTATTTCTCCGACCGTATCGGCGTTATGTACTATGGCCATCTGGTTGAGGTTGCAAATGGCGACGACCTGTATAAGAACCCGCTGCATCCGTATACAAAGGCTTTGCTTTCCGCAATACCCGAACCCAATCCCATTACGGAGCGCACGCGCAAGCGCGTGGATTACGATCCTGAGAGGGACCATGATTATTCCGTTGAGAAGCCCTCGATGGTGGAGGTTGAGCCGGAGCACTTCGTATATTGCTCCCCGTCCGAGCTTGAAGCATACCGCAAGCAGCTCAAGGACTAAAACCAATATACGCATAAAATCATAATAACAATAAAAGGCCGTTATCAATGCGATAGCGGCCTTTTGGTTTGAATTCTGCATCCAGAAAAGCACCTATGTGTAAATATTGGTGTTTTTTACATAACTATTCTAACCGTCGCCATTCGGTTATGCCATCATTACCTCGTTCAAAAGTTCCTCTAGGAAGCTGTCTATCCGCCAAGTTGTAGTGAGAGAACCGATGCAGACAACTGGAGTATTGCATAGACAAGCAAGGCGTAATGTCGCCATTTTCCACGAAAACATCAAATACAAATGTTTTCAGGCTTGGCATATCGCTTATAAAATCAAGCGATGGTATTTTATTGCTCCCACTAAGTTCAAGCAGCTTTAGATTCTTCAGCTTAGATAGCGAAGAGAGGGATTTTATTTTGCTGCAATTTTGAATGCGCATAGCTTGCAGCGTTGAGCCCAAGGCTTGAATCGCATCGATATCCGACAGCCTTTGGCACTGTGTAAGGTATAAACACTTTAACCCTGACAGAAGTTCAATGCCTTTCAGTGCTCTGAATTTGCCAAACGAAAGTGAAAGCGTGTCCAGATTCCTTAAACTTGAAAGCACTTCAATGCCATCGTTTATTGGCTTAAAACCACTTAATATAAGACTTCTGAGTGAAACAGCCTTATCGAGATTAATAAAGTCGGCATCTCCACCCATAACCTGTTGAAGATTCGGGAACAGGCTAACATCTATTGCTGGAAAGTAAGGATTTCTAAAACCATTCCTGTCAATTATACTCAGGCTTAAAAGGCCTTTTAGATGGTATAGTTCAGGAAGCAAATTAGTTATCGGAGAAGGATTTTGCAGCACTATATCCTGCATGCGGATATTTGACTCTAAGGCCAGATGCTCTACAAAATCGAAATCTCTGAGAAATGAGTAATCAGCCATTGGGCCTATACACACTTGATTGATTTTCAGCTCTCTTGCGTATTCTATATCCTTGCTGCCATAAATATATATCGCATTAGCCTGATTATATGGATATATAATCGGTACAAACCTGAATTCTTCCGAAACGCTGCTCTTCATAATATACCTCTGATGTAAAGTTGATATAGTTTGTATTATGACCTATTGCTTTGGATATCGCTTTGGCGGAACATCGTCGATTGAAATTACCGATATTCGCCCGTTATCTTCCGAGAAAATTATTATCTCACACGGAGTCTTTGCTTCTTCTGTCCAGTACTCATGCATTCTGGATAGGCACTCTTCAAAGTGGCGTTTTTCATCCGACGGATGTTTGGTCAGGCGAAACATTCTATCATAATTGTCAATTACTATGCCGATAGAAGAAAACATTAACCAATCCAAATCGCAAGCACATTCGTCCCATGCGTTCCAGTTTTCTCCGAAGTAGTTCGGAAATTGAAATGCTGCAGAATACTCTTTGAAAAAATCGCAGACGTCTCCGCATCTTGCACCCCTGATATAAGTGGAATATCTTCCCTCAATATGGCTGTTGGCATAGAACTCAGAGTAAGCATCATCTGACGTGCCGTGCTTTTTCGTTATCATTATTCAACACTCCTTTTATTTAGGTAGAATGAACATACTATAATAACCTTGTATTATGAGCATCCAATAACCGTTCAGTCTTTATACTTGGATACCGCACATGGATTTAGCTTCTATGCCAGCGATTTGATATGCTCCTTTGCTTTTGCATAGTACTTTTGAAACCGTTCGGAGTCTGTTTCATTGTACTTCACGCCAAGCATGACCCACTCACAGTACTCGTAGAGCAGGAAATAATCCAGCGTCCTGCGGTAATCATTGTAGTCGACGCCCTTTTCTTTTAACAAATGCTCAAAGTAATATTCTATGGCATAGTCTTTGTCTGCCTGCGTCATATAGAAAAAGGCCGATTCGTCTTCTTCGCCGTGGGCGATAAGGCGGGCAAGTGACGTTGGATAGGGCAGTATCGCGGCATATTCCCAATCTATTATAGTTGCATGACCGTTTGCGCACAGTACATTAAACGGCAAAAGGTCGTCATGGCATAGCGTCCGCGGGACGCTTGAATATAACTTCAGATACTCTGCATAGGCATGCTCTAAATCCGCATCATTCAAATACTTGCCCCGGTTTTGCTGCCTTGGCAGGCTTGCCTCAAAAGAGAGACCGGCAGCTTGACATTCACGCCTTTCCCAATACATATTCTGTAAATAAATCAAGGCGTCAAGAACCGCAGTCAGCGATTCGCGGTCGCACTTCCGCAGGTCGTGCCCTTCTATGTATTCCATAAGCAAAAACAGTTCGCCGCAATAGTTAAGGCTTTTGTAAAGGCGCGGAACAGCGCGCTCGGCAGACACCAAAAAAGTATTGTAAACAGACAGTTCTTGCTCACTTGCCTTTTTCAGAACGTATGCGGTATTGCCGTCGTTTATTTTCCATACGGCGTAATCCGTGCCGTCCTCCGCGCTTTTGAACGGCGTTGCCTCAGCCTGTTCGCTGAGGCACATTTGTGCAAGTATTTCTTTTATGTTCATAATAGGCCCGTTCCTTCCTGCCGATGATTATCCTATATAAACTTATAATACCACATGCAGCTCTTCACGTCCATTTGACATTATAAAAAATCGATAAATTGGGGAATTATAGAATAAAAAGGTTGATGTGACATAAAAACTACGTTATAATATTATTATAGTAGATGTGACCGCCGCACAGCAAGGGGGGACTTATGACAACATTGCTTTTAGCCGCGCTTTTGATTGCTTATATTTAAGGTAATCATGGCAATGAAATATGTAAGGTGCTTCTGATGCTAAAGAATGTTGATGAGTTGATTGAGCATGTTGGAAGAAACAAATTGAGGATAAAGTAGCGCATGCGATGCAGCGTTTTAGGAGCCACGGATATGAATGAAACCATTATAGAAGTATTGATTATGATTGCAGCATTCATCGGCTGCTTGCTCTTCGCTGCACTGTCAGCCTGGAAAGCCGCCTACGACAAGAGAACATGGAGTTTGGTAAAAGGACGATATGTTCATATGCCTATTTGGAACTATATGAGTTTTGCAGCTTTGTTTTCGGCTATGCCGATAATCCTGCTTTTAGATGGGTGCGATATATGGGCAATTATGGCTGCGGCAGTTGCAACATTGATTCTGCCGTGTGGTTTGTTTGGCAGACGCATAGAATTGCGAGAAAATGAGATTGTTTTAAGAAGCGAATTTTGGATATTGCATACAGCTTGTATAGATGATATTCAAGCAGTTTATGAGGTGGGCAACTTAGCATCAAGCCAGATAAGGTTCAAAGTGAAAAACATCAAGAAACCGATTGGCGCAGCCACCGATACGTTTAATGGTTTGCCGGAGTTGCTATTGCTCATTGACCAACGTTGCCCGGGAGTTGTCCAATGGTGCAATATGCCACGGATGAAGAAAAGAATGCAGCTTAAATAGTTTTACTATCTTGTATCATAGTAACAAAAAGGAGGACAACCCACATGAATTTCATCTCGAATCTCTATTTTTTCTGGATATGTGGAGTGGTAATGCCACTGCTAGCTCTGTTTTTTCTAGTTTTCCCTCCACTTTCTACATACATTGGAATGGCAAAACCAGGCACTGAATTATACGCGCGCTTATGGGTTCCTTTGATTTGCGGCGTTCCGTGGTTCTTGCTTATGATTCCGTTATGGCGCTCGACTTACACATACCTGCATGTAGATAAAAGCGGCGTAACAGAAAAGTGTCCATTCCGC
>ERZ772820.1764-NODE-1764-length-16307-cov-3.516306_pt1 | contig 16307 bp, 10 predicted proteins | sample MGYA00511377_ERZ772820 | MGnify/ENA primary metagenome ERZ772820 (study PRJEB29015, sample SAMEA2737684) | human gut metagenome | biome: human gut; feature: human-associated habitat; material: faeces | place: China | collected 2012 ...
ATGAAGAAGGACAAGGATCGTTTTGCGCCGTATCCTCCCATGGGCTGGAACAGCTGGGACTGCTACATGTCCGCCGTGACGGAAGCGGAGCTGCTGGAAAACGCCCGCTATCAGGCGGAGCATCTGCTCCCCTACGGCTGGGAATATATTACCTGCGATATTCAGTGGTACGAGCCCACGGCGGGGACGCGGCCCGGCTGCGAATACATTCCCTTCGCGCCGCTGTGCATGGATGGCTACGGGCGGTTGATTCCGGCGGAGAACCGCTTTCCGTCCAGCACGGGCGGAAAGGGCTTTGCGCCCATTGCGGCGGAGTTGCACCGGCTAGGACTGAAATTCGGCATTCACATCATGCGGGGCATTCCCCGTCAGGCGGTATATGCCCGCACGCCCGTTCTGAACAGCGGCTATACGGCCGACCAGATCGCCGACCCCAGCTCCATCTGCCTATGGAACAGCGATATGTTCGGCACGCGAAAGAATCATCCGGGCGCGCAGGCGTATTACGACAGTCTCTTTGAACTATATGCTTCGTGGGGCGTGGATTTTGTGAAGGTGGACGATATTGCCAATACTGGCGAGACCGAATCCGGCGGATACGCGGCGGCCCATGAGATCGAGATGATCCGCCGGGCCATCGACCGCTGCGGACGCGCGATCGTGCTGAGTCTTTCTCCCGGCCCCGCGTCCGTGGAAAAAGCGTGGCACCTGAGTCAGAACGCCAATATGTGGCGCATCACCAACGATTTCTGGGACGACTGGGCCCTGCTGAAAAATATGTTCACCCGCTGCGAGATCTGGCAAAGCCACGTCGGCCCCGGCTGCTGGCCGGACTGCGACATGCTGCCGCTGGGCCGCATCGGCGTAAAGTTCGGACAGCCCCGGCAGACCCGCTTCACCCCTGACGAACAAAAGACCCTGCTGACCCTGTGGTCGATCTTCCGTTCGCCGCTGATTCTGGGGGCGGAGCTGCCCAGTCTGGACGAAGCTACCCTTCGTCTGCTCACCAACCGGGACGTGCTGCGGCTGAACCGGCACTCCTTCGGCGCGCGGCAGATCGTCCGGGACGACGCGCACGCCGTCTGGGTCAGCCAGGACGAAGATGGTTCCCGGTATGCGGCACTGTTCAACCTGTCCGAAAAGCCGCGGGAGGTGTCGCTGGAGCTCCGGGAGTTGGAGGGCGAAGCCTTTGCCTGCCGGGAGCTTTGGTCCGGCGAAGAACGCACTGCCCAAGAGACACTTTCCTGTGTCATCGAACCTCACGGCGCCCGGCTGTTCCGCTGCACGGAATGCTGAAAAACAGGCCTGTCTTTTTCAGACAGGCCTGTTTTCCTTTCATCCACGTCCCAGAATAGCGTCCAGGTCCTGTTCCGGGGCAGTGATGGGTCGAAGGCCATAAGCGTCTACCAGCGCCTTCACAACGGTTTCGGACAGGAAGGCGGGCAGCGTCGGCCCCAGATAGATATTCTTCACGCCCAGCGCCAGCAGGGTCAGAAGAATGCAGACGGCTTTCTGCTCGTACCAGGAGAGCACCAGCGTCAGGGGCAGTTCGTTGACGGAGCACTCGAAGGCGTCCGCCAGCGCCAGCGCGACCCGCACGGCGCTGTACGCGTCGTTGCACTGCCCCACGTCCATGATGCGGGGGAATCCGGCAATTTCGCCCAAGTCCAGATCGTTAAAACGGTATTTGCCGCAGGCCAGCGTCAGAATGAGAGAATCCATGGGCGTTTTTTTCGCCAGCTCGGTATAGTAGTTTCGCCCCGGATGCGCGCCGTCGCAGCCGCCGATGAGGAAAATATGCCGAATCTTGCCCGCCTTGATGGCCTCCGTCACCTCTCCGGCGTGGGAAAGAATCGCCTCATGGGCAAAGCCGGTGGTGACCATGTGGCCGCCGTTGATGCCGCTCATGCTGTGGTCGTGCTCGTAGCCACCCAGCGCAAGAGCCTGCTCGATCAAGGGCGTAAAGTCCTTGCGCCCGCGCTCATCGGCGGCGATATGCCGCAGCCCCTCATACCCCACCACGGAAGTGGTGTACACCCGATCCTGATAGCTGGGCCGGGGCGGCATCAGGCAGTTGGTGGTAAACAGCACCGGCGCGGGAATGTTCTCAAACTCGGTCTGCTGGCTTTGCCATGCCGTGCCGAAGTTGCCCGCCAGCTGCGGATATTTTTTCAGAGAGGGATAGCCGTGGGCGGGCAGCATTTCACAATGGGTATAAACGTCGATCCCCCTGTCCTTCGTCTGTTCCAGCAGTTGATGCAGGTCTTCCAGATCGTGGCCGGACACCACGATGAACGGGCCTTTTCGAATGTCCAGAGGGACTCTGGTGGGGACGGGGTCGCCGAAGGTCTCCGTGTTGGCCCGATCCAGCAGTTCCATGCAGCGGAAGTTGATCCGCCCGAATTCCATAATCAGCTCCAGCCAGTCGTCGATGGAGCGTTCCTGCCGAAGCGCCGAAAGTCCCTTGTAGAACCATTCTGTCACCTGCTCGTCCTGAAAGCCCAGGTTCAGGGCGTGGTGGGCGTAAGCGGCCATGCCCTTCATGCCGAAAAGCAGTGTGGAGCGCAATGAGACGATATCCGTCTCGCCCCGCCATAGCTCCAGTGTTCCCTTATCCTGTCCGCCCAGCTTTTTTCGTTCGTTTTCCACCCGGCGGATGAAATGGCGAATGGCTTCATCGTCAAAGTTCACGTTGGTCAGCGTGGTAAACAGGCCGTCGATCAGCAGCCGGGAAATTTCCTCCGTGCGGGCTCCCTGCTGCCCTGCGGTCTCTGCCAGTCGGATCAGTCCGCAAACCAGTTCGTCCTGCAGGTTGGCTGTCTCCGGCTGTTTTCCGCAGACGCCGGTCTGGACGCAGCACTTGTTGCCCGCAGTCTGCTGGCACTGAAAGCAAAACATCTGGGACATTCTTTCCCTCTCCTTTCACCAAAGGGGCGGCGAAGCACCCTTTCCAAAACAGTCTCGGCTTTTTCAGCTCAAATGATACGTTTACTTTTGAAAGAAGAAATTTTCCACATGAAAAAGACCCGTGCGCCTTTCAAAGCACACGGGTCTTTCGTCAGGACTGCTCGCCCTGTTTCCGCCGCGAACGGCCTTTTATTTTTTGCGGCACTCCATATAATACCGCTTTTCATTGGCCTCTCCCATGGAGAAGGTCTTTCGGGGCAGCACGCCCAGTTCCCGCACCTGCTCGAAGAACCGGCTCTTATCCGGTGCGGGCAGCAGGAAGCCCACAGCTCCTTCGCCCTTCACCAGCTCCCGGACGGCCTGTTCGCCGTGGACGTAATCCAGCTTCGCGCCGGGATGGGCGAGCAACCATTCGTCCAGGAAGATCTGCAGGTCGCCCACTGCCAGCCGGTGGGGCGTGGGAATGGAGACTGTCACTTCCTTGCCCTCGTACACCACGCGGATATCCTGCGTCGCGTCCGGGTCGATCAGGTCTTCGCCCCGGCGCACCGCATAGGCTTCCAGCTCGTCCAGCAGATCGTCGCCGTCCACGCCGAACAGCACCCGGGGAATGGGTTCGAAGCGCAGCGCGTCGTCATAGATATTCTCGATCTCCACCATGGCGAACCGGGCGGGATGGGTCATGGTCTCCTCCGGGGTCAGGCCGGGCTTGACCTTGTCCCAGATGGCTTTGGCCGTAGCAAGGCTGTGGTTGCCGTCGCCCACGGCGAACAGCATGGGATCGTCGCCCTGCCGCAGCCGTTCCAACGCCGCATAGACCCCGTCGATATCCGCCGCGTCCTCCACGGCGTAGCCTACCAGCTGGCCGCCATTCATCATCAGCGGAAAATCGTAGAGCTTGCGCAGCTGGCGGCGCTTCTGAAACAGCGGCTCCACCACCGACTGCATGGGGTCGTCCATCAACAGCATCACATGAGAGGTCTCCAGCGGCGCTTTTTCCCGGATGCGCACCCGGGGCGGGATGCGCTCGGCAATGGTGCCCTCGCTGGCGCGGACAAGGCTTTTCGCTTCGGGATGGAAATCATAGCATTCCAGATCGATCATGCCGACAAGCCCCACCCGCGCGCCGGAGGGGGTGATCCGTTCCGTCAGGATAAAGCCCTGCTGCACGGCGGGGACCAGCGTGCCGTCCCGCAGGTACTGCTCCATGGTGCGGCAGATGCCGGGGACCCGTGCGTCCGTCTCGTTCAGCCAGCATTCCGGCAGGATCATGCGGAATGCGGAGGGCTGATCGCCCACCAGACGCTCCACTTCCTCCCAGTAGGCGGGCTGAGAAGTGAACTGATCGCAGGCCACACAGGCCCATGCGGTCAGGTTCGTGCCCTCCCGGGGCAGCAGCAATTGACCGGGATAAAAACAACGATTGGAAACAGCCATCGAAATTTTCCTCCTTGTGGAAAAATCAGGGAAACGAAGGGGTCACGGGACGGCTTCGCCCTCCCGCACCATACGGAACAGCAGCACCAGACACTTACCGTTGCCCCGGCTGGACACCGTCGCCAGCGTCATCAGCCGGTCGGACGGTTCCACGGAAACGGAGAATCCATACAGACTGCGGTCTGCCGCCGACTGGACGTACTCCATCATCTGCGCGTCCGTGTCGAAGGTATCGTGGGAGGCATAGTCGAAGTAGCCCGGCTTGGCAGGGTCGCTGTCCGCCACGATGACGGAAAACAGCACGTAGCGCGCGTCCTCATACAGGGTGGTCAGCTGAGCGAAGCAGGCCCCGGCCGCGAAGCCGATGCCGCCGGACTCATACTGCCACAGGGGAGCAAAGCTCACGCCCGCCACGTTGCCCTCGCCGCGCAGCAGCAGGTTTTCCGGGGGCGTGCTGATGAAACAGTCCCTGTCCAGAAATACCGCTCCACCGTCGGACAAAGAGCCGCGATAGTTGTGGGTCAGGTAATAGGTATTATTGCGCTGCACCACGTACTCGTCCAGCACGCCGGGAATATACAGCCGTGCCAGCACATCCGGGTATTCGGTGCTGATCTCCTTCATGCTGTCCAGCACATTGCACAGCGGGTTATCCGGGTAGCGTCTCAGCCGGGTGCGGGTGGTTTCTTCCTCCACCGTGTCGGCGGACGTTTCGCCTCCGTTCCCGCTCTGGACGGCCTCCGCCTTTGGCGCGGCAAACACCTGCGGCGTGGACGTGGGGGTAAAGGTTTCCCCGGCGGGCAGCAAATCTACCTTCACGCCCGCCTGCTCCAACGCCTGTCCCTGCTGCTCCTGATAGGCCTGACGCACCTGCGCCATTTCCCGTTCGTTAGCGGAAAGGCTCATAAGGATCTTTCCCCCGGCGATGAGGCAGAACAGCAGCATAACGGCCACGGCGGCAATGGCCGCCACCCTTCCCCAGAGAATCGGCGGTTTGGGCGGCTTTTCCTTAGGCGGTTTGGAAGATTTCTTCGGTTTCTCCGCGGCAGCGGGCTTTTGGGCAAAGGGACGATGGGGCGCCGGGCGGCTCGATTCGGGTTTCTTCGACTCCACGCCGGCATAAAAACCGTTGTTTTCTACCGGCGCGGCATGGTAAGGCTGGCCGGGCTGAAACGGCATTTCCGGAGCGGCAGCTTGTCCGCCCGCATTCCACGAAGTTTCTTCCGAATCAGAAGCGGCGGCAAAGAAGGGCTGATCTGCAGATGGCTGCTCCATCCGCCCGCCAAGCGGCGGCAGACCACCGCCAACAAAGGGCTGGTCGAAGCCGTGCAGCGGCGCGGAGCCTTCTTTCGAGGGACTCTCCTCCGTGGGCGGCAGCATGTCCTCCTCAAAGGGATAAAACACTGGCGCGGGCGTTTCCGAAACCGGCTGCTCCTGTAAAGGAACAAAGGGGTCGTCTTCGTTGAAATTCCAGTGGATTTCCGCCTTGGGCGCATCGTCGCTGAAAAATGCGTCCAATTCGCTGCCCATGGGCGAAGCGGCAGGATCCCACAGAGGGCCACTCTGCTGAAAAACCTTGTACCATTCGTCTTCCCCTGCGGCAGGAGCGGCTGCCGCCGTGTTTTCCTCTTTCACGGGCTTTTCAGCCCGGCAGGGAGCGGCAGAGAACAGCGGCTCGGCGGCGGGGGGGGCGGGCTTATCTTCCGCTGTGAACTCATTGTCCGATTGCGGCTGCGGCTCCATCATGGACGTTTCAGCAGCCGGGGTCTGCGGCTTGAAGGCAGACTCTTCCGCTGCTTGCGCCGCAGACATGGCTGCGGACGTTTCAGCCCCTTGGGGCTGTGTTTCGAATACGGGCGCAGCCGCATGGGGCGCTGACTCGGCCATGGACGCTGCAGCCTCATGGAGTGGCTGCACACCGCTTGATGCCTCGGCAGTTTGGGGCTGGGTTTCGAACACGTGTACCGCTTGGGGCATCGGCTCATCCATGGACAGTTCTGCCGCATGGAGTGGCGGCACATCGTTGGGTGTCCCGGCCGTTTGGGGCTGGACACTGACAGGCGGCTCGGTCTCTTGCGGAATCGTCTCGTTCGCGGGCTTTTCCGCTGGCTGTACGCTCTCCCCATGGAATCTTGTCTTTCTCACGGGTTCGCCGTTTGCAGGAGACGGACGCTCGACTATAGGCGTTTCGGTTTGTGATGCAGCTGCGGAAGTCTCTGCCGGGCTGCCCCATGCAGCGGAATCCGCTCCATTCTCCGTTGCCGTTGAAGCGACGGCGGGCTCCTCTTTTTCGGGTGCAGCTGTCAAAAGCGTTTCTGCCGCCATTTCCGGGGTCGACTCGGAGTTTTCGCTTTCTTCCACAGTACCCGTCTCGGCATGGGGTGCTGCGGGCGCTTTGGCAAATTCGGAGGGAATCGGCGTTCCTTCCCCCGTGGCCGAGGCTTTTTCCAGCTCCCGGCGCGCCATACGGCTGCGCCGTCGGGGCTGGGAGGACTGGGTCGGCTGGCTTTGCACAGTCTCGGTATTTTCGGCTTTGTTCGAAAAGGGCGCTTCACCGAGCGCATCCGCACTTGTTTCTACTTTCGCGATTTTTTCCGGCTTTGTTGCGGAAACCGGCATTTCGCTCTCCGAAGCAGATTGCGGGGTGTTTTCCTCCGCCGCATTCGTTTCGGGCGCGGCCTGTTCTTCCAGCGGCACAGGCTTCGTCATGGGCCACAGCGGCACGTCCAGAGACGGCCATTCTGCTGCGGGGGCCGTTGTTTCGGCCGTCGTGGAAACAGAAGGAACCCAATTACGGGGCTGGGCTTCTCCCAGCGACGGGCTGCGCTGCAAATACTTGGGTACACCCAGCGCATCCTTTTCCACAGGACGCTGGGATTCGGGAATATATTCCGGCGAGGGACTTTCCTCAACTGCTTTTTCGGCGGGCGATCCTTCCATCGGGCTTTGCCAGAGGGGTTGAAAGGAAGGCTCGGACGGCGCTGCGGGCTGAATTTCCTCCACAGGCCGAAAGCTCGGAGAAGCAAAAGGCTCTGGCTGCATAGGCGCAACGGATGCGTTCACCGAACCGAACGGCTGGAACGAAGAAAAGGGGACCGTCTGCGGAGCCGCCGGTTCGGTCGGGGCAGGAGAACCCATGACGGCGGGCTGATAAAACGGCGTGCGGCCGTACAGCTGGCCCGGGCGCATCATCATCGGTTCATGAACCGTATGGCGAGTCTTCGGCACAGGCCGCGACAGGCGTTCGTCCAACGAGATCGGCTGAAACGGATTGTCCTTTTCCCGACGCTGATCTTCCATGAGTCCTCCTCCTTTCTCCCAATAATCCAATGAATGTTTTCTTTCCGCTTACAGAAACTCGCCGAAGGCGATCAAAGCGGCCTTGGAGCCCTTGATTTGAATTTTTCCCCGCAGCAGTGCCGACAGGGGCGACACCTTCCGCTGCAGGATGTCCATCAGGTCGCGTTCCCGGCCGGAGACGATCACGTCCGCTTCGTCTATTTCGGTCTTTGGGATATAGCGGCCCTCCACCAGCGAAAAGGCGCACACATAGCCCGTATCGGTGGCGCACAGGCGATAGGAATAGGTGATATGTTTCAGTTCATCCTCATGCTCGCTCAAAATGCGGCAGAGCTGCTTCGTCCATTCCTTCAGGCCCGCCTTGGGGTCAGCGTGGGCGAACCACTCCCCCACCGCTTCTTTCAGTTGGCTCATTCTTTTTTCAGCTCCTTTTCGATCTGCTTCATCATCGCCCGGCAGCCTCGCTGAACGTCCTGCCAGGTCGCGTCAAAATCGCCGGTATACCACGGGTCGGCCACGTCGGCGCCATCGCCGCAGAAATCCAGCAGCTTATGCAGTTTTCCCTCCGGGTCGCCCGGAAACGCCCGACGAAGATTGCGCATATTCCAATCGTCCATGCCGACGATCCAATCAAAACGATCATAATCTTCCGGGACGATTTGCCGGGCCCGCTTGCTCTGACAGGAGATTCCCGCCTGCCGCAGCTTCTCCCGGGTGCCGGGATGGACGGGATTCCCGATCTCCTCCGTGCTGGTGGCGGCGGATTCCACCGTCGCTTCCGCTTCCAGCCCGCGCCGGGCGATCATATCCCGCAGGACAAATTCCGCCATGGGGCTGCGGCAAATATTGCCATGGCAGACGAATAATATCTGAAACACCAAGACCTCCTGTAACGTCCTGAACAGGACAACCCGATTGTACCATAAGCAAGCGGTTTTTTCCACATTTTCCACGTTTTCGGCTGTGGGATTCCGACTTGTTTCTTTGACCAAAAAGAAATATAATACCCATGAACGCGGCGCGGGGCAGCGGTTTGCCCGCACGCAGAACCCACCAAAGGAGCTAAGAACATGGCTGAATTTACCAATGAACTGATGAAATGGCTCAGCGGCGGTCATTCGCCGTGGCATACCGTAGATATGGCGGCCCACTGGCTGACGGAGCGGGGCTTTGAACCCCTTGCGCTGAACAGGCCCTTCTCCGTTCACCGGGGCGGACGCTATTTTGTGGAAAACGGCACCTTTCTGGCAGCCGTGACCGTAGGGCAGAAAGACGTGATCCGCATTGCGGCGGCCCACACAGACTGGCCCTGTATGCGTATCAAGCCCCAGCCCGAGCTGATCTCCGGCGGCTGCTGCCGTCTGAGCGTCGAGCCTTACGGCGGCGCAATTCTGAACACGTGGCTGGATCGGCCTCTGGGGCTGGCGGGCGTTGTCCTTCTGCGCACGGCCGACCCCATGCAGCCGGAGCGCCGCCTGATCTCGTGGGACGAGCCGGTGATGGTCATCCCCAATGTAGCCATCCACATGAACCGGGAGGTCAACAAGGGCGTTCCCTACAAGGCCAACGTGGACATGCTGCCCATCTGCCGTACCGTGCAGGGCGAATTTGAAAAAAACGGCTATCTGGTGCGCCAGCTGGCGAAGAGGCTGCAGTTGCAGCCGGAGGACGTGCTGTCCTTCGAGCTTTGCGCCTACTGCTGCGCCGAGCCCACGCTGCTGGGCTTTGAGAAGGACATTTTGTCCTCTCCCCGGCTGGACAATCTCAGCTCCGTCCATGCCTGTCTGCAGGGCTTGGCGGACGCGCAGGGCGATGGCATCAACGTGGCGGTCCTCTACGACAATGAGGAGATCGGCAGCAACACCCGCCGGGGCGCGGACAGCAGCACGCTGACGGTGATTCTGGAAAAACTGGCCCTGTCGCTGGGGCTGGATCGCACGGCGCTGCTGGACGCCTGTCTGAACGGGATGCTGCTTTCCTGCGACGCGGCCCACGCCATGCATCCCAATCATCCCGAATACGCGGATTTCTCCTGCGCGCCGGTACTGGGCGGCGGCGTTGCGCTCAAGCGCAGCCCCCGCTATTCCTCCGACGCGGAGACCTGCGCGGTCATTCAGGGGCTTTGCGACGCGAACCAGATCCCCCTGCAAATTTACATGAACCGAGCCGACCTGCCCGGCGGCAGCACGGTAGGCTCCATGGCCTCGTCCCTGCTGGCCATGCCTGCCGCTGACATCGGCGTTCCGATTCTGGCCATGCACTCCGCCTGCGAGACCATGGGTGCGGCAGATCAGGACGCTTTCGTCCGGCTCTGCACGGCGTTCTTTCAGGCGTAAGGCCGAGGAATTTTCCATTTCTTATGAATCAAACACCGCTGCCCCGGTTGTAAAAGCCGTAGGGCAGCGGTGTTTTCAGTAGGAAGAAGCACACCATCAGGACGGAAAGGGTCTATCCCTTTTTCCCATTCCCCCGCAGTGCGAAACGGATTGGTTTTTCAGGCCGTTTCCGCTTACACTCCCTCAATGATCTCTGGCATCAGACCGGGCAGTTCGTCAAGCGTGATCGTATAGTCCTCCACACTGTTCGGAAGCGCGGCAATATCCTTCGCAGTCACATGAACACTGCGGTGCACCTTTGCAGAAGAATACTGGCCGTCCTTGCAATTATGCTCCCACCAATAAAGTTTCACGACCTCCATCGAGCCTTCGGGACGCGCTGAAGAAGCATCGTTTACAAACAGCGTCCGTAGGCACTCCTTCACGACCTGCGCGTCTTCCTGAGAAAAACCCGTCTTTTCCGCCAATTGGACATTGATGGAGCCTTTGATCTCGTACAACCCAAAGCGCACGAAATGCTTCATGCCCATCGTATCGGAGGCGCGCTTCTCACCCGGTTCTCCGTTGACGCTCTTGGTGATCTGAAGCGACTCCACCTCAACCGGGGACAGGCTGAGCGCCTGATGGATGGAAACCGGGCCGCGAACGCCAACGGAAACGCCGTTCTTTTCTTTCTTAAACGCAAACACCTGTCCAAAGCTACGCACGTCCATCCACTTTTCACAGGCAAGCTGCGCATAGGCTTCTCTATCTTTGATCCCTGCCGTCGCCGCAGCTGCGCGCTCGCTCAGGCTTTTGAAACCATCGTCGCAGCGGTCGTCCGACTGTACAAAGATCGCATACCCCATATCCTGCATTCGGTTGCGTATTTTTCGCTTGATGCATACGTCAGAAATTTCCCCGATGCCGTTATAATCCACTCTTGGGCGATTTCCGTTCAGCGGGTCGCCATTCCCATTTGCTTTTGTCACAGATACCAGTGCCAGAAAGTCGATCTTATGCTCCAATGCCGCCATGTTTATTCCTCCTCTTTTTCTTCACTTGTTTCTTTTTTTTCAAAGAACGTATTTCTTTGCAGTTCATACCCCATCAAATAGAGATCAGAAAGCGGTTTGTTCAGTTCTTCCTCGGGGAACTCCCGTATGATCCCCATGATCTCGCCGGTCAGGCGCTCATACCGATCCGCCTGCCATGGTTCCACGCGGTCCAGATAGGCCTGATGCAGGTGGCGGTTGACCCGCTCATACACAAAGAACGGCCGCCGGCGGAACTCGTTCATAAACTTGATCGCGTTTGTCTGCCGCTTCTCCTGCGTTTTGTAATAATAATCCTGCTCCGCACGGTCCATGACCGCCAGAAGCCGGCCATACTGAAAACTGCGGTCTTTTTTGTCCAATTCCCAAGCCATTTCATCGCCCCCCTGTTTTGTGTCGTACCGATACTTTTGAATGGCGGAACAGGCCGTGTGCAGGATCCGCCTCCAAACCGCTTCCTCATAGGCCAGCGGCATGGATGCCCGCTCCGCCAACGCACTTACCATATCCCGCGGAAATACACCGCCGTCCACCTTGCAGTCCAGCAGCCGCTGCAAATGGTGACGCTGGATCCGGTCGTCGATCGCCAGAGAGCTTCCACGCGGTGTGCCGAAGGCACATTCCACGATCTGGAACAGGTCCGGCGCCTGAATGCCGTATTTCCCCGCATACCAGCAGCAGTGCGCGTCCCACATCCGCATCCGCTCCAAAAATACGTCGAGAGAAAGTTCGTTGTAATCCGTAACGGCGAGCCGCCCAGTGGTTGCGGCGTCAAAGCTCACCAGGATCGCGGAGTCCGTATCTTTGAGCTGTCGTTCCTTCCGCAGGCTCAGCAGCGTGGCTTTGAGCTGCTCCTGATAGTCGCTCGGCTTCCGCGTCACCTCCGTCTCCACGCCGCGCAGCCTGCGCATGGGCTTGGGGATGGCTTCGCCCTGCGGGTTCCAGCACAGAAAGATACGATTGCCTGAAAACTCGTATACGCCCTGATCCGACGCCAGCCAGCGGATAGCGTTATGCGCCTTCTGGGAAGCGATGTAGCCAACGCTCGCCGCCTGCCATTCTTCCGAAAAGCGCCCGCGGTAGGTAAAGCCGCTCGCGTCATTGGCGGAGATCAGCTTTGCGTTTCCGTTTACAGGGATCATCCCTTTTGGATGCTGCATCGCAGCCGCCTTCGGTTTTCCTTCGACCATGCAAAGCTTCCGATCCCGCGCCGAGATCCGTTCGCAGTAGTAGTCGGCAAAAGAAGCGAACAGCTTTCGGTTTTTCCAACAGGCGGGCTCTTCGTCCGCAAAGCCGTGAACGCGCCAGCATATCATCCATTTTTCATCATAGTGCTCCGCATCCTCCAAAAGCCCCGCCCCTGCCAGGTCGTTCAGGATCGAACCGTCTTCCGCGTAGGAGAAAACCGCCAGCAGAAAAGGGTGCGAATGCGGCGACTCCATCCATGCGCGCAGCGTCTGCAAGTAAAGCGTGTGTGCCTTTTCGTTCGTGCAGGTAATATACTTCAGCTGGTCGCAAAGCGGATGCGGCGCAAGTCCGCTGGTGCGTCCGCTGGAATCCTCTGTGACGGGAAACAGGATCTTCGGCTCTGTTTTTTCCACCTTTCGCGCAGACAGGAACGCGCCCTGGGCGTTCAAGGTGATCTCGACGTCCGCGTTCGTCAGGCTGTGCCCGATCGGGGCAAGCGGGTCGCGTCCCGCCTGATACACGCCGATCAGTTTGGCATTTGCGTCGTAGGTTTCTACCGCTTTTTGCAAAAGTCCCATCACGTCGCCTCCTCAAATTCCCGCAGACCTGAGAAGTTCTGCAATTCCGTGCCGAATCGTTTCATTTCCATGTCGCAGATCGTTTTGCTTTGCGGGCATTGTTCCGGCGGCAGGAAGGTGATCACGCCGTTTTTCATCACCGGGTTCCAGAAACGCACGGTCATTTTTCCTTTTGTTTCCTCGGAATACGCCTCGTCCGCGTAGGTAATGCCATGGTACATCAGTCCGAAGGACAGTTCCGGCACTTCGTCGTAAGCGCCTGTCCCCTCTCCAAATACGCACGGTTCCACATAGCCCTGACACTCCCTGCACCCCAGAAAAATATCCCGGCGTCCCCCTTTGCGGATCATCCTTTTGGCGATCTCATGGTGCTTGTTCTCGTTGCGGTCAGCGATCAGTTCCGGACGGTTTTCGTTCCACTCGAAATGTGCGCGCACCTGATAACGGCAGTTCTTCAGGTAAGTATAGTAACTCAGATCGTTTCCGCCGCCGTACTTGATCGGCCGAATGCCCTTCGTCTCCATCTGGATCGGGTTCATCACCCGAACCGCGTCGATGATCCACGTCAGCGTTGGTTTCCAATAGACAGAACTCAGAACGCCCTTGAGCGCTTCGTAGGTCGGCACCTGATAAGTGCATTTTTCGCCGCCGACCCGCATGATGGGGTCCGAGAACAGCGCATAGTCTCCGCTCACCTGAAATTCCACAAGGTTTTCATGCTCCGTATTTTTCATTTCACGCCTCCCAAAATCCCATTGAATTTCATTCCGCCTTCAGGCCGACCTCAGCGTCATAGAATCCCTCTGCCAGCGCCAGAGCACATCCGCCGCAGACCGGGGCCAGCGCCTGTTCCTTTTCCAGCCACTTTTTCTGATATTGATATACGCTGACCGTAAATGGACTCAGTTTTTTCAGGACAGCTGCGCGATAGGACGCGTCCGATCGACACCGTTCCGAATCCAGTTCCGCCAAAAGCCGCCGTCCCTCCTCATACGGGACCAGAATATCCGTTGTTTCCTCCTCAAAAACGGAGAAATGCTGCCCCGCTGTTTTGAATGCCTGCCGCAGGTAAAAATTCTCCGCCTCCGGGCAGCGCGCCGTATACTTTTCATTCGATCCCATCAGATCCAACAGGGTCGTTTTTTGTTCCTGAACGTAATCATCCTGCTCGCCTGCCGCCATATCCCTGTATAGCGCGGCGTAATAATATCGAATGGCTGCGGCCGAGAACAGGCTGCCGTCAAAACGTTCCGAAGAGGCACTGAATGCCTCCGTCAGCGCCAGCGTAGCGTCCTTTCCCCGCCGGATATCGCGCAGCATACCCAGATTTTCATCTGTGCAGTTTACAACATAGACCGGGCGCGGCGTTTCGGATTCTCGGCCGCGGTTGCACCGTCCGGCAGCCTGCATGATGCTGTCCATTCCAGCGGCCAGCCGCAGAACCGCGCCAAATGAAATGTCCACTCCAGCCTCCATGACCTGTGTGGCAATGCAAAGGACCTTTTCTTTCCGCCCGAGCGCAGCCTGTACTTCGTCCAGTACATCGCGCCGGTGCTGCATACACATCGCCGCCGACAAATGGAAGCTCCGATATTCTGCCGAGCGGGTGTGCTCCAGCAGATACGCCGCCTCGCTCTTTTTGTTGCACACGGCCAGCAGGCTGTCTGTGGTTTCCATCAGTGTGCAGATCATCTCCGGAAGCTCGTCCAGACGGCGGCCGCCGGCCAGTTGAAGCTCCGTTCTCCGAAATGTTGCCCAAAGCGCCTCGTCATACGGCACGATCTCCTCCGGCGCGCGCCGCAGCGGGTGCTCTGCCCGCTCAACGCACGGCTGCGTTGCCGAGCACAAAACGACCGTCGCGCGGCACTGCTCGCTCAAAAATTGGATGGCAAGATTAAAAAGCGACAGCAGTTTGGTCGGCACGGTCTGGACCTCATCGATCACGATGACGCTGTCACAAAGAGCCTGAAACCTGCGAATGGAAGTCGTTTTCCCGTCGAACAACGTGTTCAGCAGCTGAACCAGCGTCGTTAGAATGATCGGCGCGTTCCAACTTTGCACCAGAAGTTCGCGCTCGTCAAGCGCGTCCTGCGATGTATCCGTCTGCACAACGTTGGAATGGTGCTCCAGGATCAGCCGATCGTCCCCTACAAACTTCCGAATCTCTTTCGCGTTCTGTTCCAGAATCGACAGCAGCGGCGAGGTGAAAATCAGGCGTTTTTTCCCGAATTGTTTCGCGTGCGCCAGTGCATACCGCAGTGAACTGAGCGTTTTTCCGCCGCCGGTCGGAACGTTCAGCCGATAGATGCCGGACGCTTTCTCCGCAAACGCTCCGCACGTTTCGGAAATTTTCTGCCGCGCGTTGTCGATCTCTCCATCGTGCGGTTTCCCATGCAGCTTTTCTTCCAGATAGGCAAGCCGCGCCGCCCAGACCGGCGTCATATCCTCCGACAAATTCGGCGGTGTGTTTCCCTCCATAAACGCAGCCGTATCATACCGGTCGCCCTCGATCACAGCGGACAGAAGCAGCCGGGCCAACAGTCCGACCACGAAAAAATATTCGTGATCATCGACGTATTTCCTCTCCAACTGTTCCAAAATCGGATCGATCTCCCCCACTGCGGAAGAAAAGAGCCGTTCTATTTCCTGCTTGGAAATTCCCTGTGAAAATAAGCCCTGTACAGACTCCTCATAGGAGATCCCCTGCTTTTCAGCGCGGTACTTCAGCCCGATTCGCCGCGTGGGATCCACGCAGTCAAACAGGCCATGGTGCGCGCCGATAGCAAACGCGAGCAGTTCGGACGCCATGACGCCGGTACGAATGGGGTCCGTTTCCTCATGAAACTGTTCCATCAGATATCGGCAGCCCTGAAAGCTGTGAATCACCTGCCCCCGCGCACTGTGGTCGCCAGCAGCAAGATACTTCTGGAACGCGGGAGCGGCTTTGCCTGCGTCATGGAGCAGCGCGGCAAGATACGCAGCATTTTCCAGGCCCACCGGCCGCAGGCATTCTGCCGCCCGCCGCGCCGCACCGCGCAGGTGTTCCCGCAACGTCTGCCAAATGATTTGTCCACTCTTCGTTTCCCGCTTATGCGCGTAGCGCTCCATCTTATCACCAACTCTCGTGAAAAGTCGTATTGAACCGTTTCCTACGATAGCATTACATTTCATTTGTTAAAATTATGTAATATTTTCTTGGTATCTAATATAATTATAAACTAGCACCCGTGCGCTTGTCAAGTTGTTTTTTTGGCCTTATTTGATATACTATAATTGTCTTGCGTTAAGCGAGTGGATTGAAAATTGGTATCTATAATGTATGCATCCGTCCGGGACGTTCCCGCGGATGCGTATATTTTTTGAGCGTTTCAAAAAAGCTCGCAAAAAGATGGGCATTATATCCTCAAGCAGATATAAACTGATAGGCAGTTGCGGCTCGACAGCCAAAAGACCGCTTCAAAAGAATGCCTCACCCGATGGACAAAAATTGAACTGAACTTTGGGTTTTTGAAACTCGTTTGGAACCC
>ERZ772820.1779-NODE-1779-length-16220-cov-3.854933_pt1 | contig 16220 bp, 12 predicted proteins | sample MGYA00511377_ERZ772820 | MGnify/ENA primary metagenome ERZ772820 (study PRJEB29015, sample SAMEA2737684) | human gut metagenome | biome: human gut; feature: human-associated habitat; material: faeces | place: China | collected 2012 ...
GGTGCACGGCCCCGGCGCGCTCGTCGGCGACGTGCTCATGGCAACGCGCGACAAGAAAAGCCCCGTGGACGTGATCGCGGCGCAGAATACCGCGGCGCTTTTCCTGCCGTACCGGGCGATGATGGCGTCATGCGCGCACGCTTGCGAGCGCCACGCGCTGCTGCGGGAAAACCTGCTCGCGGAGATCGCGGAAAAGTACTGGCGGCTGCGCCGCCGGGCGGAATATCTCGCGCGGCATTCGCTCCGGGCACGGATCGCGGCGTTTCTTCTTGACGCCGCCGCGGACGCCGGGGGAAACACGTTCTCGCTCGGCATGCGCCGGGAGGACCTTGCCGCCTATCTCGGCGCGAACCGGAGCGCCCTCTGCCGCGAGCTTTCGCGGCTGCGCGCCGAGGGCTGGATCGACTGCTGCCGCGACAGTGTGCGGCTCATCAATACCGCCGCGCTCGCAAAGAGCGCCGCGGCGGAGAATCGGAGCGGAGAAAAATGAACGAAACAGAAAATCAGAAAGAGAACTTTCGGCAGCGCTGCGCCGTCTTACAGGATGAAAACGCTTCGGAGGGGTTTACGGTTCCAATGGAAGAAACGGCAACGAAAAAACGGGGAAACAAAAAGACGCGCATAGCGCTTGTGATCGCGCTCTCGCTCGTGCTGCTCGCGGTCATCGCGCTCGGCGGCGTATCGGTGTATTACCGCTCGGCGTTTCTGCCGGGCACGGTCATCAACGGGTACGACTGCAGCGGCGTGTCCGAAGCGGGGGCGGCGGAGTTTCTGCTCGGCACGGCAAAGTCGCACACGGCGCAGCTGCGCGACGCGCAGGGCGATGCCGTCGTCGCGCTGCCGCTCGAGAGCTTCGTGGACACCGACGGCTTCACCGCCGCGCTGGAGGAGTATTTTGACGCGCAGCATGCTGAGGCCGGTCTCTTCGGCTGGATGACGAAGGGCGAGCGGAGCCTGGAGACGGGCGTTTACACCGTTTCGGACACCGCCGCGGCGAGCGAGCTGCTCTCCCGTGTGCTCTATGACGAAACGCCCCGGCAGACGCCGGTGGACGCGCGCATTGTTCTCGGCGAGGACGGCTACACGGTCGATCCCGGTTCAAAGGGCAATCTCGTAAATCTCGCAAACTGCGTTTCCGCCATTGCGGAGCAACTGCCCGCGGTGCGCGATCTGCGCGAGGAAAGCCCCGTGATCGAGGCGAAAAACGCCGTCATCCGGCAGAACGTTACGGCGGAGAGCCCGGAGCTTCTTGCGCAGCGCGCCGCGATCGACGCCTATCTCGCCACGGAAGTGACGCTTGATTTTCAGGATGGGAACACCTATACGCTCACGCCGCAGGATATCTGGCGCATGAGCGATGTGACGCTCTCGGACGCCGAGGGGCAGACGGTGTGCGCCCCGGTGCAGGAGAAGGTAAAGGCGCTTTCGGACGCGCTCGCGGACGAATACGCGCTCGACGGCGTTTACGCCAAATTCCACAACGCCGAAAAGACCCGCCCGTATATCTACTACCGCGTCGGCGATACCGGCTGGATCCTCGACCGTGACGCGCTTGCTTCCGACATCGCCGCGGCGCTGGAGACCGAAACCGACGCGACCGTTACGCCGAGCTACGATACCTCGTGGTACTGGAAGCAGGAGTACTGGTTTTATAATTTCACGGACACCTTCGTGGAGATCAGCCTGGATAACCAGTACATGTGGTACTATGTAGACGGCAAGCTGCTCGTGGAAACGCCGGTCGTCACCGGCAACATCGCCGCCGGGGACGATACGCGCCGCGGCTGCTTCCGCATTGCGAGCATGACGACGGACACCTACCTCGTCGGCCCGACGTGGAACGACCATGTGGAATACTGGATGCCATTTGACGACCAGATCGGCCTGCACGATTCCTCGTGGCGCACCGAGTACGGCGGGGACATTTACCTGACCGACGGCTCGCACGGCTGCGTCAACACGCCGCTCGACGCCATTGCGACGATCTACAACAACATCACCGTCGGCACGCTCGTGGTCGTGTACTGATGCTTTATGCTGTGCGTTATTGCAAAACTGGATAAGCGCTCCACAGAAAAGCTGACGGCCATACAAAAGGCGGCCGCGCCCGATGCCGATGGGAAACCGCTGCACGGGCATATCACGCTCGCCGCGTATATGGGCGAGGACGAGGCCGGGTTCATGGCGTTCTGCACCGCGCTGCTGAAAGACGTTTCACGGTTCGCGGTGAAATATACGCATCTCGCGGTATTGGAAGAAACGTCCATCGTGGCGGCGCTCGCGGAGAAGACCGGCACGCTCGCGGCGCTCCACCGGCGCATCGCGGAGGTCTATGGTAGCAGTCTGAACGAATGGACCGGCTCAGACGAAGTGTGGCTGCCGCATACAACGCTGCTGTATGATCCGAAGGCGGATCTGCCTGCCGTGTGCCGCAAAATGGCGGCGGACTTCGCGCCGTTTACCGCCGGGATCGTGGGCATAGAGTTTTCGCGCGTCACGCCGCCGGGCTACGAGATCCTGGGCCGCACCGACCTGCGCGATTGACGAACGGAATGAAGAAAAACGAACGCCGAAGCGCGGCGTTGCCGCGCTCCGGCGCTTTCTGCGCGGAGAGAGAAAAATCTCGATTACCAGTGCGCCCGATCCGCCCGGCAGCGGATGGCTGTACGCTTCTGCACCCGGCACGGGCTGATACGCAGAAGAGTGTGAATGTGTATAAATCCCCCGTTAATTTTTCTTGATATCGTGTAAAGAAAATGCTAAAGCATTTTTGCACAAGGCAGAAATACTGCGCGCCGCGCCGGCCTGTGCCGCCGCGGCGTTTTTATCCCCAAAGGAGAGAGTCGGGATAGCCATGGAGAAAAAGAAAAGAGTCAGCTTCGGTATGTCCCTTGTGACGATCGGCATTGTGTACGGCGACATCGGCACATCGCCGCTGTACGTGATGAAATCGATCCTCAAGGGCAACGGCGGCATCGCGCACGTGAACGAGGGCTTTATCCTCGGTGCGATCTCGCTCATCATCTGGACGATCACGCTGCTCACGACCGTCAAGTATGTGCTCATTGCCATGCGCGCGGACAATAACGGCGAGGGCGGCATATTCTCGCTGTACGCGCTGGTGAAAAAGGTAGCGCCCTGGCTCATCTTCCCGGCGATGATCGGCGGCGCGGCGCTCCTTGCCGACGGCGTTCTCACCCCGGCGGTCACGGTGACGACGGCGGTGGAGGGCCTGCGCAGCATCCCGGCGATGAACCGCTTTCTCGGCAGCGGGCAGGCGCGCGTCATCCTTATCACCCTCGTCATCATCAGCACGCTCTTCGCCGTGCAGTGGGCGGGCACGAGCAGGATCGGCAAGGCGTTCGGCCCGGTGATGCTCGTGTGGTTCTCGTTCCTCGGCATCATGGGTCTGCTGCACGTTTTCGACCGTCCCGGCGTGCTGCGCGCGTTCAACCCGGTGTACGCGGCGCGCATTTTGGTTTCGCCCTATAACAAGGCGGGCTTTATGATCCTCGGCAGCGTGTTCCTCGCCACGACCGGCGCGGAGGCGCTCTATTCCGATATGGGCCACGTCGGCCGCGGGAATATTTATGCGAGCTGGCCGTTTGTGAAGGCGTGCCTGATACTGAACTATCTCGGCCAGGGCGCGTGGATACTGACGCACACGGCTTCCGGCACGCTCGCCGCCATTCCCGACATGAACCCGTTCTTCCAGATGCTGCCGGAGGCGCTGCGCGCCCCCGCCGTCGCGCTCGGCGCGCTCGCGGCGATCATCGCATCGCAGGCGCTCATCACGGGCTCGTACACGCTCGTGTCCGAGGCCATCCGGCTCGATCTCATGCCGCACCTTGAGGTGCGCTACCCCTCGGACACGAAGGGGCAGATCTACATCGGCGCGGTCAATACGGTGCTGTATCTCGGCTGCGCGGCGGTAGTGCTCTACTTCCGGACGAGCGCGCGCATGGAGGCGGCTTACGGTCTTGCCATCACCGTGACGATGCTTATGACGACGCTCCTTCTCGCGGTGTATCTCTGGAGCATCCAGAAAAAGCAGGCACTCGCGGTCGGCATCGCGCTCGTGTTCGGCGCGATCGAGGCGGTGTTCTTCCTCTCGTCGCTGGGCAAATTCGCCCTCGGCGGGTATGTCGCGGTGCTCATGGCGCTCGTGCTCTTTCTCATCATGGTCGTATGGCGGCGCGGCGCGCAGCTCGAGCAGGAGTACGCCACACGCCTGCCGGTCGGCGATTATCTCCCGAATCTCGATACGCTCCATAAGGATGCTTCGCTCCCGCCGCTCGCGGACAACCTCGTCTTTCTCGATAAGGCCGGGGACATGGATACCATCGACCGCGACATTCTCTACTCCATCCTCGACAAGGACCCCAAGCGCGCCGCGGCGTACTGGTTCATCAGCATGAACGTTACCGACGAGCCGGACACGAGACGCTACAGCGTCGAGACCTACGGCACGGACTACATCTTCCGCGTCCGGCTCGATCTCGGGTTCAAGTGCCACCAGCGCGTGAACGTGTACCTCCGGCAGATCGTGCGCGATCTCATCGAGAGCGGCGAGCTGCCGCCGCAGGAGCGGAAATACTCGATCTACGGCAAGTCGGACGTAGGCTCTTTTAAATTCGTTTTCCTGCACAAGGCCGTGCCGTCCAAGTCGGAGCTTTCCTTCCTTGACGAGCTGGTGCTCAACACGAAGTATGCCATCCGGCGCGTTGCGGGCTCCAAGGTGCGCTGGTACGGGCTGGACACGTCCTCGCTCGTCGTGGAGACCGTGCCGTTCATCGTCGGCGGCAAAACGCCGCGCAGCAGCCGGCTGGAGCGTGTTTAATAAAAAAGTTGTCAACGGGGACGGTTCCCGTTGACAACTTTTTGCTTATTCAGGCGGGCGATATCCGGAGGGCGGAGCAAGTGTTCGCAGCGCGCAGCAGACGATAGAGGATGTGTACCTATCCGCGAAGAACATCAAAATGTAAAACGTGTCAATGGGGAATCCTGGCTGACGGCATTTGCGGCAGAGAGAGTTCCCCGTTGGCAGCTTTTAGCGTATTTGGACAATCCATGCAAAGAAAAGCCAACCCCGCGGCCTTAAAAAAGGTGACGGGGTTGGCTTTTTTACGGCATTTCGTCCGGTGTATACCCAAGTCGGAGGGAGATCTCCCGCGCGGTACGCTTCAGCTCAGGGAGGAGCACGGTTTCGATGCGCCGGTCGGTGACGCGCTCAATGTTGTCAAACGCGCTGATCGCCCCGGCCACGTTGCCGGAATAGTCATAGATCGGTACGGCGATGCACCGGTGGCCGATCTCACATTCCTCGTCATCCACGGCGTAGCCGCGCTTGCGGATGAGTGCAAGCTCTCCAAAGAGCTTTTCCGGGGTGGTAATCGTATTCTCCGTCAGCCGTTCAAGCCCCTTTTCGGCAATAATCTCCTCAACCTTGCGGTATGAAAACGAGCTGAGCAGCACTTTGCCGGAGGCTGTCGTGTGGATGGGGGCGTTTTTCCCGATGCGGAGCATCGTTTTCATCATCCAGCGGGGATTATCCACAAAATCCAGATACAAAACGCCTCGATCCTGCTCAATGGCGAGGAGCGTTCCGGCGTTCATGACGTTGGCCGCGTGGTTCAAAAACGGCGAGGCAATGCTGCGCAGCGAAAGATTGGATTTTACCGAATCGGCCAGACGGCAGATCTTCCATGTGAGCGCGTAACAGCCGGTCACATCGTCATGGTAGGCGTAGCCCTGCGCGCACAGTGTCTTGAGATAGCGCAGCAGCGTCGGCTGCGGCATATCGAGCTTGTCAGCGAGATCTGTCAGCCGGTTCGGCAACCGGTTTGCCGCCAGACATTCGATGATTCGGAACAATTTGTCTGAGGAAAGATTGCCTCCTTCTTTTCCAGCCATCACTTTCCCTCCGTTCTGTCGATTTTCTTTGTTTTTATATTATACGATTTCCACAAAATTTTCAAGAGATTTTTGGAACTGTTTATCCTTTTTAAAATTATATTTCAAAAAATGAAATTAAAGTACACGGCAAAATCCGCTATGAAAAAAACAGAGTTTCAAAAAACAGAACAATTGCACTTTAGCACAAAAAATCGCTACAGAGTGGTATGCTTTTTGGACTGGTAATTTGCCTGTACTGCTGTATAATTAACACAAAAATTCCGGCGGTATGAATAGTTTGTTCTCCGCTGAGATAGAAAAGGAGCGGGAAACGGATGGACATGTTGTTTCTCAGACCCTCCACGCAGGAGGAGGCTTTGGCGCTGCTGACACAGTATAAGCAGGATGCCATGATCGTTGCCGGCGGTACGGACGCCGTGCTGCGGCTGACACAGAAAAAGACCGCTCCTGCCGTCATCCTCTCGCTGGACGCTATTCCGGAACGGCACGAGATTGCCGCCTCTGACGATACGGTGCGTCTGGCGTCCGGCGTCACCTATAACGAGCTGCTTGCAAGCGATGTCCTCCGGTTGTACCGGGGGCTGCGCGAGGCGGTGCTGCATCTGGCGAGCCCCGCCATCCGCGCGGTGGCGACGCCGGTGGGGAATATCTGCACGGCCGCTCCTGCGGCGGATTGTACAACTATGCTCTTCGCGCTCGGCGCGAGCGCCGTTCTTGCGTCAAACCGCGGCGAGAGGCACGTTCCGCTGGATGCGTTTTTCGTTTCGACCTACAAGACCATACGTGAGAGCGACGAACTTGTCACGGCCATTGAGATCCCGGCGCTCCGGCCGGGAGAGGGGACAGGCTACTGCCGGCTTTCCCGGCGCAAGGCGCAGGATATCGGCAAAATTCTCATCGGTTGCCGCGTGCGGCTCGACGGGGAACGTATTGCGGAAGTCTCCCTGAGCCTTGGCGCACTCAACCCCACGGTCGTCCACGCTGCGGAACTGGAGGGGCTTCTCGTCGGTAAAACACCGGAGGAGGCGCTTGCTCTTGCCGCAGTGACGTATCCCACGGAGGCAAAACTTCGCGAGAGCTATTACAAAACCTACAAGCAGGACGCCGTCTGCCCGGCAGTCGTCCGGGCGCTTTCGATGGCGCTGGCCGATGCGAAAGGAGAGAGAGCATGAAAGTTTCGTTTGTTCTCAACGGAAGAAGTGTTTCCTGCGAGGCGGGGGCCGACGAGGTGCTCGTTGACACGCTGCGCAATACCTTCTGTCTGACCGGCACAAAAAAGGCATGCGGTACGGGCGACTGCGGTGCGTGCACCGTACTGCTCGACGGCGTGGCCATTCGCTCGTGCATTTATCTCACCGCCATGGCTGAGGGACATGAGATCACAACGATTGAGGGCGTGGGCACGCTTTCCTCTCCCCATCCGGTGCAGCAGGCGTTCGTGGATGCAGGCGCGGTGCAGTGCGGCTACTGCACACCCGGCATGGTGCTCACGACGATCGCGCTGCTAAGTGTTAATCCAAACCCGAGCGAGGAGGAGATCCGCGTGGCGCTTTCCGGCAATCTCTGCCGGTGCACCGGGTATGAAAAGATCGTAGAGGCCGTCCGGCTCTCGGCAAAACGCCTGCGCGGCGAAAAGAAATAAGAAAAGAGACAAAAGCAACAAATCCAAGAAGGGGGACAACAACAATGGAAGTCAAACACTATGAGGGAAACGGCCGGCTGAGCGTTGCTACGGAGTGCAACGGCATCATTCACATGACAGGCCGTACCTGCATGCCGGGCTATTACCCGGACATTCCCAGCGGTGATGACGTGAAGTCGCAGACCGCCGGTGTGCTGAAGATCATTGACAACGTGCTTGCCAAGTATGGCTCGGATAAGGAGCACATTCTGTTTGCCCAGGTGTTCCTCAAGGATGTTATCCGCGATTTTGACGATATGAACGAGGTCTGGGAGAGCTGGGTCACGCCCGGCTGTGAACCTGCCCGCGCCACGGTGCAGGCCAAGATGGCAAAGGAAGAAGCGCTTGTGGAGATCGTCGTGACCGCCGTTCGCAAGGACGCTTGACGGGAGGCGCTTCCATGCACGAATTACACTATGTCGGCCGGCGCATGCAGCGCCCCGACGCACTGGCGAAAGCGACGGGGGCGGCACAGTATACCGCTGATCTCGTCGTTCACCGGCGGGATGTGCTCCATGCCAAGGCACTCTACCCGCCCTACGGCCACGCGAAGATCCTTCGCATCGATACATCCAAAGCTGCGGCGCTGCCGGGCGTTGCGATCGTGATGACCGCAGACGATCTTCCCGGCGAGAACGGCTACGGCGGCATGATCCACGATAAGCCCGTCATTGCTAAGGACGAGGTGTTTTATGAGGGCGACCCCGTCGCTCTCGTGGCGGCAGAGGATCTCAAGACTGCCGAGAAGGCCGTGTCGCTCATCGAGGTCGAATATGAACCGCTGGAGAGCTATGACAGCCCCGCCGATATGCTGCGCGAGGACGCGCCGGTGCTCCACCAAGAGTACCCCATCCCGCGCAAGGGAAACATTTCCGACGAGGTGCTTATCCGCAAGGGCGACGTGAAAACGGCGTTCGAGGACGCGGACGTCGTCGTGGACAACTGGTATAAGACCCCGATGCTCGATCACGCCTATCTCGAGCCGGATTGCGCGCTCGCCGAGCCCGACCCGGTGCAGGGCGGTATCACGATCTACAGCCCGCAGCACGCGGTCCAGCTGGCAAAAAAGGCGCTGTGCGGAGCTTTCAACATGCCGCAGAGCAAGATCCGCGTTATCAGTCAGGTCGTCGGCGGCGGCTTCGGCGGCAAGGAGGACTCCACGTTCGACGCGAGTGTCGTCGCGGGCGTGCTCGCGATCAAAACGAGGCGGCCGGTATTTTACGAGCTGACGCGCGACGAGGTATTTAAAAACACCGGTAAGCGTCATGCTGCCGCCATCCATCACCGGCTGGCTGCGGATAAGGAAGGAAACATCCTCGGCATTGAGGTCGATTCCATTATCGATAAGGGCGCGTGGAAGTCCATTGATGCCATCCCCTCACGCACGGCGCAGTACGCCGGCAGCGTTTACCGCATCGATAATGCGCTCACGCATTCGTGGTCGGTGTTCACAGACCATCCCTACGGCTGCGCGTTCCGCGGGCTTGGCTGCCCGCAGGCGACGTTCGCCGTAGAGTCGCAGATGGATGAACTGGCCGAAAAACTCGGTATCGATCCGATCGACCTGCGCATGAAAAACCTCCTGCGCCCGGGCGATACGACGATCTGGGGACAGGAAATGCTCGAGGAGCGCGGGTTCGGCATTGCCGAATGCCTTACCCGTGTCCGCGAGGCGATTGGCTGGGACAAGCCTCTCACGCCGAGCGAAGATCCCGACGTCCGCCGCGGCAAAGGCGTGGCCTGCTATATGTACGGCACCGGTACCGGTTATAACACCGACGGCGCGCACTGCTTTGTGCAGGCGCAGCCGGACGGCTCGCTGAATATCGGTATTTCCTCCAATGAGCTCGGCCAGGGCTTCCTCATCGCCATGCGCCAGATCGCTGCGGACACGTTCGGCGTTCCGATCGAAAAGGTCTATCTCGACTTTTCCGATTCCGCCGCCTCGGTGGAAGCGGGCGCGACGGTCGCTTCAAGAACGACCGTGTTCCTCGGCAATGCCGTGATGAACGGCTGCAATGTCCTGCGCGAACGGTTTCTGCCGGTAGCGGCGCAGATGCTCGGCGCGAAGAAGGAAGACCTCGACGTGGATAACGGCTTCGTGTTCGACACGACCGACGAGGCAAAACGCGTGCCGTATGCTTCCGTGATTTCCAAGGCGTTTGCCATGCAGATCCCACTTGCGTGTGTCGGTTCGTGGTATCCGCCGAAAGCCTATGCCGACGAAAACGGCCAGGGCGTGAAAATGCACACCTATGCCTTTGCCGCGCAGGCCGCGATCGTCTCCGTAAACGTCAAGACCGGCGAGGTAGCGGTGGACGACACGGTGCTCGCCGTGGACGTCGGCCACGCCATCAACCCGGATACGGTGGAGGGACAGATGCACGGCGGTATGGCGCAGGCCATCGGCTGGTCGCTCATGGAAGAGGAATTCATGAAAGACGGAAAAATGCGCAACCATACGTTCCACGACTATCTCATCCCCACGGCGATGGATCTGCCGAAGCTGCGCACGATCATCGTTGAGCACCCCAACTCCCTCGGGCCTTACGGCGCGAAGGGAATCGGCGAGCCGCCCATTGTCGGCGCGGCGCCCGCCATTCACAATGCCATTCGCAACGCCGTCGGCGTGAGCATTAACGAGCTGCCCATGACGCCGGTGCGTGTGTTGGACGCGCTGCGCAAAGCGCGCGCGGAGCAATAAAAAAGAGAGAAAAAACAAGGAGGAAAAATCAATGGACGGTATGTTAGCCCTGACGATCGTGTGTGTTGTTTTCGCGATCGGCGACTTCATTTCCGACAAAACGCACGCCATCATCCCCGTACTGCTCTTTGCCTCGGTCACGTTCCTGATCCTGTTCTGGACGGGCGTTGTTCCGACGACTCTGTTCACCGATGCCGGCCTTATCGCCATTTCCAATATGATGACCGGCATCTTCATCGTCAATATGGGAACGCTTCTTGACTTCAAGGAGTTCGTTTCCCAGTGGAAGACCGTGGTGCTTGGCCTCGCGATCGTTATCGTGGGTGGCATTCTGATGTTCTTCGCCGCCCGCCCGGTTCTGGGCAACAACTTCGCCGTGGCTCTCGTCGGCCCGATCACCGGCGGCTGGGTTTCCGCCGTCGTCGTCAACGACGCCATCAAGGCGCTCGGCTCTCCCGATTCCCTCAAGCTCGCTGGTGTTCTGGCCACGATCATTGTCGCGGTGCAGGGCATCATCGGCTACCCTCTCGCCGCTGCGTTCCTGCGCGGCGAGGCCAAGCGCCTCGTCAAGGGCTACAACGCCGGTACCGTGAAGTGGACGCGCACCGTCTTTGAAGGCGACGAGGCTGCGCAGACCGCCGTTGTCAAGAAAAAGCTCATTCCCCCTCTGGCCGCCAAGTACCAGACCCCGTTCGTCCTGCTCGGTAAGGCCTGCCTTGTGTCCCTGCTGTCGTTCTGGATCTCCAATCTCACCGGCGGCGCCGTGCACAGATATGTTGTCTGCCTCATCATGGGCGTCGTCGCGCAGGAGATCGGCTTCCTGGAGCACGACGTTATGAAGAAGTCCAACTGCTACGGCATCGGCCTTGTGATCTGCATGGTCTCCATCCTCGTGTTCCTGACAGCCGTTACCCCGCAGGATGTTCTGAGCCTCCTGCCCGTTGTCCTCGGCGCGTTTGTCATCGGCCTGCTCAGCATGTTCGTGATCGCCGCTGTCGTCGGCAAGATCTTCAAGTTCAGCTGGCAGATGGCCTGCGGCATCGCCTGCTCTTGCCTGTTTGGCTTCCCGGGAACGTTCGTCGTCTCCAGCGAAGTCTCCAAGCAGATCGGCACGACCGACGACGAGCGCCAGATGCTGCTCGACAACATCATGCCCAAGATGCTCGTGGCAGGCTTTGTCTGCCTGACGATCACCTCGGTGGTCATCACCGGCGTTTTCGTCAACTACCTCGTGGTATAAATAAGCATTACATTCATGACCCGCCGTTTCCCTGGCGGGTCATACAAACGAAAAGGAGTGTACACCCGATATGAGTGAAGCTATTCGCAAGCAGTACTGCGTCGGCGGCGTCTGGAAGGACTCCAAAACGGAGAAATGGATGCCGGTGACCGACTCGTCCACGGGCGAAGTCATCGCGGAAGTCCCCTCCTGCACGCAGGACGAGGTGCTCGAAGCGATCGACGCGGCGGACAAGGCGTTTAAGGAGTGGAGTCAGGTCTCCGTTTCCAGGCGCACGCAGATGATGTTCAAGTGGCGCAACATTCTCGTTGAACACCTGGACGAGCTGACGTATCTTTGCGCCAAGGAGCTGGGCAAAAACCTGAGCGAGGCGCGCGGCGACGTGCTCAAGGCCATCGAGCCGACGGAGCTTGCCTGTGCTACGCCGTTTGTTTCGCAGGGCTCGGCCTCACTGCAGGTCACGACCGGATTTGATACGGCCACCTACCGTATGCCGCTTGGCGTCGTGGCGGGCATCGTGCCGTTCAACTTCCCGGCGATGATCCCCTGGGGCTGGATGGTGCCGCTCGCGATCGCCACGGGCAACACGGTCGTGCTCAAGGCAGCCTCGCAGACGCCGCTCACCGCCATGCGTATCATGGAACTCTTCTATGAAGAGGGCGGCTTCCCCGCGGGCGTTGTGAACCTTGTCACGTGCTCGCGCGGCGAATCCGAGGTACTGCTGACCGACCCGCGCGTCAAGGCCGTTACGTTCGTCGGCACGACCGAGGTCGGCAAGCACATCTATTCGATTGCCGCGGCGCACGGAAAGCGCGTGCAGGCGCAGTGCGAGGCGAAAAACCACGCTCTTGTTCTCGAGGACTGCGATCTGGAGAGCACCGTAAACGCGATCATTAACTCCACCTATGGCTGCGCCGGCATGCGCTGCATGGCGCTGCCTGTCATCGTGGTGCAGGAAAGCATTGCGGACAAATTCGTTGCCCTGCTCAGGGAAAAGGCAATGGCGATGAAGGTCGGCTGCGCCTATGACCCCGAGACGAAGCTCGGCCCGGTCGTGAGCGCCAAGCACAAGAAGTCCATTTGCGACTGGATCCAGCGCGGCATCGACGACGGGGCTGAGCTCGTGCTCGACGGGCGCGATATCGTAGTGCCGGGCTATGAGAACGGCTTCTTCGTCGGCCCGACGATCCTTGACCATGTGACGCCCGATATGGCCATCGGCCAGCGCGAGATCTTTGGGCCGGTCACGCTTATCAAGCGTGTCAAGACGTTTGAAGAGGGGCTGGCTGTCATGAACGCCAACCCGTTCGCCAACGGCTCGGCCATCTTTACGCAGAACGGCTACTATGCCCGCCAGTTTGAAATGCTCACCGACGGCGGCATGGTCGGCATCAACGTCGGCATCCCCGTGCCCTCGGCGTATTTCCCGTTCTCCGGCAACAAGGACTCGTTCTTCGGCGACCAGCATGTGCTTGGCCTGGACGGCGTGCGCTTCTATACCCGCGCCAAGACCGTCACCAAGCACTGGTACGATGAACACTCCCGCAAAAAGACCGTTGACACCTGGGAAGGCACGGTCGAGAGAAACTGAACACCGCGAAAAAAGCTCCCGATGCAGCTGCATCGGGAGCTTTTTGCACTTGGCAAAGCGAGGCTTCTTTGCTGTGTCAGTTCTGATAAAAGACATCCTCCTCCGTGCGGGGCGCGAAGCGTACGAGCGCCGCGGTGTCAAGATTGCAGCGGTGCATGTCCACGGCGCTGATGCGGCGGTTTTCATAGGTCGTATAGTAGTAAATGCCGCGCTGCGCGCTGCAGCAGGAGGTATAGATCGTGATCTCGTGCTTGCCCGGTTCCACCTCACAGCAGCCGCGCACCTGCTCCACGGCGCCGAGAATGTGGAAAAACTGGCTGACGCTCTCCGTTTCCGAAGAGCCGGAAACGGCATTTGCGCGCGTGAACGCCGCGCGCACGAAGCGCGAGCTCGACGAGAGGTCGCCCGGCAGCCCGAGCGCGCCCATGCCGCGGCTGTAGGAGCGCAGATCGAGCGCGGGCGCGAACGTATTTTCCGGCTGCCGCGGGGAGAGCGATCGATAGTCGTTCAGCCGGAAGAGCTGCTGCGGGAACGGCGGGTTGTTCGTCAGGACCCCGGCGGGGTTATCATAGACGTGCAGACCGTCCGCGGTGGACTCGATCGTGACGCATTCGTCCTTGTCCGCAAGCAGCCAGTGGAGCTGCGCGGCGGGAAGAGCGGCGGAAAACGGCGTGCCGGTGAGATTCGTCTTCCCAAGCAGCACGCGCGCCTCGGAAACGGAGGCGCACTGCGCGAGCACCCACGGGATGAATTCAAACTGCGCGACGTCGCCCTCGTCGCGTCGCGGCGCGGCGTAGGCGGCGTTGCCGACAAAGTTCAGCCCCGCCATGCAGAGACCTTTTTCGTTCATCGCGTCGTAGTAGAGCGGATAGCCGTCGGCCACATGCGCCATACCGAGCAGGGCGAAGTGCTCCGAAAACGCCTTGCCGCCGCTAAAGGCGAGCGGGAAGCGCCGGGGCGTCACGACGATCTCGTCACCGTAGGAAAACTCATAGTCAAGCGTCCGGCCAAAATAGAATCCGTCGGTTTTATATGTCGCGGCTGTGCACATGATGCAATACCTCGTTTCCTTTCGTATTGCCTCCCTTTACGCAAGGGGGCCTTGGACAAAAGACGGAGGAGCTCTCCCTCTATCTTATAGTATACCTCAATCGAGCGCTTTATAATAGGGACCGATATCGGCATATGTCCCGTCGTCGAGATAGTTTCTTACGGCAAAGGACAAGGGGAGCGCTCCTTTTAAAAAATATCAGGCATTTTCCGCTCCGGCAGTGAGTTTGCCGAAACGCGTGAAGAACATCGCGGCGGTCGTGCACACGGCGAGCGTGTCCGCGACGGGCTCGGCGAGAAACACGGCGAAGGCGGCGTTTTCAAAAATGCCGAGCCGCGGCAGGAGCAGGATGAGCGGGATGAGCAGGATCACCTTGCGCAGCAGCGCGAGGAAGATCGCCACCTTTGCCTGCCCGAGCGCAACAAAGCTCTGCTGGCACGCGATCTGGATGCCGAAAATGCCGCTCGCGGCCATGTAAATGCGCATGGCCCATGCGGTGTAGGAGGAAAGCTCCGCGTCCGGCGTGAACATTCCGGCAACGGCGCCGGGGAAGAGCATGCACACCGCCCACACGAGCATGGAGCCTGTGAGACAGCTTATGAACAGGATGCGGAACGTTTCGCGCACACGCTGTCCGTTCCCCGCGCCGTAGTTGAAGCTCATAATGGGCTGCGCGCCCTGCGTGAGACCGTGCAGGAGCTGCATGCAGAGACTCATCGTGGTCGTAAGGACCGTCACCGCGCCGACGGCGGTATCTCCGGCGAAGCGGAGGAGCGTCACATTGAAGCTCACCGCGACGAGGTTTTCCGTGATCTGCATGAGAAACGGCGAGAGCCCGAGCGCGAGACAGGGGAGAAGGAGCTTCATGTCCGGCAGAAGGTTCTTCACGCGCAGCCGCAGCGTAGATTTTTCCGAGCAGAGGAAACGCACGACCCACGCGCACGAAACGGCCTGCGAGAGGATCGTTGCGAGCGCCGCGCCGCGCACGCCCATGCCGAACACGAACATGAACAGCGGGTCGAGCACGATGTTGAGCGCCGCGCCGATCGTCACGGTGAGCATGCTCGTTGTGGAAAAGCCCTGCGCGGTGATGAAGGCGTTGAGCCCGAGCGAGAGCTGCACGAAGATCGTGCCGAGACTGTAGATCGAGATATATTCGAGCGCGTGGGGGAGCGTTGCGTCGCTCGCGCCGAAGAGACGGAGGATCGGCACGGCGAAAAGCTGCATGATGAGCGTGAGCGCGAGCGAGATCGCGCAGAGCGTGAAGGTACACGTGCCGATAATGCGCTCCGCACTGTCCGGGGCTCCCTTTCCCATGAGCATGGAAACGCGCGGCGCGCCGCCCGCGCTCACGAGCGCGGCGAACGCCGAGATGATCATGATCGCCGGCATCGTCACGCCGACGCCGGTGAGCGCCGCCGCGCCGTAGACCGGGATGTGGCCGATGTAGATGCGGTCTACAATATTATATAGAACGTTCACGAGCTGCGCCGCGATCGCCGGAAGCGCCAGCTTCCAGAAGAGCTTGCCGACCGGAGCGGTGCCGAGCGCGGGGCTGTTTTTCCGTAGCATGAGTTTCACCTTAACTTTTCAAACTAAAAACATAGTATATCACACCCTGATGCAAAGAAAAAGAGAGAAAAAGCGCGTTGCAAAGAGCCGTGCGGCGCGGTAAAATGAACGCGATAATACTTTTTCCGGGAGGAACGGAATATGGACCTCAGCAAACTGCAGAACGGCAGCGATGTGCGCGGTGTGGCGCTCGCTGGCGTAGAGAATGAACCGGTAACGCTTGACGATGCGGCGGTGCGCGCCATTGCGGGCGGCTTTGCGCGCTTTCTGCGCGCGCGGCTCGGGAAAGAGAGCTGCCGCGTGAGCGTCGGGCGCGACTCGCGTCTTTCGGGCGGGGCGATCGCCGAAACGCTTTGCGAAACGCTTGCCGCCTGCGGCGCGGAAGTGACCGATCTCGGTCTCTGCACCACCCCGGCGATGTTCATGACGACCGTGACGGGGGAGAGACCCTTTGACGCCGCCGTT
>ERZ772820.1792-NODE-1792-length-16143-cov-10.185169_pt1 | contig 16143 bp, 14 predicted proteins | sample MGYA00511377_ERZ772820 | MGnify/ENA primary metagenome ERZ772820 (study PRJEB29015, sample SAMEA2737684) | human gut metagenome | biome: human gut; feature: human-associated habitat; material: faeces | place: China | collected 2012 ...
TCCTCTGTCACTATGGAACAGAGGATGCGCGTCCGGCGCAGCCTGTACAGCCTTATCAAAAGTCTTGAAAACCAGCGGATTATCGTTATCTCCGATGGATATTCTGCTGACGCAGCTCTACGGCATGATCATGATCCTGAATATGTTCGGCATCGTTGTGGCGGCCTGCATGATCTACAACATGGAGTTTCAGGGCGGAGCCATCAAAAAGATGTACATGCTGCCTGTGCGTATGTCCGAAATCTATCTGTGCAAATTCTTGATTCTGACGGTGCTTCTTCTGATTGCTGTTGCCTTGCAGAATCTGGCGTTGGTAAAGATCGGCATAACAGATCTGCCGCACGGCACATTTGAGATCAGGATGCTTCTGCAATTTGCCGTGTATTCGTTTTTGCCCCCCCATGCCGGTATTGTCTTTTATGCTGCTTATTTCCTCACGCTTTGAAAATATGTGGATTCCGCTCGGTATTGGCGTCGCAGTTTTTTTGAGCGGAATGGCGCTCGCCAATTCTGATTCGTATTTTCTGATGGCACATCCCTTTGTAGTCATGCTGAAGCCCGCAGTCGCCATGAGTGCCCAGCCGAACGAGATTGCCCTGCGCATCGCCGTTCTGGAAACGCTTTTATTCTTAGCCGTTGGACTATGGATGGCGGAGCATAAGCGTCATGAATAAGGAGGTCTGGAATATGCGTTTTCGTGAGCTGCTTAAGGTCGAGTTTATTAAGGTAAAACGATCTCATATCGTTCCTCTGATTTTTGTTGCCCCATTGCTGGTGGTGATTTCAGGCGTTGCAAATATCAGCCAGTATTTCACCCCGGAATATACATGCGCATGGCCAGCCATGTTTATTCAAAGTGCATTGCTCTACGGCGAAAACACCTCGAATCACCTGTAAGGGTGATTCGCCCATTTGTGTCCGTCCGCGTGCAACGAAGGCAAAAAAATTTCCGGCTTGACATTTTCGCCCGCCGGATTATAATGAAGATAGAAAGGGACACTGCTGTATCGGCAGTTAGCCCTCAGAGATCAAAATAGAATGTCTATGTTGACCGCTCGGGTGCCAGCCGGGCGGTCAACACGCTTTTGGGGCTATGTAGATCATGATCGCAAGGATCACGATGAAGCATATCGCGAAACGCAGGGCTCGCGCCCGGCGTCCGTTTCCCATCTGCATCACCCCCTTTCGCAAGGGAGTGGCTAACCGCCGCAATACAACAGCGTCCTTGAGACGATTGTACCATATCACGCACAAAAGTCAAGCCCTCCCGGCCGGGAGGGCTTGCTGCGTTTACAGGCTGATCGCGCCGTCGGCGCTTTGCGCGCCCGCGAGCAGGGGCGCGCACTCGGACAGAAAGCGCTCGACCTGCTGCGCGCAGCGGCCGGTGTAGAGCGCGGGGTCCATGACGGCGTCGAGCTCCGCACGGGTCATGCCGAAGGCGGGGTCGGCGGCGAGACGGTCGAGCAGGTCGCAGCGTTCGCCCTCCTTCATGCGTGCGGTCGCGGCCATGGAATGCTGCCGGATGCGCTCGTGCAGCTCCTGCCGGTCGCCGCCGCGCTTGACGGCCTCCATCATGATGTTCTCGGTGGCGAGGAAGGGCAGGTATTCGCGGATGGTGCGGTCAACGATCTTCTTGTTGACGTGCAGACCGTTGGTGACATTCTGGCACAGGCGCAGCACGGCGTCCGCGCAGAGGAAGCCCTCGGGCAGGGCGATGCGGCGGTTGGCGGAGTCGTCGAGCGTGCGCTCGAGCCACTGGACGCTCGCAGTCATGGGGGCGTTGGCGGCGTCGGCCATCAGATAGCGGCTGAGCGAGCAGATGCGCTCACAGCGCATGGGGTTGCGCTTGTAGGCCATGGCGGACGAGCCGATCTGGTTTTTCTCGAACGGCTCCTCGACCTGCCGGTCGTGCTGAAGCAGACGGATGTCGTTCGCCATGCGGTAGGCGCTCTGCGCGAGGGAGGAGAGGACGTTCAGGATGCGGCTGTCGGTCTTGCGCGGGTAGGTCTGGCCGCAGACGGAAAAGCAGCGGTCGAAGCCGAACTCTGCGGCGATGCGGCGGTTCATCTCGTCGATCTTCGCGCCGTCGCCGTCAAAGAGGTCCATGAAGCTGGCCTCGGTGCCGGTCGTGCCGCGGCAGCCGAGGAATTTCAGCATGGCGAGGATGTGGTCGAGCTCCTCAAGATCGCTGAGAAAATCCTGCATCCAGAGAGCCGCGCGCTTGCCGACAGTCACGGGCTGCGCGGGCTGATAGTGCGTGTAGCCGAGGGTAGGCACGGCGGCGTATTCGCGCGCGAACGCGGCGAGATTTGCCAGCACGCCGAGCAGCTCACCGCGCAGATAGCGCAGGCCGTCGCGGTAGAGAATGAGGTCGGCGTTGTCGGTGACGTAGCAGCTCGTCGCACCGAGGTGGATGATGCCGGCGGCGGACGGCGCGGCCTTGCCGTAGGCGTAGACGTGCGCCATCACATCGTGGCGCACCTCGCGCTCGCGCTGCTCGGCCACGGCGTAGTCAATGTCGGTGATGTGCGCTTCCAGCTCCGCGACCTGCCCGGCGGTGATGGGCAGCCCCAGTTCGTGCTCCGCGCGGGCGAGCGCGGTCCACAGCCGCCGCCATGTCTGAAAGCGCATATCGGCGGAGAACAGGTGCAACATATACGGCGACGCATAGCGCGACGACAGGGGAGATTCGTAAACGTCTTTGCTCATGGCTCGTTCCTCTTTTCTGATTTGCTTTATTGTACCGAAAAATCCGCGGCTTGTCCACCCGAAAGAAAATGGAACGGCGCTGCCGTTCCATTTTTCTTATCGGAGAATGAGGCTTTCTCTTTCCGCGCCGACGGAGACATAGCCGATGGGACAGCCGATGGCCTTTTCCACATATTCGACGTAGCTGCGCGCGGCCTCGGGCAGATCCTCCCAGCGGCGGGCGCCGGAGATGTCACACTGCCAGCCGGGCATATACTCCATGACGGGCTTGGCGCGGTCGAGAAGGACGGGGAAGGGGAAATCGTCAGTCTGCACGCCGTCGATCTCATAGTGGGCGCACAGAGGGATTTTGTCCATGTAGCTGAGCACGTCGAGCTTCGTGAGGGCGATGCTCGTCGCACCCTGCATCTCCACGCCGTAGCGCGTCGCCACGAGGTCGATGGGGCCGACGCGGCGGGGACGGCCGGTCTTTGCGCCGAACTCCGCACCGGCCTCGCGCAGCTTTGCCGCTTCATCGCCGAACCACTCGCAGGTGAAGGGCCCCTCGCCCACGCAGGAGGAGTAAGCCTTGACCACGCCCACGACCTCGTCGAGCTTTGCGGTGGGCAGACCCGAGCCGACCGGCGCATAGGCGGCGATGGCGTTGGAGGAGGTGGTGTAGGGATAGATGCCGTAGTCCAGATCGCGCAGCGCGCCGAGCTGTGCCTCGAAGAGAATGCGCTTGCCGTTTGCCTGCGCCTCGCGCAGAAACGCCGTGGTGTTGGCGACAAAGGGCTTGATCTTTGTGCCGAAGTCGTCGATCCACGCCGTCAGCTCGTCCATGGTATAGCCCTTTGCACCGTAGACGCGGGTGAGCGTGAGGTTCTTCCACTCGAGCAGGTCGGCCAGATGCGCCTTGAGGTGCTCGGGGTGGAGCAGCTCGCCGGCGAGCACGGTCTTCTTCTGATACTTGTCGGAATAGAACGGCGCGATGCCCTGCTTGGTGGAGCCGTACTTCTTATCCTTGAGCCGCGCTTCCTCCAGCGCGTCGAGCTCGCGGTGCCACGGCAGCAGCAGGGAGGCGCGCTCGCTGACCTTCAGGTTCTCCGGTGTGATCGCCACGCCTGCGGCGCGCAGGGTCTCGATCTCGTTATACAGGTTCTCGCAGTCGAGCGCCACGCCGTTGCCGAGAATGTTTACCACGCCCTCGCGGAAGATGCCGCTGGGCAGCAGGTGCAGGGCGAACTTGCCCTTATCGTTCACGACGGTGTGGCCCGCGTTGCCGCCGCCCTGATAGCGCACGACCACGTCGAAACGGTCGGTGAGGTAGTCGACCATGCGGCCCTTGCCCTCGTCGCCCCAGTTGATGCCTACGATCGCACAATTCGCCATGATAATAGCCTCCTGAATATTTCCTCCGTACTATGAGAGATACGGTTTGCGTCAAAACGCCAGCCTCAGCATTATACGGGATACAACGGCATAAGAAAAGAATCAATTTAATATACTTATCATTCGCACAACTAATGATGAAATGAAGGGAGGAGGACATTGCAGATCTCGACAAAAAAGCCTGCGCCTTTGGCGGAAAATGAGGGTATCGTGAAGAAAATGCTGCAAGAAGGGAGCCGGACATCCTCCCGCTCCCTTGCTGTGCCGCTATGAAATTTCTCCTTGCGCTTACTGTAACAGCAGGAGGCTGAAGACGAGCGTGAAGAGCGCGACCGTTTCGATGATGCCGATGACGATGAAGAAGTTCGCCGTGCCCTTGCCGGTCTCGCCGAGCGCGTCGGCGCTCGCCGCGGCGACCTTGCCCTGGAAGAACGCGGACAGGCCGATGGCGAGACCCGCGAAGATGCCCGTAAACATGGCGAGCGCGGGATCGGCGCCGGAGGCCACGGCGCTGCGGATGAAGTTCATCAGCAGGAAGCCGTAGATGGTCTGCGTCAGGGGCGCGCCGGAGAAGGCGACCATGATGAAGGGAGCGGGCTTGCCGTTCGCGTAGCACTTCTTCCACGCGCCGACGCTCGCCTGCGCCGCGAAGCCCGCGCCGAACGCGCTGCCCATGGCGGACAGGCCCAGCGCACACGCCATACCAATAAATTCAATGCTCATAATACGTTTCTCCTCTTTTTGATTATTTTCTGATTTTATCCAGTTTTTTGAACGGTGCGTAGGCGGTGCCGGTCCACTCCATGCCAAGCTGACCGGAGAATTCCAGCAGATTCAATCGCACGCCATGGACCACCACGGACAGCAGGCCCATCACGATGTTCAGCCCGTGACCGACGAGCATGATGAGGATGCCGACGACGACCAGCGGCCCCTTGAAGCCGAGCGCCATGTTGTTAAAGCTCTGCGCGATAGCGAGCGACGCCATGCCGACGGCAAACAGTCGGATGTAGCTCATGATGTTGCCGAAGGCGCTGATGGTGTTGAGGAACACTGTGAAGGCGTTGCCAAGGCCCGCCTTGAGACCCTGCGCGAAGGTCTTGTCCGGCGACATACCGCCGAAGCACACGACCAGCACGAAGCCGAGAAGGACCACCGCGGCAATGGGCGTGAGGTTCACCTGCTCGCCGATGACGAGGTAGAGCACCACGAAGTACAGCGCGCAGATCGCGCACAGCCAGCCGAGGTCGGCGACCCAGCTGAGGTCCTTCTCCCGCGTCTTGCGGCGGATGTTCATCACACACGCCAGCGAGAGCTGGACGGTGCCGAGGATGAAGCAGAATTTCATGACGCTGTTCTGCTGCTGGGTGGTGGTGACGTTGAAATACTCGGGGTAGTTCGCAAAGGTCGGAACGACCAGCGAGCGGAGCAGCGGCACGTCCATCGCGCCCTCAAGCCCGAACCAGGTGCCGGTCATCGCGCCCCAGACGATGGTGGCGATGGAGAGCACCCACAAAAGCTGCACGGCATCGGAGGGCTTCTTGCTCTTCACCGTCAGGGCTGCGGCGGCCAGCAGGAACAGGCAGCCGTAGCCCGCGTCGCCGATGATCATGGCGAAGAAGAGCGTGAAGAAGCCGAGGAACCAGAACGAAATATCGTACTCGCGGTAGCCCGGCACGGTGCCGAGAATGTCGAACACCGGCGCGATGAGCCGCGTGACCTTGGTGTACTTGATCTTGGTCGGCACCTTGTCGTCGTCCGCCGCCGGATCGTCCATCGCCCACGCCCAATGCTCCTTCGCGGCGGCGGCCTTGAAGCGCTCCGCCTCGTCGACGGGGAGGTAGCCGGTCAGCCACACGAGTCCGTCCCCACTCTCCGAGGTATTGCGCACGGAGGAGTAGTCCGCGTCGTTCTGCGTTTTGAGCAGCTGCTCGCGGAAGCTGGGCAGGTGCTTCGCGGCGGCCTTGAGCTGCGCGCCGCACTCAGAAAGACCGCGCTCACAGTCGGCAATCTCCTGCCGGTATTCGTCAAGGCTCTTTTCCGGCGGGTTGAACTCGCCGGCGGCGCAGGAGGCGGGCAGCGCACCGAGGATGGCGACGGTCTGCTGCTTCCCGACCGGCGCGAGCCGCAGGAAGCGCACTTCCTTGTCCGCCTCGAGCGAGGCGAGGAGCTTTTTGTCCACGCGGCAGAAGTGCAGCTCGAAGCCCTGCGCCTTCAATTCCTTGATCTCGGCGGGGGAGAAGCTGCCCCAGCCGGCGAGCGTGTCGCACGCGCTGACCGCGGCGGCGCGCTCGGTCTCCAATGCTTTTTTGCGCTCCAGACAGGCGTTGAGCCCGTCATAGAGCTGCTTGAATTTCACGTCGTCGAGCGCTTCCGCTTCGACCTCGCTCACCCCCTGCTCCTCGAGCACGGTGATGAGCCGCGAGAGGGCGGCGAAGCGCTCCAGATAGGTCTGGTCGGCGTCCGCCTTTTCCGCGAAATGGACGATGCCGAGCGCGCGCAGCGCGTCGAGCAGCTCCGTTTTCTGCGTCTGCGCGGCGACGATGTGAACGACCTTCATTTTCTCGATCATCGCGCCGCCTCCTGTAGCTTTTTCTTGGCGATCTTGCCGCGCACGACCGCGGAGGTCTGCTGGTCGCCGAGGTAAATGCCGATGACGCGGATGTTTTCTCGCGCCTCGGGGATCTTGACCTTTTCAAACAGGTTCACGCGCTGCGCGGTGGAGCGCAGCTCCCGCTCGAGCAGCTCGACCTGCGTGCGCAGCGTCTTGACCAGCGCGTCCAGCCGCGCGATCTCGCGCAGCGTGACCACGGCGGTGTCCACCCAGAGCGGATAGTCCGCGACGTCGTAGGAGATCTCCTCGAAGGTCAGCTCCTCAAAGACCGGCACGATCACGCCGGCGATGTTGTGGTCGCGGCAGACGACGTCCTTCGGACGGATGAGCGAATCGAGCCGCATCCCCTCGGGGAAGCTGCCGTTTTCGGCGAACACCGCGATCCAGCCGTCCAGACCGTCGACGATCTTCAGCCGCTCGGCTTCGACCTTCTCAAGCTGCGCCGTCACCTGCATCACGACCGACTGGAGCTGCTGCTTTTTCAGCTGCAGCGTCGGCAGATAGCGTTGAAACTGCTTGAGCCGGTCCTTCTGGACCTTCAGTTCATTTTTTGTTAGTTTGACAGCCATACGCGCTCCCTCAGTTCAAGGCGTCCTTTTTCGGCCATCTTTCCTGCAGGAGACTGGTCTTCAGACCCGTTTCGTTCGGCTCGAAGCACTCGGCGAGGATCCCCCAGCCAAGGTCCAGCGCCTCCTCCAGAGGGATGTTCACGCTCAGGTCCATCAGCTTCGTTTCAAAGAGGTGGCCGTACTTGAGCAGTTTCTCGTCCCATTCGGACATCATGAAGCCCATGGACTTCTTCTCAAGGCTTTCCTTGTAGGCGCTATAGAGACGGATCATGCCGTCCATCAGGGCGCGGTGGTCGCTGCGCGTCGTGCCGTTGACGTTCTGCTTGAGGCGCGAGAGCGAGCCGAACGGCTCGATGTGGCCGTTCTTGAGGTAATACTGGCCCTCGGTGATATAGCCCGTGTTGTCCGGCACGGGGTGGGTGACGTCGTCGCCGGGCATCGTGGTGACGCCGAGGATGGTGATGGAGCCCGCGCCCTCAAAGTCGACCGCCTTCTCATAGCGCGAGGCAAGGCAGCTGTAGAGGTCGCCGGGGTAGCCACGGTTGGACGGCACCTGCTCCATCGTGATGGCCATTTCCTTCTGCGCGTCGGCGAAGTTGGTCATGTCGGTCAGCAGCACGAGCACGCGCTTGCCGGCAAGGGCGAACTGCTCCGCCACGGCGAGCGACAGGTCGGGCACGAGCGTACATTCCACCGTCGGATCAGACGCCGTGTGGACGAACATGACCGTGCGGCCCATCGCACCGCTCTTTTCGAGCGTGTCGCGGAAGAAAAGGTAGTCGTCGTATTTCAGACCCATGCCGCCGAGGACGATGACGTCGACCTCCGCCTGCATGGCGATGCGGGCGAGCAGCTGGTTGTAGGGCTCGCCGGAGACGGAGAAGATGGGCAGCTTCTGGCTCTCGACGAGCGTGTTGAACACGTCGATCATCGGGATGCCGGTGCGGATCATGCGCTTGGGCACGATGCGCTTGGCGGGGTTGACGGAGGGCCCGCCGATGGGGATCATATTTTCGGTCAGCGCGGGGCCGTTGTCGCGCGGCACGCCCGCGCCGTCGAACACGCGCCCGAGCAGGTCGTCGGAAAACGAGACCATCATGGGCCGCCCGAGGAAGCGCACGGTGTCGGTCGTGCTGACGCCCTGCGTGCCGGCAAAGACCTGCAGGGAGACGAGGTCGCCGCTGAGCTTGATGACGCTTGCGTAGCTCTCGCCGACGAGGGCAAGGTCGCCGCTGCGCACGCCCGAGGCGCGCACGGTCACGACGTTGCCGACGATGGATTCGATCTTGGTATAAACCTTCTGCATTCTGAAACCCTCCTTAACCCGTTACCTTGCTCCGGTAGAGGTCCGTGAGCTTCGTTTCCTGCGCCGCAAATTCCGGCGTGCCGTAGACCGTGCCGTGCCAGTCGAGGAATTCCTGACGCACCTGATTGAAGAAGGCGCGGATCTCCTTTTTGTCGCTGAGCGCGTAATCGCGCGTGAGCACATCGTAGAGCACGTTGAACTCATGCGCCTGACGCTCCGGCTCGCAGGCCGCGTCGATGGGATCGAAGGAGTTCTGCTGCAGATACACGGCATCGAGCAGCTCGCCCTTCTGGTAGAGGATGTAATCCTCGGCTGAGGTGCCCTCTTCGCCGATGACCTTCATCATCTGATTGATCTCGCTGCTGCGGCGGAGGATGCCGCGGGCCTCCTCCACACGCGCCATGTCCACCACGCCCTGATACTTTGACCACGAGTCGATGGGGTGGATGGAGGGGTACTTGCGCGCGTCGGAGCGCTCGCGGGAGAGACCGTGGAACGCGCCGACGACCTTGAGCGTCGCCTGCGTGACCGGCTCTTCAAAGTTGCCGCCCGCGGGGGAGACCGTGCCGCCGATGGTGACGGAGGCGATTTTGCCGTTTCTCAGCCGGACCTTGCCCGCACGCTCATAGAACGCGGCGATGACGGATTCGAGGTAGGCAGGGAAGGCTTCCTCGCCGGGGATCTCCTCCAGTCGGCCGCTCATCTCGCGCATGGCCTGCGCCCAGCGGCTCGTGGAGTCCGCCAGCAGCAGGACGTTGAGTCCCATCTGGCGGTAATATTCGGCCATCGTCACTGCCGTGTACACGGACGCTTCACGCGCCGCGACCGGCATGGACGAGGTGTTGCAGATGATGATGGTACGCTCCATCAGCGAGCGGCCCGTGCGCGGGTCGGTCAGCTCGGGGAACTCCTTGAGCACCTCCACGACCTCGCCGGCGCGCTCGCCGCAGGCGGCGACGATGACGATGTCGACGTCAGCGTTCTTCGCCTCCATGTGCTGCAGCACGGTCTTGCCCGCGCCGAAGGGACCGGGCACGCAGAAGGTGCCGCCCTTGGCGACCGGCAGGAAGGTGTCGATGCAGCGGATCTTGGTCACCAGCGTCTCGTCGGGACGCAGACGCTCCTCATAGCAGCGGATGGGCTGCTTGACCGGCCAGGAAAAGACCATGCTCAGCGCCTTCTCCTCGCCCGCGCCGTTTTCCAGCACCGCAACGGTGGAGCGGACGTGATAGACGCCCTTTTCCTTCACGCTCTTTACGCGCCAGCCCTCGTCCTTGAGGTCGAAGGGCGCCATGATGAGGTGCGTGAACTGCCCCTCCGGCACGCTGCCGACCGCGTCGCCCGCGAGCACGGCGTCGCCGGGCTTGACGCAGGGGGTGAACTCCCATTCCTTATCGGGGATGGGGTCAAGGTATACGCCGCGCTCGAGGAAGAAGCCGCATTGCTCGGCAAGCTTCGGCAGAGGATTCTGCAAGCCGTCGTACACCTGCGTCAGAAGGCCGGGGCCGAGCTCGACGCTCAGCAGCTCGCCGGTCAGCTCGACCTCGTCGCCGACCTGAATGCCGTTGGTCATTTCATAGATCTGCATACTCACGGCGTCGCCGCTGATGCGGATGACCTCGCCCTTGAGGCGGTCATTGCCGATCTTGACGAAGCCGACTTCGTTTTTCCGAACGGAGCCCGAGAATCTTGCCGAGACAAGGTTGCCGTTGACTCCGGTCACATAGCCTGTCACTTTCTCCATTTCGTTTCTCCCGTTTTCTTATAGGCTGAATATCTGCTGGCGGACCTGTCCGAGCAGGGTGTCGAAGGCGGCCTTGCCCTCGTCATGGCGGAAGACGCGCTGCCGTTCGAGCAGCTGCAGCTTCAGCGCGTAGCCGTAGAGCGCGCAGTCGTCGAAGCTGTGCAGTCCCACCAGCTCATCCAGCCGGTCAAATTCCAGCGCGAGCAGCAGCCGCTCGCCCTCGAGCGGGTCCTTTGCGTTCACTGCCGCGGTGACGGTCTGCGTCACGGCGGCGTCGCGCTCGTTCGGCGCGGCACAGCTCTCGCCGCGCTTCACGCGCCGCTGATAGGTCAGCTCACCCTGCAGCACGCGGTAGAAGGCCGCCCACCGGCTCACGAAGCCGCCGTCCTCCGAGCGCACCGTCAGCTCCTCGAGCGAGCGGTAGACCCTGTCGCTCACCGCGCCCCGGCATTGGTCGAGAAACGCAGCGTAATCCAGCGGTGGGGCGTCGCCCGCGCGGAGCATCGGCAGGCTCGAGATCAAGTAGTAATAGGAAGCCAAGAGCGTCCCTCCTTAAATGCGCAGCTCGCGGAAGAAGGGGGCAAGCTGCTCCGCCAGCTCCTCGTCGGAGCAGTCGATGTAGCCCGAGCCGTCCTTGGCGCACAGGCGGAAGCCCGTGCGGACCTTTTTGGAGAGCCGCAGCTCCAGCCCCGCCTTGAGCTCGCCGGCGAGCTCGCTTTTGAGCGCGTCCGTGACGGAGGCGACCTCCGCGGCGTAGGCGGAGGCGTCCTCGCCCTGCAGCGCGGCGGTGATGAGCGCGGCGAGCGCCTTGTCGTCGAGCGCCTTATGGGTATCCTGCGCGAGCAGCTTCGTCAGCTCCGCGCCGATCTCCTGCCGGAAGGCGAGCACTGCGTCGCGCTTCGCCTGCTCCGCGCTGAGCTGAGCGCTGGCCTTGAACACGCCGATCTCCGCCTGCGCGTCCGCACGCAGCTTGTCCGCCTCGCTCCTCGCGTCGGCGACGATCTTTTCCGCCTGCGCCTTGGCGTCGGCAAGGATCTGCGCGGCCTCGCGGTTCGCGCTCTCGATGCCGTCCTTTTTGATGGAGGATACCAGATCCTGAATTTGAAGCTCCATAAAATCCGCCTTTCTGTGTTTATGTGAGTAAAATTTCGTAATCAAACTAAAATATAGCGCACAACACCAAAGAAATCAAGAAAATGCAAAGAAATAGAATGATTCATTTTTTCAATAATGCCTAAAAACCGGGTAATAATGCGGAAAATATTATAACCGTCCGTGCGGGAGCCTAACCGCCGCCTTGCTCTTCCCATGTCGGTGTGCTATACTAGGCCTGTTATATAAAGAGAAAAGGAGAACGCTTCCCATGCCTGCCTTTGATCCGCTGACCTACCGCTATGCCTCGCGGCGCAATGTCGTCTACGCCAAAAATGCCGTCGCCTGCACGTCTGTGCCGCTCGGCGCACAGATCGGACTGGACGTGATGAAATCCGGCGGCAGCGCCGTGGACGCCGCTGTGGCGATGGCCGCGGCCATGCCGCTGCTCGAGCCGACCGGCAACGGCCTCGGCTCGGACTGCTTTGCGCTCGTGTGGATCGAGCGGGACAAACGGCTCTATGGCCTCAACGCCAGCGGTGTCGCGCCGATGGCGCTGAGCGCGGAGAAGGTCCGTGCGATGGGCTATACAGAGATGCCGAAGGCCGGATGGCTGCCGACGATGGTGCCCGGAGCGCCCGCGGGCTGGGCGGAGCTGAACCGCCGCTTCGGCACGAAGCCGCTCGCCGAGCTGTTTGCGCCTGCCATTTCCTATGCAGAGGAGGGCTATCCCGTGCCGGTGAACGTCGCGCGGCAGTGGGAGCGCGACAGCCGCCGCATTGCCAAGGCGATGGCGGAGAACGCCGCGCCGCACGAATACTGGTGGCAGAGCTTTATGAAGCCGGACGGCACGCCCTACCGCGCGGGCGAGCTGTTCCGCTTTCCGGACTATGCCGCGACGCTGCGCTCTCTCGCCGCGACGGACTGCGAGAGCTATTACCGCGGCGCGCTGATGGAGCGGATCGTCGCGTTCTCCCGCGCGACCGGCGGGTACTTCTGCGAGGACGACTTCCGCAATTACCACCCCGAATGGGTCGAGCCCATCACGCAGGACTACCGCGGCTATACGGTCTGCGAGATCCCGCCGAACGGCCACGGCATTACGGTGCTCATGGCGCTCGGCATCCTGAACGGCATGACCATGCCGGAAAAGCGCGAGAGCGCCGAGCACTATCACAAGGTGATGGAGGCCATCAAGCTGGCCTTTGCCGACACGAGGACCTACGTCGCCGACCCACGCTATATGAAGATAAAGGTCAGCGAGCTGCTGGATCCCGCCTATCTCGCCGCCCGCCGCGCGCTCATCACCGACCGCGCGCTGGAGCCGAGAGCGGGCGACCCGCACTGCGGCGGCACCATCTATCTCTGCACCGCCGACCGCGAGGGCAACATGGTCTCGTTCATCCAGAGCAATTACACCACCTTCGGCGCGGGCGTCGCCGTGCCGGGGACGGGCATCTCGCTCCAAAACCGCGGCGCGAACTTCTCGCTCGACCCCGCAAGCGACAACTGCCTTGCCGGCGGCAAGAGGTCCTACCACACCATCATTCCCGGCTTCCTGCTCAGGGACGGCGCCGCCGTCGGCCCATTCGGTGTGATGGGCGCATTCATGCAGCCGCAGGGTCAGACCGAGGTCCTCGTCAACACGCTCGATTATCACATGAACCCGCAGGAGGCGCTTGACGCGCCGCGCATCCAATGGATCGGCGGCAGGAGGCTCGAACTGGAGCGTGAGGCGGGCGAGGCCATTGCCGACGAGCTGCGCGCGATGGGCCACGAGGTCACGGTCGTGGACGACCGCATTTCGATGGGCCGCGGTCAGATCATCTGGCGCGGAGAGGACGGCGTTTACACGGCGGGCACCGAGCCGCGCTGCGACGGCGCGGTCGCCGCGTGGTAAAGGAAGTTGCCGCAGACAATAATAAGGAAAGAGCCGCGTTCCCGGTGCAGGGAACGCGGCTCTTTTTGCGTGCTTGCGGCTTGAAACGCGGGCTGCGGTCGTGTCTCAGAGATTGGCGTGCTCCATCAGGTCGATGAGCACGCGGATGCCCTGCAGATAGGCGCGGACCAGAATGCGCTCGTTCGTCCCGTGGACGCCGGAGGCGGCCTCCTCTGGCTCCGCCATGAAGGGCGAGCAGCGCAGGCAGGTGTCGCAGATCTGCTCGTATTGGTGCGCGTCAGTCGCACCGGCGGTCATGGACGGAACGAACACCACGTCGGGGTAGTAGCGCTGCATACTGTCCACCACCGTGCGGTAGCCGTAGCCGTCGCGCCGGGCCGTGGCGGAGGGATCGTTGGCCTGCTGGTAGCGCAGCTCCACGGTCGGGTCCTGCACCGCCGCGCGGCAGTGCTCCATCACGCTCTCGACCGTGTCGCCGTCGGCAAGACGGAAATTGATGACCGCCTGCATATCCTGCGGCATCACGTTGCAGGCCCTGCTGCTGCCCTGAATGACGGTGGGGGCGATGGTCGTGGTGACAAAGGGAAAGAGCGCGGGGGACTGATAGCAGTAGGCCGCAATGGCGTCCGCGTTCGCGCGGACGTCACGCGTCAGCGTTTTGAGCGGCTCGGCGGTGATGTAGGGTGCGAGCGTTTCAAACGCGCCCATCATGGCGGGATTGAGCCGCACGGGGAACGGGCTGCGGACAATGTCCGCGATGGCGCAGGCAAGATGGGCGAGCGAGGTGCCGCCGTAGGGGCGGCTCGAGTGTCCGCCGATGGAGCGGACCGTCAGCTCCAGATCGGCATAGCCCTTCTCCATCAGATCGACCTGCGCGATGGAAAGGTCAGGCGCGCCGAAAGCCGCGCCGGATTCGATCTTGCCGCCGCCCTCGTCTAAAACGAATTCCAGCGTCACGCCCTGCGCCTTGAGGTGGTCGGAGATCGCCAGCGCGCCGGTGTTGAGCGTTTCCTCATCGTCGCCGAAGGCGAGGTAGGCCGTGCGCCGGAAGGTCCTGCCGTGGGCGAGCAGATACTCCGCGGCCTCGAGCACGCCGAAGACCTGCTCCTTGATATCCAGCGTGCCGCGGCCCCAGATGTAGCCGTCCGCCACCGCGCCGGAGAAGGCGGGATAGGTCCAGTCCTGCTCCGTGCCCTCGACCACCGGCACCACGTCCTGATGGGACATATACAGGCAGGGGCGCAGCGTTTCGTCGCTGCCGTGGATGGTGATGAGCACGGCGTGGTGGCCGAGCCGCTCAAAGACGCCCGCGCGCATGACATGGGGATAGCTCGCCTTCATGTGCGCGTGGAGCTTGTCAAACTCGCTATAGTCGGTCAGACTGTGGTCGGCATAGTTGATGGTTCTGCATTGGATCGCCTGCGAAAGACGCGCGACCGCGCCCTCGGCGTCTAAGTCGGGATAATTGCTCTCGAGGGCAAAGAAATCGGTGATCTTCTTCGTCATGCCATTTTGTCCTCCAGATAGCGGCTGAGAAATTCGCGCGTGCGGCTCTCCTTCGGATTCCCGAAGACCTCGCGCGGCGAGCCCTGCTCTAAAATGACGCCCCGGTCCATAAAGACCACGCGGTCGCTGACCTCCTTGGCAAAGGCCATCTCGTGTGTTACGACGACCATGGTCATGCCCTCCTGCGCGAGGCGCTTCATCACATCGAGCACCTCGCCCACGATCTCGGGGTCGAGGGCGCTCGTCGGCTCGTCGAAGAGCATGATCTCGGGCTCCATGCACAGCGCCCGCGCGATGGCAACGCGCTGCTTCTGCCCGCCGGAGAGGCGGCGGGAGTCGGCGTGGATGAAATCCTCCAGCCCGACGGCCTTGAGGTGGCGGATGGCCGTTTCTTCGGCCTGCGCCCTGGGAATGTGCCGCACCGTCATGGGCGCGAGCGTGCAGTTGTCCAGCACGGACTTGTTATTGAAAAGGTTGAAGCCCTGAAACACCATGCCAATCTTCTGCCGCAGGGCATTGAGGTCGACCTTGAGGTCCATGAGATCTTGCCCGTCGAACCAGATGTGGCCGGAATCGGCTTCCTCCAGCAGATTGATGCAGCGCAACAGCGTGGACTTGCCGGAGCCGGACGCGCCGATGATGCACATGACCTCGCCGCGGTTGACCTCTAAGTTGATGCCCTTGAGCACGTGGAGGTCGCCGAAGGACTTTTCGAGCTGTTCGATTTTGATGATGGGATCGTTCGTCATAGCGCCCTCCTGTCAGTTCGAGCTGGGAAGCCCCAGATCGACGGTTTGGTTGCCCTGGTGCCGCTTGGTGTTGTCCGGCGCGGTCATCTTTCCCGTGATGGCCTTGAGCAGGAGCGAAGAAAGATACGTCAGGAACAGGTAAACGGTGGCGGCGATGAGGTAGCACTCGGTACCTTTATAATAAATACCGGCGACCGAGCGGGTCATGAACATCAGATCGGACACGCCGACGACGCAGAGAACGGACGAATCCTTGATGTTGATGATGAATTCGTTGCCGATGGCGGGAAGCGAGTTCTTGATGGCCTGCGGGAAGACGACCTTGCGCATGGCCTGCCAGTGCGTCATGCCGAGCGAGCGCGCGGCCTCCATCTGGCCCGCGTCCACGGCGAGAATGCCGCCGCGCAGGACTTCGGCGAGGTAAGCCGTGGAGTTGAGGGAAACGGTGACAAGACCTGCTAAGAACAGAGGCCAGACACGGTTGATGTCCGAAACGCTCATGCCCGTGCGCTTGAAGAGGCCGAACACGGCGTTATAGAGGATGAGCGACTGCACCATCATCGGCGTGCCGCGGATGACGAAG
>ERZ772820.1799-NODE-1799-length-16113-cov-4.737825_pt1 | contig 16113 bp, 16 predicted proteins | sample MGYA00511377_ERZ772820 | MGnify/ENA primary metagenome ERZ772820 (study PRJEB29015, sample SAMEA2737684) | human gut metagenome | biome: human gut; feature: human-associated habitat; material: faeces | place: China | collected 2012 ...
GATAGGGCTATGCCCGAAAAATAAAAGCCACCCGCTAGGCGGGTGGATCTTTACTCGCTAAGAAGATTGGGAGGAATTGGGAAATGATTAGTTTGCTGATACCTACAGTGGCACAGGGCTTGCTGTGGGCTTTGATGGCTCTTGGTGTGTATGTGACATTCCGAGTGCTGGATATTGCTGATTTGACGGTAGAAGGCAGCTTTCCGCTGGGCGCGGCAACAGCTGCTTCCATGATGGTTGCAGGCTTTGGGCCTTTGGCCGCACTTTTGGGTGCCTGCATTGCTGGTATGCTGGCAGGTATTATAACCGGAATTTTGCATACTAAAATGAAAATACCTGCATTGCTGGCCGGTATTTTGACCATGATTGCTTTGTATTCCGTTAACCTGCGCATTATGGGCAAGGCTAACTTATCCCTGCTTGGTGTGGATACTACCTTTAAAATCGCCAAGTCTATGATGGACTTATCAATGGCGCAGACAACGCTGGTGGTTGGTTTGGCTGTAACCGTTCTGGTGGGCTGCTTCATGTACTGGTTCTTTGGTACGCAGATTGGCGCTGCTATCCGTGCTACCGGCTTCAACCAGCAGATGATACGTGCTCAGGGCGTAGATACTGACGTAACGATTATCCTTGGCTTGCTTATCAGTAATGCTCTGGTTGCTGTTTCCGGTGCTCTGGTTGCGCAGTCCAACGGCTTTTCCGATGTCGGTATGGGTACCGGCACAATCGTTATCGGTCTGGCATCCGTTATTATCGGTGAGGTGCTTTTCGGTACACGCAGCTTTAAAAACTGCCTGATTTCCGTAGTTTTAGGCTCCATTGTTTATCGTATTGTAATTGCAGTTGTACTGGCTATGGGTATGCCGCCAAACGATCTGAAGCTCTTTACCTCAGTGCTGGTGGCAATTGCTTTGTCCATGCCGCTGATTAAAAGTAAATTCGGTGCCAGAAAGGCGGTGCGTTAAATGCTGCATGTAGAACACGTTTCCAAAACATTTTTCCCAGGAACTATCAATGAAAAAAAGGCTCTGCAGGATTTATCTCTGCATCTGGAGCCCGGTGATTTTGCTACCGTTATCGGCGGTAACGGTGCCGGCAAATCTACTACGCTGAATGCGATTGCCGGTGTTTTCCCGATAGATAAGGGCAAGATTATTATTGACGGTGAGGATATTACCAAAAAGTCGGAGCATAAGCGTGCCAAATATATCGGCCGTGTATTCCAGGATCCGATGCTTGGTACTGCTGCCGGTATGATGATAGAAGAAAATCTTTCTCTGGCGGCCCGCCGCGGAGAAACTCCCGGCTTGGGCTGGAGTCTTTCCAGCGATCAGCATGACCGTTTTTATGAGCTGCTGAAGGAGCTTGATTTAGGTCTGGAGGACAGAATGACTGCTAAGGTCGGTCTTTTGAGCGGTGGTCAGCGTCAGGCACTTACCTTGCTGATGGCAACGCTGAAAAAACCGAAGCTGCTGCTTTTGGACGAGCATACGGCAGCACTTGACCCGAAGACAGCGGCGAAGGTGCTGGCACTTACGGAAAAAATCGTAACCCGTGATCAGCTGACAACGCTGATGATTACCCATAATATGCGCGACGCTTTGCGTTACGGCAACAGACTGATTATGTTGCATAACGGCAGAGTAATTATCGACGTTAAGGGAGAAGAAAAGCAGCATTTGCAGATAGCCGATTTGCTGGATATGTTTGAAAAGGCAAGCGGCTCCGAGATGGCAAGTGACCGGTTGCTGCTTGGCTGATAGCCTAAAATTCTTGTGGTAGACATAAGTTTACGATAGGTAAACAAGAGTACCATAAAAAAAGAATTTTAGCATTTCACTAGAAATTTAATAGCTACATAACTAAAATATAGAGGAAAGTAAATAAAATATACGAAAAAACTCTTGCGAAATCTGAAAAACGTGGTAAACTTTAAATAAGTGCTTTATTAGTTTAAAAAAATTTGTTGCAAGTAAACCGAAAGGCGGTGCTAGGAAATTGCAAGAGGAAATTAAACTTATTGGTCGCAGAATCCGTTTGCTGCGTACCGCAAAAAATCTGACACAAACAGGGTTGGCAAAGGAGATGGGGATTTCCCAGACACACCTGTGTAATATAGAGTGTGGCCGTGTTCCTGTAACTCTGCCCAATCTGCTTAAGCTGCATAGCTTATTAGAGTGCAACATGAGCAGTTTCTTTGTTGATTTAGATGAACAGGCTGATGCCAAAGATAAAGATATCAGCTTGGAAGAAGTTCTGCAAATTGTAAAGTTGTTAAAACAAAAAGGTTAAGCACTTCTGCTTTACGAGGAGAGAGAGAATTTTAAATATCCGGTGCAAGGTGAGTGAGAGTTCCTTGCAACGGCTATTTTTTATGTGGTTTAAAGGTGTTGGATAGCTTTACTTACTCTGTAATCTGCTTTGTGCTATAATTAAAAATAGCAGGAAAAAAATTTATATATAAAGCGTTTGTTGATAGGAGAGTAACTATGGCTACAGTAAAAACACAGGCGCACTGCCTGCTGGCCGGTGCAGCAGCTGCCGCTGTCTGCGCCTGGCCTTGGGCGCAGGGCAGTTTGGCGGCTGATTTTATACATCATACGGCATTGGCTGCGACGATTGGCGGCTTGGCAGATTGGTGGGGTGTGACGGCACTGTTTAAGCGTCCGCTGGGCATCAATGCACCGGGCACCGATGTACTGCGCAATAATTATGAGCGCCTGACGACGGGTTTGGCGGATTTTGTGAGCAATGACCTGCTGACGGCAGAAAATATTATGCGGGCTGTCGGCAGAGAAAACTTTGCTAAGCTGTTGCTGGAGCATTTTGCGCAGCAGCAGAATGTGGAGCGCCTGTGGCAGACGGTACGTCCGTTGGCGCAGCATGCGCTGCGCTCACTCAATACAAGGCAGGCAGAACAGCTTTTGCTTTCGGAGTTGCCTAAGTATATTGCCAGCCTGCGTATTCCGGAGATTCTGGCGGACGCACTGCAGAAGGCTGTGGCTAACGGCAGCTTTAACGGTATTTGGCAGCTGCTGGCGCAGGAGGCCAAGCAGATTCTGCATAAGCCGGAATTTACCGCTTTGCTGGAAGGGCTGACGCAGATGGCGGAGGAAGAATACAATAAGGACAGTCTGTTGCGTAATTTGTTTGTGAGCGGGCAGGCAGCAAAGCTGGTGCCGCTTTTTGTGCAGGAGCTGGAAAAAGCTTTGGATGCATTGGCAGATCCTGACAGTGAGCTGCGGCGGCAGATTGATAACTGGCTGCTGGCACGCATGGAGGATTATCGTCATGATATTGCTTTTGCGGACTGGCTCAACAGCAAGCTATCACAGCTGGCAACAGCGAAGGCACTGGCTTTTAAGGAGCTGCTGCAAACGCAGGACGTAGATATTTTATTGACTCTGCTGCAAAAGAGGCTGCAGCTGCTGGCTGACAGCGAGACGGAGCAGAGCAGGCTGGACAGCGCATTGAAGGAGCTGCTGCTGCATGCCTTGGCAATGCAGCATGATACGGTATATGATTTGGTTTTGACTAAGCTGCATAGCTATGACAGGGATGTATTGATTGCGAAAATGGAGCAGCGCGTGGGCGATGATTTGCAAAATATCCGCAAGAGCGGCACCTGTATCGGCGGTTTGATGGGAGCAGTGCTGTTTATTATTGCGACGTTGGCAGAAAGGCTGGTGGGGTAGGATGAATAGCCTGAAAAAACATTGGACATATGCAGACAGTGCTTTTCTTGCTTCCGGTGCAATCTATCTGCTTTTCTTATATCTCAGGCTGCATTATGCCGGGCTGTACATGGGGCACTTCGGCGAGCTTAAGTGGGATTGGCTGATTTTGGGTTACTATATGGCGGAAGCGGCGCTGATTGGCAGCTTTGCGGATTGGTTTGCCGTGACTGCTGTGTTTAAGGTGCCCTGGATATGCCGTCTGCTGCCGTTTATGGCCAAGTATACGGCGATTTTGCCGCGTAGCAGAGAGGGTTTTGTGCGTGGCTGCGGTCAAATGGTACAGCAGGAGTTTTTGACGAAAAAGGCCTTGCTGCTGCAAAAAAAGCAGCTGGTAATTCTGGATAAATTTATAGTTTATCTGGAAAAGCCGGAGCACAAGGCGCGTTTGCAGGGGTTGCTGACCAATTTTGCCGAAGGCGTTCTGCATAAGCTCGATACGCAGGCTTTAAGCAGGCAGCTTGAGGGTAAAATAAAAACAGCCTTGGCTGACGTAGAAGCCAACGAACAGCTTGACAAGCTGTTTAAAGCCTTGGCTGCACAGCGTAGGGATGAGCAATGCTACGAATGGCTGCTGCAGCAGCTGGTAGCACTGGCGGAAGCTCCCGCTATCAGAGAGCGTGTTCGCCGAGAGCTGCAAAAGCAGGTGAAAAAGCGTGGAAACGAGGGTTTGTGGAGCAGCCTGAAGCTGTGGGCTGCCAAAAAGCTGGATGTTGTTAATGTTGATGATGCAACAGATGCCATCTGCTGTGCCTTGGTGGCAACGGCTCATCGGCTGCAGGATGATGAGCAGTGGCGCTCTTGGCTGTATGCACAGCTGCAGCGTGTTGCAGGCAGTGTTTACGGTACAGAGGCGTGGCGTGAACTGGTGCAGTCACTGCAGAATCGTGCTTTGCATGATATTTCTCTGCAGTCTGCCTTGAAGCAGCTTTTGGATAATATGATTAAGGCTCTGTGCCGTCCGCTTGCGCAGGAAGGCAGTGCGGCAGCGCAGCCGACGATTCTGCTGCAGGCTGTGCAAGAGGCGTTGGAAACTATTGAAACGGATTTACGTTCCGACGCACAGTTTAAGGCTAAGGCAGAGGCGTATCTGCAACATATACTTGGCTTAGGCCTGCTGCAGGCTCAGACAATGCTGGGCGATATTGTGGAGCGAATTTTGCAGGCAATGGCCGATGAACGTTTGACAGAGATGGTGCGCAGTAAGGTTGATACCGATATGCAGCGCATACGGTTGAATGGTACGGTTATGGGTGCTTTTTTGGGGGCTGTATTTTATTTGCTCAAATGCGCTTGGTGAGTAAGGCCGGCGATAAAGCACCATATACTTTGTCACGAATACCTTGTCGTAGCAGTAGTACGCCGACGGCATTCGTTCCTTAAAACTTAAAAGTCTGATGATAAGCACTAAATGCATTATCATCAGACTTTTTTTATGTGAGCACAAACAAAAAAAGCTCCAAGCCAAAGGCTTGAAGCTGATAAGCATAAATGGAGCGGGTAACGAGAATCGAACTCGCGACACTCAGCTTGGGAAGCTGATGTTCTACCGCTGAACTATACCCGCAGATAAAAATACCATAACGCTATTATATACTATAACAGGTAAAGTTGCAAGTATGAGGCAGTGCCGAGGGATTTGCAACGAGCAATTGTAGTTGTCAGAAAAACTTTAAAATTTTTTCGAGAATACTGTATACAAAATGCAAAAAAGTGCTATAATAGATAGCAGATGAGGGAAAAACCCCACAGGCTGTAAAAATACAGCGTCAAATAAAAAGTAAAAAGTGCGAATGCATGGAGGTGAGTTACTATGTTTAGTGCCGCTGGTGTTAGCTTAGTTTTCTTAGGCGTCCTGACTGTTATGTGCATTTTTGAATAATTGTAATGAGGGAACGCCTCTGACCACGCTTTGAGCTGTGGGCAGAGGCGTTTTTATTATGCCTGTAATTCTGTTGTTGTTAAGCTAATCCCTTGCGGTGGCTGTCATCCCAGCCTACCAGGTCCTTAATAACCTCGGAGGCAATAATCAATCCTGCTACCGAAGGTGTGAAGGCATTGCTGCCGGGCAGCGCACGGCGTTTGGGTGCTTCGGCGTGACATTCGCTTTCTATTTCCTCATTTATAGGTAAAAGCGGCAGCTCCTGTGAATAAACAACCTTTAGTTTTTTAATGTTATTTTTCTTCATGGCCTGGCGCATAACACGTGCCAAGGGGTCAACCTTGGTTTTGTAGATATCTGCTACCTCAAACATGGTAGGATTAACCTTGTTGCCTGCTCCCATGCTGCTGATAACCGGTACGCCTGCTGCCTTGGCTGCAAGTACGATAGCAATTTTGGCTGCCACGGTATCTACGGCATCGACAACGTAATCATATTGCGAGAAATCAAATTCGTGCTGATTTTCCGGTAAAAAGAAGCATTGGCGGCAATTTACTTTGGCATCGGGGTTGATACTCGCAATACGTTTGGCCATGACTTCAACCTTAGGCTGGCCGACAGTATCAAGGGTAGCGATAATCTGACGATTGAGATTGGTGAGAGCAACGGTATCGTTATCAATGAGGTCAAAGCTGCCGACACCGCTGCGGGCGAGTGCTTCAACTGTATAACCGCCTACGCCGCCAATACCGAAAACAGCGACATGGGCGTTCTGCAGACGCGTAATTGCTTCGCTGCCGAAGAGCAGTTCTGTACGTGAAAATTGGTTAAGCATATGAATCTCCTTGCGTGGTATTTATTGGTTTGGATATCGGAAGCTTAAACTGCTAAGCTGATTTCTACCTTTACACCGTCCTTAAGATCTTCTGGCTTCTGGTCTGAAGTAACAGTGATTTTAGTGCCGTCAATGCTGCTTATCTTACCGCTGAAGGGAGCAGGTGTTTCGGCGGCCTTGATGCTTACCGGCATGCCTGCCTTAAGCTCCTTGGCCTGAGCTGCGCTGACATTCAACGTTATACTGCAGCTGTCGACAGCCTTGATGTGCAGGATTACCTGATCCTTTTGTATGGTAGAATTGTTGGCGGTCTGCAAATCGGTAATGATACCGGTGCAGGGGCTGTTGCCTTCATTTTTTTCCTGCTGTGCTATTGCAGCGGCTTGCTGTGCCTTGAGCTGTACAATGAGCTTTTGCTGTGCATCGATTTCTGCCGGAGAAGCTGGCTTGAAGCTGACGCTTACGCTGCTTGCTGCCTGCAGCTGTGCGATAGCTCGCTGCAGCTCGTCCTGGGCAGCCTGTGCCTGATTGCGTGAAACTGCGCCCTGCGCCAGCAGACTGTTCATCTTAGCGGCCTTTTGCTGTGCCGCCGCTACGTTGGCCTGCGCCAGAGAAGTGTCAACAATCGGTGCTGCCGTCGGCGTGCCCTGCTGCATACGTTTTAAATCAGCTTCGGCCTTGGCAACCTGGGTTGCCAGGTCCTTAACCTGCTTATCCAGCTTTGCGTCACCGATAGCAAAAAGCGGCTGGCCCTTGCTGATGCGCTCGCCCTTTTCACTGATAAGACCTATGAGCTTTCCTGCTGTCGGAGCCTTGACCGCATAGGTGGGGATGCTGATTGTGCCGCTGCCAAGGCTGTTATCAGCCTTTTGCAGACTGCAGCCGCTCAGGCTGAAGGCTGTGAGGCAGACGGCTGCCATACAACATAATATTTTTAATATCTTCATAGTAGATTCCTCGTTTCCTTGAAGTTAAAAGCCTATTGTACTTGTATATTATAGCGTAAGTTTGTGGCATTTGCATGACATTTTGCATAATTAGCCAGCTAAAAATTAAAAAGCTGCTGCCTCCGGCGTGAATGCCGAAAGCAACAGCTTTAATTGTATAGGTCAGATTTTATTTCTCAATCAGTGCCATACCAGCTTCGAGAGCCTTGGTATTAGCTTCTTCGGTTCCTTTCGGAACACGGTTCAGTACAGCCTTGAGAATTGCTTCTTTGGAAACGCATTTGGTGAGTGCAACTACTGCGCCCAGAGCAACGATGTTCGCAAACAGTGTCTTGCCGCAAACAGTGTTGGCAGTATGGGTGATAGGCAGGTCAACGCGTTTACCGTACTTGCCGGGAACCTCGTTTACGAAAAGAGTATCGGTGATAACGGTGGTATGCTCATCGCAGTCGGCAATGAATTTGTTGGCAGCCTCCTGGCTCATTACCAGCAGAGTATCCGGGCAGATAACACGGCTGAAATAAATGGGCTCGTCGCTGATGATAGCCTCGGCCTTGGAGGAGCCGCCGCGGGCTTCCGGGCCGTAGGATTGGGATTGTACAGCCAGCTTGTCGTCTAAGAGGGCAGCTTCGGCTAAAATAATACCTGCAGTGATCAGGCCCTGACCACCGGTACCGGAGAAACGAAAGCTATGTCTCATAATTATTTACCCTCCTGTGCACGTTGAATAATTTGGTCATATGCCTTGGTGTATTCCATAACGTCGTTGTTTTCGTAGAGAACGCCGATGGGGAATTTGCCTGCAGCAATTGCTTCAGCCTTTTTCTCTTCATCCATGCGATCCCAAACAGCCTTCATAACGCCATGGTCACGCTGCCAAGCCATCATCTGAGCAGGTCCGCCCATCTTGTTCTGACGGCCGAAGGAAATCGGACAAGCGCTTACTGCTTCGATGATAGAGAAGCCTTTGTGAGCAATGCCTTTAGCGATAACATCAACCAGTACGGGAACATGGTAGGTGGTTGCGCGTGCTACATAGGTTGCACCGGCAGCTTTTGCCAGATCGAGCAGATTGAAGCTCGGTTCAACAGTGTAGTACGGAGCGGTAGTTGCTTTGGAATGAATCGGGGTCATCGGAGAATACTGACCGCCGGTCATGCCGTAAATGCTGTTGTTGAAAACAACCAGAGTCAAATCAATATTGCGGCGTGCTGCATGAATCAAGTGGTTGCCGCCGATAGCGGTGCAGTCACCGTCACCGCTGCAAACGATAACATTCAGTGCAGGGTTAGCCATTTTTACACCGGTAGCAATCGGCAGAGCACGGCCGTGCAGAGTGTTGGCGGTGTTGAAGTCCAGATAACCGGAGGAACGGCTGGAGCAGCCGATGCCGCTGATTACTGCAACGTCGTCTTTTGCCAGACCTTGCTTATCAATTGCTTTTACAATGGCGCCGGTGATAACGCCGTTGCCGCAGCCGGGGCACCAGATGTGAGGCAGACGGCCCGGGCGGAAATATTTATTGATTAAATTTTCCATTTCACTCATCGTTTTTTCTCCTCTCATCCGTTAGGCCATAGCCTTTTTGATTTCGGCTAACAGTTCGGCCGGAGTAGCAGATTCGTTATCGTATTTAGCGTACAGGCTTACAGGAACCTTGCCTGCTACCGCACGTTCAACTTCCAGAACGTACTGGCCGCAGTTCAGCTCGTGTACGAGGATGCCTTTAACCTTGCCTGCCAGCTCCTGCATTTGCTTTTCAGCAAATGGCCAGATAGTAATCGGGCGGACGAAGCCAACCTTCAGGCCCTCCTTGCGTGCCATGTCAACTGCTTCATAAGCAGTGCGGGCAGCGCCGCCGAAGGCTACAACAGCAAATTCGGCATCTTCCATACGATAGTTTTCTACTTGTACGATGTCGTCTAAGTTATCTTCTAATTTAGTGCGCAGACGATCCTGAGAGGTGCGGGTTGCTTCGCCGGTGCCTTTCGGGAAACCGGTTTCGTCATGTACCAGACCGGATACGTGCCAGCGGTAACCGCTGCCGAAGTCTGCCATAGCAGGAACCTTGGAGCCTTCCTCGCAGCCGTAAGCCAGATAATCTTCGGGTGCGCAGGTCGGGCGCTTGCGTTCTGCCTGCGGAATTTCATCATAGTTGTCGGGAAGCTCGATTTTCTCGCGCATATGGCCGATAACCTCGTCCATCAGGAGAATAACCGGGCAACGATATTTTTCGCTCAATGCTACTGCACGCAAAGTCAGGTCAAAGCATTCGGGAACACTGGACGGAGAAACGGTAATCAGCCAGTGGTCGCCGTGGGTGCCCCAACGGGTTTGCATAACCTCGCCCTGTGCGGGGGAGGTCGGTTGGCCGGTTGCGGGGCCTACACGTTGTACGTTAACGATAACGCAGGGGATTTCGGCGCTGCAGGCGAGGCCGAGCATTTCCTGTTTCAGGGAGAAGCCTGGGCCGCTGGTTGCGGTCATAGCTTTTTTACCGGCCATAGATGCACCGATAACAGTGCCGAGACCGGCGATTTCGTCTTCAGTCTGCATAAATTTACCGCCAACCTGCGGCAGACGCAGAGCTAATTGTTCAGCAATTTCGGTAGAAGGGGTGATCGGATAACCGCCGTAAAATTTTACACCGGCAGCAATCGCACCCTCAACAACCGCTTGGTTACCTTGTAACAGCAGGATTCTTGACATGGGTTACCTCACTCCTTTTTATTTATCTACAAAGATAGCATAGTCGGGGCAACGCATTTCGCATTGTCCGCATTTGATGCAATTTTCTTCAGCGACGGCTTCGACTTTGCCGACTTCGCTGACTGCCAGAACTTTTTTCGGGCAGAAGGCCGCACAAATACCACAGCCTTTGCAACGCTTAGTAATTATTTTTAAGCTCATATGGTCTCCTCCTTATGATACCTTGTTTAAAATAACAGCATGCGATAGCTTCACTCTATATTATAGCAAAAACAGCATTGAAAAACAGTACCTCTGTAAGCTTTTTACTATTTTATTTTTTAAGCAATAAGTCATATTATAGTTTATGATAAAAATACTGTAATTGCAGATAGAAATCTTTTGACCAATTAGGATTTCTTGCATGAAAAAGTATAATAAACTATATTTCTGTGAAGGAGAATATTTATGCTAGGAGGTTTTACGCCGATGGTAGATTCGGCGCAAAGTAAAAATAAACGTATTTTGCAGGTAGTAGCTTAAGGCCTGATGAAGAAAAACGTGGTGCCGGAAAGCTGCAGCAAGCTCGTCTTTATTGAAATGAGGTTACAAAATAATTTTATCTTTGTTGTGTATGGGCAGCCATGCAAATAAAAAATTTTGCAAATCACGGCACACCTTGCGCGGCAGAGTGTTTTTCAGACTTGCAATATACATGTTCTGACCGCTTACTTCAGCATCGAGCATCTTCCATCTGATATCAGGATGTCTTTGCATTGCAGCAATGTAGTCATAGCCCAGATAGATTGCGTTGCATTCCTTTACTAAATCCAGAGCAACGTCAATATCGGTGATTTCCGCAAAAATATCTACATTCAGACCATGGCCAAGAATATATTTTTCCATATTGTCGCGAAAACAACGGAAGGATCTTCCCTTACTGATGATTTTTTGATTATGAAGATCCTGATAGCTGAGTTTATCTTTAGCAGCTAAAGGGTGGTCAGCAGAAAGCGCTATGCAATAATGCGTATAAAATATGGGTGTAAGGGTAAAATTTGTTTTGTCCAACGGATCTGTAGTAATAGCGAAATCTGCATTGCGGGCAAGCAAGGCGTTGAGAGCGGCCTCGTCGGTGCTTTCGATAATGCTGAGAATAATATTCGGATATAATTTGCGAAAGTCAAAGAAAAATTCTGCTGTTAAATATTTTACGATGTTATCAAGCGCGTAGATGGTGATAACATTTTCCTTTTGCTTTGCCAAGGTGTTCAGGCCTGTTATGTAGTTATATTCATCGAGCAACTTTTTGGCATGGGGGAATAATGCTTCGGCAAAATCCGTTGGCTCTAAGCCTTTGGATGAGCGTAAGAATAAGTCTGCGCCTAATTCCTGTTCCAGCTCACGAATTGTTTTACTTATTCCTTGTCGAGACACGAAAAGCTTTTCTGCTGTTCGTTGTATGTTTTTTGTTGCATAGGCTGTGATAAAATATTGTAATTGCTTTGGCTGCATTGCTTTTTCACCTCAATCTTATTTTACCGCAACTTATTGGTTGCGGTAAAGAACTAAGTTTTTTCTTTTGCTGCAGTGAATTTGCATCTATAATAGAATAAAAAATTAAAGGAGGAACAAAATGAAAATCAAGCAAATTCGCAGTGCGACGAATAAAATTTTTTATGGTGGCAAAACTTTTCTTTTAGATCCTTGGCTTGTAGAGCAATATGGTTTAGGTTGTTTCGATAGTATGCCGGGAAATCCTTACATGGCTGTTGATCCGGTAAAGGCGAAAATACCAATGCCGCTTTTTGCTTTGCCGGAAACGGTAGAAAGCATTTTAAGTGGAGTAGATGCTTATATTGTAACGCATATACACCCTGATCATATAGATATCAATATGCAGAAGGGCACTTTTGGTGATGTTTTGGAGCATGATAAGCCAATTTTTGTGCAAAATGAAGATGATGCGCAGGCTTTAAAAGCTTCAGGTTTTCAGAATGTACGCATCCTGAAAAATGATGGGGTTAAGTTTGCAGATATAACCTTATATAAAACACCAGCTTTGCATGGCACGATAAAGCCATCGTCTGATGCTTGTGGTGTAGTATTTAAAGCAGAGCAGGAAAAGGTTCTATACGTTGCCGGAGATACGATTTGGTTTGATGGTGTGCGTAAAACTTTGGCAAATTATCAGCCGGAGGTAATTATGCTTAATGCCTGCGCTGCGGAGCTGCGTGATTATGGCAGGCTGATAATGAATGATGAAGATGTGGATTGCGTACATCAGACATTGCCGGAAGCAAAGCTGTATCTGACACATTTCGATAATGTTGCTCATGCTTCGATTACACGTAGCCAAATGCGAGGTGCGCTTGTACGTCGTGGTGTTGGTAATTATGTGATTCCGGAAGATGGGGAAACAGTGATATATTAAAGTAAGACAAAATAAGCAGCTGCCTTGGCGAAAGACAGCTGCTTATTGTTATATATGAAGAAAGACTGTATAATATAAATAACGTAATAAATAGCTTGTTACTATAAATTTTTTGATGAGTAATGGTATCGTTTTGGAGGAAGTATGGACTTACGTTATATTAATACCTTTCACACTATTGTAGAAGCCGGGGGCTTTAATAAAGCAGCGGAAAAATTATGCTATACGCAAGTCAACGATTACGTTTCATGTTAGTCAGCTGGAGAAGGAGCTTGGTGTGCAGCTTTTTGAAAAAGCAGGCAGACATATGGTTTTGACTAAGGCAGGACAGGAACTGGTGCCTTACGTAGAAAATGTGCTGCAGTCTGTAAATAATATGAAAAGCTTTCGCAGTGTTATTGAAGAGTGCCAGGGAGATATACGTATTGCTGCGCCGGAATCGCTTTTGTGCTTCCATCTGCCGAAGATTTTGCGCGAATTTCGTAAGCAGGCGCCGCGTGTGCACATTTACCTTGACTCTATGACCAGTACCTCGGTGTATAGGGCCATAAGAGAAAATAAAACTGATATTGGTATTTTTTATGATTTGCTTGTAGATGATGCTACGATAAAGGTTGTACCATATAAAGATTTTGATTTCGTGATGTTTGCTTCACCAAAAATCAAAAAGCTGTACAGTGATTTTATTACGCCTAATCAGGATTTCAGCTCGTTAGCACGTATTTGCCAGCCTGCAGTAGGCAGGGTGCGTAAAAGATTCGATGAATATACCAAAAGCAAAAATTTTACTATGGGACCGACGATTGAAATTCGCGGTACACAGACGATAAAAAATTTAGTGAAGAATGATATGGGTATCTGTTTTTTGCCCAAGTTTACGATTCAAGAGGAATTGGATAAAGATGTGTTGGTAGAAATTCCTATAGATAAAAAGTTTGAGCCGATTCATGCGGTATACGCCTATCGCAAAGATAAATGGCTTAGTCCGCCCTTGAAATTATTTTTTCAGCTGTTGGAGCAATACAAAAGCTTGGAAGATTGACATTTTAATTTTTTTGAAGAAACAGAGCCTTGATTCAATATAATTGAATCAAGGCTTTAGTAACATCGATTATTATTAACAACGCAAATGTGATAGAATGTTAATAGAAAATAGCACGAAAGAAGTGAAAGCAATGAAGCCAATCAAGACTATGGAGCTTAATATGCCAAAACCTCCCTCTGATGTTTTGTGGCAGCGAAAGGATGTAATGTTAGTTGCTGCCGGTTCCGGTCCATGCTTGCGGGAGCTTTATTATCGTGCCGTAGAGCAGGGCAAACTGCAGCAGCTTATGCTTTGCCATACAACAGATGATGATTATACTATGGGAACTGCCGAAGAAAAAATTACGCGCGTTATAAAACGGGCCGCAGCGGTGCATGGTGTAAAGGTTGTGGTACTGTATTTGAACTGTCTGGATATCTTGACAAGACTTGATTTTGATTATCTGGAGAGCAGTCTTTCTGAAGCAACAGGTGTTATGGTACGCTACTTCTTTCGTGGGCCTTTGGGAAAGATGGACATAAGGCATTTTAAGCCTGTCTACGAGTTTATGGCTGAACTGCCGGAGGAAAATGGTTGCATAAGTCATAACCTATATCAGCTGCCGCCTTTAGCTACTGATGTTGCCGGTGTTATAGACACATTGCCTGCAAATGAGGCGAAGGTCTTGGTAGCGCCCAGTGGCTGCCGGGCTTGTCTGCGCGATGGTGATTTACTGGAGCAAACACAGGGAGTATATGTTCTGGAAACAAAAAAGCAGGATTTTATTTATGGTATAGAAGATAATTGTGTTAAGCAGTGCAGTGAACTGATGTCAGACGGAAAATATAAATCGTTGAATCTTATCAGCTCTGCAGTAGCAGCTTTTATTGGCTTTGACGGCAATTGGGTGGCAAATTCAATGGAAAATAATTTGAAAACACGAAGCTTTGATATGGACGGTTTTAATGATGCTGTATATGGCGTAAGCTGTGCGCAGGAGCTTTTAGTGGAGGAAGAGCAGGAGCTGTATATAAAGCCTGCTCGTGAGATACTTATTCTAGGATATAGTCCTCTCCTCTGTGGTGAAAGAGAGCAGTATGCGGAATGCTTTGCCTATATTAGAAGTTTAGGCTATGAGCCGCGCTTTGTTGGTGAAACAGCGGGTGGCAGACCTGCTTTATGTTGGGTTGTATCAACTGCCGGTATAGCGGCTGCGCATGTGCTGAACGAAAAACATGCTGTACCGCTGCTGCTATCATGTCCTGTAGGAGAACATGCTATGAAGATGTGGCGAAAAAATGTGCAGGAGCTGTGCAATTCAGAAAATAATGAGATATGCCGGTTATGCATTCATAACTACAGCATACAGGAAACTGATAAACGCAAGCTGTTATTTATAGGTGATCCTATGCAGACGATGGGATTGGCACACGCATTATGGCATGAAGGCTTTCATCATATACAGTTGGCTACGCTGTGTACCGGTATCGCCAGCCGCAAATTATACCGTAAAGCTCCCGGTGCCGATAAATGGCTGATTATTGTAGACAGCTTAACCGCCTTACAGGATTTGTGGGAGGATGCAGATATTGTATTTGCCGATACGTTGTTAGCGGATATCATGAGCTCTGTCGGAGCAGAGACGAAAAAGCATATACCGTTGCCATGGGGTGTTATTTCCGGACGCAGTGCCTGCACTGCCGGCAGCGGTGCTTTAGGCAAGAATATAGCTGAGCAGCTTAAGCTGCTGGTAAAATAATTTTAGAGTATGAGGTTGCGTGAAGTGAAAGGAGCTTTTCTATGAAAAACTGGAAAAAATTGACTGCTGCTGCGCTGGCAGCATTAGCTTTGGTGGGAACATTAGCAGGCTGCGGTAATAATGCCGATAAAAAACCAGATACCAAGCAGGCAACGAAAATAGTTACGGATTTGAAGGGCAAAGAAGTAAACGTACCGCAGGATGTGAAGCGTATTGCTGTTGTGCCTATTCCTTGGGCTAGTGTTATTTATGCTATCGATGGCAGCTCTGAGCGCTTGGCGGCAATTCATGGCGGCGCGATGTCAGCTTATAAAGGTAAGTTTTTGGAAACAAAGGATAAGCATTTCGCACAGTTAGATACTAAAATTATTGCGCAGAATTTTTCTGTTAACATTGAAAGTGCAGCCCAAGCAGGTATTGATACTGCTATTTTGTGGCAATATCAGGATAAGGATGCGGAAAAGCTGACCAAGGTAGGGATTCCGACATTGCTGATTTACAATGATACAGTAGAAAATCTGAAGAAAAGCTTTTTAATTATTGGCAAGCTTTTAGGAAAAGAAGAACGAGCTGCAAAAATTAACGAATATTACGATACAACTAATAAAAAAATTATTGCGAAAAAAGCTTGGGAAAAGACCGATAAGCCAACTGTTTTGTTCCTGCGTAATGCTAAACTGCGCTTGCAGGGTAATGATAACTTCATGCATGAGGCTATTCGTATTGGCGGTGGAGAAAACCCCTATGAACAGATTGCTTTAAACGGCGGCAGTGAGCAGACCATCGCTATGGAAGAGGTATATAAGC
>ERZ772820.1802-NODE-1802-length-16104-cov-6.635616_pt1 | contig 16104 bp, 13 predicted proteins | sample MGYA00511377_ERZ772820 | MGnify/ENA primary metagenome ERZ772820 (study PRJEB29015, sample SAMEA2737684) | human gut metagenome | biome: human gut; feature: human-associated habitat; material: faeces | place: China | collected 2012 ...
ATCTGCCGCACCTCGCTCGCCGTATCGGCACTTAGAATTATGCGGTATTGCCATAGGTTAGCGGGCGCACAATGTGCGCCCCTTCGGGGCGGGCGGCAGTGCTCTAACATACTGCCAATTTTATAGCACCTGCCACTTTTGCGGCACAAACAGCTCCTCAAACAGGCGGGTAGCAAATTCATCGCTCATGCCGGAAATATAATCCGCCACGGCACGGTCCATTCCCTGGTGATATGCCACCTGCATATAAAAATTAGGCATCAGCGTGGGGTCCGCGCAAAGGCGCTCATACAGCGCTTCGATCATCTTGTCCACTTTTTTCTCTTCGCGCTTGGCATCCTTGTCCACATACACCGTGCTGTACATAAAATCTTTCAGCACACCGTATGCCTCCTCCACTTCGGGGGAAAACTGCATTTTCCCATTTTTGCAGTTTGCGCTGTTTGCCACAAGATCGGTGATCATTGTGGTGATGCGCCGGGATTTGGTATCTCCCAGCACCTGCACGGCATCCCGCGGCAGGGCGGCGGGGTTCAGCACACCGGCGGCCACGGCATCCTCAATATCATGGTTCAAAAAGGCAATGTGGTCCGCATAGCGCACGGTACAGCCTTCCATCGTGCGGGCCCAGGCACCTTTGGTGTGGGTAATAATCCCGTTGCGCACCTCCCAGCAAAGGTTCAGGCCCTTGCCGTCCTTTTCCAGGTAGTCCACCACCCGCAGGCTTTGGCGGTAGTGGGTAAACCCGCCGGGGCACAGCCGGTTCAGTGCGCGCTCCCCCGCGTGGCCGTATGGGGTGTGGCCAAGATCATGCCCCAGGGCAATGGCTTCGGTCAGGTCCTCATTCAGCCGCAGGGCGCGGGCAATGGTTCGGGCAATCTGGCTGACTTCCAGCGTGTGGGTCAGCCGGGTGCGGTAGTGGTCGCCCTCCGGCGAAAGAAACACCTGTGTTTTCTGCTTCAACCGCCGGAAACTTTTACAGTGCAAAATTCTGTCCCTGTCACGCTGGTAGCAGGTCCGCAGGTCATCTTCCGGTTCCGGGGTGCGGCGGCCAAAGCTCTGCTCACTTAAAGCGGCATAGGGGCTTAAGGTCAGGCGTTCAATTGTCTGGGTCTCTTCCCGCACAGTCACGGCGCAGCCTCCTTTCCCCTATCCGGTTCCCCGTTGGGCATATCATGCCCAAAAACGGCTCTCTATATTATAAATACGATAAAAAGCCGCCAAACACTTGTATGAAATGTAAAAATTTCATGGGAAATTCTGCTTTCTTGCCAGAAATGACTGCGCAGCATCAAAAAGCTGCGTAAAGTGGTTTGCTGATCGTCACTTCGGCACTGCCGCGGGTCAGCTCGCTCAGGTCATGGCACAGGGATTCTTCGGTTCCGGCAGGCATGCGCCAGCGCAGGGTCACAGCGTCGGCATACTCCGGTTCCTGCAGTTTGGCCCCGGCGGCTGCGATCATCCGCTGGGCCTGTTCAAACTTGGGGTATGGCACGGTCACGGCGCAATCCGTCACCAGCCGCATGCTGACAATCTCCGCCTGCTGCAAGGCTCCGGATGCCGCCGCGGTGTAGGCCCGCACCAGCCCGCCGGTACCCAGCAGAACTCCGCCAAAGTACCGCGTAACCACCACGATCACATCCGAAAGCCCCGCATGGCCGATGGCTTCCAGCACGGGGGTACCGGCGGTTTTGGCGGGTTCGCCGTCATCACTGTAGCGGGTGCGGCCGCCCTCGCGCAGAACATAGGCATACACATTATGCCGCGCGGTGCGGTTGGCCGCTTTGATGCGGTTCAGGTGGGCAAGGGCAGCTTCCTCGGTATCGGCAAACGCAGCGGAAGCAATAAAGCGGGAACGCTTTTCTTCATATTCAAAGGTGGAAATACCGCGGATCGTTTGATAGTCCGGCATAGGGGTTCTCCTTTGAGATGCAAGATGATGTATTTGAAAAAAATACCGCAGATGTTGCCATCTGCGGTATACAAAACCTTAATGCAATTACTTGCCAGCCTTGTTGGCGTAGCGGCGCTTAAAGCGCTCAACACGTCCGCCGGTGTCAACCAGCTTCTGCTTGCCGGTGTAGAAGGGATGGCACTTGCTGCAAACTTCAACGCGGATCTCCGGCTTGGTATCGCGGGTATGGATCACGTTGCCGCATGCGCAGGTAATGGTGCAATCCACATAGTTGGGATGAATACCCTGCTTCATTTTCATTTCACCTCTTTCTCGATCATGACTAAAGGGAGCCATACTTGATATATGTGCTCATCACAATCTTCGAATTTCGGCTACCAGCAGACGCCATCCTGTGCGTGTGGAGCAGCCCTCTGAACGATTGCTAGAGTATTTTACCAGAGTTTTTGTGTTTTGTCAAGTAGTGCGGGCAATCTTTTGCGGCGGCAAATTGCCAGCAAAAGTGCAATCATTTATATGCCCATCCGGGACGTCGAGGACGCCGTCTCCTACTGTGGGGCAAAGTACATCATACGTTTTTTGTATCTGCTCCGGTAAGTTTCCGGCGGAGTCGGGTACCCCCGCCCTACTGGGTGTTTGTGGGTTGGCCGCACACAATAAAATGCTCTGTAGGGAACGGTCTTGACCGTTCCGGGGCCTTGTAGCAGATGCCGCAACAATTTTCCGCAAAGCCTTTGGCTCCCCTTCGAGGGGAGCCGTCGCCGAAGGTGACTGAGGGGTGATTCCCCAAGCGGAGCCTGAAAATGCGCGTTATTTCCTCACTGCGGCGGCTAGGGGGCTGCATAGAAAAAAGGCCGTCTGCGTATTACAGCAGGCGGCCCAAAAGCGCCAAACCTATGGAATCACATTATGCCAGCAGCGGCTTAACGGCAGCGGCCAGTTCTTCTTTCTTGGCTTCGGCTTCGGCCAGGTCTTTGCCCTTGGTGGTAAAGTAGGTCTTGATCTTCGGCTCGGTGCCGGAGGGGCGCACCACAACGGTGCAGCCGGATGCCAGGGTGTAGATCAGCACGTTGGCGGCGGGCAGACCGGTCTCTTCAGGCTTTTTATAGTCCACAACCTTTACAACGGCGTCACCGCCAAAGTCCTTGGGCGGGTTCTCGCGCAGGCCGGACATAATGCCCGCCATCTTGTCCATGCCGGACAGGCCCGGGAACTCAAAGCTGTCAACCTTGTTCAGGTAGCGGCCATACTCGGTGTAAATGCGCTCCAGCTCTTCCTTGATGGAACTGCCCTTTGCGCGGTAATAAGCAGCCATTTCGCAAATCAGCATAGAGCCGATGATGGCATCCTTATCGCGGACGTAAGGACCAGCCAGGTAGCCATAGCTTTCCTCAAAGCCAAAGATGAAGCGGTCAACCTGACCAGCAGCTTCCAGCTTGGCGATCTGATCGCCGATCCACTTAAAGCCGGTCAGCACATTGCGGCACTCAACACCGTAATGCTCGGCCACCTTGTCCGCCAGCGGGGTGGACACGATGGACTTGCACATGACGGGGTCTTTGGGCATGGTCCCCTGCTCAATGCGGCCCGCGCAGATGTAATCCAGCAGCAGAACGCCGACTTCGTTGCCGGAAAGCAGCTCATAGCTGCCATCCTTGCACTTAACGGCAATGCCAACGCGGTCAGCATCGGGGTCAGTGGCCAGCATCAGGTCTGCACCAGACTTTTCGGCCAGTTCCAGGCCAAGGCGCAGAGCCTCGAAAATTTCGGGGTTGGGGTACGGGCAGGTGGGGAAATTGCCGTCCGGCTTTTCCTGTTCCGGCACAACGGTGATATCGGTAATGCCGATGTCATGCAGAACATGGGTGACCGGAACCAGGCCGGAGCCGTTCAGCGGGCTGTAAACCAGCTTCAGGCCGGCGGTCTTGCAGATACCGGGACGGATGGAGCGGGCTTCGATTGCTTCGTACAGGGCGTTGATGCAGTCATCGCCAACGTATTCGATGATGCCCTTTTCCAGCCCCTCGGCAAACGGCATGGTTTTGGCACCGGTCAGGATGTCGGTCTTCTGGATTTCGGCGTACACGATGTCAGCGGCCTCATCGGTCATCTGGCAGCCATCGGGGCCGTAGGCCTTATAGCCGTTGTACTTGGCCGGGTTGTGGGATGCCGTTACCATGATACCGGCGTTGCAGTTATAATACCGGGTAGCAAAGCTCAGTGCGGGAACCGGCATCAGGGCGCTGTAAATGCGCACCTTTACGCCGTTGGCGGCCAGAACTTCGGCAGCAGCCTTGGCAAACACATCGCTCTTGATGCGGCTGTCATAGCTGATAGCAACGGTCTGGGTGCCGCCCTGGGTCTTGACCCAGTTGGCAAGGCCCTGGGTAGCCTGGCGCACAACATACACGTTCATGCGGTTGGTACCGGCGCCGATCACACCGCGCAGACCGGCAGTGCCGAACTTAAGGGCAACGGCAAAACGATCCTGAATGGCAGCGTCATCGTTCTGAATCGATTCCAGCTCCGGCTTCAGGTCGGGGTCATCCAGGTTGGCAGCAAGCCAACGGCTGTACATTTCTTTATACATTTTGGACACCATCACTTTCTTACCCTGTAAAAGTTTTGGGTAAATTTACTTGTTCAAATTAAATATATCAATTTTAGTTTGCGTTGTCAATCAAAAAAAGCTGGCATTCCGGCTTTTTGCCGGGGCTTTGCCTGTTTTTTACCCTACAGCGTCAAGGCAGATTTTGGGCACAAAAAATATGCTTGCCGCCGCGGGCGGAACAGGATATACTGAAAATAATCAAAGTACGCAATTTGTTGAAAAAAGGAGTTGGCTGCGCCATGTATGCACACGTTGTCAGCCTGGGGGTAACGGGGCTGGATGGCTACCCCGTTACCGTGGAAACCCACATCAGCGGCGGTCTGCCCAAATTTGCCATGGTGGGCCTGCCGGATTCCGCCGTGAAGGAAAGCAGTGAGCGGGTGCGCAGCGCCATCAAAAACCTGAACTGCCCCTGGCCCGCCAGCCATGTTACCGTCAACCTGGCCCCTGCCGATGTGCGCAAGACCGGCAGTTTGTATGACCTGCCGGTGTTCATCGGCATTTTGGCGGCGCAGCAGTACATCCCACAGCCAGAGCCGCACCAGGCATTTTTGGGTGAGCTTGGGCTGGATGGTACACTGCGCCCCATTGCCGGTGCCCTGCCCATGGCCCTTGCCGCCCAAAAGGCGGGCGTGACCGAGCTGTTTGTTCCTGCCGAAAACGCCGCAGAAGCCGCCGTGGCCGAGCAGCTGACAGTTTACCCCGCCCGCAGCGCTGCGGATGTGATCCGCCACCTGGCGGGGCAGGCAAAGCTCAGCCCCGCCAGCCGCACAGGATACGATGCCGCCGGGCAGTGGCTTGGCCCCGATTTTGCGGATGTGCGCGGCCAGGCAGAGGCCCGCCGCGCGCTGGAAGTTGCCGCTGCGGGTGGGCACAACCTGTTGATGGTGGGCCCGCCGGGCACCGGCAAAAGCATGCTGGCCAAGCGCCTGCCGGGCATCCTGCCGCCGCTCAGTTATGAGGAAGCGCTGGAAACCACCGCGATTTATTCCGTTGCCGGGCTGGTGCAGGCCGGGACCGGATTATTGCAGCAGCGACCGTTCCGCAGCCCCCACCACAGTGTCAGCGCCGCAGCCATTGCGGGCGGCGGCACAGTGCCCCGCCCCGGCGAGGTCAGCCTGGCCCACAACGGCGTACTGTTTTTGGACGAGCTGCCAGAGTTCAGCCGCGAAGCGCTGGAGGTGCTGCGCCAGCCAATCGAGGACGGGTGCATCTCCGTGAGCCGGGTACACGGCACCGCCACCTACCCCTGCCGTTTTATGCTGGTTGCCGCCATGAACCCCTGCAAGTGCGGGTATTATGGTTCCGGCGTGCGAGAATGCAGCTGCACGCCCAGTGCGATTGAGCGCTACCGGCAGCGGATTTCCGGTCCGCTGCTGGACCGCATTGACCTGCATGTAGAGGCCCGCCCCGTGGAGTACGACGCCCTTGCCGCCAAAACCGGCGGCGAGCCGAGCACCAATATCCGTGCGCGGGTGGCCGCGGTACGCGCCATGCAGGCCCAGCGCTACCAAGGCCTTGGCTTTACCTGCAACGCCCAGCTGCCCAGCGGTATGCTGCGCCGCTACTGCCCGCTTGCCCCCGCCGCCGAAAAGCTGCTGCGCGGTGCGTTTGAACGCATGGGCTACAGCGCCCGCGCCTATGACCGCATCCTGCGCGTTGCCCGCACCATTGCCGACATGAACGGTGTGGAACAGATCGGTGCCGCAGAGCTGATGGAAGCGCTGCAATACCGGAGAATGGACAGGGCGGTAGGCAAATGAATATTTGCCAAATGAATAAGTAATAAAGAATAATTAAAAATGCAGGTGGACCGCGTTGCTGGCACAACGCTCAAAAATATTAGAGTTCTGTCAAATATAGAGCACTAATATTTCTGAGCCGTGCGCAGCACTGCGGTCCACCTGCATTATTCTTTATTCTTTTTTCATTATTCTTTCTATTTCACCCGTTCCTTTTCGGAACGGGCGAAATAGAACATCCACTGCTGCAAAATTCCGGCGTTGCCATAGGCTGGGAATGGGTTCTGCCCGGCGTAATGCTGGTCGATCACACGCTGGATCCACACATCCACGGGGGCACACTCCATGCGGCCATAGGCAAACAGGGCTACGCAGTTGGCCACCTTGATGCCCACGCCGTGCTGCTGCATCAAAGCTTCCAGCAGCCGAGCATCGGGCAGGATTTCCAGCGCGGCAAGGTCCAGCGTTCCCGCTGCAACCGCCTGGGCGGCAGCTAGAACATACGGGGCGCGGTAGCCCAGCGCGCAGTCCCGCAATGCCTGCTCCCCTGCCGCGGCGAGCGCCTGTGCCGTTGGGAACGCATACAGCACATTCCCGCCCGGCTGCAGTAGCGGCGCACCGTACCGGGTACACAGCGTTTCCACACAAGCCTGAATGGCCGGGATATTTTTGCGCTGGCTGATGATAAAGGTAACCAGCATCTCCCAGGCGTCCTGGCGCAGAATGCGGATGCCCGCCCCGGCCCGGGCCGCTGCGCAAAGGTAGGCATCCTGTTTGGGCACCGCGGCGCGGATGGCCGCATAATTGCGGTTCAAATCAAAATAGCGGTGCCAGAAGCCCTGCCATTCTTCCGGGGTACAGCTAGCTGTATATGTATCACCGCTGCCGGGCTGCAGGTACAAAAGCTTATCCCCGGCCAAAAACCGCCAGCCCTGCGGCGTTTGCGCAATGCGGAACGCCTGGCCGCTGGCGGCTATTTTTTGCAGATCGAAATCACCCGGTATCGTTACGGTCATGGCTCGCGCAGCACCTCCAGCATGCGGCGGGCGCTGCCTTCCCACGAGTATTTTTGCAGTACGGCGGCGGCATCCCGGCCGGGGGTTACATGGTCCACACTGCCGTGGTTGGTGGAAAGGTCAATGTAATCAGCGTGGGAGCCGTAAATTTCCCGCATGCAGGGGGTATTGCTCACCATCACGCGTGGAGCACCGCAGGCAATGGCTTCCAGCGGGGGGATGCCGAACCCCTCATACAGCGTGGGGAACAAAAACGCCTTGCAGTTTTCCATCAGGCTTTTGGCTTCGCCGTCCGTCACATAGCCAAGGTACATCACGTTGTTCAGGTGGTCCAACCCCAGGGCAGCGGCCTCTTTGGCAAGGCTGCCGCCGCCCGCAATTGCAAACATAACCTGGGGTTTGCTCTGCGCAGCGCGCAGCACCCAGGGAAAGTTCTTATTTTTAAGTAGGTTGGACATTGAGAAATAATACTCGCCCTTTTTCAGCTGCGGCCACTTGCTGTACTCACCAAACAGCATGGGGTCAGGGCGCACGCGCTGCATATGCTGCCAGGCGTTATACACCACGGTAATCTTTTCGGGGTTCACATGGTAATATTTCACGATCTCGCTTTTGGAAAATTCCGAGACCGTCACGATTTTTCTGGCCTTTTTGGCAATGGCCGCATACTGCATGCAGTGCCAGACAGCGCTGGTGCGGCCGCGCAGGTCGGTATAAAAATCCGGGCGCGCTTTATAGCACACATCATGCACCACGGCAATGCCCTCGTTCCCACGGTGGAACATGGGAATAACGTTGCACATGCCCAGCCAGCAGCGCCCGCTTTGTGCCAGATATCGGCCATACACCCGCTGCCAGCCCAAAATGCCGCTGGACTGCGGCAGGGTGACCACCTTGATATTGCGGTATTCGGGAACGATACAATCCGGCGAAACCGCCACTTCCAGCTCGCCGGGTTCCAGCATGGGGTCCATGGCAGCGAGTATTTCCCGCGCATAGCGCTGGATGCCGGAAAGCTGCTGCACAAAAAACGAACCGTCTACTGTATACTTGGGCATTTTCATTCTCCTTATAAACGGCACCGCGTTACTGCGTCAGGATGCCGTATTGGTATTTGCACTGCAAAATGCGCTGCACGCTTTCGTCCAGTCTCTGCTGGGGGATGGTACCATCCTGCACAGCTTCCAGCACGGCGGTATAGGCATCGGCAAGGCCGTTGGGCATCAGCAGCAGGTCTGCACCGGCCTGCAGCGCCTTGACCGCCGCCTGACCGGGGGTATACACATCGGTGATGGCCTGCATCGCCAGCGAATCCGTCACGATCAAGCCCTGATAGCCCAACTCCCCGCGCAAAAGATCGGTCAGCATGACGCTGGAAAGAGAGGCCGGGGTATCGTCCCCTGTTACCTGCGGCACGGTAATGTGGGCCGCCATAATCAGCGGAGCATTGTTCACATTTTGGGCAAAGGGCACCAGCTCACAGCTGCGCAGGTCATCCAGCGTTTTGTTCAGCGTTACGGTGCCAACGTGGGTATCCTCGCTGGTATCGCCATGGCCGGGGAAATGCTTGAGGGTGCAGGCAATGCCCGCATCGGCAAACCCGGCGCACGCCCCACCCACAAGGTCGGCGGCGGTCTGCGGTTCACTGCTGAACGCGCGGGTACCGATGACCGGGTTATCGGGGTTGGTGTTCACATCGGCCACAGGGGCAAAATCCAGGTTAAAGCCGTATTCTTTTAAGTAGCCGCCAATGGTGCGGCCCATGGCGCGGGCATCTTCCGGGTTACCGGATGTTCCCACTGCCGCAGCGCTTTCGTATTGGGGCAGGTCAAACGCGGCATTGTTGGCAAGGCGCGCCACCAGGCCGCCCTCCTCATCAACGGCAGTAAAGAGCAGCGTATCGCTCGCCTGCTGCAAATCGTCCAGGAATTGGGTGATCTGCTGCGGGCTTTCCAGATTTTTGCCAAAGATCACCACGCCGCCCACCGGGTACTCCGCCAAAGTCTGGCGCATGGCATCCGTCAGTTCGGTCACACCGTCCGCCTTGGCATCGTTGATCTGGTCCTGCGTTTGGCTCAAGTCCAGGGAATCGGGTCGAACAAGAAAGAGCTGCCCACCTTTTGTTCCAGCGTCATCTCCTCCAGCAGCTGCTGCACGAGGTCCGGCTCCGGGGTGGGCTGTTCCGTGGGTGCTGCCTGCGTGGTTTGGGCTTGCTGTGTTGGTGCTTCGGTCGGCTGGGCCGCCTTATTGGGGAGTACATCTTTTGGGGCAGCAGAACAGGCGCACAAGACTGCCGCCAAAACGGTTGACACAAATGCCGCGAATCTTTTTTTCATGCTTACCGCCCCCTGCTGTTTGTCTAAGGCAACACCGCACAATTCCCGCCTTACGGCTTAAGCGTTATTGCCCTAGGGTGTATCCTCTAATAAGATAAACGAAGAAGTCATCCAAATTGTTACATAAAAGGCATTTTCCCTATCCATATTTTCACAGGGAAATATCTTTGCCTTAAGTTGGCGGGCGCACAATGTGCGCCCCTGCGGTCACTATAGGGAAATGCCATTTTCCCCGCACAACGCGCCCTGCTGCATATGCTGGCCTTGCGGCGTGTTTTATTGTATTTTGATTATACCATGCCTCGCGGCAAAATGGAACGGAATTTACAGGAATCAAGTGGTAAAATCCCGCATTACTCTGCAAAAAGCCCTCGGCACAGTGGTTTGGCACCGTGCCGGGGGCTTTGCATTGGTTCAGGCTTTGCTGCCGGACCGATTATTCATCATCAACGGTATTGTCATTGCCAACCGGGTCTTCGGCGGCAACATCGGCGGTTTCGGGGGTGGCTTCCTCCTCGGCTTCCAGCGCTGCCTTGTCATAGGCAAAGGCGTTCAGGGCGTCAGTGCTCACTTCATACACAACGCCTGCTGCGCCGGAGCTGCGCAGGTAGCACAGGGTATCGTCCTCGGCGTCCTCGGCGTCGTTGCCGCCAAAGCTGCACTGGATGCTGGTGCCGTCCGATGCGATCAGGGTAACGATGGCATTGGGGGTATCCAGACCATACACGGCATCGGCCTGCGGTTCGGTCACGCTCCACTTGGTTTTCAGATCGCAGATGGTGCTCGCCATCTTTTTGACGATATCCTGATTCAGGTTATACTCCACATCATCCGTCAGCGTCCAGGTGCTGTCATTCTGGGCAAAGCTCAGGGTTCCGCCGTTGGCGGTCTGCACCACCATCTTGGTCACATCGTCCACATCTATGTCCGTAATGCTCTGGGCGGCATACAGCTGCTTTGCGGTTTTGCAGATGCCGCTCAGGGCCGAACTGTCCAGCGTATACACCGGGCCGTCTGCGCTCAGGCGGGCATACCAGCTGTTTGTGATGGAGTTCTTGCTGCCAACGGTCAGCGTCCATTCGGTATCTGCCGTTTTCAGGCTCAGCTCATAAGTCGGGGTATCAAAGCCCATGCTGGCAACGTCGGCGTCATCGCTCAGTTCGCGCAGCGCGGTCAGAGCGGTCATGCTGTCGGCAACGCCTTGGGCCTTACTCTGGTCAAGGGGCAGCGCGGGGTCAGAATCCAGTGTCCAGGTATCATCCGTTTTGGTCAGGGCGGATTCCAACGTTGCGCCATCGCTGGCGTCTTTGTAGGCAATCGCGGTCACGCTGTCAGCATCCAGGCTGCACAGTGCAATGCTGGTATCCTCTTCCTCGGTGTCTGCATGGTTCAGCACACCAAGGGCAACGCCCAGCACAACCACCACGGGAACCAGCACAAAAAGGGGCAACATTTTCTTTGTGTTCATTGGCTGTTATCTCCTAAGGTTTCTGCGGCACTGGAAATATCAACGGCGGCGGCGCACCAAAGTGATGGCAATACCGGCCACGATAAAGGCCAGCGGCACCACGATGGTAAACAGCAGGCCAAGCAGCTTAATCGATCTGCCCGGCACCATCAGGGTTTCGGCACTCATGCTCTTGCTGTCGATCACCACACCCTCGCCGGTCATCCAGTTCACGGCGCTGGTCAACAGCTGGGCATTGCCGCCGGAAACCGCGCTGTTCATCTTGCTGTTCAGCATGTTGGGGCAGTTCACCCAAACCACTTTGGCGCCGGTAGCGCTGTTGCTGGCGGCAACGGCAATGTTAAAGGGGCCGTTGGGATCGTTTTCCCCCTGCTCGGCGGTGGCCTGCATGGAATAGGCCGTGCTGCTGGTGCTCAGCAGGGTGGTCAGGGTCAGATCGTCGGTGCTGTCGCCTTTCACAATACCCTGTGCCACGGGGGTAAAGACATACATGCCATCGGTCACGCCCGCGGTGATATCGTTGGAGCTCAGGCTCGGCAGCAGGTAGGTCTGCGGGTAGCCGTAAGCATAATAGTTGCTGTCGTTTTCAATCACAAGGCCTTCCTGGCGGGTCATGCCGTATTCTGCCAGCAAGGCATCCAAATTGGGGGTATCCACTGTCAGATCAGTGGTCACAAACAGGTTGCCGCCGTTTTCCAGGTAGGTCTTAGTGGCATCGGCATCCAGGGTGGAAAGGTCCGCCTTCGGATCGTTGATCAGCAGGGCGGCAGCATCATTGGGCACGGTGCCGGTGGTCTGCAGGTTCAGGTCCTGCACGGTAACGCCGGAATTATCCAGCGTTTCGGTAAAATCGCTTTCCAGGCTGGATTCGCCGTGGCCGGTCAGCTGGTACAGCACATAGCTGTTCTCCCGCGTGACCTTGGCAATGCCGGAGGACAGCGCGTTCTCAGCGGAGAAGCTCATTGTGTAACTGCCGGTGGTATAATAGCTGGAATAATCCGCCGTATACATATCATTGTAGTCCACCACGGTGTGGTTATCCCCGCATACAAGGATCACGCTGGAGGAGCTTGCGTTCTGCGCGTCATACTGCTGTGCAAAGGTGGGGTACAGCGCGGGGTCGCGCTGCTGCCAGGTAAAATGGCTGCTTTCGCCCGCATAGCGGTCCAGAATTCGCGTAATGTTGGAATCCTCGTTGCCGGTTTCCGCCAGGTAATAGGCGGTCACATCGGTGTTCAGTTCCTGCAGCATGGTTTTGGTGGTATCGCTCAGGGTGAACATTTTGCCGGTGGAAATATCAAACTGGGTAAACTTGGTGGGCACCGCGCCCACCACAAGGTTGAGCAGAATTACCAGCACCAGCACCACAACGGCCAGCACGCTGGCGTAAGCACCGCTGCGCAGGCTGCGGCGGCGCGCTGCCTGCTGTGCCTGGTTAGGGGCAGGGGCATTGGCCGCGTTCTTTTTCTTAAAGTTCATCGTCGGACCCCCCTCTTTAATTCCAGCGGCGGCGTTCCAGTGCCTGACCCGTCAGGAAGAGGAACAGTCCCGCCACCGATAGATAATACACAATGCCGGTCACGCTGAACATGCCGCCCACAAAATCCGTAAACGGCTGGAACAGTGCCAGTGCGCCAAGCACGCTGTTAAAGCCGGTCAGCAGCCAGGCCGGGCGCAGCTTAAACAGCAGCACCAGCACCACGGCACCGCCGCAGAACACCGCGCTGCCCACCGTGACATTTTTGCAGGCCAGACCGACCAGCAGAGCCACAACCGCCAGCACCACGCAGAACACGATGAATGCCAGCGTGTTGCCGCTGGTGAACAGGCTCTTGATGCCGTTCATCAGGTAGCAGATCAGCAGCGCACCAAAAGTAGCCAGGTACGCAATGATCTGGTTTTCCGTCAGGGCGGAGACAAAGGTGCCGATGGCAATGCAGGCAGCGCCCATCAAAAAGTACGCCAGCCAGGTGGCGTAAGCGCTGGTAAGGGAGATGGTGCCAAAGGCCGTGAGCACCAGCGGCATGATGGCCGCTGCCGCCATGGGCACGGCAAACACCGCCAGCTGGGCAAAGTACTTACCCATCACGATAGAAGGGATACCCACCGGGCTGGTGAGCAGCAGCTGGTCGGTTTTATTGCGGCGTTCATCCGCAAAGCTGCGCATGGTCAGCGCCGGCAGCAAAAATAGCATGACCAGCGTGGTAGAATACAAAACGGTTGAAAAATCCGACGTGCCATACACCAGGCAGTTGGCGGAGTAATATAACCCGATAAACGCCAGCATAACACCAATGACAACATAGCCGACCAGGCTGGTGAAATAGCTGCGCAGTTCCCGCTTAAAAATGGCAAACATGGCTCACTCTTCCTCCTTTTGGTCGTTTTCGGCTTCCGGTTGTTCCGGAGTATCATCCGCCGGGGCCTGCGGTTCGGCAGGCACAGCAGACTGTTCCGGCTGTGCGGCAGCCGCTTCCGGAGCCGGTTCTTCGGTTTCTTCCGGCTGGGCTTCCTCCGGTGCAGTCTCGGTGATCTGTAGGAAGATATCCTCCAAACTCATCGTATCGCTTGTCAGGGACACAACCGGGCAGCCAGCTTCGGCCAGCGCCTTGGACAGGGCCGCGCGCAGGTCTGCACCGGCGGTGCTGGTGGCGGTAAAGCTGACTTCATCGCCCTTTTCTGCGGTCACGCGCAGGTCGGTCAGGCCCTCCACCTTGGCGGCAGCGGCCAGAATCTGTTCTTTGGTGCCAAGTGCCGTGGCGGCAATCATGCCGCGGGCAGCCAGCTGGGCGGCCAGCTCTTCCGGCGTGCCCTGGGCGGCCACTTTACCGTGCGCAATAATCAGCACGCGGTCACAGATCGTCTGCACTTCGCTCAGGATATGGCTGGAAAGGATGACGGTGTGGGTCTCTCCCAGGTCATGGATGAGGTTGCGGATCTCGATCATCTGGGCGGGGTCTAGGCCAACGGTGGGTTCGTCCAGAATGATCACCTTGGGGCTACCCAGCAGCGCAGCGGCAATGCCAACGCGCTGGCGGTAGCCTTTGGAAAGGTTGCGGATCAGCCGCTTTTCCATCTCCTGCAGCCCAGCGCGCTGCACGGCCTGCGCTACATCCTGCACGCGGTCCGCTTTTTTCTTTTTGCCTTTCAGCTCGCTGACAAACAGCAGGTATTCCTGCACGGTCATATCGGTATACAGCGGCGGAATTTCCGGCAGGTAGCCGATGCAGGCTTTGGCCTCCTTGGGCTCTTCCTGAACATCATGGCCGTCAATGGCAACGGTGCCGCCCGTGGGCGCAAGATACCCGGTGATCATGTTCATTGTGGTGGATTTGCCGGCGCCGTTGGGCCCCAGCAGGCCGTAAATACAGCCGTCCTGCACAGTGAAGCTGATATCATCGACCGCGGTGTGTTTTCCGTAACGCTTGGTCAAATGCTTGACTTCGATCAATGGATGCACTCCCCTTTTCTTGGGGGCCGCCCGCCGCAGGGCAGGCGTACCCCTGAACTATCCAGAAGTATACTGCCTATTTGTGAAAATTGTGCGTCGTTTTTTTGCCAGGATGTGAAAATTGTGTGCACATGCAAAAGCACCCCTGCGCGGTTGCAGGGGTGCCAAATCAGCTTATTCTTTTGCTGCTTCGTTTCTTTTGCGGGGGGGGGCAGCCTTACTTTTTCTGTTTTCTCCGCTTTGCTTCCACAATGACGTCCGCAATGTGCATGGCAACATCATCCTTGCTTTGCAGCGGCAGCGCGGTGGAAATGCTTTCGGTAATCAGGGTTACAACGTTGGTATCCACGCCAAAACCGGCACCGGGCACTTTGACATTGTTGGCCACAATCATATCCATGTTTTTCTTGTGCAGCTTGGCAGTAGAATTTTCGATCAGATCTTTCGTTTCCATCGAAAAGCCGCAGACAAACAACTGCTCCGGCTTGTGCTCGCCGACCCAGCCCAGAATGTCATCCGTGCGTTCCAGCTCAATTGAAAGTTCACCATCGTGCTTTTTGATCTTATCCTGCGCCACCTGGGCCGGGCGATAGTCCGCCACAGCGGCGGCCATCACCAGGGCATCCGCATCCATGGCGTTGGCCTTGACAGCTTCAAACAGTTCTGCCGCGGTGGCAAAAGGCACCATTTTGACAAACGGAACCGGCGGCAAGTCGGAAGATGTCAGCAGCGTCACATCCGCGCCGCGCAGCATACAGGCGCGGGCCACGGCATAGCCCATTTTGCCGGTGGAATGGTTTGTCAGGTAGCGCACCGGGTCCATCGGTTCGCGGGTGCCGCCAGCGGAAACCACCACTTTCATGCCCTGCATGTCTTTTTCGTGTTCCAGCTCCCGTGCCACATAGTCCACCAGAACGCCCTCATCGGGCAGGCGGCCGGAGCCCGTATCGCCGCAGGCCAACAGGCCGGAACCGGAGGGAATGACGGTGAAACCGTAATGTTCCAGCGTTTTCAGGTTATCCTGGGTGATGGGGTTTTCCAGCATATGGGTGTTCATGGCGGGGGCCACCAGCTTGGGGCAGTGGGCCGCCAGGGTAACGGTGGTCAGCATGTCATCCGCCAGGCCGTGGGCCAGCTTGGCGATCACATTTGCGGTTGCCGGGGCGATCAGCATCAAATCCGCCGCGTTGGCCAGCGAAACATGGGCCACATCATACTGGAAGTTGCGGTCAAAGGTATCCACAATGCAGCGGTTGTTGGTCAGGGTTTCAAACACCAGCGGGGTGATAAACTCCGTGGCGTTTTTGGTCATCAGCACATGCACATTGGCGCCGGCTTTGGCCAAGGCATGGGCCACATTGGGCATTTTATAAGCAGCAATCCCGCCGGTAATGCCCAGCACAATGGTTTTGCCTTTCAGGTTCATGATAACACATCCTTATATTTGGCCGGGCTTCTGGCTGCCCGTATTGTTCTGCTTTTAAGTATATCCTGCCGGGGGGCAAAAGTAAAGGCAATACCGCATAATTCTAAGTGCCGATACGGCGAGCGAGGTGCGGCAGATG
>ERZ772820.1815-NODE-1815-length-16021-cov-7.572216_pt1 | contig 16021 bp, 12 predicted proteins | sample MGYA00511377_ERZ772820 | MGnify/ENA primary metagenome ERZ772820 (study PRJEB29015, sample SAMEA2737684) | human gut metagenome | biome: human gut; feature: human-associated habitat; material: faeces | place: China | collected 2012 ...
GGCCCCATTTCTTCCAACAGCGGAAGAAATGGGGGAAAGAACGCCGGCAGAAACTACGTTTCTGCACTTCCTCAGCGCGCTACGGTCGGCTGTGATTTCCCGCATCTTCTCGCGGGCATAACCTTTCATCACCGTTGTCGGTCAAAAGGACTGTGCCTGCGTTCACCGGCGCGGAGGCTTCCGCGGCCGCTTGCCCCAGCCACGGCAGGCGTTTTTCGCTCCTACCGCCATCCCCAAAAGCCTTCCCCTTGAGGGGCCCGCAGGGAGACAGGTGCCCCCATATCCCGGCGGCGTTAGCCACCACCAACCAAAGCCGCCCTCCGGGCGGCTTTGGCGCGATTTGATAATCGCCACTCGACCAGCGCACCAACCCTTACCCTCACTGCATCAGCGGCAGCGGCGCAAGCGGTACAAGCGATCCCCCGAACCGACAACGACCCCCACCGCACCAATTCCGCGAAGCCAGCACCGCCAAATTCGCACTTGCCCGCCCCGCGCCAAGGGATCCTTAGACCGTAGGTCTAAGTGGTTTTCTTTGGTAACTTTCTTTTTACAAAAAAAGAAAGTTACTCGTGCCGGGGCACGAAACGCCCCATCCCGCGCCCGCAGGCAAAAAAGCGCATAAAAAGACCGCCTCCCGGCGGCCTTTTTCATGCTTCAAACCATGTCCATGGCGTCTCCCGCGGCGGCGCCAGCTCAAACGCCATGGCCTCTCCCGTCTCCGGGTGCCGGAACGCCACGCCTGCCGACCACAGCGCGATAGGCGTGTCCGCCTCCGCCGCGTCTCCGTACCGCCGGTCGCCCACCAGCGGCATCCCCCGTGACGCGAATTGCACCCGTATCTGGTGTGTTCGCCCCGTCAGCAGTCGGACCCGCACCAGCGCGCATCCCGCCCGCCGGTCCAGCACCCGGTACCGCAGCCGCGCCTCCCGCACGTCCTTCCCCGGCCCCTCGGCCACATAGGTCATCCGCTGCGTCTTGTCCCGGCCCAGCAGGTCCGTCAGCTCTCCCTCGTCCGCCTCCGGCGTTCCCCGCACCACCGCCAGATACGTTTTCTCGAATTCCCCCTCCCGTATCTGCCGTGACAGCTCCCCGGCGGCGTAGGCGCTCCGTGCGAACACCATCAGTCCCGCCACCGGCGCGTCCAGCCGGTGTACCGTCCGTATGCACGCAGTGTGCAGCGTCTGCCGCAGCAGCTCGGGCATTCCGCCCGGCTGATCCACCGACACCACTCCCGCCGGCTTCACCGCCACCACGATCCGCTTATCCTCATACACGATATCCATGATGCGCCCCTTCCGTACCTGTTTTTGCCGTGCCTGACACATAGCTTACATATCTCTATAACATCCTCTGCACTAAGGTATCATAAGCGTACAAGAAAAGTAAAGTAAAAGTAACACAAAAAGCAAGAAAAAATACTTGACAGGACGGGTCTAATGCGTTAGACTAAAAACGGGTCTACTACATTCGACCAAGGAGGAAAACCCTGTGGAAACACCGAAAATTTTTGACAGCGAACTGCGCTTCTGCGAGATACTGTGGTCCCATGAGCCTATAAAGAGCAGTGAGCTGGTCCGTCTCTGCGCCGAGGAGCTGGGCTGGAAAAAATCCACCACCTACACCGTGATCAAGCGTCTCGCCGAGCGCGGCGTGGTGCACACGGAAAACGCCGTGGTCACGGCGCTGGTACGGCGGGAGGACGTGCAGCGCGCCGAGAGCCGTGCCTTCGTGGCCCACAACTTTCACGGCAGTTTGCCGGCATTTCTGACGGCTTTCATGGGAAATTCAAAACTTTCCAAAGAGGATGCCGATGTGCTCCATGCCATGATCGACCGCTTCGAGCAGGAGAATTCCGGACGTAACTGAACCGCGCTGCGGCATACGATGTCATGCCCTGCGCCATAAAGGAGAAGAAAAAATGGATAGTCTGTTTACCTCCGTGCTGGAAATTTCCTGGCAGGCGGGCTTCATCGCGCTGGCGGTGATGGCGGTGCGGCCGCTGCTGCGCCGTGCGCCCCGCCGCGCCGTGTGTATGCTGTGGCTGCTGGTAGCCCTGCGGTTGTTGCTTCCCGCCCGATTGACAGTAGAGAGCCCCGTCAGTCTCCAGCAGCCCGAAAGCCCGCCCATCCAGGCCTATCAGGAGCTTCGCCAGCAGGAAAAGGCCTATGTTTCCGCCCCGCCGGAGCAGCGCTCGGAAATGGAGGGACCCGCTGCGGCACAAGGCTTTGCGCTGCTGGATCAGCTGCCCGCCATCTGGCTGACGGGCGTGGGCTGCATGGCGCTGTACATGGCCCTCAGCCTGCTGCGTATGCGCTGGCGGCTCCGCGCCGCCCCCCGCATACAGGACAATGTCTATCGCTGCACCGACTGGTCCACGCCCTTCGTGCTGGGCGTGCTTGCACCCCGCATTTATGTGCCGGAAACCGTGTCAGAGCAGGACTTTCCCCAGGTGCTCGCCCACGAAAGGTGCCATATCCGCCGCTGGGACCATGTGTGGAAACCGTTGGCGTTTCTGCTGCTGGCGGTCAACTGGTTCAACCCGGTCCTCTGGGCGGCGTATGTCCTGCTGGGCCGGGATATGGAGAGCGCCTGCGACGAAATGGTGTTGAAAAACGCCACGCCATCCCAGCGGGCGGCATACTCCCGCGCACTGGTGGCCTGCGCCGCCCAGCCGAAAATGGCGGCGGTGTGCCCGCTGGCCTTTGGCGAAGTGGCTGTGAAAGAAAGGGTGAAGAACGTGCTCAACTATAAGAAGCCCGCCCTCTGGGCTGTCATCCTGCTGGTCGTCGCTGCGGCAATCATCGGCGTGTGCCTGCTGACGAAGCCGGCGGAGGATAAGGGCGGCTATCCCCTGGACGCGAAGAAGCTGTACGCCCTGCGGACGGAGTATATCGGTGACAATGCTGCCGTCAGCGGCATACTGGACGCGCTGGGCTTCCGGGCGGCCGGCGCTGCCGGCGATGGTCAGGCGTATACCTACTCCTTTGAGGTCGAAACAGCCAGCGAGCCCTACGGCGTGGTGGTGCGCTACACCTTTGCAGGCGCGCTGCCGCAGCGCAGCGCGGAGTGGAACCGGCAGATGGCGCAGCGGAGCTATATCGCGTTGGCGCTGATCGACAACGCGGAATGGCTGCGGTGGGAGGACATCGGTGCGGAAGGGGAGACTCCTGTGTCCGGCACGGTGTACGCCGGGGACTATGTGGCGGCGGACTACAACGCCGTGCGGGGGAGTGCCGCGGGCCTGCAGGCACTGATGGATACCCTGCAGGCGTGTCTGGAGGATGGTTCTATCGTCTACTATGAGGGGGACGCGCAGCCGAGCTTCGAGGAAACCATGCCGTGGAGTTCTACCGGTGAGAACGACCCGTGCAGCGTCCGGGCGGAGGACTACGGCATCGTGTACGACGCGGCGCAGCTGCCAGACTGGGAGACCGTGCCCCTGAGCTATCTGTGCGCGTACTATCTCAACGGTGACGGCGCGTATGCCGAGGGTGCCATGGACGTGCTGGCGCACCGCTACCAGCAAGCCCCCAACACGGTGAAGGCGTATCTCCGCCGGCTGGCGGGACAGCAGGTCCCCGACGGCCGGGGCGACGCATCGGAGGTGCTGCTGCAGGATATTTCCCGGTATGCCATGTCCCAGTTGACCGGCGGGCTGCCGGTGGCCGCCAGTTATGAGAGGGACCAGCTGAGCATCTCCGTGTCGGAGGTCTATTCCGTGACGTACCGCACGGTGACATACGACGAGAATTACAGCGAGGACATCCCGGTGTATGAGGTGGGCAGCGGCGCGCAGCTGTCCGTGATAAAGGGTGAGGGCTTCACCCTGTACGGGCGCTACACAAGTGAAAACAGGCTGCTGCATGACGGCGAGGTCATCGACCTTGCGCAGGCGTATACCGGTATCGGCATGGACGGCCTGTATAACGTACAGTTCCGGTATATCGACCGGACGGAGGCGGCGCGTCAGGACACGCTTACCTTCAACGACAACGGCGCGGGGTTGGTTTCTTATCCCGCTGCGTGGTACAGCGGAAGCGGCTACAGCATCTGCATCCTCGCCGATGGGTGGCACCGGCTTACTCCCATGGACGGCTGGAACGACGCGACGGTGGATGGCTCACCTGTCCTCAACGGCAAGCCTGTCGAGGTCTGGGAGAGCACCGAGGACATCTTCGCGCGGCTTTATGTGGCGCATCTGGGCGCTATGACGCTGAAGGAGGCGCAGGACTGGGCAATCGGCGCGGCGGGGAGCAGCTTTGCCCTCATCGAGAGCAAGCAGGGGGATATGTCCGGCACGGACGGCACCGGGAACCAGGACTGGACGGCGGCTTTCCGCGGCTCGGACACAGAGCGGTTCGCGGTCATCAAGACCTATCCCGTGGCGCAGACGGAGCATCTGGGATATGCACTCAACGCCATGGCGGACACATTTACGGTGCAGTGAACAAGAAAAAAGCCACCCCGATGGGGTGGCTTTTCTATGCGTACACGGTATCTCAGCCGTGGTAATACCTCTTGGCGCAGAAGTCGCGCTCTACGCGTACCTTGCCGGTGTCGGTGAGCCAGTCGGTGAAGTTGGTGAAGTTCCGCTCCACGATGCTGAATTTCAACTCCTGCCGGGTGCGGATATTCTCCCGCTGGCAGAAGGTATATATCCAGTCGGAGAAGGTCATGCCGTCGGTGAGGTCGTCCAGCAGCTCCCGCTCCTTGCGGTGGATGAAGGCGATGTTGCTGTCGATGAGGGCAGACAGCTCCGCGCGGTCGGTGATGACCTGCTTGTGGGCGATGATATAGGCGGGGTAGTCGGTAGAACGGAGGGAGGCCTTGCTCTCCAGATCCCTGGCGACGAACATACTGGTGGGCAGCTTGGCGCCGTCGATCAGGGCATGATCGATGAGGCAGTCGCCCAGATAGGCCGCGCCGTCTGGCGTGACAAAGCCCAGCTGGCCTGCCGAATGGCCGGGGAGAGACAGTACACCGAACCGGGCGCCGTCTACGTCGATGTGGTCCTCCTGGGGGAAGATGACTCGATCTGCGGTGAAGCACTCCTCCAGAAACAACTCACGGCTTTTGCCGTAGGTCAGGGCCACGTAGTTGGCGCGGTAGCTGTCCGGGTTCACAGAGATACCGGCTTCGATCAGGGAGATGGCGGCTTTCGCGCCGTATCGCTCCTGCAAATACCGGACGTTGCCGGTGTGGTCGAAGTGGGCGTGGGAGCAGAGAATGGCGCGCAGACGCCAGCCGCTGCCGTCGATGAGCGCGGTCAGGCCGGCTCTGTCCAGCTTGGCGTAGCCGGTGTCGATGAGCACCACATCCCGGTCATTGAGCTTATAAACGGGCAGTAGAGCGGTGGCGGCGACGGCCGCATATGTATTGCCCAGCACGTGCAGAAGTTCCATGAAAATCAGCCTCCGGAAAAGTGTTTTCCCCATTATACACCGCCGGTGGAAAAAAACAAAGCCTTTCGTTTTGCATCATGCGCCGCAGGCGCAGGGCGCACGGGAGAATGTGGAGGGATCTGCAAAAAAGAATTCAGAAAAATTTTCGATTTTCCCCCTATGCAAAACGGGAGAAATAAGGTAAAATACCTGATAGAAAATTAGGGAGGAACGGCGATGGAGCAACCAGTATTCAAGCGGGTGCTGCTGAAGATCAGCGGCGAGGCGCTGGCCGGCGATAAGCACTTTGGTCTGGACTTTCAGGTCATGGGCCGGGTGGCGGACGTTATCAAGCAGTGTGTGGACATGGGCGTGCAGGTGGGTATCGTCATCGGCGGCGGCAATTTCTGGCGCGGCGTGAAGGACGGCGAGGGACACATCGAGCGCACCCGGGCCGATCACATGGGTATGCTGGCCACGGCCATGAACTGCATGGCCATGGCGGACGTGCTGGAGCAGAAGGGTGTGGACGTGCGTGTGCAGACGGCGCTGGAGATCCGGGCCGTGGCGGAGCCGTATATCCGCGCCAGGGCCATTCGGCACCTGGAAAAGGGGAGAGTGGTCATTTTCGGCTGCGGCATTGGCTGCCCGTTCTTCTCCACGGATACCGCGGCGGTGCTGCGGGCGGCGGAGATCGACGCGGACGTCATCCTGCTGGCCAAGAACATCGACGGCGTGTACGACAGCGACCCGGCCAAGAATGCCGATGCGGTGAAGTTTGACAGCATCACCTACGACGAGGTGCTCAAGCGCCACCTGGCTGTGATGGACTCTACCGCCACCAGCCTGTCCATGGACAACCATATCCCGGTGCTGGTATTTGCCCTGAAAGACCCGGAGAATATCATCCGCGCCCTACGCGGCGAAAAAATCGGAACGATCGTGAAGGAGGACTGACCCCATGTTGAAGGACGAGTACAAGGTTTACGAGGAAAAAATGAAGAAGAGCATTGAATCCGTGATGAGCGACTTCGACACCGTGCGTGCCGGCCGCGCTAACGCTTCCGTGCTCAACCGCATCAGCGTGGACTACTACGGGACCCCCACGCCCATCCAGCAGATCGGCTCTATCGGCTCGCCCGACCCGCGGACGCTGGTCATTACCCCTTGGGATGCCAGCATTCTGAAGGGTATTGAAAAGGCCATTCAGGAGTCCGACTTGGGCATCAACCCCCAGAACGACGGTAAGTGCATTCGTCTGGCTTTCCCCCAGCTGACCGAGGAGCGCCGCAAGGAGCTGGTCAAGCAGATCCACAAGTACGCCGAGAACGGCAAGGTGGCTGTGCGGAATATCCGCCGGGATGCGATGGATAACTTCAAGAAGCAGCAGAAGGCGTCCGAGATCACCGAGGACGAGCTGAAGATCGCCGAGAAGGACCTGCAGAAGCTGACCGACGACAGCTGCAAGGAGATCGACAAGATCCTGGATAACAAGGAAAAGGAATTGATGTCTGTTTAATGGGACTGTTTACGAAGAAAACGCCCCATACGGCGGGGGAGGTGGACAGGAGCCGCCTTCCCCGCCATATCGCTGTTATTATGGACGGCAACGGCCGCTGGGCGAAAAAACGCGGCCTGCCCCGCACGGTGGGGCACAAGGCGGGGGCAGAGGTGTTCCGCGACATCGCCACCTACTGCAAGGAACTGGGAGTGGAATACCTGACGGTATACGCCTTTTCCACAGAGAACTGGAAGCGGCCCGCCGATGAGGTGAATACCATCATGGGCCTGTTGGAGCAGTATCTGCGGGAAGCTATCGACACCATGGAAAAGGAGCACATCCGCCTGCGGTTCTTCGGCGACCTCAGCGCACTGTCCCCGGAGCTGCAGGCGCTGGCGCATGAGACGGATGACATCTCCGGCCGCTATGCGGGGTTCCAGGCCAATGTGTGTCTGAATTACGGCGGCAGGGCGGAGATACTGCGGGCGGCGCGGCTGTGCGCGGAGCAGGGGGTGGACTGGACGGAGGAGAACCTCTCCGCCAATATGTACTCTGCCGGTATCCCCGACCCGGAGCTGATCATCCGCCCCAGCGGCGAGATACGGCTGAGCAATTTCATGCTGTGGCAGTGTGCCTACAGCGAATTCTATTTCTGCGACACGCTGTGGCCGGATTTTACCCGGCAGGATATGGACAGAGCGATCATCGACTATCAGCGGCGGGATCGCCGGTTCGGCGGCGTAAAGTGAGGTGACGACCATGAAACAGAGAATACTGGTGGCGATCATCGGCGTGCCGGCATTGATCGGCGTGCTGTGCTTCGCACCGGATTGGGCCACGGCGGTGCTGGTGGCGGCGCTGTGCGTCATCGGCTGCCATGAGTTCATGGCGGCCGCCGCGCCGGAGAAAGCGGCGCGCTGGTGGGGGCTGGCGGCCACGCTGGCGGTGTTCACCGTGTTCACGGTGTATTTCAGCGGCGGTGACTTCACGGGTACCGCCATACATACGATCATGGTATGGCTGCTGGTGGCGCTGATCGTGGTGATGTTCATCGCGGCGGTGCAGGCCTTCGGCAAAGACGACGAGCTGGATTTTCCGGATATCAGCGCTATGGCGGTGTCCGGATTGGTGATCCCGCTGGCGCTGGGCTGCCTGGTGCGGCTGCGGATGCTGGAATACGGCGCCGGACTGGTGCTGATCCCGCTGGTGTCGGCGTTTATGAGCGACTCTCTGGCGCTGTTCGGCGGTATGCTGTTCGGGAAAACAAAGCTGGCGCCCAGAGTCAGCCCGAAGAAGACACGGGAGGGTGCGGTCAGCGGTCTGGTGGGCGGCATGGTGGGAATGATCCTGTTCCGGATATTCTTCTTCCTATGTACGGAGGTGCAGCTGCACATCGGCTGGTGTGTGCTGTTGGGCTTCGTGGGCGCGGTGCTGGGGCAGCTGGGCGACCTGAGCTTCTCCTGCGTGAAGCGGCAGTGCGGCATCAAGGACTACGGACGGCTGCTGCCGGGCCACGGCGGCGTGCTGGACCGGTTCGACAGTGTGATCTTCGCTGCACCGGTGACGTGGATGCTTATCAACGCTGTGACGCTGTATTGAGGAAGGACCTATGACGAAAACCATCGCCCTGTTGGGGGCTACCGGCTCCATCGGGCGGCAAACGCTGGAGGTGGCCGGGGAGCTGGGTCTCCGCGTGGCGGCGCTGACCGCCAATACACAGGTAGACCTGTTGGAGCAGCAGGCGCGGCAGTATATGCCGCGCCTTGCGGTGCTGTATGACGAAAATGCGGCGCTGGCGCTGAAAAAACGGCTGCGGGGGACCGGCATTGAGGTCATGGCAGGGGAGGAGGGCCTGTTGGCTGCCGCCGCTATGACCGAGGCGGACACGGTGGTGACTGCCGTGATGGGCAGCGTGGGGCTGCGTCCCACACTGGCGGCGATCCAAAAAGGCAAACGCATCGCGCTGGCCAATAAGGAAACGCTGGTGTGCGCCGGTGAGCTGGTGATGGACGCGGCGGAGAAATACGGCGCGGAGATCGTGCCGGTGGACAGTGAGCACAGCGCGGTGTTTCAGTGCTTGCAGGGCTGCCGGGACCGGGGTGAGGTGCGGCGTATCCTGCTGACCTGCTCCGGCGGGCCGTTCTACGGAAGGACCTTCGACGAGCTGGAGCACATGACGGCGGCGGATGCCCTGCGCCATCCCAACTGGCACATGGGACCGAAGATCACGGTGGACTCCGCCACACTGATGAACAAGGGACTGGAGATCATCGAGGCCATGCGGCTCTATCGCCTGCCGGTGGAGCAGGTGCAGGCGGTGATACACCGCCAGAGCATCGTGCATTCGCTGGTGGAGTTCCGGGACGGGGCGCTGCTGGCGCAGCTGGGCACGCCGGATATGAAGCTGCCCATCCGCTACGCGCTGACGTATCCCTATCGGGCCGAGAGCCCGGATAAGCCGCTGGACCTGCTGACGTGCGGCGCGCTGACCTTTGCCGAGCCGGACGAGAGGGCGTTCCCCTGTCTGCGTCTGGCACGGTATGCCGCAGCGGTGGGCGGCACCGCCTGCGCCATACTCAACGGCGCCAACGAGGCGGCCGTGGGACTGTTTCTGCGAGGCGAGATCGGCTTTAACGATATCTCCCGGCGGGTGGAGCGCGCGTTGGAGCGGGTGCCGGTGCAATATCAGCCAAGCCTTGCGGATATACTGGAAGCAGACAAGGCGGCGCGGCGCGCTGCCCTGTGACATCCGGAAAAGGAGCTTGCATACATGATCGTATATATCATAGCGGCCCTGCTGGTGTTCGGTATTTTGATCGCCGTCCATGAGCTGGGGCACTTCCTGGCGGCCAAGGCCTGCGGCGTGCGGGTCAACGAGTTCGCCATCGGCATGGGACCGGTGCTATGGAAAAAGCAGCGGGGGGATACCCAGTATTCTCTGCGGGCTTTTCCGGTGGGCGGTTTCTGTGCCATGGAGGGGGAAGAGGAGGACTCTGACGATCCGGCGGCGCTGAACCGCCAAGGCTTTTGGAAAAAGCTGATCATTTTTGCCGCCGGCGCGGCCATGAATTTTCTGGCGGGGCTTATTATCATCTTCTGCCTGTATGCGCCGGCGCAGGGGTTCTATCAGCCGGTGATCTCCGGCTTTGCCGAGGGTTGTCCGTTGGAGAGCGCCGACGGCTTGCAGACCGGGGACCGGCTGGTGTCCATCGATGGGGAGCGCGTGTACATTTACAGCGACGTGAGCCTGCTGCTTGGCCTGAATAAGACCGGCACATTCGACCTGGTGGTGGAGCGCGGCGGCGAGAAGGTGTATCTGGACGATTTCGCCATGACGAGGCAGACGTATACCGATCAAAGCGGAAATGCGTACAGCGGCTACGGGATATACTTCGGTGCGGCGGCGGCCACCTTCGGCGACAAACTGGCCTACACCTGGAACAACGCCGTGGATTTCGTGCGTCTGGTGCGGCTGAGCCTACAGATGCTCTTTACCGGGCAGGCGGGCCTGCGGGATCTGAGTGGCCCGGTGGGGATCGTGTCCACCATGGTACAGGTAGGTGAGCAGGCGGAGACGACCCAGGCGGCGGTGGAGAACATCGCCTACATCGCGGCGCTGATCGCAGTGAACCTGGCGGTGATGAACCTGCTGCCGCTGCCGGCGCTGGACGGCGGGCGGATATTCTTCTTGATCATCAACGCGGCAGCCATGCTGCTGTTCCGGAAGCAGATACCGGCTAAATATGAGAACTATATCCACTTCGCGGGACTTGTTTTGCTGCTGGCGCTGATGGTGGTGCTGGTGTTCAGCGACGTGGGAAAGCTGATCCACTGAGGAGGCGGGAACAGTGACAAGACGCATACAGGTGGGCGCGGTACCGGTGGGCGGCGGCGCGGCCGTAAGCATACAGTCCATGTGCAATACGCCCCCGGAGGACGTGAACGCCACGGTGCGGCAGATACAGCGCCTGGAGCAGGCGGGCTGCGAGATCGTGCGTGTGGCGGTGCCCACGGAGGAGGCCGCACGGGCCATTCCGAGCATCAAGGCGGCTATACACATCCCGCTGGTGGCGGATATCCACTTTGATTACCGGCTGGCGCTGCTGTGTGTGGACGGCGGTGTGGATAAAATACGCATCAACCCCGGCAACATCGGGTCGAAGGACCGCGTGCGGGCCGTGGCCGACGCCTGCCGGGAGAGGAATATTCCGATCCGTGTGGGCGTCAACGGCGGCTCGCTGGAGAAGGACCTGGTGCAAAAATACGGCGGCGTGACCGCCGAGGCGCTGGCCGAGAGTGCACTGGGACATGTGCGCCTGTTGGAGGAGTGCGGCTTCGGGGATATCTGCATCTCCGTGAAGTGCTCCCGGGTGCCGGTAAATATGGCGGCCTACGAGCTGCTGCACGAAAAGGTGGACTATCCGCTGCATCTGGGCGTCACCGAGGCCGGCACACCGGAGATGGGGGTGCTGAAGTCGGCCATCGGCATCGGCGGACTGCTGTGCCGGGGTATCGGCGATACGCTGCGGGTGAGCCTGACTGCCGACCCGGTGGAAGAGGTAGTGGCCGCCAAGCGTATTTTGCAGGCCTGCGGTCTGCGGCAGACGGGGCCGGACCTGATCGCCTGCCCCACCTGCGGGCGGACGAAGTATGATATGTTGCCTATCGCCCGGGAGGTGGAACGGCGGCTGAAGAGCTGTGACAAGCCCATCACCGTGGCAGTGATGGGGTGCGTGGTCAATGGACCGGGTGAGGCCACTGCTGCGGATGTGGGCATCGCCGGAGGCAAGGGCGAGGGATTGCTGTTCGCTAAGGGAAAGGTTCTGCGAAAAGTGCCGGAGGAGCGGCTGGTGGACGCGCTGTTCGAGGAGATCGACAAGCTGTGACAAGAGATACGATAGGGGAGAAACATGGCGGAGAGAGTACCGTTTTTTACGCTGTTTGAGAGCTTTCAGGCGCCGCGGCAGCTGCGCCTGCTGCTGCACGATGCCTGCATCATCAGCGGCGCGCTGGATATGGCGGGCCGGACGCTGGAGGTGCAGATAGAGAGCAGTGAGACACTGCCCCAGGCGGCACAGGACGCCCTGCAGCAGATGCTGGCGCAGCAGTATGATCTGCGGCAGGTGCTGCTGCATTTCTGCGGCACCGGCGAGCAAAAGGGCGACAACGGGGTGATCTGGGGCAAGACGATCACCGGAAAGCTGACGCCTATCGGTGAACTGAATATCAAGCAGGGCAGCGCCATTGTGGAGGGCCGGGTGTTCAAGACGGAGTGCTATGAGACGCGGCGCAAGGGAATGTGGACGCTGAACTTCAACATCACCGATGAGCATGGCTCCGTGGCCGTGCGGAAGGCCATGGATGAAAAAGAGGCCAAGGTGCTGGGCGGCGCGATCAACGACGGGATGTGGCTGCGCCTGCAGGGCAAGGTGGAACTGACCTACGACGGGAAGGATATCCTGCTGCGGCCGGTGAATATTATGAAGATCAGCCATACGGCCCGGCAGGACAATGCACCGGAGAAGCGGGTGGAGCTGCACCTGCATACGCAAATGAGCAGCATGGATGCTCTGACGGATGTGGGCAAGGTGGTAAAGCAGGCGGCAGCCTGGGGCCACCCGGCTATTGCCATTACCGACCACGGCACGGTGCAGGCATTCCCAAAGGCGCGAGACGCGGGCAAGGGGAAGATCAAGATCCTGTACGGCGTGGAGGGGTACTACGTCAACAACCTGGACGACCGCATTGCCGTACACGGTGCGCAGGATCAGGACTTTGACGACGAGATCGTGTGCTTCGACATCGAAACTACCGGATTGAAGGTACAGCGGGAGGCCATCACGGAGATCGGCGCAGTGGTGCTGAAAAACGGGAAGATCACGGATACGTTTCAGACCTTCGTGAACCCCGGCCGTCGGCTGACGCCGGAGATCATCGGCCTGACGGGCATTACGGATGCCATGCTGGCGGACGCGCCGCCGCCGGAGGAAGCACTGGCGGCGTTTTTGAAATTCGTGGACGGGCGACCGCTGGCGGCCCACAATGCGGAGTTCGACATCGGGTTTATCCGGGCCGGATGCCGCAGGGCGGGGCTGGAATTCGACCCTACATACATCGACAGCCTGATCCTGGCGCAGAACCTGCTGCCGGAGCTGCACAAACATAAGCTGGACATCGTGGCGGAGCATTTGGATCTGCCCGCCTTCAACCACCACCGGGCGTCGGACGACGCGGGGATGGTGGGGTATATGCTGATACCCTTTTTTGAGAGAATGCGGCGGGAGATGGGAATTTCCCGTCTGCAGGAGATCAACGGGCAGATGGAGAAGCTGCGGCCCCGGGGCGGCGGCAGCCGGCACCCCAAGCATATTATCATCCTGGCGAAGAACAAGCTGGGCCTGAAGCACCTGTATCAGTTGATCTCGGCTTCCAATCTCAAGTATTTCAAGCGTGTGCCCATTATCCCCAAGACGGAGCTGATCGCCCATCGGGAAGGCCTCATTATCGGCTCAGCCTGCGAAGCAGGCGAGCTGTTCCGGGCGGTGGCGGACCGCAAGGACTGGGCGGAGCTGAAGCGCATCGCATCGTTCTACGATTACCTGGAGATACAGCCCATCTGCAATAATATGTTCATGCTTCGCAACGGCGCGGTGCAGTCAGAGGATGAGCTGCGGGAGTTCAACCGTACTATCGTCCGGTTGGGCCGGGAGCTGGGCAAGCCAGTGTGCGCCACCGGCGATGTGCACTTCCAGGAGCCGGAGGATGAGGTATACCGCCATATCCTGCTGGCCAGCAAGAAGTTTGCCGACGCCGACGCACCCCTGCCCATTTACTTCAAGACCACGGAGGAGATGCTGGCGGAGTTTGCCTATCTGGGCGAAGAGGAAGCGCATCGGGTGGTCATCGACGACCCGCGCGGCATCGCCGACCGTATCGAGGAGATCGAGCTGCTGCCGCCGGGACGGTTGTTCCCGCCGCGGCTGGAGAATTCGGAGCAGGAACTTCATGACAGAGTGTGGGACAAGTGTCACGAGTTGTATGGCGACGAGCCGCCTCAGCTGATCGTGGACCGGCTGAACGTGGAACTGAAAAGCATTCTGGGCAAGTACGACGTGGTGTATATGTCCGCCCAGAAGCTGGTGCAGCGCAGCCTGGAAAACGGTTATCTGGTGGGCAGCCGGGGCAGTGTGGGGTCCTCACTGGTGGCGTATATGTCCGGCATTACGGAGGTGAACTCCCTGCCGCCCCATTATCGCTGCCCAAAGTGCCGCTATACGGAATTCGTCACCGATGGCAGCTACGGCTGCGGCGCGGATATGCCCGATAAGAATTGCCCGATGTGCGGGGCAAAGTACGCTAAGGACGGATTTGACATCCCCTTTGAGACGTTTTTGGGCTACGGCGGCGGTAAGGTGCCGGATATCGACCTGAATTTCTCCGGTGAGTACCAGGCCCGGGCACACCAGCACGCCATCGAGATGTTCGGCAAGACCCAGGTGTTCCGCGCGGGGACCATCGGTACCCTAGCGGAAAAGACCGCCTTCGGCATGGTGAAGAAATACCTGGAGGAACGGGGCGAGACGGCCTCCAACGCGGAGCTGGATCGCCTGACGCTGGGCTGCGTGGGCGTGCGGCGTACTACGGGGCAGCACCCCGGTGGGCTGGTGGTGGTGCCGGATGATATGGATGTGGAGGATTTTACCGCGGTGCAGCACCCGGCAGACGATGCCAACAGCGACACTGTGACCACTCATTTCGAGTATCACTGCATGGAGGACAACCTCCTGAAGCTGGATATGCTGGGACACGATGACCCCACCATGATCAAAATGCTGGAGGACCTGACCGGCGTGAACGCGCGGGCTATCCCCTTGGATGACCCGGATACCATGAGTATTTTCACCTCGTCCAAGGTGCTGGGCTTTGAAAATGACGAGATACTGGGGCCCACCGGCGCCGTGGCTATCCCGGAGTTCAACACCCGGTTCACCCGCGGTATGCTGATGGATACCATGCCCCAGGATTTCAATACCCTGGTACGGTTGTCCGGCTTCTCCCACGGTACGGACGTGTGGCTGGGCAATGCCCGGGACTTGATCGTGGGCGGCACGGCCAGCGTTTTGGAGACGGTGGGCTGCCGCGATGATATCATGTTGTACCTGATCTCCATGGGGCTGGAGCCGAAGATGAGCTTTAAGATCATGGAGGCGGTGCGTAAGGGCAAAGTAAAGAAAAAGGGCTTCGAGGACGGCTGGGAGGAGGCTATGCGGGAGCATCAGGTGCCGGATTGGTATATCGGCTCTCTGGCCAAGATCGGCTATCTGTTCCCTAAGGCCCACGCTGTGGCCTATGTGATGATGGCGTTCCGTATTGCGTGGTTCAAGGTGCATGAGCCGCTGGCCTTCTACGCTACGTTCTTCTCCATCCGGGCCAAGGCCTTCGATGCGGAGTACTGCTGCGCCGGCATGGATGCGGTGAAGCAGAAAATCAGGGAGATCGAGAACAATAAGGACGCCACCGACGTGGAACAGAACCTGCTGGTGACGCTGGAGGTGTGCTACGAGTTCTATCTGCGGGGCTTCCATTTTGACACCATTAGTATTTACGACTCCGATGCCACACACTTCAAGATCACGGAAAACGGCCTGCTGCCTCCCTTTGTAACGGTGCGCGGTCTGGGTGAGACGGCGGCGCTGGACACGGTGGAGAAGCGAAAGGGAAAAACCTTCATCTCTGTAGAGGAGTTCGCCACCATCTGCAACAAGCTTAGTAAGACCCATATCGAGCAGCTGAAGGCGCTGGGCGCCTTTGCCGGTATGGCGGATACCAGTCAGGTGACGCTGTTCTGAGACAGCCAAAAGCGCAAAAAAGAAGCACCCGAGCGGGTGCTTCTTTTTTGCACTTTATTCGGCTTTCTGTTTCACGGGGAAGTCGATCTGGGCCAGGAGGACGGCGGCGAACATTACCGCGCAGCCGATGTATTCCCGGGCAGACATCTGCTGTTTGAGAATAATGGCACCGGCGATGACGGCGAATACGCTCTCCAGACTCAGCAGGATGGTGACCACCGTGGGGTTGGAACCCTTCTGCGCCAGAATTTGCAGGGTGTAGCCCACGCCGCAGGAGAAGATGCCCA
>ERZ772820.1816-NODE-1816-length-16021-cov-4.197044_pt1 | contig 16021 bp, 16 predicted proteins | sample MGYA00511377_ERZ772820 | MGnify/ENA primary metagenome ERZ772820 (study PRJEB29015, sample SAMEA2737684) | human gut metagenome | biome: human gut; feature: human-associated habitat; material: faeces | place: China | collected 2012 ...
ATGCTGACCTTGTTCGTGCGAATGGCAATGTGTCCGTTCACACCGCGTCCGCAGCCCTTCATGACCTCAATGGCGTCGGTAGAGAAGTTCGAGCTGTTGCCGATCTTTGCCGGGAAGCTGAACGCATCCGTCAGCTTGTCGCACACTGCCTGCGCCTCGGCGTCGTCCTTGCAGTTCACGCCCACATGGCCGACCTCAAAGCCGAGGATCGCCGCCCGCGCTGCCTTGCACAGCTGCGTGATCTTTTCAAAGTTGTGCGCGGCAATGTCCGCCTTCGTACACACCCAGCTGCCGCCAATGGCATGAACAAACGGCGCGGCGCTGTATTCGCCGCAGTTTTTCTCATTCACACCGCCCGTGGGCACAAAGCGGATCGAGCCAAACGGCGCGCTGAGCGCCTTCATGGCCGAAAGCCCGCCATACACCCCCGCCGGGAAGAACTTGAGCACCGAAAGCCCGCGTTTCATGGCCGCCATGATCTCCGTCGGCGTCACGCAGCCGGGCACAATGGTCACATCATGCTCCACACACCACGCCACGACCTCGTCGTCGTAGCCCGGCGACACGATAAACTGCGCACCGGCGTCCACTGCGCGCCGGCACTGCTCCAGCGTCACCACCGTACCGGCGCCAACGACCATCTCGCCGCATTCCTGCGCCACTGCGCGAATGGAATCCTCTGCCGCCGCCGTGCGGAATGTGATCTCCATCACGTCCACACCGCCGGCCAGCAGTGCCCGCGCCGTGGGCACTGCATCCGCCGCATTTTCCAGCACCACCACCGGCACAAGGCCGGCATTGGACATTCTTTCAGAAACCGTCATAAAGCTTCCTCCGGATTTTATTTGTAGCTGACAAGTGCTTCGATCTCCACCGCAATGTTGCCGGGCAGCACGTTCATGCCGACCGCCGAACGCGTGGGCAGACCGATCTCGTCGCCAAACACATCCTGCAGCAGCTTCGTCGCGCCGTTTGCGACCTGCGGCTGCTCATAAAAATCATCCGCACTGGCCACGAACACCGTGATCTTGTCAAAGCTGCAAATGCGGTCCAGCGACCCAAGGTCGCGTTCCAGCACAGCCAGCACGTTCATCATGGCGTTGCGCGCCCACTTCTGGCCCTGCTCCGTGGTGTATTCCTGGCCCAGCTTGCCGAACGACTCCTCGCCCGGGATGTTGCAGCCGCAGCCGGAAACATACATCAGCTTGTTTTCGCCAAACGTCTTGGTCGGGGCATACAAACCGCCCTTGCCCGGAGCCGCAGGCAGCGTCACGCCAAGTTCTTTCAGTTTTTCAGCATACATTTGGAGTTCCTCCTTATGAAATATCAAAACAGTCTGCGTCCGCCGGGCCGCACCTGCCGCCCGGCCGACACCTCCATAGTAATACAAACCGCGTGGTTTGTAAACCCGTCCGAATGGTTATTGCAGCTTGCCGCGGCCCGCCACGATCTCCGTGCGCAGCACGCCGCCGTCCGCCACATAGATCTGGTTCTGCAAATTGACCGTCGGGCAAATATGCACCGGGATCGCCTCCAGCATATCGCCGACCTTCAGCTCCGGCATCGGCCCCTCTGCCGTGACCATGCCGTGCTCCTCCGTCAAGCGGCGGATGCGCAGCTCGGGATACTGCGGGAACCAGGCGTAGCCCTCAAAGAAATACGGCGGCTGATCCAGCTGCGGGTCGGTCGCAAACGTCTTGCACCCGCCGTCCACGACCACATAGTCCTTGTGTACGCTCACAACGGTCACGACCAGCCGCGCCGAAACGTTTTCCAGCGGCGCGCCGCACTCTTTATACATCATATAGTCGCTGAACACATACGTGCCCGGGCGAATTTCATCCGCCTGCCCCGACTGCGCCACATATTTGCCCGTGGGCGACGAGCCGCCGCTGATCTCCAGCTTGCGCCCGCAGATCTCCTCCGCCGTCTTGCGGTACTGCGCCAGCAGCTCGCCCTCGCGCGCACCGGCCAGCGCCGGGTCGTCAATACCGCCGTTCAGGCCGCGGAACGTGTAAAGCCCCGTCAGCTTTAAATTCGGGCATGACTCCACGAACTGCACCAGCGGCGCAAAGTCCGCCATTTCCGCGCCCGTGCGCCCGCCGCCGCAATCGACCTCGATGCGTACCTCCAGCACCACGTCGTGTGCCTTGGCCGCCTCGGCCAGCGGCATGCCCTGCGCAATGCTGTCCACAGCCAGGATCAGCCGGTCCACGCGCTGTGCCAGCGCGCACGCGCGGCGCAGCTTTTCCGCGCCCACCAGCGGGTAGGCGATGAAAATGTCGCGCAGCCCGGCGTCGGCCATGACCTCGGCCTCGGACACCTTGCAGCTCGTAATGCCGCGCGCGCCCAGCTGCTGCTGCAGCTTTGCAAAATACGGCGTCTTGTGCGTTTTGATGTGCGGGCGCAGCGTGCAGCCATTCGCGTCGGCCACCTGCTGCATCCGCTTGATATTTTCGCGGGTCATCGGCTCGTCCACGACCAGGCAGGGCGTGTTGAGTTGGGAATAATAGGCTTCAAACATAGCGATCCTCCTGTCTGCTTCAGCAAAAGAGCATCCGCGTTTCCACGACCTGCCCGTTATATACATAAATTCTCGGCACGCGCGCGGTGATCTGACACGTTGTCCAGCCGTTCACGCCATATTCCGTGTCGGCCGACAAGCTGTCCGGCGTCACCTCGCACGTTTCGGACTGCCCCAGCAAAATGGCGTCGTCGCCGGGCTTCACGTCCAGCCCCGTCACGTTTGCCATGGTGTAGTCCATGCAGACCTTCGCGCACTGCGGCACGATATGGTCGCTGATGATTATGCGCGCGCGGTTGGAATAGCTGCGGTTATACCCGTCTGCGTACCCCGCGGAGATGACCGCGATCTTTTCATGCCCGGTCGTCTTGTAGATGCGCCCATAGCTGACGCTCTCCCCCGGCTCCAGATCAAGCACGGATACGACCTTCGCGCACCAGCGCATGATGCGCCTGAGATCCATTTTGGCTGCCCACGCCTCGTCCATGCTCTGCCCAAAGCCCAGCATTCCAACGCGGATCATATCGAGCTTCCATTCCGGGTGGCACAAAAACGGGCACGTGCTCGTGCAGTGCCGCAGCCCCACGTCATAGCCCTTTTCCTGCAGCGCTTCTGCCACCGCCGCAAAGGCTTCATACTGTCTCTGCGTAAAGGCCACGTCCTCCGGGTCCGCACTGTCCGCGCAGGAAAAATGCGTATAAATGCCCGTCACATGCAGCGGCTCCAAAGCAAAGATCTCCTCTGCCTGCCGCACCGCGCCGTCCGTGCGGCCCACGCGGGCAAACAGCCCCGTGCGGTTCATGCCGGTGTCGATCTTAATGTGGCAGTCCATGCGCTTGCCGCACCGCTGCAAAACCTCCGCCACGTGGCGGCTGTACTCCAGGGAACAGGAATTGATGGTAATGCGGTTGTCCGCAGCCAGCTCGATCTCCGGGTCCTGCAGGGCGCCGAACAGCAAGATCGGCTTTTCCACGCCGGCCCTGCGGATGGAAAGCGCCTCGTCGATGGTCGCCACGGCGTACCAGTCCACAAGCTCCTCACTGTATTTTGCGCACACGGGCGTGCCGTGGCCATAGGCGTCCGCCTTGAGCACAAACAGCAGCTTGCAGTCCGGCCCAATGGCCGCGCGCACCTGCCGCAGATTGTGCTGCATTTTGTTCAGATCGATCTCGGCATACGTTCGATAGGGATAGGTGTTCATGTTTTCAACCCTCATGGCGGCAAAGAGAATGAGGCAGGCCCCATTCTCTTTGCCATAGTATTATGATACTTCTTAAAATTACTTCGCCGCAAGGTCGGTTCTGCCGGCCAAAACGGTGTCCAGGATCTCCTGTTCGCTCTTACCGCTGCGCTTGGTGCACAGGGTCACAACGACGCAGATGACGCTCGTCAAAACGGCGCAGGGGATAGCCGGGCCGGAGAAATCTCTGTCCAGCAGGTCCGCAAGGCTCGGAATGAGCAGATAGCACAGGCCGAACAGCGTGCCGCCGACCATGCTGCACATACCGGCAGCAGCCGTCACGCGCTTCGTCCACAGACGGCCGATGATGAGCGTGAGCACCATGCCGGGCATCATTGCGCCAAGCACGTTGTTGATAAACGCCATAACGCCGTCCGCCTTCAGCGAAACAAGGAACGAAGCAAACAGCGTGATGACGACCGCGATGCGGGAGGCGTTCTTCATCTTGTTTTCGGGAATGCGCTTGCCGTGGTTGAACAGGGGATAGATGTCCTCCATGAGGATCGTCGCACCCGCAATGGCGTCCGAGTCGCCGGAGGACAGCGTCGCGGACAGGCCGGACACCATCAGCAGCAGGCCAAGTGCCGGAGCCAGAACGTTCGTTGCCATGTAGGCGAACGCGAAGTCCGGGTTCTCCAGGACTGCCAGCACCTCATTGGCGGTCGCCATGGTGTAGGCAGACATACCGATGATAGACGGAACGAGCGAGAACAGCAGCGTCATAATGGCTGCAAAGATGAAGCCCTTGCGCGCCGTCTTGGGGTCCTTCGCGGTGTAGATACGGGTGCGGAACGTCGGCGCGCCCATCTCGCCAAGGGCCGACGCCACAATGAGTGAAATTGCCGCCATAAACCCGGTCGAGCCAAGGCCATAGAACGTCATGGCGCCGTTGTTGCCGGCCGCGTCATACGTCGCGCGGATGGCGTCCCAGCCGCCTGCGGACGGAACGGCCTTAATGATGATGGCCGCAAAGCCAACGAGCAAAATGCCCAGCTGAATGACGTCGGTCCACACAACGGCCAGATAACCGCCAACGTAAACATACACGCCGAATGCCAGCACGCACACGATCTTTGAGACCAGCACGTCCATGCCGGTCAAAAACTGCAGATACTTTGCGCCGCCGTTGATGGAGGAGGCAATGAAGATCCATTCTGCAATGAACGTCAGGATGCCCGTGAGCTTGCGCACGGAGCTGCTGCCGTCAAAATAATACTGTGCTTCTTCCGACATCGTGATGAAGTTCTTCTCACGCAGGCCGGAAAACAGCAGGCCGATGAGCACCAGCGCCAGGCAGCAGCCAAGACCATAGGTCGAGCCGCCCCAGCCGCTGCGGAAACCATTAGAAATGGCGCCCATCGAAGAGCCGGTGCCGATCATCGTCGCGCCGATCGTGCCGAAGATCATCAGCAGGTTCAGGCCGCGGCCGCCGGTCAGGTAGTCCGTGCCCTCGCTCTTACCGCGGGAGGAATACCAGCCGATGAAGATCATCACGGCGATATAAACCACAAATGCTACAAGAAATACAGTCGGACTTGTTCCATCAGTCATGTTTTTTTCCTCTTTTTCTGTAAAATTTTGCACTCTCTTTTTAACTGACTTTCGGTTTTTATCTCTTTAAGCGCCTCTCACCTCCCTGCAGAACTGATGCAGCCGCTCCACGGCTGCTTGCAGCATACCCTCTTCACAGGTATAAGCAACACGAATATGTCCCTCGCCGCACGCGCCGAATGCGCTGCCCGGAATGCAGACGACCTTCTGGCGCTCGAGCAGCTGCTCGCAGAATTCCTGGCTCGTCAGGCCGAACGCGCTGATGTCCGGGAAAGCGTAGAACGCGCCCTCCGGCTGGGAGCAGACAATGCCGTCGATCCCGGCCAGCCCGTCCAGCAGCAGCTTTCGGCGGCCCGCAAATACGGTGCACAGCTGTTCGCTCAGCTCCGGATGCTCCAGCGCGATCGCCGCGGCATACTGCCCTGGCGCGTTGGCGCAGGCGTTGAAGTTTTCCTGGCACTTGACCATGCGGTCAATGATGTCCGCCGGTCCAGCGGCATAACCAATGCGCCAGCCCGTCATGGCGTAGGACTTGGAGAAGCTGTTCACCACCACGGTGCGCGCCTTCATGCCCGGCAGCTCCGCAATGGAGCGGAACTTTGCACCGGTATACAGCAGCGTGTTATACACCTCGTCCGAGATGACCAGCAGATCGTGCTTTTCGGCAATGGCCGCGATGGCAGCCAGCTGCTCGTCGGAATAAACCTCGCCGGTGGGATTGTTCGGCGAGTTGACCATGATGGCCTTTGTCCTTGACGTGATCAGCGATTCGATCACGTCCGGCTGCATGGCGAACCGGTCCTCCGCCTTTGTGGGCACGCGCACGGGCACGCCGCCGCAATACTGCACCTGCGCCACATAGTTGAGCCACTGCGGATCCTGGATCAGGATCTCGTCGCCGTCGTTCAGGATCACAAGGAACAGCAGCGATAAAGCTCCCATACCGCCGTTTGTAATGATGATCTCCTGCGCTGGGTCATAGCCCACTGGCGCAACAGACGCGCGTTCCGCAATGGCGCGGCGCAGCTGCATCGTACCGGCGTTCGGCGTGTAGTGCGTCAGCCCCTGCTGCAGCGCTTCCGCGCCTGCTCTGCACACCAGCTCCGGCGTGGGCATATCCGGCTCGCCGATGCCCATGCTGATGACGTCCGTCATCGTGGCCGCGCGGTCAAACATGGCACGAATGGCACCCTGCTTCAGCTTCTTTGCTTTTTCATTGCGAAAATCCATAGTATAACCCCCAAAAAACACCTTACTGCGCAGTAAAAACCACAAAAAAGCGCTTATAAATCACAGTTGAAGCCTGTAGAATGACCTGATACCCTCCCTGTCGGCCCCCAGCAAGCTGCCAGCACGACCGTGAAAAGCGTCCGCCGGTATCCCAACAGGATACTAAGATGATACACTTATGAGAAAGTTCTGTCAAACTTTTTTTCAGCTTTTTATCAGCAAATCATATTTTTTGTTGAATCGTTCCAAAATGAAGCGTTGTTATTTGTTGTTTTTGCTGTATTTATGTCATTGCCTTTCTTCCGATCCTGTAAAAAAGAAAACCAGGCTGCCGGCATTGGCAGCCCGGGGCATGATCTTCGTCTATAAAATGAGATCCTTCGTCATTTCTGTCCAGATTCCTTGCGGATCGTTTCCAGATAATTATACAGCGTAAATTTGGAAATATTGAGCACATCACAGACCTTTGATCCGGACTTCGTGATGAGGAACGCTCCGCGCCGGTCCAGCAGCTCCACAATGCGCATTTTATCCTCTTTCGTCATGGCCGACGGGTTTTTGCCCACCTCCAGCAGCGCGGAATTGATGAGATAGTCCAGCATCTTGTTCACGTCGCCGCGGTAAAGCTCCATGGCGTCGCCGCTTTCCTCCGTGCGGTTCTGTTTGTGCAGATACTGCTCATATTTGATGGACTCCGTCACGTCCTCGTTGATGGCGATGGACGCCACAGCCACGCCCGCACCATTGCGGAAAAACAGCGTGGATGAGCGCAGGATCTTGCCGTTTTCGGCATACGTCAGCGTATTGAAGCAGTTGCCCTCGTTGCTGCCGTTATAGCGCAGCGCACGCAGGCCCAGCAGATCGCCCGTGCCGCCGACTTTGCGTCCCGTCACCTCGCCGTTGCGAATATCCACGATCGTGTGCTCATAGTCCAGCGACAGATCATGCACCACAAACTCCACGTTTTTGCCAAAATGCCCCTCTAAAATATCCAAAATGTCCGTGATAAGTTTCTTGTTCTGCTTGTAGTATGATTCCATTCCGTACCCCCAGTTCCCCCGCTTTTACACTTTGTGCCGCGCCCCCAGCAGCAGCACGCCCGCTCAGTCTGTTCTGCCAAGCAGGCCCGAGATCGCCCGTGCGCACGAGCAGACTGCATTGGAAAAGAAGATCTCCCGCTCTGCGCTCAAACGCGCTGTCGGCAAGGACACACTGATCGCCCCGAGCGGCGCGCCGTGAAAGTCCAGCAGCGGCGCGGCAATGCAGCTGACGCCCAGCTCATGCTCCTCGCGGTCGGCGGCCCAGCCGTTCTGCCGGGCCTTGACCAGCTCGGCGATCAGATCCGCGTAATCGACAATGGTGTGCGGCGTGAAGCGGGTGATGACCGTCCGCTGCCAGATGGCCGCGACCTCTGCCTCCGGCAGGCAGGATAAAATGCTTTTGCCCACCGCCGTGCAGTACATCGGGTTGCGCAGCCCCACAAACGACGCCATGCGCACCGTGCTGTCGCCCATATTCTCTTTGTAGAGGTACACGACCTCGTCGCCGTCGCGCACGACCAGATGGATGGCCTCGTGCGTTGTCGCCGCCAGATGCTCCAGATATGGCCGCGCCAGCGACACGATATTCATGCCGCCCACCGCGCGGCTGCCCACCTCAAACAGGCGCATCGTCAGCCGGTATTTGCCGGATTCGATGTCTTTTTGCACATACCCGCGCGCCACAAGCGCAGCCAGCAGCCGATGCGTCGTGCTCGTATGCAGTCCGACTGCGGCGGACAGGTCGCTCAGCGCCATGCCGCGCGGTGCATTGGACAGCGCCTCAACAATATCAAACAGCCGGTCGATCGACTGCACGGGCGAATGCCCTTTCTCCATGCTCGTTACCTTCCCCAATCTTTCCCGGGGCAAAGATACGCTCCGCCCCACATTCGTACAACTTTACTATAACACCCCGCGTGCGTCTGCGTCAATGCGCATTCCCGGCATAAAACGAATTTTTTCGCCCCGCCGCCGACTTTCGGGAAAAAACCTATTGACAATTTTCGCCTCATTCTGTTATGATGGCATTGAGCAGATTTTTGCGATATGAAACATCATTCCACATTATGAAATTGCAGAGGAGTGTGACATCACCTTGCGTGAAAAAACCGTCGAATGGGCTCTAAAGGAAAAGATCATCGCCATTGTCCGTGGTATGGAGGCAAAGGACTGTCTGCGCGTAGCGCAGGCGCTCTATGACGGCGGTATCCGCCTCATGGAGATCACCTATGACCAGCGCGACCCGGCCCAGTGGGCCAAAACCGCCGATGCCATCGGCAAGATCGCCGAAGCATTCGAGGGCCGTATGCTCGTCGGCGCGGGCACCGTCACCACGCCGGAGCTTGTCACGCGCACGCGTGACGCGGGCGGCCAGTTCATCATCTCCCCGGACACAAATCCGGCCGTTATTGCCCGCACGCGGGAGCTGGAGCTCGTGTCCATGCCGGGCGCCATGACGCCGTCGGAAATTCTTGCGGCGCACGCCGCGGGCGCGGACCTTGTCAAGCTCTTCCCCGCCGCAGCGCTTGGCCCGGCATATCTCAAGGCCGTGCGCAGCCCCATCAGCCATGTGCGCATCATGGCCGTGGGCGGCATCAATGAGAAAAACGCCGCTGAGTTCCTGAAGGCTGGCGCCGTCGGTCTTGGTGTGGGCGGCAATCTGGCAAACCGGCAGTGGATCGCCGACGGGGCTTTTGAGAAGATCACGCAGACGGCACAGGCGCTCGTCGCCGCCGTCCGCACAGCAGAATAACGAACCATCACCTAACAGAAGGAGAATTACCATGGCAAAACGAGTCATTACCTTTGGTGAGATCATGATGCGCCTGAACCCCATCGGTTATCTGCGTCTGGTGCAGAGCGACCGGTTCGAGGCGACCTACGCCGGCGGTGAGGCCAACGTGGCCGTTTCGCTGGCAAACTACGGTCTGGACGCCGCCTATGTTACAAAGGTCCCGGCCCATGAGGTCGGCCAGTGCGCCGTCAATGAGCTGCGCCGCTATGGCGTCGACACGCAGTATATGGTCCGCGGCGGCGACCGGCTTGGCATTTACTTCTGCGAAAAGGGCGCGTCGCAGCGCGCATCCAAGGTCATCTATGACCGCGCCAGCTCTGCCATCGCGCTGGCAAAGCGCACCGATTTTGACTGGGATACCATCTTTGACGGTGCAGACTGGTTCCACTGGACCGGCATCACCCCGGCGCTCGGCGGCGAACTGCCCGAAATTTGTCTGGACGCCTGCAAGGCGGCCAAGGCGCGCGGTCTGACCATTTCCTGCGATCTCAACTTCCGCAAAAAGCTCTGGACGAGCCAGCGCGCAGGCGAGGTCATGAGCCAGCTGCTGCCCTATGTTGACGTGTGCATCGCCAACGAAGAAGACGCCAAGGATGTGTTCGGCATTGAAGCCGAGGGCACGGATATTAACAGCGGCAAGCTCAACCGCGACGGCTACATCAGCGTGGCACGGCAGCTTTCCTCCCGGTTTGGCTGCAAATACGTCGCCATCACCCTGCGCAGCTCCATTTCGGCCAACGACAACGACTGGGCCGGTATGAAGCCGCGGCAGACAAGGCGTACTTCTCCACCACATACCATGTGCACATTGTCGACCGCGTCGGCGGCGGCGATTCCTTTGGCGGCGGTCTGATCTACAGTATGCTCAGCGGCTATGACGCACAGCAGACCATTGACTTTGCCGTGGCCGCGTCCTGCCTCAAGCACTCCATCGAGCACGACTTCAACCATGTTTCCGTGGCCGAGGTCGCAGCACTGGCCGCCGGAAATGCCTCCGGCCGTGTGCAGCGCTGAGTGCAAGTTTGTTGCGATCTCTCCTTTCTCTCAATCTCTCATATGGAAAAGGGCCCGATCAGCTTCTGCTGGCCGGGCTTTTCCTGTTTTTCGGAAGGCGCACTGTGCATTCACGCATATACGGAAGCCGCCGGGCACGGTTTGCCGCTTGGACGCTTTGCAGCTTCAAACTCTGTCCATTCGCACGGGCGGCAGGAGCTTTTCCCCAGTGTCGTCGGGCGCATCACAGGCGTCATACGGCGCTGCCGGGTCGGGCACGCGCTTGCCAAACGGTGCGCGCAGCCTGTCGCGGCGCCGGAATGCAAGCGCAAGCTCTTCTGCCCAGCCGGTGCGCCCCGTGAGGAGCTTGTAGGTTCAGCCGTCACGCACAGCACATGATGCTCGTGAGAACTTGAAAGTCCTTGTTAGCATCCTCGCAGTTTCTTTTTCTGTATCATATCACGCATCGCTCATTTCATCAATCATCGTTTCGTTAAAAATGATGGATGCTGTCATGCCCATCTTTTTCGAAATCCCAGCTTTTATGCCGCTTCACTCTGCTGCTTTCTGGGACAGCCTGTTTTCAAAATCCCATAGAACGTCCGCGCGCCGCATTGCCGAAATCACAAGTATTCTCCATGCGCACCGCTGCACACGTTCCCATGCTTTATCCGTGTTGATTAAACTACGAGTTCACTGGATTTATCCACGCAAGTGTGGTATCTTTGATACAACGAGATCCCGAATTTTGTTCGCGCGGCAGCACCGAAAAGCCTTGCAAATACAAGGATTTTCCCAGAAGAACGCTGCGTGATTTTTCCCCATATGGAAACAGACCGGAAAATAGAGAAAATGCGTATTCACGCAGCATGAATTTGCTCGTAAATACGCATCTTTTTGCCGTTTTACTTTTTCAAATAGCGGTGCAGCATGGCCGCCGTCTCCGCACGGGTCGCGAAGCCTGCCGGATTGATCCGGCTGCCGCTTGTGCCGCGCACGATTCCTGTTTCATATGCCCAGGCAAGCGCCTCACGCGCATAGCCGCTTACGCTGTCTGCGTCAGAGAAGCCTTCAAGCGATGCGGTCACAGCGGTGCTCTGGCCGCAATAGCGGCTGTAGCGGTACAGAATTGCTGCGAGCTGCTCTCTTGTAATCGCGTCATCCGGCGCAAACCGTCCGCCGCCGCAGCCATTGACGATGTCGTTTTCCGCTGCCCATGCAACAGCATCTGCATAGTACATGCTTGCTGGGACATCATGGAATCCGGATGCTTCTTTTGCTGCCGGGCTTCCCTCTAGCCGCCAGAGAATGGTTACGATCATGGCTCTGGTGGTTTTCTGTCCCGGTGCAAACGTTGTCTTTGACACACCGTTCATCAGGCTGTTTTCATAGACATACGCAACGTCGCCATAGAACCAGTCCTGCTTTGCGACATCGGTAAACGGGAGCACCGCCGGTTCTTTCGTTCCGGATGCACCTGAGGCGACCGGAACGGACGGCTTGACCGGTACGACCGGCGTATCAGAGACGCTCAGCTCCTGTTTTCCGGAAACGGAATAAAGCTTGCCGCGCCAGCGGATATCGCCGTCGCCGAACGCGTGGTAAACGGTCACTTTCGACGCGGAGCGAATTGCGCTCCCATCGTCCGTGCTGAGCACGAACATTGCGCCGTCCGGATATTATAGCCGTTTGTGCCGATCTTTTCGCTCATGTGCGGATACAGCGCCACGCAGTCGCCATAGACCAGCTCCATCAGCGGCACGATATGGCTTCCCGGCTCGGCCTGCGTCTTTTTGGAGAGAATGCCCTCGAAGTAGTCTCCATATGGGACGGCCCATTCGACACCGCCCTCCGAGCCGAACACACCGAACGTGTCCTGCGCGTATCCGGCAAGCGTCTGCTTCCAGTGCATATCCTCGCTGCGGCTGAGCACATTCGGCGCATAGCTGATGGCAAGCGGTACATTGAACGTTGTGTCGATAAAATAGCTGTTCGGCGAAAACAGATCCTTGACCTGCGGCAGATTACGGTAAGCAAACTCCATTGCCTTGTCCGACGCCATCAGATAGGGCGTTCCGCCTGCCCATACGCCGCCGGTCTGCGGGCGGCCGTCCTTGTTGTACATCAGGTATTTCGTATCAAACGACGGCGCGTCGTCATACATATCCTGATAGTTATCGTGCAGACCGAACAGCCAGCCGTAATCGCGAACCTGCGTGGAAAGTGCGGCAAGGCCCTCGTTGCCGCCGGCCTCGGGAGAAGCCGGAAGAATGTCCGGATATTGATTGTCAAAGCCCATCCGGATCCAGCCGCCGAGCGTCATCAGTGCCCGGTCAAAGCCAAGCACATCGTTCCAGTGCTGCGCGACCTGCGAAAGCTCCGCAAACGTGTGCGAGGTATAGCCCGCGCTGCCGCGGCTGCGGATCATCGTGTCCGGCTTTGCCGTTGCCGCACCGTACGAAGCTGCTGCACCATAAGGAAGGTGGCGTGATGTTTTATCACATGGTGCAGAGCTTCCCGAAGGGCGCAGACGTTGACCCGCGCACGGCGCACGAAGCCGCACGGCGGCTGGCAGAATACTTCGAGGGCTGTGAGGTACTGGTCTGTACGCACGTTGACCGGGAACACATTCATTCACACTGTATTATCAACAGTGTCAATTTTGAAACCGGTAAAAAAGTACATATGGCGGATGAGCAGATTCAGGCGCTGCGCGTTCGCAATGACCAGATTTGCGAGGAACTGGGGCTGCCGAAATTCCAGAAAGATGAGCAGCGGCAGTCGCGTGGAATGTCCAACGCAGAATACTACACGGCGTCCAAAGGCGAGAGTTGGAAATTTGAACTCATGCGCGTGATCGACGAGTGTATGCGCTGCGCAGGAAACCGTGAGGAATTTCTGATCTTGCTCCGCTCTGAGGGTTACGACGCCACTTGGACGGACAGCCGCAAGAACATCACCTACGTCACGCCGGATGGGCGCAAGTGCCGTGATAACAAGTTGCACATAGAAAAATACCTGAAAGAAAATATGGAGGCGGAATTTGGATACAGAACGGAGAATGACAACACAAGAAATGTTGACGCAGCACAAAAAGCTGATGGACGAGGCACAACGGCTGGAACCCAGCGTGATGGTCACGGAGCGGAACTGGAGTGCGCTGCTCGAAATGCAGGACAGGCTGTTCCGGCAGCAGATGCAGTTGGATGCAAACCTGAAAACGCTCCTAACGAGAGAGGACGCACAGGAGACCTTGACCGAGATGCAGATGAGTGCAGAGGAATTTTCGAGACAGGCTGGGAGCCTGAACGAGAAGTATTCTTCCGGCTGCAAGGCGCTGACCGAGACTACGAAGAACGCCCTGACTACGATTCTGGACGATACGAGGAAACAGCTTTCGGAGACAGTGCGGGAGACGAAAAAGAAAATCCGGACGTGCGCATGGATCTCAATTATGGCGGTGATCTGCTGCGCGGCGCTGTGCGCCTTGGTCGTGCTGTGGAACAGATGACGGATGACGCACCGACGCGCGACGGAGCGACCACGCCGCCGCACATCGACAGCAAGCGCCGCAAAAAGCTCCGGCAAAAGAAAACCGCCCTCGGTCATGCCGAGGACGATCATGAAGATTGGGATATGAAACAGGAACTATGAAAGGAACGCCTATGGCAAGAAAACGAAAAGAAAACATTTCGGAGGTCATGTTCAGCTACGTCGGTACGGATGAGCAGTTCGATGAATTTCTGAAAATGCTGGTGCATGACTACCTCTCGGTAGACCAGCCATATACAAAGTCGCAGGAGGATTTTGTTGATCATGTAGATTCCTGCTGCGCATGACGGATTGTTCTAGCTATTCGAAAAACAGTGTGCTATGGTGTGTGCTGCAATCGGCACACGCCATAGCGGAAAGGAGGAATCATGAAGGTCTGGCTGTATTACCGCCTGAGCCGGGACGAGGACGATGAACTGAACTCCCTGACGAATCAGCGGAAAATCATTTACGAATACGCCGTCACAAACGGACATGAAGTTGTCGGTGAGTCCTTCGATGACAATGTCAGCGGTATGCACTTCAACCGCGAGGGCATCGATAAAATCTATGAAGTGGTCGAAGCGGGCAAGATTGAAGCCATCATTGTCAAAGACCTATCCCGCCTGGGTCGACACCGAACGCAGACTGCCCTGTTTATCGACTACCTGCGGGAACACGACGTCCGCGTCCTCTCGGCAACGGAAAATATCGATACGTTCAACGAAAACGACGATCTCATCATCGGCTTCAAGGGTCTTGTCAACGACTTTTACGCGCGCGATGGCAGCCGCCGTGTGCGGACAGGTTATCGTCAGAAGCAGAAAGAGGGCATTGTAATTACTCCGCCCTTCGGTTATTTCAAAGACAAAAATACAAAGCGTGTCGTAATCGTAGAAGAAGCAGCGGAAACGATCCGGCTGATTTTCACGGCTTACAACTCCGGCTGCGGGCTGAAGGCAATCGCCAGGATGCTCAACGAACGCAAATGCAAGACACCAGCGCAGATGCAGTTGGAAATGCTAAACAAACGACTTCCCTATACGCAGGATCACATTTCCAAGAAGTATCTCTGGGACGCGACCATGATAGCGCGCATTCTCAGGGACGAGAGTTATGTAGGCACGCTCATCTGTCACAAAAGTGAGCGGAACAAAATCAACAAAACTTTCCGCTTCACAGAGCCGGAAGAACAGTTTCGTCACGAGAATTACCTCCCGCCGATCATCACGCCGGAGCTGTGGGAGCAGACGCAGATGATGCTGGCGGAGCGGAAACGGCTGAACGTGCGCGCCGCGCCCTCGCAGGAGATCCTGCGCTACAGTGGACTTCTCCGCTGCGAGGACTGCGGCAGAGCCATGTCCGGCAAGCGCATCCATCTGAAAAGCGGTGAACGGGTCACCTATGTTTGCAGTACCTACAATCGCTTCGGGAAGGAGCATTGCTCCCAGCACCAGATCGACGAGTCCGTATTGGACAGGCTGATTATCGACGAACTGCGCAATACAAAAGCGCTGTATCAGCAGAACTGGGATGCGCTGGAGCAGCTGATCGCACAGTGGACACCAAAGGCAGAACTGACCGGTGCGCAGATCATCAAGCTGGAAAAGAAAATCTGCTGTCTGGAGGATGAAACGGAGGCAATTTTAATGGAGCGGATACGAGATCGGGCGAACGCTGAACGCTACGACCGCATGATTCAAAAGCGCGAGGAAGAAATCGCTGCGGCAAAAAAGCAGATCGAAGAACTGCAAAATATTTCCGCTGTCCTGCGGAATCGGCAAACGAAGCTCAAACGGGATATCGGCATAATCGACGACATTCTCGCTGAGGGCGTCATGACGGAAGCGCACCTGCGGATGCTGGTCGAAAAGATTTATGTGCAGGAAACGGATGGAAAACTCAGCCTGGACATTCAGATCAAAGCGCCGTTCCGCACACACTTGGATGTCTATGAAAATGGGACGCTCACGGAGCGATACGGTGCACTGGATTTTGACTGGGACCGGCTGGCACGCCTGCTCTACGGCGACGAGATCGCGGGATAGGAGGTTCTTAGCAATGCGGGTTTGGCTTTACGCGCGGCTCTCCAACGACGATGACCCGGCGCAGAATTC
>ERZ772820.1817-NODE-1817-length-16017-cov-5.126049_pt1 | contig 16017 bp, 12 predicted proteins | sample MGYA00511377_ERZ772820 | MGnify/ENA primary metagenome ERZ772820 (study PRJEB29015, sample SAMEA2737684) | human gut metagenome | biome: human gut; feature: human-associated habitat; material: faeces | place: China | collected 2012 ...
AACGAAGGGCTGGCTCACGCTGACGATCCGGTCAGGTACGCTGTGGGTACGGTTACAATGCCGTCTATGTTGACATTGATGCGCATACTGAACCTGGCGGCGATGGTGAGGCTGTCATCGATGCAGTCTGCTACGCCCTGCCCGAGGAAGGTGTCTCCGTGCCCAACGTTATCGAAATGAGCGGCAGGGGCTATCATCTGGTGTGGTACATCGACCAGATCGCAGCGGCTCTGGGATGGATGGTTGAAGCGGTCTCCGTATTCTTCGCCCAGACCGTTCAGATGTTACTTACGGACAGCGGTGCAAAGGGCTATCAGGCAGATATCAGCTATGCCCACAGAATTGCGGGACTGACCCGCATCCCTGGCACCTATAATACCGCCGCCCACGCCTATGCTGGCTATCGGACTCTCCACAAGGGCCGTATGGACTTACTCAAAGCCTATGACTCCATTCCCCCCTCGGGACAACGCGGTGCTGTCCACACGGTATTTCCTGCGGTGAAGGAGGTCTCCGCCGATATGGCAAGCATCGGGAAAAAGCGGATGGATGCTCTACTGTGCCTTAATGCCATCCGCCCCATTCAGGTTTCCCAACGTGATATGTACTGCTTGCACTTTTTTCGGCAGCACAATTTGCGGGTAAATCTAAGGACAGTCTGCAAAATTCGTTATAACCGAGCTGCCGCCCATGAAAAAAAGTGGCACCGGCATCCGAAAACCGGATGCCGGCGCCGCCGACATGACGAAAAATGTCAGAGTATGTGCTTACTCCTGAACGAAGTAGATGCCGTTCGTGCCGTCGCCGTCGCGCATGGCGACCATGGTCATGCCGTCGAGATCAATGAAGATGCAGTCGTAGTGAAGCTCGCCGGCATCGTAGGTGAGGTCCATGGATACGCCGGTGTCGACGTACTCATAGGTGCCGACCGCCGTGCCGTTGCCCTGAACCATCTGCGCGGAGCCGTCCTCACCGAAGACGAACTGGAGGGAGCCACCGTAGATGCCGGCGACGGAGCGCGTCATGAACATCAGGTCGGATACGCCCAGCACGCACAGCACGGAGGAATCCTTGATGTTGATGATGAACTCATTGCCGATGGCGGGCAGCGAATTTTTGATGGCCTGCGGGAAAACGACTCTGCGCATGGCCTGCCAGTGCGTCATGCCGAGCGAACGCGCGGCCTCCATCTGCCCCGCGTCGACGGCGAGGATGCCGCCGCGCAGCACCTCGGCAAGGTACGCGGTCGAGTTGAGCGAGACCGTGACAAGACCGGAGATGAAGAGCGACCAAACGCGGTTGATCTCCGTGACGCTCATGCCGGTGCGCTTGAAGAGATTGAAGATCGCGTAGTAGAAGATGAGGGATTGCACCATCATCGGCATGCCGCGGATGACGAAGATGTAGAAGCGGGCGAATTTGTTCGCGACGATCTTGATAAGCTTCACAAAGTCGTTGTTGCGCTTGTCGGGTTCCTGAATGCGGAGAAAGACCATGAGAAGCGCCAGCACGAACGCGATCGCCGTGCCGAAGAGCGCGAGGCGCACCGTGTACGAAATGCCGATGGCGAAGAGCGAGCGCTGGTTGTACGCCATGTAGGCCATCATGGAGAGCGTGTCGGTCGGGTTGCTGTCGGCATGGATGGCGACGTTGATGATGTAGGCGAGCTTTAAAATGAAGCGGTCGAGCACCAGCAGCGCGCAGGCCGCGGCGTCGAGATACGAGAGGTAACGGCTGACGCGCACGATGAGGGGGCGCTTCATAATAGTGGAGCTGTAATTGTTCCAATAGGCCCACTTGACGAGCAGCGCCATGGCGCTCACGCCGAGGAAGAACCAGCAGATCGCCGCGAGCGCCGTGCCGAACACGGACTGCGCGGGGATGAAGCTGTACGGGCTGGGGGCGGAGTAGAACATGCCGAGACCCAGCAGGGCGATGAAACTTCCGCCTAAATAAACATAACGGTGATCCCGGGTGATGAAGTTCTTCCGGGGCGCGGTGGGTGCTGCCATGGTGTTTCCTCCTTTATGGTGCGAAGCGCGTTGTCTCTAGAGTGCTTCGCGTACCCGCCGCCGCGTGAAAAACGCGGCGGCGGTGCGTGGGATATTACTGGGGCTGGCCGTCGACGGCTGCCTGCCACATGGCGGCGCGGGCGTCGTCGTCGATGCCGGAAAGGATGGTGTTGATCTGATCAAGGAGTTCATTGTCGCTCTTGCGCAGACCCACGCAGGAGCCCTTGGCCGGCAGCGTGAAGCCGCTGCCCTCATCGAAGGTGACCAGGCGGAAGTTCGGGTTGGAAGCGAGGTAGCCCTGCGCATTCTCAACGTTGATGACGATGGCGTCGCAGGTGCCCTGCTGCAGGCGGGAGATCATGTCGGGCACGCTGCCGACGGGGCTTAAGTGGTCGACGCCTTCGATCTGCTCGATGACATCGTCAAGCGCCGTGCCCTGCTGGCCGAGGACGGCCGCGCCGGAGAAGTCCTGAATGGAGGTGGCATTTAAGTACGGGGAATCGGCGAGCACCATCAGGCCGTAGGTGGTCTCACGGTAGGGATCGGAGAAGTTGATGGATTCGCGGCGCTCGGCGGTGTCCATCATACCGGCGATGATGGCGTCGATCTGGCCCTGATTGAGCGCGTCGATCAGGCCGTCCCAGCTGAGCTTGACGATGACGAGCTCCTTGCCGAGGCCGTCTGCGATGGCCTTGGCGATCTGCACGTCGTAACCCTCGGCATACGTGCCGGCGACGTTTTCAACGGGGACGTTCGAGTCCGTCGCTTCGCTTTCCTGCCAGTTGTTGGGGGCGTAAGCGCACTCCATGCCGACGCGGAATTCGTTGCTTTCGTTTGTGGTGGTGTCCTGCTGTTCCTGCTGCTGATCGCTGCTGGAATCGTCGGCGGCCTGACTGCCGCAGGCGGTGAGTGCGAAGAGCATGATGGCCGCCAGCAGGAGGGCGGTAAAGGTTCTGAGCTTCATGGTGGTGGTTTCCTTTCTTGTGATGAGTTTCATTTTTCAAAAACAGGGGAGTCCTGCTTTTTTCGGGTTTTCGCACTCCCGATGCAGACAAAAAACAAAGCCGTAAATGCTTTGTGAAGCATTTACGGCTGCAACTGTACTGCAATCCGGCAAACCGGTCATCACCTTGGGGGGGATAAACAGCTTGCCGACCTCGATAGCGCTCCACATACGTGACAGTCCGGCGGATGTTCTCCGACGAACCAGCGGCAAACGGCACAGGAACCGTTTCCACTTCGGCGGCATCCCCTTTCGCGCGCTCCGGCTTCCTGTGCCGGTGCGAACGCGCTACTTTTGTCAGCCGCGCCTCTATCTTCCCGACCTCGCGATCGGGTGTTTGAAATTGTTGGCGTTACCATACTCCCATGCTGGGAAAATGTCAATCCCTAATTTTCCACTTCTCCAAATTTTGAGAATCTTTTTACACGGAAGAATGGGTTCTTGTGAAATATTACCACAGCTTTCCTGCATGAATATCGGATATGACACGGCGGAATGTAAAAAAGGGGCCGGAGCATGATACCCCAGCCCGCTGAAAATTCATCTCAAAACTCGGTGACGACATCGTACCCGCTGCCCGTCCAGATGGCGGGACGCGTTTCCAGCGTGTGCAGCGCGGTGACAAAATCGGGCAGCGTTGTGACCGTTTCAGGCAGCCACGTCACGTATTTTCCCACCTGCTCCGGCCCGTGCGCGTCGCTCGCGCCGATGGCCTTGAGCCCCAACTCGCGGCAGAAGCGCAGTGCCGTCCGGTTCTCCTCAAGCGGCGTGCTGCCGTTGAGGACCTCCACGCCGTCAAGACCGTGCACATCGCGCAGGTGCTCGCGCAGCCCGCGATTGTTGCTGCGAAAGGGGTGGCAGGAGACGCAGAAACCGTCCTTTTCGCGCACCAGGTCGATAAAGTCCTGTGCGCTGACGCGCTGGTCGGGGATGCCGTCGATGCCCCAGGCGGTGATATCGCCCCAGAGCGAGAAAAATTCCACGCCGACGAAGATGGGATAGCCGATCTCGCGGGAATAGGCCTCCGCGCGCTCGCGCAGGCCCATGCTGTCGTGGTCCGTGATGCAGATCGCGTCCAGCCCCTTTTGCCTGGCGATAGAGACGATCTCCTCCAGGTGGAGAAAGCTGTCGGTCGAGTAGGTGCATTCGTGCAGGTGCATATCAACAAGCATGGCGGTGTTACCCCTTTTCTCCGTGGCGGATGACCTTCAGCACGCTGCCGTCATCCTTCCACACAATGTCGTTGAGGCCCAGAAATGACGCGATATAGTCGTTTGCAGGATGGCGGAAGACCTCCTCTGCCGAGCCGAGCTGCAAGAGCTCGCCCTCGCTCATCACGGCGATGGAGTCGGCCAGAATGAGCGCCTCCTCCTGATCGTGCGTGACGAAGACCATCGTGGTGCCGAGCTCGCGCTGCAAGCGCTTGAGCTCCCCGCGCATCCGCACGCGCAGCGCCGCGTCGAGGTTCGAGAGCGGCTCGTCAAGCAGGCAGAGCTTTGGCTCGACGATGAGCGCGCGGGCGAGTGCCACGCGCTGCTGCTGGCCGCCCGAGAGCTCGCCGATGCGCGCGTCCTCGCGCTCGGCAAGGCCGACGAGACTCAGGTACCGGCGGCCCTTTTCCTTTGCCTCCGCGCGGGAATAGCCGCGGAATTTGAGTCCGTAGGTCACGTTTTGCAGCACGCTCATGTGCGGGAACAGACCGTAGGACTGGAAAACGGTCGAAACCGGCCGCCGCTCAGGCGGGAGCGCGGTGATATCCTGCCGGTCGAGGAGCACTCTGCCGCCGTCGGGCTTGAGAAAGCCGCCGATCATGTTGAGCGTGGTCGTCTTGCCGCAGCCCGACGAGCCGAGAATGCACAAAAGTCCGCCCTCTTCCAGGCCGAGGGAGAGGTCATGCACGGCGTATTTGCCGTCAAACTGCTTGCTCAAGCGGTCAAGTTCGAGATACACGGCGATTTTCTCCTTTCCGGGTGATGAGGAAGGCGAGGCCTTCGACAAGAAGGACGATGACGGTGATGACGCTCGCGATCAGCGAGGCGAGGGCGTAATCGCCTTGATACACCGCGTCAAAGAGCTTGAAAACGGCCAGCTGACGCTTGGCGTCGATGAGAAAGATGATGGAGCCCGCCGTCGTCATGCTGCTCGTGAAGTTATAGACAAAGCAGCTCAAAAACGCGGGCCGCAGTGCGGGAAAGACCACATCGCGCAGCACAGCGAGCCGTCCCGCGCCAAGGTCGCGCGCCGAGCGCTCCTGCACTTCGGGTAGGAGCGCGAGCGACGCGGTGCAGATCTTCGTGGAGGTCGGCAGCTGCTTGAAGAGCATGTTGGCCAGCACGATAAGGGCCGTGCCCGTCAGCTTGAGCGGCGCGTGGTTGAACGCGAGAATGTAGCCGATGCCGAAGCACGTGCCCGGCAGCATATAGGGCAGCGTCGCCAGGCAGTCGAAAAGGCTGCGGCCGATGATGCGTCGGCGGTCCATGTAATAGGCGAAGAGCATCGCAAAAACCGTGCCGGCGATGGAGACGATGAGCGCGTATTCAACGCTTCGCAGCATCGTCGACGAGCCGATGCGCCAGAGCTGATCCCAGTATTGCAGCGTGAAGGAGTAGACACCTTTCGTGCTCTTCAAAAAGCCCGAGAGGAACACGCAGCCGTATTGCAGCACGATCATCACGAAGAAAACGGTGCTCAGCGCGATCATGCCCCAGCCCATCGCGCCGCAGCGCGGCAGCGAAAGACCGAGCTCCGTCTGAGCGGTGCGGCTGGCGTCGGTCAGCTTGTCTGAGCGGCGCATCAGCGCGCGGTAGACGAAAAAGAACACAATGGACGGGACGAGCAGGAACATGTTCATCGCCGAGGACTTTTCAAGGTCCGAGTATCCAACGACTTGCAAATAGATGTCCGCGGCCAGCGTGCTGAAGCGCCCGCCGATGATGATGGGCGTGCCGAAGTCCGCGAGCGAGCGGACGAACGAGAGCAGCAGGCACACGAGCGTCGCGGGCCGAATGAGCGGCAGGACAATATCGCGCAGGATGGCGCCGCCCGATGCGCCGAGGTCGCGCGCCGAGCGAAGGCTGCCCTCGTCCAGCTTTTCGAGGATGCCGGAGAGAAACATTGCGTTGAGCGGCACGAACGAGATCGACTGCATCAGGATGACGCCCCAGCGATTGTAGGGGTTCAGGCTCAGGTGCAGCAGGCGGTAGGTGATCCACCCGCGCCGCCCGTAGAGCTGGATATAGGCGAGCGACGAGACGAACGGCGGCGACACCATGGCGACGAGCATGATGACCATGCAGAGCGTCTTCTTCCACCCGCGCGCCGTGGCGCATACGAGCGCCGCTGAGAGCGAGAGGATAGTGGACAGCACTGCCGTAAAAACGCCGACAAATACGCTGTTGCGCAGACTCTCGCCGTATTGGCGCAGAACAGTGCCGAACATTGCAAAGCTCACGCCGCCGTCTGCGCCGCGCAGGCTCCGCAGCGCGATGCACGCGATGGGCCAGAGAATGAACAGCAGCACGCTCCCGAGCAGGACAAGTAAGATCAGCTTGTCGGCCGCGTTTTCACATAGGGGAAAAAGGACATCGTGAGATGCCCTTTTTTCTGTATTTTTTTGGATAGTGCCGGCGGACTTCATTTATTCCGTGGCGGCCTTGTCGCCCATCAGGGGCTCAAAGCGATCGAGGATCTCGGTGCGCTGGGAACCGAACAGGGACAGGTCCTCCGTCATGAGGAGCGTAGGATCATAGGACAGCTCAATGCCTTCGATGGAGGGCTTGATGACCTTGATGCCGTTCTTCTGCTCGATCTCGGCGAGCTGACGGAGATGATCGTCGCTGCTGAAGAGCCACTCGACGAAGTACTTGGCGGCGTCGACGTTTTCAGCGTTCTTGAACACGGCCACACCCTCGGGGACCCAGGGCATCCCGTCAGAGGGGTAAACGATGGTCAGGTCGTTCTCCTCGGCGGCCTGCTCGATGCTGGCGTCGATGTAGGAGATGCCGACAGCGAACTCACCGGAAGAGACCTTGTTCTTCGGGTCGGATCCGCGCTTGCCGAAGTAGGCGATGTTGTTGTTCAGGGCCTCGAAGTAGTCCCAGCCCTGATCGCCCTTGGCCTGCAGCAGCGCGTTGACCACGGCGTAGTTGGTGCCGGAGACGGCGGGGTTGGACATGACGATCTCGCCCTCATACTGGCTGTCGGTCAGGTCATCCCAGCTCTCGGGAGCGGTCAGACCCAGCTCCTCCATGAGAGAGTTGTTGAGCAGGAAGCCGACAATGGTGATGCCCTTGGAATACCAGTAACCCTCGGTATCCTTGTACTCGTCGCCGAGCTCGGCGGCCGCGTCAAAGGTGACGGGCTCAAGCAGGCCGTCGTCCTTGGCACTCATGAACGCGTCGATGCCGCCGCCGAACCACAGGTCAGCGGACGGGGTGCCGCCCTCGGCGCGGAGCTTGGAGAGCACCTCGCCGGAGGACATGGACAGGCATTCGACCTCCACGCCGGTGTCGGCGGTGAACGCGTCGAACAGGGGACCGTAGACGTCGCCGGTGGCGACGACCTTCATCGTGCCGGAGAGCTCGGGAGCGGTGTCCTGAGGCTCGTCGGGCGTCTGCGCGTCATCAGTCTTCGAGCCGCAGGCGACCAGAGAGAGCACCATCACGACGCAAAGCAGCAGAGAAAACAGCTTTTTCATAATTAACCTCTTTTCCAAATTTGCTAAAGAAATCCCCGCCGCTGTGCTGACAGTGGCGAGGACTATATTTTAGATAGAATAACGCAAAAAGTAAAATCGAAATTTGCACACGACTAAGGCGATTTCATCGAAAAAAACAATTATTTGGCAAACTGCGGATCAAGGACGGACAGCGCGTATGCCGCGTAGAGCGCCGCGCCGAGGGGGAGCGTTTCCTCGTCGATGTCGAAATCGCCGCGGTGGTTGGAGATGCAGGTGTGCGGCTTTTTGGGGTTTGCCGTGCCGAGGTAGGCGTAAGCGCCCTTCGTTTGCAGCAGATACTCGGCGAAATCGTCCCCGCTGAGCGACAGCGCGCGGTTTGCCGTCGTGGGGATGCCGAGCGCGTTGGCGACGCGCTCGACCTCCCCGCACACACCGGCGTCGTTCGTGAGCGGCGTGGCGAAGTCGTCCCATTCGACCTCTGCCGTGCCGCCGTAAAGGGCGGAGATGTGTGCGGCCGCGGCGTTGATCGTTTCGCGAAGGTGCGCGCGGCTCTCGGGCGAGAACATGCGCGTCGTGCCCTCGAGCACGGCGGTCTCGGCCACGGCGTTGTAGGCCGTGCCGGCGTTCAGCTTGCCCACGCCGATGAGCACCGGCTCGACCGGCGAGGTCATGCGCGTGACGATGGACTGGAGCGCGACGACGAGCTCGCTTGCGATATAGAGCGCGTCCACGCCGAGCTGCGGCGTGGAGACGTGCGCGCTTTTGCCGTGGATGCGGATGATAAAGTGGTCGACGCCCGCGTTGTTGGCCCCCGGCTTGACGCCGACGGCCCCCGCGGGAAGGTCGGACGCCGTGTGCAGCCCGAAGACGCGCTGTGCGCCATCCAGCATGCCCGCGGCGATGAGCGGCCTTGCGCCCTGACCGATCTCCTCGGCGGGCTGGAAGAGGAAGCGCACCTCGCCGCCAAAGTCCGCGCGGTGTGCGCTCAAAACCTTTGCCGCGCCGAGAAGACACGTCGTGTGCGCGTCGTGGCCGCAGGCGTGCATCATGCCCGGCGTTTGCGAGCGGTAGGGCACGTCGTTCGTCTCCTGAATGGGTAAGGCGTCGATATCCGCGCGCAGCACGACAAGGCCGCTTCCATTGCCGTTGCCGGTCAAATGGCCGACAACGGCGGTCTCGCCGACGCGCTCGTGCGGGATGCCGCACCTGTCAAGCTCGCGCTCGATGCGCGTGGCAGTGTGGTATTCGTGCAGGCCGAGCTCTGGGGCGCGGTGAAATTCCCGCCGCAGTGCGATGAGCTCGTCGCGAAGCTGCTGGCACTCTTCTCTCAGGGCATTCATGGCGAATTTCCTTTCTTAACCCTTGGCAGGGATCTTTTCGCGCAGGGATTCGAGGCGGTTCAGCGCGTCGGTGAGCGTTTCGTCCTTCTTGGCGAAGTGCAGGCGGATGAGGTGGTTGACCGGCTCGCGGAAGAAGCTCGAGCCCGGCACCGCGCCCACGCCGACCTTGCTTGCAAGGTCCTCGCAGAATTGAAGATCGCTCTCGTAGCCGAACTCCGAGATGTCGAGCATCACGTAGTAAGCGCCCTCGGGGTCATTGTGGACGATCTTGAGGTCGTCAAGGCCCTTTAAGAACAGGTCCTTTTTGTGCGTGTACTCGGCCTGCAGCGCGTCGTAGTAGTCCTGACCGAAGTTGAGACCGGGGATGATGGCCTCCTGTAGGGGCGCCGCCGCGCCGACGGTGAGGAAGTCGTGGACCTTCTTCGCGCGGTCGATGATCTCCGGCGGGGCGATGATGTAGCCAAGGCGCCAGCCGGTGATGGAATAGGTCTTGGAAAGCGACGAGCAGGACAGCGTGCGCTCCCACATGTCGGGCAGCGTCGCAAAATAGGTGTGCTGGTGCGGGGCGTAAATGATGTGCTCGTAGACCTCGTCGGTGATGACGTAGACGTCATATTTCTTGGCAAGACCCGCGATGATCTCAAGCTCCTCGCGCGTGAAGACCTTGCCGCAGGGGTTCGAGGGGTTGCACAGCACGAGCGCCTTGGGGTGCTGGCGGAACGCGTCCTCGAGCACTTCGGGGTCAAACGTGAACGACGGCGGCGTGAGCGGCACATAGATGGGCACCGCGCCGGAGAGGATCGTGTCGGCACTGTAATTTTCGTAGAACGGGGAGAAGATGACGACCTTGTCGCCGGGATTGGCGACGGTCATCATTGCGGCCATCATGGCCTCGGTGCTGCCGCAGGTGACGACGATCTCGCCGTTGGGGTCGATGTCGCGGCCCATGAAGTGGGACTGCTTCTTCGCCAGCGCCTCGCGGAAGTCCTGCGCGCCCCAGGTGATGGAGTATTGATGATAGTCCTCGTAGGCGACCTGAGAGAGGCGGTCGAGGATGGGCTTGGGCGGGTCGAAGTCGGGGAAGCCCTGGGAAAGATTCACCGCGCCGTACTGGTTGGAGATACGGGTCATGCGGCGGATGACGGAATCGGTAAAGCTCGCGGTGCGGTCAGAAAGTGCCTGCATTATTGTTTCCTCCTGTGAGATAAGATTTTCCGTTGTTCAAGATATGCTGCGGGTCGAGCGCCGTTTTGATGGCGTTCATGGCCTGTAAATTTTCCTTCGCCGTCTGGCGCAGGAAGTAGGGACGCTTCGATAGCCCGATGCCGTGCTCGCCGGAGGCGACGCCGCCGAGGCGATAGGCTTCGGCATAGGCCCTGTCCATGTTTTCGTGCAGCTCGCGCTGCCACGTTTCTTCATCCCGCTCGCCGCGCACGACGCACAGGTGCACATTGCCGTCGCCCGCGTGGCCGAAGCTGACCATCTGCATGCCGCTCCGGGCTTCCAAGTCGTTGATGAAGCGGATGAAGTCCGCCGTGCGGCTGATGGGCACGACGATATCGACCGGCTCCTGCTCGGAAACGGCCTCCACGGCCTTGACAAGCGCGCCGCGCACGCGCCAGATGTCAGCGCACTGCCGCGCGTCGGAGAGCTCGATAAAGTCGAGCGCGCCGTTTTGCAGCGCCAGAGAGCGCACGCGCGCGGCATTGGCCGTGACCTCTTCGCTTCTGCCGTCAAAGGTCAAGAGAATATAAGAGCCGGCGTCGGGGCGGGGATAAGAGACGCCGCAGAAGCGTTCGCCAAGCGCGACGACTTTGCGCTCCATGAATTCGACCGCCGTGGGGTTCGCGTTCGCGCGCAGGATGGTCAAAACGCTCTGGATGCCGGTTTTCAGGTCGGCATACGGCACAAGCACGCTGAGCGAGGCCTCGGGCTTGGGAACAAGGCGCAGCAGGCACTTTGTGATGACGGCGAGCGTACCCTCCGAGCCGATGAGAAGGTGCTTGAGCGAGAGTCCGCTCGCGTCCTTGACCTGCTTGCCGCCGACTTGCATCACCGTGCCGTCAGCGAGCACGACCTCGAGCCCGCGCACATAGTCGCGCGTGACGCCGTACTTCACCGCGCGCATGCCGCCGGCGTTCGTGCTGATGTTGCCGCCGATGCTCGAGGCCTTTTCGCCGGGATCGGGCGGGTAGAACAGCCCGCGCGCTTCGACATAGGCCTGCAAGTCCTGCAAGAGCATACCGGGCTCGACCGTGACGGTCATCGTGTCCTCGTCGAGCTCGAGCACGCGGTCCATGCGGGAAAGGTCGAGGATGATGCCGCCCTCGAGCGGCACGGTAGAGCCGACAAGATTCGTCCCCGCGCCGCGCGGCGTGACGGGAACGCGGTGCTCGTGCGCGTAGCGCAGGAGCGCGCTCACTTCCTCGGTGGATAAGGGAAAGGCGAGCGCCTCGGCGCTGCCGTGGACGCGGCCGAGCACGTCGCTCTGGTATTCTGCGGGAATGTCCGCGCCGGTGAGCAGGCGGTTTTCGTCTGCAATGATGCGCCGCAGCGCGGAAAGATCAAGTGCCATAATAAATTCCTCCCGGAAAGGCGTACCGCCGCCCGCGCTCCCTGCGTTGCGGGAGCGCGGCGGCGGTCAGATGGTGTTTACTGATTGATCAAGTCCTGATCCCAGCCCACTGCGATGAAGTAACCGCCGAAGGTGTTGTTGAACACGTCCTCCGTCGCGCTGGACTGGAAGGCTTCGACGACCTTCTCATAGATGGCGGCGGTGTCGGGGTCTTCGACGTCAGCGGTGCGCGCGGCGATCAGATTCCAGTACTCCTCCACGTCGAGGACGCTGTCCTTGTAGATGGCCTCGTCGGTCTTGAGGCCAAAGTCGAGCGCGTAGTTGCCGTTCACGACCGCGGCGGCCACGTCGGGCAGGACGGAGGGGATGGTGTTGGCCTTGAGTTCTTCGATGGTGATGTTGACCTTGTAGCTCGTGATATCGTCAACGGTGGGGTTGAAGGCGGCGTTGGGGTCGAGCTCGATGAGGCCCGCGGCTTCGAGCACCTTGAGCGCGCGGCCGCCGTTGGTCAGATCGTCGGGAATGGCGACGACGTCACCGTCTTTGAGCTCGTCAACGGAACTGACCTTCTGGGAGTAGAGGTTCAGCGGGATGATGAAGGTGTTGCCGATGTTCTGGATCGCATAGCCGTAGTTGTCGATCTCGTTCTGGAGATAAATGCGGTGCTGGAAGGCGTTGAGGTCGATGTCGCCGTTGGCGAGCGCGTTGTTCGGGGTCACGTAGTCCGAGAACTGCACGATCTCGAGGTCGATGCCCTCGTCGGCGAGCGCGGCCTTCGCGCTCGCCCACAGGTCGTCATAGATGCCGCCGACCACGCCGAGCTTGACGGTCACGGTCTCGCCGGTCTGATTGTCGGTGTTGGCATCGCTGTTGTCGGCGGAGTCGTCGGCCTTGGAGCCGCAGGCGGTCAGCGCGAGGGCGAGCGTGGCGGCTGCAAGGGCGAGGGCAAAGAACTTTTTGAGCTTCATGGAAATATCCTCCGTTAAAATAATTTTTTGTAATGGGGTGGGTAGGGACTGTATGGGGATCACGTTAATGCGTGTTCTTTTTGACGATGCGTCCGCCGACAAATTCGATGACGCAGACGATGAGCACAAGGACGAGCACGGTGACGTTCGTGATGTCGGCCATGTTGCGGTCGTGGCCGTAGCGGATGGCGAAGTCGCCGAGGCCGCCCGCGCCGGCGACGCCGGCCATGGCCGTGAGGTTTAAGAGACTCACGATCGTGATGGTCGTGCCGCGCGCGATGGCCGCGATGCTCTCCTTGAGATACACGCGGAAGATGATCTCAAGCGGGCTCGAGCCCATCGAGAGCGCCGCCTCGATAAGGCCGCCGTCGAGCTCGGCGAGCGCACTTTCGACCTGACGGGTGAAAAACGGCACTGAGCCGAACACCAGCGGCACGATCGCACCGCGCACATAGAGCACCGTGCCGACCAGCGCGCGCGTGATGGGCATGACCCACGTCAGTAGGATGATAAACGGGATGGAGCGGAACAGGCTCACGAGCTTGTCGAGAATTTGGTAGACGACCTTGTTCTCCAAAATGCCGTTCGGCTTTGTCACCGTAAGCACCACGCCGAGCAGAAGCCCGAATACGAACGAGATGAGGCCCGACCAGAGCACCATGAGCATCGTGTCGCCGAGGGCCTTATAAAAGTCCGGCAGCTTGCTTGCAAGGTTCGGGGCAATGTTAACGATCAGCTCTTGCATCTTTGATGACCTCCACTCCGACATTTTTTTCGATCAGGTATTCGATCGCTTTCGTGATCTGCTTTCTCTCGCCGCTGATGATGGCGACCGTTCCGCCGATGGGGGAATCCTGCACGATGGTGATATCGGCGAAAATGATGTTGAGCGAGACGTTGAACATCTGCGACACGGCGGAGATGATCGGCTCGTTGACGTTGCGCTGAACATAGGACAGGCGGACGATGAGCTCGCCGGGCTGGAGACGCGTGACGGGGGAATCCTCGGCGATGAGCGCTTCGACCTTCTGGAGGTTCGAGGTCGTGTGGATGAAGCTCTTCGTGATGTCCTGCTTGGGCTCAGCGAAGACCGTGAAGACCTCGCCCTGCTCGACGACGCGGCCGTATTCCATGACGGCGACGCGGTCACAGATCTCCTTGACGACGGCCATCTCGTGCGTGATGAGCACGATCGTGATGCCGAGCGTTTCGTTGAGGTGCTTGAGAAGGTGCAGGATCGCCTTCGTTGTCTGCGGGTCGAGCGCGGAGGTCGCCTCGTCGCACAGAAGCACCTGTGGGTCGTTGGCAAGGGCGCGGGCGATGGCGACGCGCTGCTTCTGTCCGCCGGAGAGCTGGCTGGGGTAGGCGTCCGCCTTGTCGCCGATGCCGACGAGTTCCAAGAGCGTTGCGACCTTCTTCTGGATATCCTCCTTGCTCAGGCCGCTGCCCTTGAGCGGGTAGGCGACGTTTCCGGCCACCGTGCGCGACGGCATCAGGTTGAAGTGCTGGAAGATCATGCCGATCTTCTTGCGCGCCGCGCGCAGGTCCTTGGCAGAGAGCGCCGTCAAGTCCTGTCCCGCGACGAAGACGCTGCCGGAGCTTGGCCGCTCCAAAAGGTTGATGCATCGCACGAGCATGGACTTGCCCGCGCCCGAGAAGCCGATGATCCCGAAGATCTCGCCCGAGCCGATGGAGAGCGACACGTCGCGCACGGCGTGCACGGCCTTTTCGCCCGAGCCGAAGTCCTTGGAAATGTTCTTGAGTTCGATCAAGTGAATTCCTCCTTTATCCCAAAAGCAAACAAAAAAAGCGGGGAGCTCATGAGCTCCCCGCTTCAGGTCAAACGATGTTCGGGTGGCAAGACCCTTCTGCGCGCTTTCAATCAGCGGCGGCAATTTCGTTCCTGTGCGTATCGGGCAGGCAAATGAGCATGAGCAATCGTGGGCATCGGCATCGCCATGTCCATGTTCATGCACATTAACATTCGAGAAGTGTAAGAGAACATTTCGTCGAAATCCTTTCCGAAAATCATACTGAGGTTGTAGGTATCATAGCACCGTGAAAAGCACACGTCAACAGAAAATGCGGGAAAATTCGCAACTTAGTCACACTTGACTAAAGCGGAAGAATAAACATGCGGACAAAATCGGGTAATATTGCCAGCAAATTTGCCGCGCCGTTCAGTTTTGAAATGAAAAAAGAGGAACGGAAGCGGTCAGCTTCGTTCCTCTTTCGCTGATTGAATGCCGAAAAAGCGGCGGCCGTTTTCGTTCGTCAGGGCGATGATTTCATCTGTGCTCATGCCGCGAATTTCTGCGAATTTTGCCGCGATATGGGACACATTGCGCGAGTCGTTGCGCGTGCCGCGCACGGGAACGGGGGCCATGTAAGGGCTGTCCGTTTCGAGAAGCACCCTGTCAAGCGGGACGACCTTTGCGACCTCGAGGGTCTTCTTCGCGTTCTTGTAGGTCAGCGGGCCGTCAAAGCCCAGGTACCAGCCGCGCTTTATAAGCTCCTGCGCGATCTCGACGCTGCCGGAAAAGCAATGGAACACGCCGCGCACCTGCGGAAACTCTTTCACGATGGCGAGGCAGTCAGCATGCGCGTCGCGGTCGTGCACGATGACGGGGAGACCTAATTCCTGCGCCAGCGCGAGCTGGTCGCGGAAAACCTCCTGCTGGAATTCCCGCGGCGAGTTTTGCTCCCAGTAGTAGTCGAGCCCGATCTCGCCGATGGCGACGACCTTCGGGTCCTTTGCCCATGCGCGCAGCGTGTCGAGGCTCTCGCGCGTGTAGGGCGCGCAGTTTTCCGGATGCCAGCCGACGGCGGCGTAGACGTGGGGATATTGTTCCGCGATCTCCACCGCGCGGCGCGAGGTATCCAAGTCGCAGCCCGGGTCGACGATCAGCCCCACGCCGTTTTCGGGCATGGACGCGAGCAATGCCTCGCGGTCAGCGTCGAACGCCTCATCGTCATAATGGGCGTGGGTGTCAAAAATCAGATTCATTTCTTCTCCTGCTCAAAGATGAGGTCATATTCAAGGATCGCGCCATTCACCGACTGCGACACAGGCAGAAAGCCAACATAGCACCAGCCTTCCTCCGCTGCACGGTCGATGATGTTCCGGTATTCGGGGTCAAGCGAAAATCCGCCAAGAATAGACGCATTGGCGGCGACTTTTACATGAAAGTATTCATACATGGCTCTTTTCTCCTTTGCAGGCCCAAAGAGGGCGGGTTTTCGCGCCCCAAGGGCGCGGGGATATGCCGCCTGCGGGCGGCGGGAGCAAAGGGGGTATTCTCTTTCCAAAGAGAATACCCCCTTTGGAACCCCCAGAGAAAGGCAAGGGGTCTTACCCCTTGACCCCGCACATTGGCAGTTTTTATCTTGAAGAGCTGCACGCGCTGCGCAATCGGGTGCGGTGTACATGGCTTCGCCATG
>ERZ772820.1822-NODE-1822-length-15983-cov-8.034907_pt1 | contig 15983 bp, 11 predicted proteins | sample MGYA00511377_ERZ772820 | MGnify/ENA primary metagenome ERZ772820 (study PRJEB29015, sample SAMEA2737684) | human gut metagenome | biome: human gut; feature: human-associated habitat; material: faeces | place: China | collected 2012 ...
ATGTATCGCTATTTCCCAACGGGATTTTGCCACCTGCTGGTTGTATCTATCGAGCGTCCGCCTCCTAAGGACAGGGACATCAATTACCAATGGCACCAATTCCCCTACAACTTCACAATATGCGTCTGTAGCTCAGTTGGATAGAGCGCGAGCCTCCTAAGCCCGAGGCCCCCGGTTCGAGCCCGGGCAGGCGTACCAAAACGCTGTGATCTCAACGGATCGCGGCGTTTTTTCGCTTTTGAGTGCGTTGTTTCAATGGCAGCGGCAGCACCCGAAATTTAGCCGCTGCATCTTGTTTGGCATCCCTTTTTCATATCGAACCGGTTTTTGTATTTTTCGCCGTTTGGCACCACCTTGGCACCATGGCACAAATCAGTCATTTGCAACCCTGGTTCGATATGAGCGATGTAAGCGCACTCAAGAGTTCGGGGGACTGCTGGAGTTGCACGATGATACTCTGCACGTCCAATGCAGTCTGTGGTTCATCAGGCGCTTTCACACTGCGCAGATCTGGGTTTGCGTAAAACGCACTTTCAAACTTCTGTGCATTGACCTTGCGGTCTTCATCAAGAATGTGCGCATAGACCTTTGTGACCATATCGGCCTGTGAATGCCCTGTGTCGCCCTGTGTGGCTTTGATGTCGCCGTGATTAAGTTTCAGCTTATAAGTCGTGCTGGAATGACGGAGAGAATGAAACACCACATTAGGGAGCTTAGCATCCCGCTTCAATCTCCGGAAAGCATTGGAAATGACCGTTTCCTCGCAGGGGCGTCCATTTGGCAGTGCTACAACGAGATTGTAGTCGAGGTATTCATCGCCCAGAAACTCTTTTTGCTTGTCCTGCGAATCCTTCCACTCCCGCAAAATGTAAGCCACTGTTTTGGGCATCCACACCTTACGAACACTGCTTTCCGTTTTAGGCGTTTTCAGCACGATCACCGTGCTGGCATTTTCCAAGTACATGGTTCGAGGGAATTTTTTGATGATTTCTTCTTCGCCCAAAACAGCAAGCGAGGATTCCTTCACACGAGCCAGCTCTTTTTCCACGCACAGATAAGCATTGTCGTTGGCAATATCCGCATCGGAAATGTGAATGTTGTCCCAGGTCAGGCCAACGATTTCTCCGATTCGCAATGAGCAGGCAAACGACAGGTTGATAGCAACATAAAGACGCCCATCTTTACATTCATCCAACGCTTTTCGAATCGTTGCTGCATCCCAAATCTCACGGGACTTACGCTTGACCTTCGGCAGAGTTGTGTTATCGAACGGGTTCTTTGCGACGATGTCCCAGCGTACAGCCTGTTTGAAAGCACATCGAAGGAGTTTATTGATACGCTCAATATTGGCAGGTGTCATGTACTCCGTTTTGCTGTATCGGTTCTTAAAAACAGGGCATTTTGTCCTTTGCAATGTTGTAATAAACCGATCCGCTGCGATGGTAGTTACGTCCTGCATTAGTGTGTCGCCAAGCAGCGGGGCAATATAGTTGCGGATCAACCCCGTATTGGCTTCATAGGTGCTGGGACTCCATTTTTTCACCCCATACAAGCTCACAAAGTCATCGAGAAAGGCGGAAACGGTCGTCTTATTGGGTGATATAAAGGTGCGGTTGCCTTGTTTATATTCAATCTCTGCCTTGCGGTGTTTTGCTTCCGCTTCCGTATTAAAGGACTCCCATTTCTGTTTCTTTTCTCCGCATTCATTGAAATAGTAATAAACGACATGATATTTGCCTCTACGTCTTTTGATAGATGCCATAATAAACCTCCTACAGCGTCTGTTTATCCAGCCAATCATCAAAGGACACTTTGGAAACCCTGATGGAAGAACCGATCCGCACCATCTTGAACACGCCGGAGTGGACAAGGTTGTATGCAGCAATTCTCCCGATACCAAGAATTTTTGCGATTTCCTCAACGGTGTATGTCCGCTTTCCGCCAAGGCTTTTGTTGGTGTCTCCGTGGTCAATACTCATAGCAGCCTCCCTTCTGTGACCACAGCACCATGCTTCAAAAGAATTGTAGCATGGTGCTGTGATACGCGCAAAAAATTGATATGGAATTATATCAGCAGAGGAAGCTCCTATCCTTAACAATGGATGGGGGCTTCCTCTACCGATACATCTTTAGATGCATCTATTTCAAATTCATCTAAGGAAAAATCTCAAGCAAAACAGGCGGCTGGTGGCTGCCAGCCTCACGGGAATCTCACCCCGGCCCATGCTGATGGGTGCGCCGCACGATGCTTTGAGGGCGTCCAATGCGGGAGTATCATTAAGAATGCCGGTGGTCATGGCCGACAGAGTGCCACTCTGTTTCCGAACAACGCTTGTTTCGCTCCCTCCAGTGTGGGAGATCATGGCGGACGCTGTCCTATGGCTCACACCGACACGAACGTACCTGTCTGCTGTATGACGCGCAAAGTGCGCTTTTTCAAGAAACATGGGCATATAGGCCCGCAGCCGATGTCAATACTCTTGACAGCAGCTGCCAGTCTATATAAAACCCACAGCGGCAGCGCAAGGGGGATACGCCGCCGCTGTGGGCGGAGGGGGCTAAACCGTGTAGGACTTACTTGCGGAGGAAAGCGGCTACCATATCAATGAACTGCGCGTTCGTCGGTGGCTGCGACAACGGGTGGCCTGCAATACGCTCAAGTAAGCTGTGGTTAGGCTGTCTCCAACACGCTTGCACAAGGGTTCGGAGATTTCTTTCCACGCAGTTGGTGGTAGTATGAAAATATTGTGCCGTTTGGCTATAGAGTCTTTTCGTGATCAGCAGGACATACTCCGGCTTCTCCTGCACCTGTTCCAACATATACACGGCAAAGTGAAACCCAGACAGCTTTCCGGATACACCCAGAAGACGCAGCAAACGTTCAGCGTCCAAAGACACGTTCTTTTCAAGTTCCGAAACGTAGCAAACTAAAGGCACTGATGTTCCCTCCTGTCCTGTGTATTTTGAAAGCCAGCACTCGGTGATCCTCGGCGGACCTCTTGCCGGTGGGCATACGCTGTTTTGTTCTTGATATGCTAATTTTACACGACTTTTGGGCATTTGTGTTATATAATCGTTCTACAATGGTCTACGTGAATGCGATGTTTTTTGTATGGAATTGTCGATTTTTTGAACTTCTATGATAAAAAGCACCGCCAGCAAAGCAGCGTGATTGCCGCTTTGCTGGCGGTGTTTCTATACAGTTCTTTTGTTTAAGCCTTACTTCCCTATGCTGTGCGATGTGGCATCAGCTTCCAGTGGAGTAGCCTCCGCCTACATCATAGCCCAGATCGCAGGTGTAAACCCAGTTCACCACATCGCCGTTTTGCAGGGCATAGCGGGAACAACCGTAGTTAGGGAACCATCCGTTGACGCTGTACATCCAGCCGGACAAACTGCCCACGTCGAACTCATAGAGGTTATTGATCCCCTCTACATAGGCGCTGTTATATACCGGAGTCCAGTTGGATTCCATGTGGATGGCGTTGTCCCGACATACCCGCTGGAGAACATCGAATACGCTCTCGCCCTCGCTGAACTCCACCTCCGTGGCGGGAAAAACAATGCCGTCCTCCGGCACGAGGAACTTCTTGTTCTCCACGCACTTGTCCATGTTGTCCAGAATGGTCTCGCAAGAGATGGAGAAAGTACAGGTGTGGGTCGTAGTGGTATCCACCGTCGTATCCTGCGGCTCTACCGGGGCGGGCTTTCCCTCCGGAATGGGATCGGTCATGTATTGTCCCTTATCGCCGGTATCCTCCGGCTGCACCGTCTGCGTCTGACCGCAGGCAGCGCAGGACAACAGAAGGAGAACTGCCAGAAACAAGGAAACGATATGTCTGCACTTTACTCTCATGTCACTGCTCCTTCTTAATACGGCGGTAGCGGCGCACCATGCCGAAGGCCAACAGAGCAACGATGATGACGGCCAGCAATATCGCTCCCAGCGGCGTTTCGGTCAGGGCAGAGCCCACGATCTCGAACACGTTGCTGCCCGTACCGTCCGGGCCGAACTTGCCGTTCTCGGCGGCCTGGAGGTAGGTGAGGGCGGAGATCGTATCAGATACACCCATGTTGGGGTTATCATACCTTGGTAAGATTTCCAAATTGTCCAGCGGTGCTTCCACATCGAAATTGCTGATGAATCCCACGCCGTCCACATAGAACGTTTGCATGGCGTCTGCCACGGTGTTGCCGTTCTTCACAAAGCGCTCATCTTCCAGAGAAATGTCAAGCGCCTCCATCATCTTCAGAACAGCCAGCGTCACTTCCCCATCCGGCGTTTCTTTGCTCATGTTGGCAAAACTGCCGTCTGCCAGCTGCACGGAGGACAGGTATTCCAAACCTGCATCAATAGCCTTAGCCACATACTCTTTATCCGCATACGGTGCCAGTGCGGTCAAGGTCTCCGCCGTGTAGCGTGCATCATCCCTCCACGAGGTATCCGCATGACCTTGTGCGATATTGACACCATAGTAGCTGTCAAAGCCACCATCCGGGGTTTGATCTGCAAGAATGCGTGTCGCATATTTGTCCACAACAGCACCTACATCCACGCCGCGGGAACGCCAGACAACAGGATCAACTGCGGCAATATCCTCCATGAAGCTGTTGAAGTCGTAAGTAGATGTAGCTACTAACTTATCGGTATTCGTCAGCACGGCCAAGTAGTCCAAGCCGTTGATGTCACCGGGGTCCATGCCAAGATACTGCATGGCGCGCACCGCACCGGCGGAATAGGTTGAGGACGTTCGCCCTAAATAGTATTCGCTGCTGGCTCCCACCATGGCGGTCATGATCTCCTGCAGCTTTTCCGTTTCAGCCTTTGTCAACTCTATATTCGCATTTTGCAAAGCCAACAACTGCGCGGAAAATGTGCTGATCTCACTATCTGATATTTCACGAGGGGTAGTCAGCACATCTTCAAATTCACCTATAACTCGACTGGCCAGCCCTTTAGTTTCCTGTTTCAACATCTGCTTGTAGTTCAGCTTTGTGCTTATGTCTCCACCTGCGGGTGAGGTGACACTGCCATGGTTAATGGATGTTTCTTTTGTCATAACACGGATAGCCGCGATTCCCGGAAATGCAGTCCCATTGAGGTAATCCCGCCTTATCACAGACCTGTCGGGGTCATCGGGCGCATCCGGGTCGCTCATGGTAGTCCATGAAGATATCCCCCATCCGATAGGTGTGTATGTACCATCTGAATAGCCCCAATGCGTTTCTTCCCGATAGAACCCCTGTCCGGGCTTAGGTGCTTCCTCAAAATAGAAATCCTGATACCACCCCATCATGCCGTCCAGCACGGTGTGGCCGTCCTTGGTAAAGCGCTCGTCCGTGAGGGAAATATCCAGCGCGGCCAGCATCTCCAGCCCCGCCGCGTCCTCCTCCACGTCCTCGTCGCCATACTTGACGAACCCGCCGCTGGGGAGCTGCTGCTCGGAGAGATAAGTTAGCGCCTTGTCAATGGCCGCGGACACATCCTTGCGGCTTTGGTAGGGCGCAAGGGCCCGTGCAGATTTTGCGGTCAGTAGGATGTAGTCGAAGCGGTCAGGCTCACCGTCCACGCCCTTTTGCTTCAACTCCGCGGGCCACTTAGAGGTATAACGGAACTCGCCGCTGCTCTGCTGACGGGCCAGCGCCTCGGTCAGAAGCTGCTCCCGCAGCGCGCTGAACTCGTCCTTCTTACCCGCATCACCTGCGGCGTCCAGGTCCAGCAGCATATCCAACCTGTCCTCGTCCGCCTCCACTAACTCCGGCTTCCGCAGGGCGTCCATGAGGTCGTGACCGGCGAAGTCGGTCACATCCAGTCCCATAGCCGCTACCGTGCGGATAGCGCCGGGGATGTAGGCCGTCTTGCCCCGCTTGACCGCAAGATCCAGCCAGTCGGCCAGCGCTTGCAGGTATTCGTCGTAAAAGCCGCCGGGGACAGTCGCGCCGGAGGTCCACAGGGCATAGATCGCCTTGGCGTTTTCCTCCTGCGTGGCCGCGGCAAGGTAGTCCTTGCTTTCGCTGACGCGCTGGACGACCAGTTCCGTCACCGTCTGATACGCCTGCTCCGCCTCGTCCGTCCAGCCGTCTGTGGAGGCGGCCTGCGCGGTCACGGGCAGGAGCATGACGATTGCCAGCAACGCCGTGAGTAGTTTTGTGATGTGCTTTCTCATTTGCTCTCCCTCCTGCGGCGAACGACCACCGTCACGGCCACCATGACGACCACCGCGCCGCCGATGATAAGGAACAGATTTCTCTGCGCCGCGTCTGTCTGTGCCTTCACCGCAAGTACGGTATCCCAGTTTTGGACAAGTTCCTTGTCATGGTCGGACAGCGCCTTGTACCGCTTCACCAACCTGTCCACGGTGGACTTCTCGCCCAGTCCCGGCTCGGTCATGGAGATGATCTGCTCCTGGATGTCCGCGTTGAGGCTCTCTATCTCCGCGTACAGCGCGTCTATGTCGCTCTTGGCCTGCGTCAGCTTGGTCATGTAGGTGTCGTAGCCGTCGAAGTCACGGCTCATTTTCAGCTTATTCAGCAGGGCTGTCACCTCGGCATCGTTCTCCGTGGACAGCTTCTTGGGCAGAGCGTCCGCCTGCTGCTGGTCGGCCTCGGTAAACTCGTAGCTGCCCGCGAAGGATACCTCGCTCTCCTCCGGCGTCAGTATCTTGGAGGATACGCTGCCGGGGCGGAAGTCGTACAGGATGCTCATACCCTGTGCCTGCCGCCACACGGCCACCAGTGCAAGCAGCGCTTGGTCGGTAGCGATGCTGTTGCTCTCACCGGGTATGGCGGAGGGGTTGCCGGGGTCGGACTCATAGGAGTGGGCAAAGCCGCCGTCCTCCTGCTGGTAGTAGAACAGGGCATCCAGCAGATTGATACCGTTCTTGATGAACCGCGAATCATTCTGCGGGTCAACGCCGATGGAGCACAGCGACACGATGATCTGCGACACGGACTCGGAGTTCCGTGTACCCCAGCTGCGGAAATCGCCGGTATCCAGCTGCAATTTGGATAGGCAGTCCAGCGCCTTATCCACGGGGTCTTTCACGTTGAAGGTGGCGTTTCGATAGTACGGTGCAAGCGCCTGTATCGCCATGGCGGTGATGTCCGGGTCGGCGGTGCTGCCCTGTGCAAAGCGCAGGTTGAAACCATCATCCGGAAGCTGGAAGGACAGTATCTTCTTGATCATCTCCGTGCGGGTGTAGGACGAGCCTGCGGGGATGTTGTACTTCATGCTGTCCAGCGTGATAAGTCCCCACAGCCAACCGTTCAAGCCCTGCGCCCCGATGTCCACGGTCTTGCCGCGGTCATACACGCCGTCCGCAATGAGGTTGATATCATTGCCATCCGCATCCTTGCCGAAATGGGTGGGGTCGCCGCCGCAGGCCAGCACAGAAAGAGAGATACGGTGCCACTCGGTTGCCTTCACCCGGTCCAGCTTGTCCGGCTCACGGTACTTCTGCTCGACGTATGTCTGCAAGGCCGCCAGGTAGGAGTCATAGTCATCCTCTACACCGCAGCGGCTCAGGCCGATGGGCAGCCAGTCTGTGGCGGAGCTGCCCGCGTAGGTCAGCTCATCCCCAGAGAGCAAATTGTCGGTTTCAGACAGTCCCAGCGCAGAGCGCTTCTGCGCCATGATGCCCTGAATGGCCTCTGAGATCTGCGCCACCGTGTATTTACCCTGCGGCACGACCTGCCGCTGGTTCTGCTTTTGTGCCGCGTCCGCCTGCTGCTGCGTCATGGGCGTGACGCTGATGGTCACATCATCGGTGAAGGTGCCGTCCTTGAACTGCACGCGGCCGAGGATGTTGGAATCCTCCACAGGCGTGATATTGCCCCATGTCTCCTCGCTCCATTGGGCATCCCTGCCGATCTGGATCTCCACCGTGCCGGTGAAGAAGTCGGGATGCTCCAGTGTGACCGACTGCACATAGTACATTCCGTTGACGGAGATGCCGCAGGAGGCCTCTCCGTCCTTGCCTTTGCCCACTGCCAGCGACACACGCGACACCCTGCCTGCCGGCAGGCCATGGCTCTCGCCGGCAGTAAGATACCGCACGTCCGCGCTCTCCACGCCCGCCTTTTCAAATTCCCAGTAGGGCAGGCCGTTTCCCTCCGGCGCATGGATCGTGATGCTGTGTCCTGCCGCGTAAGCCGCGGGGATGCTGCCCCACAGCAGCGTCAGCACCAGCAGCCACAGCAGCCATTTTCCGCTTTTTCTTCTCACAGAGGCATCCCTCCCGTTTCCGTTTATATAGCCGTATTCGCGTGGACGGAAATTCCGCCCACGCGAATCGGCAGACTGACTCCTAAGAGCCGTCTATATCACTTATTTCTCGTCATGCTCGTCACGCTTGACCTTGTGGTAGCGGCGTACCGCGCCCACGATGATCAGCGCCGCGATGACGGCCACGATGCTCCAGACGAGGATGGGATTCTCACGCACCACCGTGCCGATGACCTCCCACACGGAGTTGCCGCTGGCACCGCCCTCGGTATCCTGTCCGTCCGGCACATCCTCCGGCGCTTCAGTGGTCTGAGTGTCGTCAGGCTCGGCGTCAGGCTCCTCCGCGTTCTCGGACAGGCTCTCCATCGTCACCTGCTGGGAGTCCAGCCACACCGGGAAGGTCATAGACGTGCCGCTGGCCTCCCACTTGCTGTACAGACGGTCTGCCAGTGCCGCAAGGCTGCTGGCGTACTGGCCGTAGATGCTCTCGTAGGTGCCGCTGGCCATGCCGCCGCCACCGGTCAGCCACGCGCTGAATACCTCATCGCTGCCGGAGTCGATGTACTTCTGCAGCGCCTTGGTAATGGTGTCGCCGTCCTTGCCGTCCACGCCGGTGTGCTCGTTGAGGCTGGCCAGCAGCAGCGCCGCCAAATCCTTGGCCTCGTCGGTCTTCTTGCCCACGGCTGCGGTGGCCATGTTATCCAGACTATTGGTCAGCAGGGCACGGACCACGTTGGGGTTCTCTTCCAGCCACTTCTGGAAGGACTTATTCCCGCCGTTGGAGCCCCACTCGGCGTAGGCGCCCAGCACAAGGCCCTTGATATCGTACTCCACGTCCATGTTCAGGCCGTCCTGCAGGCCCTCGTCGTCCTTATCGCCGGTGCCGGTACCGTCGCCGCTGCCGCCGTAGTAGTAACCGCCACCGCCACTGGGGGTAGCGGAGCCGAAGGTAGCCGTAACGAGGACGTTGCCCTCATTGGGCATGGTAAATGTGGCCGGGTTGGAGATAGACTTCGCCGCGGTGCCCACAGGGAGCTGAACGGTCATGGACTTCAAGGCGTAGGTGTTATCCATGGGCGTAGCTGTAATGGTCACACTCATACCCTTGGGCCCGTACACGGCATTGTCCGCATCGCCGGTGAAGTTGCGGTTGCTCTTGATACTCACCGAACCGCCTGTGCCGCACTCGGCCTTGGCGCGGTAGTAGCTGGTGGAAGTCCCCTCACCGATGGGAACAGGATAGTTGTTCGCGCCCTGCGTCCAGTAGTTCTCATGTGCGCCGACGCCGCCGTCCACGTCCCACGCCACCTTGCCGCTGGCGAAATCAGCCAGCGTAGCGTATTCGCCTGCGCTGCTAACCGCTGTAGCACTGCTGGCGAGGTAGTAGCTGTTGGTCACTTCGTTTTTGTCACCATAAGTTCCGACTTTTATGTTACTTACCAAAGGGACTTGAGTATCCACATTGTAAGTAAAAGAGTTTTTGATATACCACCGCACCGAACCTGCAATTCCGTATGCCGCAGCGTTGCCAGCTGTTGCTGAGATTTTGCCGGTGTTGTAACATTTCTCAATACGCATAGCGTGCCGGGCTATGCCCGCCGCTATACCGCCATTTACAGTACCCGTATTGCCGCACTGCGTTATATCCACGGCCGCACCGGTAATTCCGTTTGCCTGTCCTCCAGAGCTGTTGACAGTTCCCGCGTTGATACAAGCGATAAAACTGTCACCCATCGCGGCAATACCGTTCGCTCTCTCGCCGCCACTTATACTTCCTACATTAGAGCAATTTGTAAATTTTGCAGATGCGCTCTTATTACAGCCGGTCATACCGCCTGCGTATAGGCGGCCTGTTACGGCTGCGCTGTTGGTGCATCCCGAGAACACATAATCCTGACCGTTGGTAGATCCCTTGCCGGCCAGTCCGCCTGCATATTCGCCGGTTACGGAGCCGCCCTCGTTGCGGCAATCCGTCATTACGGCGGAGCTTCCGCCCACAAGACCGCCTGTTCCTCCGATACCGACACCCTCAATTGTTAGGTTCTTGACGGTCACCCGATTCAGAGTAATGTCACCCGTAGTCTGTGCCACAAGACCGCCGCACCAAGATGTAGCTCTAGTAGTCTTTACACTGCCGTTCTCTATCGTCAGCTCCCGCATAATCACGGCGGTTCCTACCGGGGGTTCTACACGACCAAATAACCCTGCCCATTGTTTCGTTGTGTTCACATTCAGTCCGCTGATGGTCTTGCCGCCGCCGTCCAGACTGCCGCTGAAGGGATGGCCGGTATCGACACCGATAGGCGTCCACGGCTCGTTGTTCAGATCGACGTTATTGGTCAGCCTGAACCATTTGCCGCTGTAGCTGAATCCATTTTCATTGACCTGCGTTTGCAGGGCGGTCAGCTTGCCGACATCGGGGATCTCATAGGGAGCAGCTTCCGTGCCGCTGCCCGCCCAGATTGGCGACCACACGGCATAGAGCGTCAACGTTTCATCTTTCTTTACGATTACGGAGGCAGGGGTAATGCTGCCGTCGTTTTCCAGCTTGAACGCAACCGCACCGCCGGCCGTCTTGCTCCAGCCGAGGAATGTGCCGTTCTCGTGCTTGAAGCCCAACTCCGTATCGGACTTAATGGTGAAGCTTCCGCCGGTATCGCCTTCGACCTGCTGCTGCTCCGTTACAGCCGCTCCTTCGCCGCCGTTGGGGTCATAGACAAGGGTGATCACGCCCTCCACGCCGGGTTCAAAGCTGCCATCCCAGCGCGTGATATGCACGGGGTTATTGGGCGCCTCCTGCTTGTTGATCCACTTGATATATGTGCCTCTGTTCTCATTCAGCACGTTCACCAGCACGTCGCCGCCCACCTTATACACGGTCTTGCCGTCCTCGGTGGTGACGGTGATGTTCTGCTCGGCATTACTGTTGACGTACTTAGCCGTCTCCTTATCGTTCAGCTTGCAGAGGTAGTAGCTGTTGGAAATAATTCCGCGTTTAGGTATAGGACTTAGACCATAAGTTTTTTCCTCAGGACCGCTTATATCGCCAACATTGTAGTTATTTGCTGCTATCCACTTCTTATCAGAATATAGCGCTGCAATAATGCCAGCTGCAGTACCCTTAAAGTTGTTCGCTACCGATATTGCCCCATAGTTGGCGCAGTTTGTTACATTGGAAGCGTACCCTACGATACCTGCAATATTCCCGCCACTAGTAACGCCATCTGCCAGCGTAACTGTTATTGCCCCCTCGTTCCAGCAATGATCGATAATAGGATATCCCCTGTATCCGCGGCCAAGGACACCTGCGACATTCAAACCATTCATATTCGCGGTCACACGGATTTTGATATTCGCACTATTGAGGCATCGTTCTATCTTTTCAGTTTTTTTCGTTTTAATAAGACTTCCTACGATGCCTCCCACGTATTTGCAATTCTCAGCATCGATCTCGACAGAGCTTTTGCAGTTTGATATTCCCCTCGTCTCCGGGGACATTATACTCACAATGCCGCCCACATAAGCAGTGCGAGTGTCTGGCCGGGTGTTGACAACAGATATTTCCCCTTGAACGGATAGATTTTTTATCCGGCCGCCTTCTCCCAAGGCTCCGACAAGCCCTATGTACTCTTCCTCCGCTGTGCAGTCTTTATTGATGTTGATAGTGACGGTATGTCCGTTTCCGTCAAGAGTGCCGCAAAAAGCGGCGGAACTACCGCCAATAGGAATCCAGTCATAGCCGGTGAGGTCGATGTCCTTGCTCAACTTAACGATTTTGTTGAAAAAATCCACATATGGGGCAGAATTCACCAACTGTGCTAGTCCGAACAGGTCAGCGGCATCGGACAGGATAAATTCATCTTTATTTTTATTATCATCATACCAGCTTGTATCCGGTGTGATCGCCTTGCCGACAGAGTAATAGAACGTGATACTCTCCGCTCCCAAGTTGAATTTTGGTGTTTTTGTCGGCTGCGTCGGAGTATAGGTAACCATATATTCCTCGGAGAACGCGCTTTCATCCATCGTAATGGACTTTTCCTCGTTCTGAATGTACACATACTGCGTGTCGCCATTCGTCAGTGTGGTATACCCATCAACGGAGATTGCAACCATTTCCTTTACGTCCGACTTTTTCGTAAGTGTCAATTCATATACAGCCCGGTCCTTTTCGAGGCAGGGGAGATCGTTCTCTCCCATGCTCCAATAGGTTGACGGCGCAGAATACACCGCGTCTTTGCCGTTCAGCTCCCACGTCACGCGGCCGGCCTTGAATTCCTCCGCCGTCCGTGCGCCGGTGTCGTCCGTCTGTCCCCATGTGGAAACATCCGCTAAATAGTAGCAGTTGGTGACGGTGCCGCTGCTGACGTCCATGGTATTTTTGCCGTCCGCGTTGTAGTAATAGCTGTTCTGCACCGTGCCGGTGCTGGTCCCCACCAGTCCGCCGCCTTCGCCGGTGACCTTTGCGGTGGACATACAGTTCTCCACCGTGCCGGAGATCAGCGTGTTCACCAGCCGGCCTGTGCCGCCGCTGATGGTCACATACTGGATGATGCCATTTACCACGCCAAACAGGTCACCATTCAGGCCGGAAATCGTGTAGTAAGTACTACCATTTCTGCCGTTGAATGTTCCCTTGAACGGGTTGTCCTTTGTGCCGATGGGCGTCCAGTCGCTGCCGTCCAACACAATATTCTTACCCAGCGTGATGGTCTTGCCGGAAAAATCATTCTCGCTATTCACCAACTGTGCGAAATTCGCCAGCTCCTCGGCGGTGCGGATGTAATAGCCCGTGGCAGTACCATCACCATACCAAGCAGAGACAAAATCCTCCTGTGTACCGTAGTAAAGGGTCACGTCGCCCTCATTGGGCAGGGTATATTCCAGCGTGGGAGTATCCTTCGTCAGTGCTGGTGTCTGATTCTCGCCCTCGGTCACCAGCACATCATCCAAAGCCGTTTTGATGTAAATGGGCTCACCGGCATAGTCAGCCGTGGTCAGCTTCAGCGTGACTGTTTTGGTATCCGCGCCGATGGCGTAGGTGATGTCCAGCTTTTCGGTCGTGCCGTCTTCCTCAACGCCTACGACGATCTTGACCTCGTATGCCGCGTCGGTGCGGTATCTTTCCACAGTTACCGTGCGCTGGGCGACTACAGGTGTGTCAGTGCCTTCGCCCTCCTGAGTATCGGCTTCATTGGAAGGCTCGTTGACAGCGTCCTCGCCCTCACTGGGCTCCGCATTCTCATCATCAGGCTCGGCGGGCTGCTGCTCGTCCTCAGCGTTCTTATCCACGTCGTCCTTGCCCTCGGTATCCTCATTAGGGTTGGCATCAGCCGGGTTCGCGTTGCCCTCGATGATGGCCGTACCGCTGCCGCCCACCACCTCCGTGGCAAAGGCCGCGGGGGTCACCAGCGTCAGCGTGAGCACCATGCTCATCAGCAGGCTCACGATGCGCCGAGACACTCTGCTTGTCCGTTTCTTCATGTGATCTGTCTCCTCTCGTTGTTGAACGTATCTATATAAAAACTATTTAGTTACTGCTCTTTGGCATCACCACATACAATTTGCCTGTCTCCGGGTCTTCGTACACCGTGCCCTTCTGCTCGAAGCTGCTGGAGGACTGGATGTCCTGCTCCAGCTCCTCGGCGTTGTCCAGCTCCTTCATCTGCTCCCGCTGCAGGATCTCCACCCGCGTCTTGCTGAGATCCACGTTCCAGTTCAGGATCACCGCCGCCATCAGCCCGCAGGCGAACACCAGCATCACGTCCGACAGGTTCGCCAGCCCGGACATGGCGTCCACCTCCTCCGTCACCCGGCGGCGGGAGGAAAACTTACCCTTCAACATCGCTCGTGACCTCCTCCAAAACTGCCTCCATCAGCGTTTCCAGCGACACCATGTCGTCGTTGTACCACCGCTTGCGGATGTGGGAGATGACGCTGGCCACCGCCGCGCTGATGACGCCGGCGATGGTGGTGTCGAATGCCACGTTCATGGACTCCGACAGCGTCACCGTGTCGCCCTGTCCCAGCGCCACGATGCCGGGGCCCAGGGGTATCAGCGTGCCCAGCAGGCCGAACATGGGGCCCAGCTTGGCGATCATGTCCGTGATGGAGGTGGTGCGGGCGTTCCGCGCCTCCTCCGTGGCCAGCAGGCGCTCCGCCAGCGCCGTCAGGGTGTCCTTGGGCAGCCCCCGGCTCTCCGCCAGCTCCAGCAGGGCCTTCTTCTGCCGCCGCAGCAGGCCGCTGTTTTCAATCAGCTCCGCAAGGCCGTCCGCGCCCACCGCGTGTACGTCGCGCAGCAGCTGGGGGACGTTACACTTATGCTTGCGGCGCTCCGCGATGTACTCAACCACGATGTCGCCGATCTGCCAGACCGCCCCGGCCATCAGAATTATCAGTATAATGAGGCAGGGGATCATCAGCGCCTGGGCGATGGTATGCAGTATTTCACTCAAAGAGATCATGTGTGTTTGCTCCTATTCCTGTTTCTCGCCCCGCAGATGGGGCGTATTTTTCCCGTTACCTGCCCCGCAGGGACGGGTAACATATTTGCTTTTGTATGTGGTTTTGGTCTTGCCGTTCAACAAAGAGAGGAAGGTGGGAGGGGCGGCTTTTCCCCTCCCACCCTTATGGAAAGCTGACAGTCTCCGTTCAGACCGTCATGGCTTGACAAGGGTAACTCAGCAGGACACCTCCTGCTCGGCGGCTTCTGCCGCTTTCTCGATTTCGCGCTGACGGGCAGCGGCATCGCGGGCCTCTTTCTTTTCCTGCTCCAACCGCTTTTTCTCTTTCAGCCGTGCCTGTTGTGCCGCATGGCTGGCGGCGGCTTTAGCGCGCTTCTCTTTCTTCTTGCGCTCGGATTCCTCGTAGAACAGCGGCTCCTGCACGGCCTTTTCTCGTTTGTATCGTGCCGTGTCTTTCAGCTTAGGCTCTTTTATCGGTGGCCGCAGGTGTGCCATCTCCAATACCGTGTCCCAGCTGCCGAAGCGCTCCTCGATAAACGTGCCGCCGTCTATCTCGCAGGGGCTGGGCGTGTGCCGCAGCAGCTCTGCACGGTTGCTGACGTATTGCGCCAAATGCGCCAGCGGTGTATCCGCGTGTTTTTCGGCAAAGGCCGCGTCGCGGGCTTCCAGTGCAGCCACGGTACGCTTGGCCACATTACGCTCAAACCAGCTTTTGTAGTCAAATCTCTCGCGGGGATTCCTGTTGGACATGGACGTGATCCTCCCTTACAAAAATCGCCGGTTTTCCATAGAAAACCAGCGGTGATCTGGCAGAAATGAAAATGCGCTGACGATTATCGCCAGCGCGCACTCCCGCCTATGCCGTCAGGGAGAGATCGCCCGCTGTCCAACACTGATCCTCCATCGTGCAATTCTTCTGCCCTAACGTCACGAAGGACTTTTGCCCTTCTCGTACCTGAACCTACCTTCTCAGAGCGTTCGCCCCAATGGCTGCTATTCGCCACACGGCATTTCTGCCGCTTTGGTCCATTCCTTACGTCAACAGCGCCGTCCGCAGGGGGCATCACCCCATTCCTTCAAAACTGCCGCCTGACGGTAATGATATACCGTCTTTACAGTGACAGCCACACGACTTCGCAAGACCTTTTATTCAGTTTTTGGCCTCGATTTCTTTCGCAAAGTAACATACTTTGCGAAAACGCGCGGGACGCCTTGTGCTGCAAGGCATTCCGAATTTATGCCAGAAAAAAGTCGAAAATTAGAACTCGTTGTTGACACGGAAAAACGGCTGGTAT
>ERZ772820.1838-NODE-1838-length-15898-cov-3.153191_pt1 | contig 15898 bp, 17 predicted proteins | sample MGYA00511377_ERZ772820 | MGnify/ENA primary metagenome ERZ772820 (study PRJEB29015, sample SAMEA2737684) | human gut metagenome | biome: human gut; feature: human-associated habitat; material: faeces | place: China | collected 2012 ...
AAAGCTGAATATCCTGGACTGCGATGGATACGGACTGCTGAATTACTTTGAGGGAAGATGCCGCGAGGGAAAGTATAAGGATCGTGACTGCGTGTATGTGCAGACCAAGACGGGCGAAAAGGTGATCCTGGTATCCGGCGGCGGTAAGGATGGAGATGAGAAGCTGATAAAGGGTAATACCTACGGGATGGCGTATGTGACCGAAGCAAACGAATGTCATCCAAAGTTCCTGAAAGAAGTATTTGACCGTATACTCTCCAGTTCCGACCGTAAGATATTTCACGACCTCAACCCGAAAGAGGAAGAACACTGGTATTACACGGAGATCCTCAAGTTCCACGAGGAACGGCAGGAAAAGAATCCTGATTATGGGTATAACTACGGACATTTCACTTTGGCAGATAACATGAGCATGACAGACGAGCAGATCCGGAAAGTGTTAAACACCTATCAGAAAGGTACAGTGTGGTACAGGCGAGATATTAAAGGCGAACGCGCTGTTGCAGAGGGAATTATCTTCCGGAAGTTTGCGGAGAACAACGAACCATATTTGTATGATGAGGATACGGATCCTTTGTTTGCCAGGGACATAAAAGGGAAATTGATACACAGACCATCCAAAATCACAATGGGCGTTGACTTTGGTGGCAATGGGTCCATGACAACGTTCGTATTAAAGCTTTTCTTCAATGGCTATCACGATTTGCGGAGTGCCGAGGAAGCAAACCTGGAACTGTCACCAGACATTGATGCAGAAGCGATATGCAGTAAATTCATAAAGTTTTATAAATACTGCATGGAAAAATATGGTTTTATTGACTGGGTATTCCCGGACAGTGCCAGTACCACGATGATAAACAGCCTGCGGAGTGCTGCGAGAAAAGAAGGACTGCCATACCGACATATTAAAGGATGCAGGAAAAATGAAGTATCAGACAGACCAAGGACATACGATATGCTGATGAATACTGGCAGATGGAAGGTGAACCGGAAGTGCACAAAGCTTCGGAGTGCAATCGGGAAATTGAAATGGGACCCGGATCACCCAGATAGACCGGAGGATAAGAATATCGGAAACTGTAACGACTGGTGGGACGCGGAAAATTATACAATTTTGGATTTTATTGAATGCGTTGACCTGGATAGATAGGAGTGTGGATTATGGAAAATTTTGTGGAAACATATTTAAATGGCAAGGGCTACAATGTGAATAGCAAAGCGCAGGCAGTGATTAAGGAATGTGATAACTGGTACGCAAATCGTGTGATTGAAGATTTCCATGAGCGTACCACAGTGCACGGTACTCCGTATCAGCTGAACCGGATGGGGTTTGCAAAAAGATGCTGCGCAGACGATGCAAATTTATGTGAGATAGCAGAGGTAAACGGAGGAAACAACGAAGAGCAGCATGAGTATCTGGTGGATATTCTGGCACAGAATCGCTTCCTCCCTATGTTCCGTAAGCAGATTGAGAGTGTATCCGCCAAAGGAACGGCGGCTTGTTATGTGCGGCTGGACAATGCGGATATCATGTCCGACAATACGGTGCGCGGTGGAAACATCCGGCTGAATTATGTGTCTGCGGAAAATTTTATTCCACTCACAGTTGAAAATGATGAGGTGACGGAAGCCGCGGTTGCGGGAACAGGACTGGTCGGCGGAAAAGTGAGGACGACAGTTGTTGACTTTGTGAAGGACGAGCACGGCAACTATGTTTCGGAAACGAATGTTTTTGACGAATATGGCACGCTACTTCCGGATATGACCACGGTGGTGCAGCTTGGCAGTGTAAAGCCGTTCGCTGTCCTGCGGAATGCCGAGGTTAATAATATCGATCACATGATGGGATATGGATATCCGAAGGTCTACGGGGCAATCGGAATCCTTAAAGCTGTGGATCTGTGCTTTAATGTGCTGTTCGGGGATTTAGACAAGGCAGACAAGCTGGTACTGGTCAACGAACTGTTGTGCAAATTTGACGAGGCCGGGAATCCCATCACTCCTAATGAGCAGGTTAAGAAAACGTTTGTTCTGCTGGGAGGTGAAAAACTTCCAGACCAGAAAGAACTGGTACAGGAGATCAATCCGGAAATCAGAGTGGATTCCATCACAAAGTCCTTTGAACTGTGTCTGTCTCTGCTTTCGTCCATGTTCGGTTATGGGACGAAGAAATACAGCTTTGAAAATGGGCAGATCAAGACCGCAACGGAGTACGCCGGGGAGCGGCAGGATGCCATGCAGGAGTTAAACAAACAGCGCACCGAAGCGGAGAACTATGTCAGGGATATTTGCAAGGCAGTGCTGTGGTTCTCCAATACGTTCCAGGGGACAAATTGGGACTTGGATGAGGAGATCACGGTGGATTTTGATGATTCGTATGTAACCGACCGCCAGAGCGAACTTGAGAGCAAGCGTGCGGATGCATTGTCATTCCGGGAGATCCCGATGCTGACCATCTGGTATCTGATGGACCGCTATCAGCTTTCAAAGAAAGAAGCTACGAAATATTACCAGGAGGGACAGGCGGATCCGGACGCAGATGATGAAACGGAGGATTAAGGCATGGCATTGACAGACGAACAGCTGGAATTGCTCGGGAACAGGCTTGTACCACTATATCAAGAACTTGAGCAGGATGTGATCGCGGATATTGCACGCCGGGTAAAAAAGACCGGGCGGTATACGGAGACAGCCGAGCTGATGGCAAGGGCATTGATGGAACAGGGGTATTCTCCGGCGAGAATTCAGCGCGAGGTTATGAAAGTCCTGCGTGCTGACAAAGAGTATCAGATGGCAGTGGCAGAGCATACCAAAGAGTATAAACAGTATGTGGCAAGCGAGATCTCCAGAGTGGTGGCGGAAGCTAAGGAGCGAGGGAATGACATTGTGGCGGATGCCGGAAATATGGCTTTTAATGCGGATCTGTCTATGTGGGAGCAGGCGGGAAAAAGTCTGTCCCAGCCATCCGGGTTCCATCAGCTTGTAGATGCAATGGCATTACAGACGAACGGCGAACTCAAAAATCTAACGAAATCTCTCGGCTTTAAGAATATCGGATTTACAGCCCTTGAAAATGTATATCAGCATCAGCTTGACCTTGGGTTGATTAAGCTGACCAGCGGGGCATTTTCGTGGCAGCAGGTGGTCAATGACTGCGTGCGGGAACTGGCACAGAGCGGACTGCGGACGATCGACTATAAGAGTGGCAGGAGCATGCAGCTTGATACTGCGGTTAGAAATTGTATCCGCACGGCATCCGGTCAGCTTGCCGGGAAAGTAACCATGCTGAATATGGACTCGACGGGAGAAAGCCTTGTGGAAGTGTCACAGCACTGGGGCGCGCGGTCGGACGGGTCCTGCGGTCACAGCGATCATGCTTACTGGCAGGGCAAAGTATACACGACAGATCGGGGCGTACACAGGGCGGAATCAAGGCGGCTTGGGTATCCTATCCGCAATCTGGAGGATGCTACTGGATATCCGTCTGATCCGCTTGGACTGTGTGGGTATAACTGCCGTCACAGCTTCTATGTATTTTTCGAGGGGATATCAGAACCGAACCAATGGAATCCGGAGCCTGCGCCTGTCACGGTAAATGGCAGAGATTATGACTATTACCGCGCAACACAACGGCAGCGGCAGATGGAACGTCAGATCAGAGCAACCAAGAGGGAGATTGAAGCACAGAAAGCGCTTGGCGGAGACACAAAGGAGCTGCAAAGCAAGCTTCGGAAGCAGACGGCGGACTATAAGCGATTCAGTGCAGAAGTGGGGATCAGACCGAAGAATGAACGACTGAAAGTTGTGGGCGGTACTTCGAGTTTAAGTAGAAAAACACTACTTGAAAATATGCGCGGAAGTAGTACAATTAAGATGAATCTACAGCATTTTGCGAAGATTCCAGAAGAGAAACTAACTGCGTATGCTTTAAATCCGGAAAAATCACCAGAAAAGGCAAGAGCTTTTCGTGATGCACTTGGATATACAATAGATAATTACGAAGATTTATTGAAGAACATTAAATCGCATATCAACGAGGAGCATTTTGTGGAGAAGGGCGATAATGGATATGGTATGCGATATGAGTATATCATGAATATTACTGGAGCAAATGGGAAAAATGCGAATGTATTGACTGCATGGATTCAAGATGGCGAAGAAAAAAGACTGACGAGTATTTATGTAACAAAAAAGAGGGTGACAGAATGAAAATAGAACAGTATGACAGGGTTTTACTGAAAAACGGATGTGAAGCATCTATCGTTGAGGTGTTTGAGCCGGGAAAAATTTTTCTCGCAGATGTAGACAGAAACGGTGATACGGACACGGAAGAACTGAAGGTAGAAGACATCAAAAGGGTATTGTAGAAATATTTTGACTAAATAGAACGTGTGTGCTATACTATACGGTGGGGTGAGAAAGTGAAGCACACCTATTCGTGGCAGAGTTGCCCGATATGTGGTAATCCCAAAGCTTACAGAGTGCGGGATGACACAAAAGCAGAGCGTTTCCCGGTGTATTGCAAGAGATGCAAGCAGGAAAGCTTAATAACAATAGCGCCTAAGAGCCGAATAATGAGTTTCTAAGAAGTTAGAGATTCGTTGTCCGGCTCTTTTTTGCGTTTACAATCCTTATCGCAGAAAATGCGATTCACAAATCATTTTAGGAGGACGCATGAAGAACATTTTTGAAATCATGAAGGAATATGGCTTGGAAGTTCCGGCTGACAAACAGAAAGACTTTGAAAAAGCCGTTCTGGAAAACTATAAGACTGTGACTGACTACAACAACCAGACTGAAAAGCTGGCTGTCGCCAATGAGAAAATCAAGGCGAGTGATGCAGCTACCGAAAAACTGAAAAAGAAGTTGGAAGACTTTGGAGATGCGGATGTGTCTGCATTGAAGCAGCAGATCACAGATCTGGAGGAGGAAAAGAAAAAGATCGAGACGGATTACCAGGGAAAACTGGCGGATCGTGATTTTTCCGATTCTCTTAGGGAAGGTATTACGGCGGCGAAAGGAAGAAATGCGAAAGCAATCACAGCATTGCTGGACGTGGACACGCTGAAAAAGTCAAAAAACCAGAAAGAGGACATCGCGGCGGCGCTGAAAGAATTGTCAGAAGCCGAGGACAGCAAGATGCTTTTTGGTGAGGCAGAGCCGCAGGTGCAGAAGCAGGGGAACATTATCGGAGCCGTATCTGGTGGCGGGGTAGATGCCGCGGACGCAAGAATGCGTGCGGTTATGGGACTTCCGCCAACACCGAACACAGAACAGAAATAAGGAGGAAAGACAATGCCGAACACAATTGCTTTAGCAAAAAATTACATTAACTACCTCGATGAGGCGTATCGCCTGGCATCGGTAACATCGGATCTGACGTCTGATCCGACAATGTCGAAGGCTGGCGCGAATGCAAACGAGATCGTTTATCCGCAGATCAGTGTAAGCGGACTTGGCGATTACGACCGAAATAGTGGATACACCACTGGCGCAGTAGACCTTAAGTGGAAAACAGCAACATTCAATTATGACCGTGGTACAAGGATTTCTGTAGACGTCATGGACAACGAGGAATCCCGTAACCTTGCATTTGGTATGGCAGGAGCCACACTGATGCGTGAAAAAGCAGCACCGGAAGCGGATGCGTTTGCTTTTGCAACACTGGCAGCGCTTGACGGCATTTCCAAGGCAACTGGTACGATCGCAGACGCATCCCAGTTTTTGGACGCGTTGCTGACAGCGTGGAGCAAAATGGACGAGGATGAGGTGCCGCAGGAACAGCGTGTTTTATACGCTACGGCAACCCTGCTTAACAGCGTGATGGCTTTGGATACCACAAAGTCACGCGAAATTCTCGGAAAGTTCGCGGTGAAGAAAGCAGTTCCGCAGGCGAGATTCTACACTGCAATCGAAATGCTTGACGGTAAGAGTTCGGGCGAGGAACTGGGACACTACAAAAAGGCGACATCTGCGGCAGATATCAACTTCATGATTATCCATAAGCCTGCAGTCATCAAGTTCGATAAGCATATTGCAAGCAATATCATTCCGGCGGAAGCGAACCCGGATGCAGATGCGGACATTATCAAGTACCGCAAGTATGGTCTGGTAGAAGCCTACGCAAACAAGCGCGCCGGTATCTACCTCAACAGCAAGGCGTAGGAGGTGAGCGCATGAGATTGGTAGGAGTAGGAGCGGAGATGCCTGCTGATAAAAAGGCAGACACAAAGCTGAAAAATGAATTGAAAGAGCTTAAGGCGGAGAACGAAGCCTTAAAGGCAGAGAATGAGCAGCTTAAGGCGGAGAACGAAGCCTTTAAGACAGAGAAATAGGAAAGGTGGGAGTTGTAATTGGATCATTATATTGATTGGGAGTATTACAGCTCCCATTTTCCGAAGCTGACAGAGGAAGAATTCGATGCGGCACTCGCCGGAGCAGAAGCAAAGGTGGATGTTTTAACACATTTCCGCGCACAGACAGCCACGGGCTACAAGCTTGAGCAGGTGAAAGCGGCGGTTGCGAACTTAATCAATGCTATGGCGGATCAGAACAGCGTGGGCGCCGGATCTGGCGTGGCGTCGGTCAGCAATGATGGGTATTCCGAAAGTTACTCGAACGTGACAAAGGAGCAGGCAGACGCGGAACTCCGCAGCGTATGTTTCCAGTGGCTTTCCGGTACCGGGCTGATGGGGTGTTTATGATGGGGATATTTACGGATACCGTCACGGTTTACAACCATCTGCCGGATGACCGGTATCAGCGAACAGTGGTTAAAGGTGTGATGGTAACCGGAAAGTCGGTAAAAACCGTGACTGCGGATGGAAAAGTGAATCTCGCGGCGACGGTGAATATCACGATCCCGGAATCGGCGGTGTGCGAGAGAAAATACCTTCCGAAGCATGAATTCCGAAAACTGCCTGATACAGAGGGTTACTGGACGCTGGATGATGCCGGAAACCTGGACGCAATTGTGCGGGGCGAGGTTGCTGCCGAGATCACGGATGAGTACCGGATCAAGCATCTCCGAGCAGATTATGGCTGTGTGACAGTTGCAGAGGTGTCCGACAACCGGAACAAGCCCCGTCTGAAACATATAAAGGTGGTGTGTAAGTAATGGGAGAGCCATTTACCTTTACGCTGAAATCGATGCATATGGACAAAGCGGAAATCATGCGGCGACGCGGTATTGACAGTGGGGGAAGGGTTCAGCGGTATGTTGATAATGCTGTGCTGGATTTTTGCGCGGATTATATCCCGTTTGATACGGGGGAATTGAACCGAAGTGGTGAACGAAACACCAGGATCGGGAGCGGTGAGGTAATTTATGAAGCACCTTATGCAAGGCGTTGGTATTACCGTGACGCCCAGTTCCAGGGGGCACCAAAACGTGGCACCTATTGGTTTGAACGCATGAAGCAGGACGGCGGGAAAGATGCTATTCTGCGCGGTGTAAAGCGTATGACAGGAGCAAAATAGTATGACAGTAAGTAAAGCAATTACGGAGTGGCTTAAGGGCTACGATATGTGCGTTGTCAGAGTTGACACAGATCAGATCGGCGATGGTACGGATAGTCTTGGTATTTTTAAGTCTCCGACCAGAGAGCGAACCGATTTTCTGGAATCATCTTATCAGATCACAGAGTGGTATCAGCTGTTCGTGGTGAGAGAGGGGCAGGAAAACCGTGACAGGGAGGACAATGACGAGTGGTTGGAAAATTTTGCGTACTGGGTGGACGATTGCCAGTACACGAAGGAACTGCCCAAGCTGGATAACCACCGTACTTGTGAAGACATCGAACTGGCTGGCACGCCGTATATGTTTGAAGCAAAAGAAAATAACACAGTGCTGTACCAGGTAACACTTAAGATAACGTATACAAGGGAAAGAGAGGTAGAAGACGAATGGTTAGAAAACATTTGATCGGGCTGTTTCTGAATGGCGGAACATCCGAGAAGCCGGACTGGGTGCGGGTCAAGAAAGCGACACAGCTTACGCTGGCCATGAACCCGGAGACGGAAGATTATGATTATATCGCGGACGAGGTGCCGACAACGGAGTTAAAGCGGTACAAGCCAAGCATTGACGAGGATCTCACGATGTACAAGGGTGAGAAAGATTATGAGATGATCTGGCCGTATTTCTATGAGATGCGCACCGGATCAGATGCGCACGTGGAATGTATGGTGGTGTTCATGCAGGAACCGGCGGAAGGTGGCGGCTATTTGGCATGGAAGACGGATGCCGTGCTTTCCGTGCAGGATCTCAACGCCGTAGACAGCAAGCTGGACTTCCAGGTACTGTTTGGCGGAGAAGTGGCAAAGGGAACCGCAACAAAATCCGGCGATGCTATTTCTTTCGCTGAGAAAACTGCTGAAACGCAGGCAGCGGAATCAACAGCAAAATCAGCAAAAACAGCTTAAGGAGGTAGATTATGCAGTATACAGTAAAACACAATGGAGCAACATACATTCTCCCGGTCTTTACCCGGGGGATGAAGAAAAAGATCGATGAAGTGAATGAGAGGATTACGAACCCGGAAAGTTCTGTGGATGATCGCGTAGATGCCCTGTATGGATTTGTGGCGGATGTGCTTGGAGAGGAAAATGCTGCAAAGGCGCTTGGAACCACCGATCCGGACGAAATGGACCTGAACGAGCTGAACATTTTGTACATCCGCATCACGCGCGAGTATGATCGCCCTGTAAGAGAAGCGAACAAACCGGAGCTTGATGCTGATACCAGAAAGGCACTGGCGGAAATCGGATCTCTGGCGAAGAATGCAGAATCCATCCAGCGCGTCATGGCGATGAAGAAATGATTGATCTGATAACGAAAGGCTTACCGGACACCGTGACCATCGGCGGTGAGCCTTTTTTGATCGAGACAGATTTCCGGCCGTGGATGCGGTTTTGCGACGCGTTTGAAATGTGGGACCAGAAGCGGAGCCTTAACGTGAGCTATTTGTTTGCCGACGAGATCCCACACATCAGCACGGCAGAAGATATGCAGGCAATCATCGGCTTTGCGTATCCGCCTGCTACTGTGCCGAAGAGCGGCGGCGGAGATGGAAGCAGGGTATTAGATTACCGGATCGATGCGGATTATATTTACAGTGCATTTTTGCAACAGTACGGCATCGATCTGACAGAAACAGGGATGCACTGGCATAAGTTCCGGGCTTTGCTTAATGGACTTAGCAGTGCGACAAAGTTACATGAGATTATCGGATATCGCTGTTATAGCGGTGATGACAAGGAGTATAAGAGATTGCGCGAGATGTGGGCGCTTCCTGTTAAATTATCGGCGGCGGACGTGCAAACCGTGCAGGATTTTGAAGCGTATTTTGAGTAGGGCATGAGAGCCAGAGACACGATCCAGAGCCACCCGTGACAGGTGGTGAGGATTATGTCAGATGGCAAGCTGCTATTTGAGACAGCGTTAGATACAAAAGGATTTACAACAGGGCTTGATACAGTCAAAAAGACGGCTACGAGTGCGTTTAGCGTGTCCACGAAAGCGGTTACCGCTATAACCGGAGCAATGGCGGCTGGGCTGACTGCGGCAACGACGCAGTCCGTAAAGGCGTATGCTGACTATGAGCAGCTTGTCGGTGGTGTGGAGACCCTGTTCAAAGAATCCGAAAGCACGGTGTTGGAATATGCCAATATAGCATATAAGACAGCGGGGCTATCCGCTAACGCTTATATGGACACTGTCACGAGCTTTTCAGCTTCTCTTTTACAGAGCCTTGATGGAGATACGGCGGCGGCAGCCACAAAAGCAGATAGAGCAATCACGGATATGGCGGATAATGCCAATAAAATGGGCACAAATATGCGTGATATCCAGAATGCATATCAGGGCTTTGCAAAGCAGAACTACACCATGCTTGACAACCTCAAGCTTGGGTATGGCGGTACCAAGGAAGAGATGGAGCGCCTGATTGCGACAGCCAATGAGATCAATGCACAGCAGGGGATTGCGACCAGCTACAGTATTGATAGTTTTGCTGATATTGTGGATGCGATCCATGTTGTACAGGAAAATCTTGATATAACCGGAACGACCGCAAAGGAAGCGTCCACTACAATCCAGGGCAGTATAGCATCACTCGGGGCGGCATGGGAAAACTTTCTGACGGGTATGGCAGATCCAGACCAGGACTTCGATACTTTGCTGAACAATCTGATCGATTCGGCGTTGACCGCCGCAGATAACCTTATTCCACGCATTGTAGAGACAACGCCCCGGTTGGTAGATGGTCTGACCCAGATTGCAACAAATTTATCCGGATATCTGCCGGGAATTTTGCAAGAATTGTTACCGTCCATTCTCGACGGGACGCAGGCGCTGCTTGATTCGGTGTCCGCGGCGCTTCCGGATCTGATCGGCATGGCGGTTGATATTGCTCCGCAGATGATTGATTTCGCGGTGCAGCTGATTGGAGCACTTGCGCAGGGGATTATTGATAATCTGCCACAGATATTAAAAGCAATCGGAGAAATATGCAATAGCATTATTGAGGGGTTTGGTAGCTTAGGCACTACTTTGCTGCCGCAAATAATCGATATCGGTGCAGAGCTTCTTGAAAGTTTAATAAAGGGATTTTCAGAGAAACTACCAGATGCGCTTGCAAAGTTTCTTGATTTTGTACAAGGACTTGGAGATACGTTAACAGAAAGAGCACCAGATATTATAAACTGGGGCTTTGACATGCTTAGTAAGCTTGTGGATGGAATAACTAAAGCATTACCAGTTCTTATACAGAAAATTCCACAGATAATTATTACAATATCTGGAGTCCTAATAAAAAATTTCCCTCTGATAGTACAAAGGGGAGCAGAACTAATTTGGCAGTTAATAACGGGTATTTTATCGAGTATACCAGATTTGATTGCAGCATTACCACAGATATTTGAAGCGGTTTCTAGAACATTGTCTGCTTTCGACTGGATAGACATTGGTCAAAAGGTCATCTCTTTCATTACGGATGGAATAGCGCAGGCATGGAAAATAGTAGAGACTTTCTTTTCCGAAGTGGTGCCGGAACTTATTGGAAAAATAGTTGCGTGGTTCGAAGAACTGCCAAGTAGATTAACGGAATGTGGGAATAATGCACTTGCGGTTGTATCTGAAGCAGTGGCTAACATAGTTGATAGGGTTGTTCAGTGGGTGTCGGAACTTCCGGAAACGATCATGTATTGGCTCGGGTTTATTCTCACCTCTCTCATCTTGTGGGGGCTGGATCTGATAAACTGGGCGACAACCGCAATACCGGAATTTGCCGAAACGATTGTGACATTTTTTTCTGAACTCCCGGAAAAGATCGCGGCGTTTTTTGGAAGCAGAGGAGACCTCGGAGATCCTTGAGGAGGATCCGCGCTTTGGAAAGATTCTTGCAGATCTTGCGGTATGGGCAAGTAATATGGTTGCGAAAGCGGTTGAGACCGGAACAAATTTCCGTGATTCAATCGTGACATTTTTCAGCCAGTTGCCAGAACGGATAGCGACATTACTTGGAAAAGTGATTGGTCGGATTTTATCGTTCGCCGCCAAAATGCGGGAAAGGGCATCAGATGCAGGAAAGGGGTTCTTTGACAACATTGTAGCAGCTCTGAAAGATCTGCCATCAAGGATGAGTGAAATTGGTAAGCATATCGTTGATGGTATCTGGACAGGCATCAGTGGTGGATGGGATTGGTTGACGGGGCAGGTTAAAAACCTGGCAAACAGCTTGTTCCAAGGTGCGAAAGATGCGCTTGAAATTCACTCACCGTCGAAAAAGTTTAAGTGGCTCGGTGAGATGTGCGTAGAGGGCATGGATGCACCACTGGCTGATTACAACCCGTATGAGACGCTGAAAGATTCGATGGATGCTGGCGTGATCCGACCGGAGCTGTTTGCCGGAGCAGCCGTTACACAACCGGGGGATGCGGTACGACATACGGCGGGGGCGTTGACCGGCGGAGCGGCGTCATCAACTGTAAGTGGAGAAACCATCGACTATGAGCAGATGGGCGCAGTGTTCAGGCAGTCCGTAGATGGTATGACGGTTTCGATGGACGGCAGACCGGTAGGAAAGGTTATCGCGCCTTATGTGAATGATGAAATCGGGAAAATTAACGGGAGGAGGACGTGATTGATGGGAAAGTTTGGACTGACAATCGATGGAAAGCATACGACAGAATATGGCCTTAAGATGCTGTCCATGTACATCCCCCAACCGGCGGTCAAGACAAATTTGATTTCCGTACCGGGAGCGTCCGGCAGCATTGATCTGTCGGAAGTGACTGGTCAGAGGTGTTACGAGAACCGTACCGGATTGAAAATTGAATTTGTGTTGATGGAACCAAGCTATGATCGGTGGGCGAAAGTACTGACGGAAATCGCCATGCAGATCCACGGCCGGAAGGTGAAAGTGATTCCGGATAACGATCTCGGTTTTTACTATATGTGCCGCCTTGCGGTGGATGGAAAGAAAAGTAATAATATTGCGGCGTCAATCACTTTAAGCGGGACGGCGGAACCGTTTAAATATGATCTGACGGCAAGTGATGATGACTGGTTGTGGGATCCGTTCAATTTTGAGACAGGGATCATCCGTGAGCTGGCAGGAATCACGGTCAGTAATGGCAAAAGCGTCACGATAACCGGCGGTGGAATGCCGACGGTGCCGGAGTTTGTAGTGACTGAGAGTTCCAGCCTTGCGGTTACCTATAATGGAAAAAGTCATAACATGCTGCTTCCCGGCACTTACCGCTTCCCAGCGATTAAGATCGGTGCAGAGGATGTGACATTGCAGTTTACCGGCAGTGGAAAGCTGTCTATCAGATATCGAGGTGCTTACTTATGATCTATGAGGTATTGCTTGACGGAAAAACATTATATTATCCGGGAGATCTTGAATGTGTGGTGACCGGTGCAAAACTGGAACAGGCATTGAATGATTCTGGTACGTTTGAGTGCGATGTGCCGGTAACCAATCCGCTTTGCAACGCCATCGAGAATCGGCGCAGCATGGTGCAGATCCTTAAGGATGGGCACGAGATCTTTTATGGAGAGGTGCGCGAGTCGGAAGAGAGCCTTGATATGGTAAAGCAGGTCTATGCTGTCGGGGAGTTGGCTTTTTTATATGATTCCATCCAGCCACAGGGGCGGTACCAGGATCAGACTCCCCTACAGTTTTTTACAGCACTTATCAATAACCACAACGCGCAGGTGGAGGAAAAGAAGCGGTTTGAGGTCGGTGTGGTAACGGTGAAAGATCCGAACGATAGCATATATCGCTACACGAATTACGAAGATACGCTTACCTGCATGCGTGATAAGTTATGCGACCGGCTGGGCGGTTATCTGCGGGTGCGTAAGGCGGACGGCAAGCGGTATCTGGATCTGGTTACTTTGCAGGATTATGGCACGACCTGCGAACAGCCGATTGAGTTTGGAGAGAATCTGCTGGATTACGCCTGCAATGCCTCCGGCGCAGATATTGTAACAGCTGTGATACCGCTAGGAACCCGGCTCGATAAAAGCCCGGTTGAAGGGTTGGACGCGTACCTTGACATCAAGGATGTGAATAACGGCGTAGATTATGTGTATCTGCCGGCGGCGGTGGAGAAGTTCGGCTGGATCAAAAAGGTTGTGCACTGGGATGATGTAACCACGCCCGCGAACCTCAAGAAAAAAGCCGAGGAATGGCTTACAGAAAACCAGTATGAATTATTAACACTTGAGGTTAATGCACTGGATCTGTCGATGATGGACAGTGATATAGATTCGTTTGATCTTGGGGATTCGGTCAATGCGCTTGCGGAGCCTTACGGCATGGATGCATGGTTCCCGGTGCAGAAGATGACAACCTATCTGCAGGAGCCGGAGAAAAACAAACTCACTTTAAGCAACACTCTAAAAAAGTCGTATACCCAGCAGATAGCAAGCCTTACAAACGAACTCGATGAAAAGATCCCGCAGCAGAGTGCTTTACTCCAGCAGGCAAAAGATAATGCATCACAACTGATACAGACCGCCACCAATGGATATATTGTGCTTAACATGGATGACAAGGGAAATCCCAAGGAATTGCTTATCATGGACACCAAAGATATTGACACTGCACAGAAAGTGTGGCGGTGGAACATCAATGGACTGGGATACTCGCACACAGGATATAACGGAGAGTATGGATTGGCCTTGACAATGGATGGCAGTATTGTGGCTGATTTTGTAACAGCGGGCACGATGTACGCTGACCGGATCAAGGGCGGCACGCTGACGCTTGGCGGCCATAGCAATGACAACGGCGTCATGCAGGTGCTGGACGCGCAGGGTAATGTACATACCATGATTGATGTGAGCGGGCTCGCCACAAACAACATCAAGGTGACAGGCGGCACGCTCAATATAAACGATAATTTTATCGTAGACGCAGAAGGTCATATGTATGCTGTTGATGGTACTTTTAAGGGCACAATCGAGAGCAGTTCTGCCAAAATAACAGGCGGATATGTACATATCGAAGCGGCAGAGAGCACGGATAACTTGATCGAATTTAAACGCCCCGGAACTCTTGTGCAGATGGGTACGGACGGCTTGCGGTCGGTTGCAGATACCAGGGAACTTGCTGCCAGCTACTCGGCAGTATCAGTGCGAGATACGTCAGCCGATACGATTGCCCAAATGCTTTCTAGTGGTAAGGGGATCTCGTCCTACGGCTGGGAATCCTATTCGGATAAGCGTCTAAAGCATGGCATAGAATCACTTGACCGGGAAAAAAGTGCTGCGCTTATACAGTCTCTGCGTCCGTGTCGGTTTGTTTACAACTATGACGCCGCAGGACATTACCGGCACGGTCTGATTGCGCAGGAGGTATTGGCTGCGGTCGGGGACGAGGATTGGGCGATTTGCTCGGAGTATCCGGATAAGGACGGGAAAACATACTATGCGCTCGACAAAACAGAGTTGATCGCGGATCTGATAGCGGCCGTGCAGCACTTAAATGACAGAGTTGACGCACTGGATACGCAGAAAGGAGTCTAAATGTCGAAAATACAGGGATATTTACAGAACATCATGCAGGCGGTGTATGGAAAGGATGTACGTCAGTCCATCCACGACGCAATCGAGATGATTGACAGTGTAGCGGATACCGCCAAGGATAGCGCCACGGCAAGCGCCAAGATGGCAGAGACGATGGCGGAGAATGCAGGAAAATATGCTGACGAAGCGCAGACGTGCGTGGTTGCGGCAGCGGCATCCGAAGCCAATGCCAAGGTATCAGAGACAGCCGTGAAAGCCAGCGAGAATGCCGCAAAAACATCAGCGGATAATGCAGCGGCGTCAGAGACAGTAGTTGCGGAGTCAAAGGACGCGGCAGCGGCATCCGAAGCCAATGCCAAGGCATCGGAGGAAGCAGCAGGCAGATCAGCTGATACCGCAGCAGAAAAAGCAGCGGCTGCCGACCAGTCAGCTGATACTGCGGCAGAAAAAGCAGAGATTGCTACGGAGAAAGCGGCGGAGATTGTCGGAAAAGCGGAAGCTGTGGCGGTGAGTGCAACCAAGGCGGAGAGTTACGCCGTCGGAGGTACCGGAAGCCGGGAGGGAGAGGACACGGATAACGCGGCATATTACTACCGGCAGGCGAAAAGCATCTCCGAATCTTTTGCAGGAGCATTGCGTCCGATGGGTACCGTTGCGTTTGCCAGCTTACCTGCATTAACTGCGGTGACCGCCGGGGATATGTACAATATTTCTGACGAATTTACGACCACGGACGATTTCAAAGAGGGAGCCGGCAGTGTGATCCCCGCAGGGGCGAATATCTATAAAACATCGGATGGCAAGTGGGATGTTCTGGCGGGCACTCCGGTGACGGGGGTCAAGGGTGCAAAGGAGGCA
>ERZ772820.1842-NODE-1842-length-15880-cov-9.443096_pt1 | contig 15880 bp, 20 predicted proteins | sample MGYA00511377_ERZ772820 | MGnify/ENA primary metagenome ERZ772820 (study PRJEB29015, sample SAMEA2737684) | human gut metagenome | biome: human gut; feature: human-associated habitat; material: faeces | place: China | collected 2012 ...
GTCCGTTCTTGAACCACATGCAGACAATCTCCTTCACCTTCAAGTCAGGATTCTGTTCCTCGAACCATTTTGCGTAGATGGATAACTGGAGAGATACATTGTCGTAGTGAAGGGTGGCGGTGGTCTTGTAGTCTACCAGATAGATGTTGCCTTCGCTGTCGGCAAAGATTCCATCAATGGCAGATGCAAAGTTTTCACCATCTGTAACGAGATACTCGGATGCTACATAGTGTAAATCGTATGCGACTAACATGCTGTGGAAGGCTTGAAGCTCTTCCGTAGGATTCGGGTACTGCTTGATGTCGGCATCGAAGATGGAGCAGAAGGTTTCAAACGTGTTGTGGATAAGGCTTCCTCGCTCTGCTGCCTTCATCAATACAGACTCGGGAATATTCTTATAGGTGTCTGGGAAGGCTTTCTTGATGAGCGTTCCCGTCACACCTTTCAGTTCCTTCTTGCCGATGAAGTACTGATGAGACTCCTCAAAGAATGTGACTTTTGGCACATTCAAAGTAATTTTCTTTGTTTCTGCTGTCATATTATTGTATACCTAATTGTTTCTTCTTGGCTGATACTGCTTGCATGAACTGAGTGTTAGAGCAGAGTGGCTGGTAATGCTGAATTACCCACAACAGATTGTCCTTGCTAACACATCTGCTCAGATAACCCAATCCTTCGTTCAGGTCGCTCGGGTGGTACTGAGAGGATGCTGGCTGCTGGGCTGCTGGCTGCTGAGTCTGTGTCTGTTGCTTCGCTTCCTGATGCTGCCCATCGTTGGTGGTATCAGAATCAGCATTATCATCAATGGCAAAGAGGCCGTTGAGAGCATACTTTCGAGCGTAAGAGGAGGATGCTCCAGTAATCTGACTGCCATCCATACCTTTCTTGGTTTCCTCTTCTCTAGCCCAACCAGTTGTTGTTTCGTACTCGCCCTTCTCGTTCTTGATAGTGGCGGTAGCCTTAACATAAATGCGGTTGCCTACCATCACAATATCATCTGTAATGGTTAGCGTGCATTTCTGCTTGTTGAGCAAAGGCTTGACTGCTTCAAGGATGTCTTCTGCCTTGCGATACTTGTAGCCACCGAATTTGTTGAACTGACTCTTCGGGGCTTTCAGTTCTGACTGAATTACGATAAGTTCTTTCATATCTTATATGTATTAAGTTGTTATTGATATTTCCATTCATAGTGGCTGCATTTGTAGCCACCATCTGGGTTCTTATTCGGGTTGTCACACATAGTCAAGAATAGACAATCGTGACAACTATTTGCTTTATATCTCATATTGTATGGTTTAAATGTTCAAAATAAAAACCCCACGGTTCTCACGAATGGTGGGGCGAGAGTTTTTTATTTTAGTTTAACCTGAGCGGTCGCTACCGCAATGCCTAATGTTAAAAATGTAATTTGTATGAAAAAAACATTAATTTCTCTATAATAGGGCGCACGTTCCGAGGCTTTAACCCATCCGTGCGCCCTTGGTTCCCTTCTGCATTCATGGAGGCTTAGGACTCCCAGCACTAGTAATCGCACATATTGTGATATATCTGATTTCTATAAAATAACCAATAACTTGAACCGAATAGAAAGAAAGCGTGCTGGCTGCATTAGAACCGATTTGTAGTTGTGCGCTCCTACCTTTAGATGCTACCTTATTATATAAGGGTCACGGCATCAGGTCTGCTTCTTCACAAGTGAACTCCAAGTTTTTCCAAATTCCACCTATCAGGTGTATGTACTGGCTTGCCACTTCCACGTCTAAGCACCATCTGTGGTTAATGATGCTCCTTTTGGGTACGTGTACCTCTCTAGGAAGGTTTATCCTATCCGATACTAAGCCTTGGAATCGGGCTATATGGGGCGCAAGGTGGGACTCGAACCCACGACCTCGAAGGGGGAAGAACCTTCATACTCTACCAACTGAGTTACTTGCGCTGGGCAAAAACTTAAAAACATGTAAAATTATAACGACAAAGTTATAGTGGAGACTGGGAGTAGCAAACTCCAAAAAACCTCTGCTGTTTTAATGACTGAAATATTATAAGACTTAACACATTAATAACTTAATACTAAATTTAACTTGTGAGGTTCAATCTCCATATATCTTACTTGCCTACCTCCTTGAAGTAGGAGTGAATTTCCTTAACGGCAACAGCAAAAGCGATTACGCTGGCTACCAACATTACATCTGCTATCATAAGTTTATCTGTTTAATGGGTAAAACAATAGGCTGCTGCCTCTGATTTCAACTCTGCCATGCTCTTTCTGCGGTTCTGAGTCATCCACTCTTCCAACTCGCTCTTCTTAAAGTAGAGTCGGTTGACGTTTGGTTTATAGCAAGGAATGATGCGGTTCCTAACGTTTTCTCTCACTCCTCTAACCGTCATGCCAAGAATGATTGCAGCTTCATTAATGTTGAGCACATTCTTTGCAGCTATGAGCGAATACTGCTCGATGCGGTCTAGCTGCTCTTTAATTTCTGGGTCTATCATATCAGTTGAATTTGATGGTTTGTTGACTGGCACTAGCTGCCTTGGCTGGCTCTGTTCTACCAGTGCCCTTATCGCTGGGAGTGTTCTCCTGCTCTATTAAGGGGAGAATGCCCTTCGCTTTGAGTGATTCATATAGGAAGATTCTTCCTTTCGTTGTCCACTCGGTGTTGTACTTCACATCATGCCGACCATCACTCCTTACGATGTCTACTGCTCTGCTGTGAACATATCCCCCTTCTAAGAACTGGGCAAACAATATCCATTGACCTCTTACCTTGTGTTGGATTCTCATAGACTCCAACTCCTTGTTTAACCTCATGGCACTCATTCCGTAGTCCTGAGCAATCTGAGTAACGGTCATAGTGGCATTACTCTGCAAGATTTTGTCGTAGTAGCTGACCTTAGGCAGCATTTCGGTAATCTTGTTGCCGAGTTCCATGTTCGTCTTGCTGATAGTGACGATTTGTTCCTGCTGCTTCTTATTTTCCAAAGCTAGCTGCTGTTTCTCCTCCTCAGCCTTGACCAGAGATTTGAGAGCTTCGAGATAGTTCTGAGGAACGGATGGCTTTTGATGTTGCTCTTCCAGTTCCTTCCATCGTTTAATCAACTTGGCTCTCGCTTCATCGTTGAACTTGGTGGCGATGTAGAGACACTCTTCCTTGTTGAGGGAGTAGCAAGGTCTATCTTGATTATTTTCATCCTTGTAAGACCCGAGGGAAAATTTACCCTCGGCTACTTTTTCCCAAGCTGGCTCCATCTTTCGGATGGATTTCATCACATCAGCATGACGCTTGCCAGTAATCTCTGCAATCTGTAGTGATGTCATTCGGTCATCATCTACAATAGTTGAAATTTCATTCATAGGATTCCTCCTTCTTTATTATTAGTAGAACATGACCTTATCGGTCTCAACTCCTCCGAACTCATTCAGGGCATCATGCCTGATGCTTTCGGATTGCTTACTCTGACTTCTAAAGCCTAGAGCGTTGTAGATGGTTTCCCTTCGGCATCTATACCGCTCAGCAAGTTTTTTACGTCCTTCGGGCGAAACTTTGATAATTTTTATCTTTTTTACTTGCATATCTTAATTTTTTGTTGTACTTTTGCTTCTAACAATTAAGCAACTTGTTGTTTACGAGTGCAAAGATAAGCAAATCTGCCTAACTAACCAAATATTTTTGGGAAAAAGTTATCCCGATTTGCATAGTTTAAGTATGATTTAAAAATGTAAAATGTATGGAAATAACTGTGTATCAAAGAATTAAAGCGTATATTGATGGTAATCGTATATCATTGAATGCTTTGGCAAAAACGCTTAATATGAATCAATCTACGGTTCTTAGGCAAGTTAAAGGTGAGCAGACGTTGTCTTCTACGTTGGTAGAGAACTTCCTAAAAGCCTACCCAGATGTGTCTGCTGAATGGTTGATGCGTGGTGCTGAACCTATAGAGTTGGGCAAAACTGCCGAGTATATTGCAGAAAAGACTAGTGTAGATTATGCTGCTGATGCTATTCATCCTAAAGAATCAGATTTTGATGATTCTGTCTGGAAGGCAAAGTACGAGGAATTGGAGAAACGCTACGACCAGCTACTTTCTATCTTGGGCGGTGGCATGAAACAAGCAAATGTAGGATAATTAAAATGTGGTGAGATATGAAAAGAGTAATGTTAATTTTATCTTTTATGTTAATTAGTTTGTGTATCTTTTCACAGACTGTTATAGAAATGACTAAAGATGGAGGGGTTTATACCGTTCCGTGTACAATTAACGGTTATAAAGTTAGTATGATATTTGATACAGGAGCATCTAATGTTAGTCTATCTTCTAAGGTAGCATCTTATATGTTTCGTAACGGATTGTTGCGTGAAACTGACATTATTGGCGAGGGTTCCTCTACTATTGCTTCTGGAGAAAGTATAGACCATATTGTCGTTAAAATAAAAAGATTAGAGATAGGTGGTATTAAAATAGATGATGTTAAGGCTGTTATATTGGATAGTCAGACTGCACCTTTATTGTTAGGATTGTCTGCAATTCAGAAAATTGGAAAGGTAGGTATAGATGGAAATAAACTTATTATAAATAAATCAACGGCAAATTATAGTCCTGAGTATATAGATAAAATATATGATGGTTTGGAATCAGAATTTTCTTCGGGTAGTTATAATATGATTATTCATCAAATGGAAGATTTTAAATATAAAAATCTTTTAACGGATAAGGGTTATAGATATTTAGCAAGATGTTATCTTAGTACACATAAAGATAGAGAATGTATTGATGTATGTAATGAATGGATTGGTGACCCTTATATATTTTTGTCAGATGATTCTTATTTCTATTCATATTATTATCGAATGATAGCCTATGAAGGTTTAAAGGATAGAGATAACACTATATTATATTCGGAAAAAATGATAGATTGTATTGAGCACAAGAGACAAGACTTGTCTCTTTCCTCTAACTTGTTGGATGAGCTGTTGGGAGATGCGTATTATATGCAAGGCTTTGCGTATTACGATAAAAATGCGTACACGTTAGCAAACTCTTGCTTTGAGAAAAGTTTGTCGGTATTACAGGCAAGATATGGCTTATCTAAAGTAGATATACTTGATGGAAAAGGTAGGGTTAATGATACAATAGGAAGTTGTTTCCTTATGATGGCAACCATTTCTCAGAAACAAGGAGATTATAATGGCTATGTCTGTAGTTTAGTATTTGGTGCAATGGCAGACAATAAAGTAGCCATTAAATATTGTCGTTTAAATGATATTGATTATATAACGAAATCAATAATTTTGAAAAATCAAATACAAAGTTTAGGTATATATTAATGGCAGAAATAACTAACGAACAGAAGCTGTATGTGCTGCTGGATAATATTCGAGATAAGACAGAGTATGAGCAGGAGATATGGGGTATTATTTACGACCACGTATCTCCTGATGATGCTTGGAAAGAAGATGTTGCTATGCTGCTGGTGAAGAGCGAATACCTTAATCGTGGGTATGCCTTTAGCAATCAAGAATCTAGGGTGGTGTATAGTGTTACCAAGCAGGGCAGGAGCCAGATTTCAATCCTTTGGAATGGCAGTACGTTGAAGAAGGAGCATGAGGAGGAAGTGAAGGCTCTAAAGAAGGAGTCTTCATTTAAGACTAAACACCCCTACATAGATTATGCGATTAAAGCTATTATTGCAGCAGTAGTCACGATACTTGTAGGACTAGTTTATAAGTTTGTCAGCTAGTAACGTTCCCAAGAAGAAAGACTCAACACCTATCCAAACAAGATAGAAGTAAAAGCCGTTTTTGTAATATTCTAATTCTCTGTCTTTATCCATAAGCCATTGAGTTTTAATGTTTATGAAGCAAAGTTACGCTTTTCTCCTGAGAATCAGAAGCAAATTACATAGTTTAACTTTTAATCTCTGCAAGGCTGGCTACCTTACAGAGATTTTTTTATTCCTTATCGAAGAACTTATCAATCAGCCCCATCGCTTCATCCTTCTTCTTATCCACAATCTTAGCATATATCTCGGTAGTGGATATTCGGGAGTGACCGAGTAGCTTGCTGGTCGTGTAGATGTCGGCTCCCAGCGTGAGCATCATGGTGGCGAAGGTGTGCCGAGCGGTATGGAAGGATATATTCTTCTTGATTCCTGCTGCCTTCGCCCATACCTTAATATGATAGTTGATGTTCGGCTGCTGGCATAGTTCATAGAATACCAGTTCGTCTTTAGTCTTTTCAGGCAACCATTTCATCGCCTCGTTGGATAGCTGATAGCTGACTACTCGCTGAGTCTTCTCCATCGTCTTGGTCAGGCGGTAGGATGATGTTCCGTCAGGATTCTTCACCTCTTCAATATCGCTCCATTTCAGCTTCCTGATGTCTGAGATACGTAGACCCGAAAAACATGAGAACATGAATGCTTGCTTGGTATGCTGGCTGTAGCATTCCGTTGCAGCCAGTTTCTTCACCTCCTCAATATCAAGGTATACTCGTTCGCTTTCGGGAGACCCGAACTTATAGCTATGGTCTATGAGCGATAGGGGATTCATCTGTATGATACCATCACGGACAGCCTGATTCAGAACCGTACCAAAGCAAGTAAGGTACACCTTCTTGGTTACTTCGCTGAACGGCTGCCCACCTCTCTTGGTAGCAGTTCTCAGATATTCTATCCACTTCATGCAAAACTTCTTGTCTATGTCGACCATCTTGGTAGACTCGCCACAGAACTTGATGATATGCTTCTTCACATTCTCAATGGTCTTGCTGGATTCATCCGACCTACTCGCCTTCTGCTTGGCAACTTTCACGACGTCTAGCCATTCTACCAAGCGCATGTTCTTGTTGCTGCTGAATACTCCTGCCTTTCGGTTCTTCAAGTCGAGAACCCTCTGAGCCTTGATGATATTCGCACTAGCCATCGTCTCAGCATTCTTCATCCTTGCCTTCGCTCTTTCTCTACCAACCTCTGGGATGAGGTATAGTTTGAGAAATTCATAACTCCTCTTTCCGTCCATATAGATGTCCAGATAGATGCTCTTGTTTCCATTGGCAAGTTCCTTGAATCTGATAGTGACTGGCTCCTTGTCGATTGTTTTCTTCCTTCCCATAAGCCTACATTTATTAATCTGCTGCAAAGATAAGCAATTTTTTTGTTACTCGCAAATTTTCGGTAACAAAATAGTAACAAAACTACAACATATCTATTGTATACCTACCTGTCAGGTATTATGCTGATAATTGATTTTTCGCATAGATAAAGTGTTGGTAGTTAAGCAGGTAGGTATACAGATGATATACAAAAGGAGTACTTTCACAAGCACCCCTTTTCATATTATACAAAAACATTATGAATGCTTATTTGAACCTTGTAACCAATTGATAACCAATACTATTAGAAATGGTCTATTTTTATCGAGTAACAAAATAGTAACATAAAAGAGTTAAAGAAACTAAATCGTTCGTTTTGCTTGCCACAAAGGTAACAAAATAAACTTGAATGCCAAATATATTTTAACCTACTTTAACCTTGTAATCATTTGTATATCTACTGCATATCAAGCGTATACCTAAAATCTGAATATCTTACAGATTAACGAATTACATATTTTTTCACATTTGGTGGTTTCAGAAAAAATTTCTATTTTTGCATCGTCAATGTTGCGGTTGACAGACCAAAGTAGTCCTCCTTTCAAGGCGTAAGCCTACAAGATATGAACCTCTGAGTCGTTGTCCGTAACCAACACTCGGGGGTTCTTTTTTATTCCCCTGAGTTTGAGACAAGACAAGATGGAAGACTATGGGCTAGATACCTTCCGATTCATCGAGTCTATAAATTGCAAGGAAGACCGCATGGCAAATCGTAGGAACTAATAGCAGAAGACGAGCGGAGGGGAGTCTACTCCTTATGCTGCTTAGGTTAACTGATGTAGAATTATCAAGTGACCAGATGATGGGGGTTGACGGAACTCATCCATGACATCTTAGGTTTTCTGATTCGCTCACATGCGTGTGCGTTAAGGGGAACCTAGAATCCAAAGGAATCAAAAATCTATCCATTTTAATTTTCAATAATTATATTTGGATGATTAAGTAATTAGTAGGCAACAAAAAACAAAAAATCGCTTATGGAATTTGATATGTTGATTAGAAGTGCCCTGAGTGATGCCCAGTGGTTAATTGCTAAGGGTGGCACGGATAGGGCAGAAGTCCTGAATCGTGTGCTTGGTAAGATTGATAATGTCCTGAAAGAACTGGATGGGGTTGAACTCATTGACCTCAACAAGGTGTGGCATCAGGCGAAAGATGTTATGCCTCCACGCATTTATGGTGGCAATCATGCAGATTTGCTGTGTGTGCATCAGTTCAAGCCTACCTATCATCCTCACCTTACTCATGAAGAGAACTGCCCTGAGTTTGAGGAGTATCTTAAAGCGAGTCCGAATGACTGGTGGTGTAGAACTGGGGATTTGTTGAAGAAGGAACATCGTGAACTTTATTGGAGATAAAGACAATGATTAGAATGATATGGAATACTCTGTATACAAAGCCTAAGAACTGGCTCTGTGGGTTGCAGACGGATAAAGTGCTGCACTTCGTGGTTAGCATGGTGATGGTGCAAATGATATTCTTCTTGACCTATAACTTATGGCTCGCTACTCTTGCTACATTCGTTATAGGTATCTTCAAGGAGGTGGTGATTGATAAGCTAGTCAGCAAGGAGAAGGTGGATGCCGATGATATGTGGGCAGACATCTTCGGTGTGTGTGCAGGATTGATTGCGCTGGTAGTTGGTGCTGCATTGATTCACATTCATGAATGGTTATGGTGTAATTGGATATAGATATATTAATTAAAATTTAAGATTATAAGTGAATTATATTGGTTAGGTGTTTTGGGCAACTTACATAGTTGTGGTGAAGTTGTTGTTCTTTTATCTATTTTGGTGTTATGTGGTTTAGGTATCTGGACAATTATTGTTGGTGATGAATATGATGAACCTTTTGAAAAGATAAAAAGAATGTTTAAGCGTTCTATATATGCTTTTGTGTTTGGAGCAACTATTTGTATATTTATCCCTTCTACAAAGAATCTGCTTATCATCTATGGGGTAGGTGGCACTATTGATTATCTCAAAGAAAACAAGGATGCAAATAAGATTCCTGATAAGTGCATTAAGGCTCTTGACAAGTATCTTGATGATGCGTTGAATGAAGATAAAGACAAAGATAAGGAGTAACTATGGTATCTGAATCAGCTAGATATTATCAGACTCACCCAGCAGCTAGGGCACGGAAGGCTGCCTACGATACAAAGTTTGAGTCTTCTCCTGCTCAGAAGGCTAAGCGTAGGGAGTTGGCTCGTCATAACGCTGCTCACGATAAGAAGTATGGGTCAGCTTCTCGCAAGGGTATGGATGCTAGCCATACACGTTCAGGAATTAGGTATAAACCATCATCGGTGAATCGTGGTTCCAAGACGGATATGGCTGGGGATAGAAGAGCGAGAGGTGGTCGCTGATAGTGAATACGATAAAAGGGAGCCAGCGTAGACTCCCTTTTTCTTATCTGAATAAATCTCTAATATCACAATCTATAGCGTCTGCTACTCTTGTCAGGTAGCTGATGGTTGGGTTTCCGCTGAGGGCAGCAGATAGAGTACCTTTTGTGATTCCCATCTTTCTGGCTACTTCCTCAATGGTCATGCCCTTTTCCTTGATAACTTCTTTTGCCTTTAGGGTTGACATTTTAGTTATTCTTCGTGCTTGCTAATATGAATGTCGATTTCAACTTCTATCGGCTCTTCATCATCCCAAGTTGGAACATCAATGCCTAAGTCTTCACAATAGCTTTCATCAATATCAAAACAATGACCAAGACCATTGCTATCCCAATTAAAGAATCCTTTATCAGGTGGAGTTGTGAATAGATGTAAACATTCATCTTCATCGCAAGCAATAAAAGCTAGCCTACTTTCTAGAAATACTGGTTTCATAATTGATGACTTATCCGTGATGTCGAGGGCTGTATGTTATTACTTCTGATTCTTAATTCTGCTGCAAAGGTACATGAAAGTTTGGATATAGCCAAACAAATTCTTGTTTTTAACATGAATTTAACACTTGCGTGGTGAATATTACAAAAAAAGAATAGGGAGTGCTCACGCATTCCCTATTTCATTATCCTAACAATCTTAAAACCTATAAACCAAAAACCTATGAAAAAAAACAAACGTTTTTCTTATGAATTACATTTTATCCTTCCTCTTCTGACATCTGTCTCAACTTCTCGGTGAGGGCATTGTGAACCTCACGCTTATCGTCAAGAGTGACGGTCTGTAGCTTAGGGCAATTGAACTCAAGTATCTTGATGAATGATGCTACCTTATCCTTTGGCTCACACTTATACCAAGCAGTCATGAAGTCTTCCCAAGCCTCTCTAGAAAAGTCGGCGCACAACTCACGAAACTCCTTGTTGATAGGAGACTCGTAACCTTTCTTCTTACCTCCAGTCTTTGCCCGACCTTTCTCGAACTGACCTTTTGTATTTCTATCTACTGCCATTGACTTAACTATTTTGGTGCAAAGATAGTAATTATTCGGCAAACGGAAACTTTATCCGTTAACTTACCTACCTAAATAAACGGATAAAATACGAATATCGGATGGTATCAGTATCTTTGTACCATTATTAATAATTTTAATTTTCATATATATGATAGGTGCATTAATAGGTGCTGGGCTTGGGCTTGCAAGCAGTATTGCTGGCGGTATAGCTAACCGCAAGGCGAGAAAAAAGCAGGAGCAGATGATTGCCCAGCAACAGAAAGAAAATCAGGCATGGTATGACAGAACATACAATGCCGACCCGACCAAGCGTGCTGATACGGTTCGTTTGCTCACCCAGATGCAGGAGCAGATTAAGAACAGAAACAAGGCTGCTAAGGGCAGACAAGCGGTGATGGGTGGTACTGACGATTCCACTACTGCGGTAAAGGAAGCAAACAACAAGACTCTTGCGGATACAACCTCGCAGATTGTAGCTGCAAATGATGCCCGAAAGGATAATATCGAACAGCAGTATATGAACAGAAAGAACCAGTTACAGAACCAACAGATGGGCATGGAAGCTGAGAAGGCTGCTGATACCGCTAATGCGGTGGCTGGTGTGGCTGGTACTGCTGCCAATATCGCTGCAACTATTGATGGTGGTGCTGGTGGTGCGAAGAAGGCACCGAATATGAATGTGACTCAGGAGCAGTTGAATGGTATCGCTAAGGACTCAAATGATGTTCTTGGCTTGAAGGCTAAGGCTACGGCTCTTCCTTCTGAGGGTGACTTGAATAGCCTTGGGGCTAAACTTCAAAAGATTAAAGCATAAGCCTATGAAAGCATCAGATATGTTACGAAACAACAATGGCTTGAAGACTACACAGAGTGTACTCAACAAGCAGCAGAGTGGTGTGGATGCCGCTCAGAAGGTGGCACAGACTCAGGCTCCAGTCTTCACCCAGCAGCAACTTGATGCGGCTGGCAAGAAGGTTGACCAGATGAATGCTGCCACTCCTACCGATGATGCTATGAAGGCGGCTAGGGCTAAGACTATCGCTACTCAGCAAGCCATCGCCAATGGGGTAGATGTGAATCAGGGTGCGCCAAGTGATGAGGAGGATAAACCATCTGTCCCTATCGTGAAGAAGGAGGAGTCGAAACCTCAGCCTAAGCAGCTATCTTATGCTGATATGTATAAGATGTTGAATCCTGAACTGAATGAGACTGCTGAGCAGAGGGCGAACAGAGAGAAGAAGGAGCGTGCCAAGGCTCGTATCGCTGCTACTGGTGATGGTCTTCGTGCGCTCGCCAATATCTTCTTTGCTACGAATGGAGCCAAGGTGGTACACAATCCTGAGTCGGATATGACTAAGGCGATTAATAAACGCAAGGCATATATGGATGCTCAGAGAGAGAAGAATCGGGCATCATGGCTGGCTGGGTATCAGAGGGCACTCGCTCTTGATGAGGAAGCTAGGAAGAATAACCTGACTCTCGCTGAGCAGATGAGGTATCACGATATGCAGAACGACATCAACAAGGTGAAGGCTGACCAAGGGCAGCAGAGAATTGACCAAGGTAACAGAAGACTTGACTTGTCGAAGATGAAGTATCAGACTGATGCTGATTACAAGAAGGCAGTCTTGGCTATCAAGAAGGCTCTGGCTGATGGGCAGATTTCTCATTGGCAAGCACAAGAGGCCATACAACGTATGAATGCTGAGACTGGTCGTTTGCGTGCCAACAAGTCGGGTAGTGGCGGCTCCCGAACTGGCTCCTACTCAGGAGAGGTTGATGAGTATATGGATTTGATGGAAAAAGACCCTGAGGGTATGGCTGAGGCTGCAAGGGAGGTAAAGAAAATGGGCTACTCTCCTAAAACGGCAGCAGGAAAGAAGGCTCAGAAGATAGCCTATCAGCGTAAGCATGGTAAGGGTAAACAGAACCATACACCATCATCCAACAAGGGTGGAAAGAAGAAGACAGGTGTTAATTGGATAAAATAATAGATAATATGCCAAAATACAAACCATTATACTCCCTTTATAAGGGATTGAGAGAAAGTAAGTATGATGTTCCTGATAGCTATGTTAGCTTTCAGAAGACGTTAACTCAGCCTGGCAATGCAGGAGCAAAGAGTAGAAGAGGATTGTATCAATCCTTGAAGGATAGTAACTATGATGTTCCTGATACTTATGAAGACTTCTATAAGAATCTTTTCGTGCCAGTAAATAGTACAACATCTAGGGCTTTGAAAATCGGGGAGAATCCTAATACTCCTACGGTAAATAGGTATCGCCAAAAGATGTTTGATTCTGTTGACCCAAATAAAAATGGGTTGAATAACCTTTCAAATCGGGCGGTTGGTCAGGCAGTAAGGGCAACCAATAATGTTCGTAAGCCAGTAATCGCAAAGGTTGTAAATCAGAAAGGTAAGCCAACTGGAAAGGAGTTTGCTATTACTCCTGCCAAGACCGCAGAAGACCTTGATATAGAGTATGCTCAGGAGACAACAAAGAACTGGGAGAATGAACTGCATGACCAGATGGCTGATGCCGACAAGGATGCAGCAAAGATTAGCGATATGTTCAAGTCCTTCATTGGTTCTACTGATGAGGTCGGTAGCGTATGGGGCAATATGACTAGGGGTGGCGGTATCGCTGGTACTCCTCATAGTGTTACTACCAACAATGGTATCTTGGAGAATACAGAAGCCCGACAAATTCTTGCTGCTGGTGACTACAATCGTAAGAGAAGAGAACTCTTGCAGTTGGAGAAGGATTCAAGAAATGGTGCAATCTTTGACAATCATTCTTTTTTTAGAGGAATGTATGATGCTGCCAAAGATTCTGGATTCCTGACTGGCGGTGCGTCTGACCTTATTAATGCTGGCTCCTTGCTAGCGACCAAGCAGGATTTGGATAATGGTGTTCATACTGAAGCTGGAGATATGTTGATGCAGCAAGCGGTAAAGAATAGTGATGCACAGAGTCAGTATGGTGACAATCAGGGATGGATGTATACTGGTGGTGTTATCACTACTAATATGGCTCCTTTTATGGTGCAGATTGGTAGTGCTGGATTTTCCAAGGGTATGAGTAACGCTATTGGTAAGGTTGTGCAGGGTGCAGCTTCTAAGGTAGCATTGGGTACTATGGAGAAAGCTACTGGAATGGCTGGTGCTCATATCGCAAACTATATCGGTAAGGTAACTGGTCTTACTACAAAGGCTTTCGGTAAGGCTATCCAGTATGGAATCGTTGGTGCTGCCCAAGCCAATACAGTTGGTCTTGGAAATGTTGCTAACGATGTGATTAACCGCTATACTGGTCAGGTCTATCAGGATGAGCAGGGCAACTACAAGTTCGGCACTTTTGATAGTGATGGTAAACTCGTGCATGAAGGCGGTGAAGACTTCCTTACTGCCCTTGTAAAGGGTGAGGCGGCTCAGACCATTGAGTTTGCTACAGAGTTGGCTGGCGGTGGCATTGATGCTGCTGGTACTGCCCTGAAGAACTTCGTTACCAAAGGTGGCAAGAAAATTATCAACAAGTACAACATGGAGAATGTTTCCAAGGTGATTGACTTCTTGCTTAATAATAAGGTGTCAAAGAATGCAAGATACTTAAAGGCTGGTGCTGACAGAACTCTTGGTAAGGTTGAAGTGAATAGTATTGTCGGTGAGTCTCTGGAGGAAGAATTGGGTATCATCGCCAACACAGTCTTTACTGGTGATAACAAAATCTCAGACTTGTGGGATGAAAAGCAGCAGTCACAGATATGGGGCGGTATGCTCTTGTCTATCGGATTGATGAAGGGTGCTGTTGCTCCTTTCCATGCTTATAATGCCAAGCAGTATTATTCCTATAAGCATAAGCTAGATAAGGCTGATGTGAACTTGTCTCAGTTGCTCGGCAAGGAGAAGTGGGAAGAACTCCGTAATCAGATTGATGCTACAACAAACGATGATATGCCTGAAATGATAAACAAAATCAATCGTGATGTTGCTCTTGGTAAGAACAGACAGCCAGTGCGTGAGTATATTCAGAACTTGCTCATCATGCGTGGCTATGACATTGGTAATATGCTTGCAGCAAAGAAGGCAGTTGAAGACAAAGGTGAAGGTGTCTCTGTGAAGAATATGGAGAAGAATCAGGCATACCAGCAGGGGCGTGATGCTTATGGCTACGATACTCATGAGATTCAGTTAGACCAAGAAGACAAACAAAAGTCTCTTGCTCAGCTTCTTGGTATCTCAGAGCAGCAGTTGGCATCCATGAGTGATGAGGAACTTGAAGCACTCTCTGGTCGTGATGATAATATTGATAGGGCTATTTATGACTACCAGTTATCTACTGCTCGCTATGAAGGTGTGATTGATAACGCAAGAGACCAGATAGACTTGGAAGTGCAGAGAGCGGCACAAGCGGTTGACATGTACACAGACAAGTCTAGTAATACAATCCGAAATGCTACCATCAAGGCTACTGGCGGCTTGGAAGATTATGGTGTATATATCATCAATGGTAATATTGCTACCCATGAAGATGGTTCTATTGACATTAGTAATAGCGATGATATGATTCTGTATTATGACCCAACTACTAATACGGTTGAGCATGCTGATGCCATGATGTTTGCTGAACTCGGTAGTGAGGAGAATGCTGATGAAGTGAGAAGTCAGGCTATGGCTGATGCCAAGGAGAAGGCTATCAAAGAAACTACTGGTATCATTGATGGTGTTGTTGAGGTAGGTACTCAGTTCAATCTGATTGATACTGATGGTACAGAACATACTTATGAAGTGCTGGCTGATAATGGTGATGGTACTGCAATGATTACTATTGATGGCAACGTACCTACTGAACTTGTCAATGGCGAGAATGTAAATATTCCAGTCTCGTTTGAAGAGTTGCAGAAGATGAAGGATGAGTATGACCAGCAGAGATTGCAAGCTGCCAAGGCTGAGCGTGAGCAGATGGAAAAGGAACGGGCTGAGCAGCAGACTCAGGAGATAGAAGAGACTCAACCTTCATTTGATTTCAATCAGATACTTAATGATAATGGAAACGTGGTGCTCGTTGATGTGCTTGGTAAGGATGGTAACACCAAATATCCTGACTCTAGATTGTTCCTCATCCGTGATGCTGGTGCCAAGGCTAAGGTAGTGGAGTTGAAGAGTGATGGTACTATTGTTCCTCATGCTGTGAACAAAGAAGATGTGGCTACAATCACTTCTATGTCGCTCGATGAATACAAGCAGGCTATGCCTGAATCCTCAATGATAGAGGATAATAGTGGAGAGAATAGAGGTGAGATAGATGT
>ERZ772820.1845-NODE-1845-length-15868-cov-7.353254_pt1 | contig 15868 bp, 13 predicted proteins | sample MGYA00511377_ERZ772820 | MGnify/ENA primary metagenome ERZ772820 (study PRJEB29015, sample SAMEA2737684) | human gut metagenome | biome: human gut; feature: human-associated habitat; material: faeces | place: China | collected 2012 ...
CCTCGGCGATGATGGCGGCGGTGTCGAAGTCGATCATCTGGCTCAGGGAGGCCATCACGCCGTTCTTCATCAGGCACTTGACCACCTCTGCGCCGGTCTTCTTCATCCGGCTGGCCAGCTCGCCCACGCTGATCTCGTCGGGAATCTGCACGGTCACAGGGGTCTTCTTGATGACCTCCAGCCGCAGCTTCCGCAGCCGGTCGGCCTCCTCCTGCTTGCGCTTGTTGCTGGCGAAGTTATTGTCCCGCCGCTGCTTATTGCTGCGGAACTTCTCCTTGCCCTGGGGGGCCTGCTGGTCCCGCTTGCCGCTGCTGCGGGCGTCGGCCATATCCTGCAATTTCTCGTCGTACTTGTCCAGATTGACGTTGGTGGCCTTGCGGGTGTCCACCACCTGCCGCTGGGGCACGCGGGACATGGGCTGCTTGGGCTGCTCCGCCTTGGGCGCGCCGCCCTGCTGGGGCTTGCCGCTCTGGCCCTGACCCTGTACCGGCGCGGACGCGTTCTGCGCCGGCTTGGCGGCGGGCTTCTCCGCCTTCTTCTCCTCCGGCTTGGCGCCCTCGGCGAAGATCACCGCGATGCTGCTCACCGGGTTGTGCTGGGTCAGATACTCAAAGATCAGGCTCAGCTCCCGGTCCTCCAGCACCTGCATATGATTTTTGGGCGTTTCGGCGTACTTGGTCAGGATCTCCGTGATCTCCTTCGTGGACACGCCGAAGTCCTTGGCCACCTCATGCACTCTGTATTTGTTAGCGATACTACCCAAATAAAGCCACCTCCATCTCAGTTGCTCGCGCCGCGCTCACGGCGCGCTGTGTTCCTGTTATCTGCCGGATGTCTTCCGGCTTCCCTTGCCCTTCTTTACCGGCCGCGCGTTTTCATACCGTGCGCCGGGGGCCTCCTTCTTTGCCGGCCGTTTATCCCTGGGCGGACGGCCGCTCCGTTCCTTATAGACCCGGTCGGGGCGTCCCTCCGGATACTCCCGCCGCGGCGGACGCCGGTGTTCCGGCGCGGGGGGCCTGTGCTCCGGTGCCGGAGGCTCCGGAGACGCGTGGGGCGGCTCCGGCGGCTTGCCGCCGTGAACGCGGTGCCTGCCCTGCCGCAGGTTCTTCTCGTGCTGTAATTGCTCTTCCTTCCGTTCCCTTGCCCGCTTGGCCTTCAGGTCCAGTGTTTCCGCCGCCGCGCCGTAGATCTCCGGCTCCGCCGCCGCCAGCTTTTTCACCAGCGACTGGGCGAACCCGATATCCGTCACCGCGCACATGGCCACGCTGGTCCGGCCCAGCGCCCGGCCGAAATCCTCCTTGTCCGCCGGGAAGGGCAGGCACAGGCAGCTGCCTGCCCGGCCGAAGCTGTACGCCCGCCGCACCGAGGATGCCGCCGCGTCCCGCGCCGTAAAGATGACCCTGGCCTTCTTGGCCCGTGCCGCCGCGCCTACGGGTTCCTCGCCCACGGCCACCGCACCGGCGCGCAGCGCCAGACCCAAAGTGGATAACAAATGCTCTGTCATAGCGCCACCATCTGCCCTTCCAGCGCGTCGTACACCTCCGCCGGTATGGCGGTGTCGAAGGCGCGCTCCAGCGCACGGCTTTTCCGTGCTTTTTTCAGGCACTCCGGGTCCGGGCACACATACGCGCCCCGGCCGGACTTCTTTCCGGTGCTGTCCAGCAGTATCTCCCCCTCCGGGGTCTTCACGATACGCAGCAGCGCCTTTTTGTCTTTCATTTCCCGGCAGCCCACACATTGCCGCTGGGGTATCTTTCGGGTCTTCTGCATCGCTGCCGTTCCTTTCCGCAGCCGCCGCTTACTCCGCGTTGGCCGCCTTGATGTCGATCTTATAGCCGGTCAGCCGCGCGGCCAGACGGGCGTTCTGCCCCTCCTTGCCGATGGCCAGACTCAGCTGGTCGGCGGGCACCGTCACGCGGCAGGCCTTGCCCTCGTCGGCCAGCTGCACGCTGACCACATCCGCCGGCGCCAGCGCCGCGGCGATAAACTCCGCCGGGTCCTCGCTGTACTTCACAATGTCGATCTTCTCGCCCCGCAGCTCGTCCACGATGGCGTTCACGCGCTGCCCCCTGGGGCCCACGCACGCGCCGATGGCGTCCACGTTGGGGTCCTCGGACCACACGGCGATCTTCGTGCGGTTGCCCGCCTCCCGGGCGATGGACCGCACCTCCACGGTGCCGTCGTAGATCTCCGGCACCTCCAGCTCAAACAGCCGCTTCACCAGACCGGGGTGGGTGCGGGAGATCATCACCTGCGGCCCGCGTGTGCTGCGGCGCACCTCCACCAGATACACCTTCACCATCTGCCCCTCGTGCAGCTCCTCGCCGGGCACCTGCTCGTTCATGGTCAGCACAGCCTCCGTAGCCTCGCTGCCGCTGCCGATCCGCAGGATCACATTGCCGTTCCGGGGGTCGATCCGGCTGACGGTGCCGGTGAGGATCTCATGCTGTTTGCTGCCCCACTCGTCATAGATCATGCCGTGCTCGGCCTCCCGCAGGCCCTGGATGATGACCTGCTTGCCGTTGCCGGCGGCGATGCGGCCGAATTCCACGGACTCCACCGGGAAGTTCACCATGCCGCCCAGCTCGTTTTTGGCGGAGATGCGCTTGGCCTCCTCCAGCGAGATCTGGCTGGCGGGGTTCTCCACCTCCTCCACGATCTCCTTCTGGACGTACATTTTCAGGTCCTTCTTCTCCTCATCCACGTCCACCACCACATACTCCACGCCCTCGTGGTCGCGCTTATAGGCGGTGGTCAGCGCCTGGATGATCTTGCCCATCATAAAGCTCTGGGGAATGCCCCGTTCCTTTTCCAGCATAGCCAGTGCCGCGAAGATCTCGTCACATTTCATGGTCGTTTCTCCTTCTATCTCAAGTCGTGTTGTCTCAGAATTCTACCCGCAGGCGCACCAGCGCCGTCTCGTTCTTCTCGAAGCGCACCGTCTCGCCGCCCATGTCCAGCAGCACCGCGCCGTCTTCATAGCCCGCCAGGGTCCCGGCGAACTCCTTGCGCCCGTCCTTGGGCTGGTACGTTTTCACCAGCACGGGGCTGCCCATGAACTGCGCAAAATCCCCCGGCCGCTTCAGCTGGCGTTCCAGCCCCGCCGAGCCCACCTCGAAAACGTAGCTGCTCTCGATGGGGTCCGCCTCGTCCAGCAGATCGCTGACCGTGCGGCTGATGGCCTCGCAGTCCAGAATGTCCACGCCGCCGTCCTTGTCCAGATACAGCCGCAGGTACCACTGTCCCGCCTCCCGGACGTACTCTACATCCCAGATGCGGCAGCCCTGCGCCTGCACCGCCGGCTCCGCCAGCGCCCATACGACCTCGGTGATCTTTTTCACAGCAAGCCCTCCAACAGAACGTCCCGGTCATCATGGAACGATGACCATTAAAAAAAGCGGACGATCTCGTCCACTCCAGTCAATACCTTAACCTTACGTACACACATAGCATACCATATAAGCACACGAAACGCAAGTGTTTTTCCGCAAAAACACCCGCAAAATAGGTCGAAAAGCTGAAAAGAACGCCCTTAGGACGCTCTTTTCAGCTTCATAACGCCTCTCGACAGCAAAAACGCCGCCAAATTTACCAGCACCACCGTGGCGCCCACCGGCGTGCCCCACAGGTACGACCCGGTCAGGCCGATGCAGAAGCACAACACGCTCAGCCCGGCGGCGCACAGCACCACGCCCCGGAAGCTGCGCAGCAGCCCCATGGCTGTCAGCGCCGGGAAGATCACCAGACTGGAGATCAGCATGGCGCCCATCATCCGCATGCCCAGCACGATGGTCAGCGCCGTCAGCACCGACAGAATGGTGTTGTACAGCCCCACCCGCACGCCGGTGGCGCGGGAAAAGCTCTCGTCAAAGGTGATGGCGAACAGCCGGTGGTAGAACAGGATATACAGCACCAGCACCGCCGCGCACAGCACCACGCTCAGCGCCACATCCGCCCGATCCATGGCCAGAATGGAGCCGAACATAAAGCTGTCCACATCCGTGGTCATGCCGGTGGTCAGACTGGTGACCACCACGCCCACGGCCAGCGCCGACGCGCTGACCACCGCGATGGCCGCGTCCGCGCCCATCCGGCTTCTCTCCGTCATCCGCAGCAGCCCCAGCGCTGCCAGCACCACCACCGGGATAGACACCGGCAGCGGCGCCCAGCCGCAGGCCAGCGCGATGCTCAATGCGCCGAAGGACACATGGCTCAGCCCATCGCCGATCATGGAGTACCGCTTCAGCACCAGCGGTACGCCCAGCAGCGCCGCGCACAGCGCCACCAGGATACCCACCACAAAGGCCCGCAGGATGAACGGGTACGTGAACATTTCCAGCAGTAAGCTCATGCCTCGTCACCTCCGAACCGTTTGCCCCAGGGGGACGTTAGATAGTCCGCCGCCGTGCCGAAGAAGTACGTTCCATGGCCGGCGTGCAGAATATGGTCGGCGTAGCGCAGGGCGCTGCGTATATCGTGTGTCACCGCCACGATGGCGATGCCCTCCTGCTTGTTCAGGTATTCCAGCGTGCGGTACAGCTCCTGGGCCGCCGCCGGGTCCAGCCCCGTCACCGGCTCGTCCAGGATCAGCAGCTCACCGGCGGCGCACAGGGCACGCGCCAGCAGCACCCGCTGCTGCTGCCCGCCGGACAGCTCCCGGTAGCACCGGTCCTTCAGCTCCAGCACGCCCAGCTTGCCCATGTGCATCAGCGCGGTGGACTTCTCCTTCGGCGTGTAGAAAAACCGCATTCCCTTCCCGCTGAGAAAGCCGCTGCGTACCACCTCCGTCACCGTGGCGGGAAAGTCCTTCTGCGCCTTTGTCTGCTGGGGCAGATAGCCGATGGCGCCGGAGCGCAGGGAGGGCGAACGTACGATCTCGCCCGCCATGGGGTGCAGCAGCCCCAGCAGGCTCTTCACCAGTGTGGACTTGCCGCTGCCGTTCTCGCCCACGATGCACACATAGTCGCCGCTGCGTACCTGAAAGCTCAGGTGCTCCCACACCGGCTTGCCCTCATAGCCCAGCGCCGCGTCCCGGCAGTCCAGCAATATGCGCTTCTCCTGTTCCATCAGGATAGTCCCTCCTTCAGTGCCGCCGCGTTGGCGGTCATCAGACTGATATAGGTGGCTCCGCCGTCGAATTCCGCCCGGCTCACCGTCTGGCAGGAGTGGAATGTCCGCACCTGCGCCCCGGTGGTCTCGGCGATGGCCTGCGCCACCTTCTGGCTGCTCAGCTCGATGGTGTATACCACCGGTATCTCCTGCTCCTCCACCACGTCGATCAGATATTTCAGCGTGGCGAGGGACGGCTCCGTGTCTCCCGCGCAGCCGTGGAACGCCGCCCGGTAATCCAGATCATATTCCCTGCAGAAATACAGCAGCGGGAACCGATCGCCGAACACCAGCAGCCGCCGTGCCGCATGGCCCGTGATGTCCCGGAATGTCTCGTCCAGCGCCTGCAATTCGTCCAGATAGTCCGCCAGCCGAGCCCGATAGCCGTCGGCATTGTCCGGATCGGCCTCACACAGCGTATCGCAGATGGCCCGGCACAGGGCCATGGCGTTCACCGGCGATGTCCAGATGTGCTCGTCGTACTCTATTTCCTCTTCGTGGCCATCGTGCAGATGCCCGTCATGGTCGTCGTGATCATGGTCGTGGTCATCGTGGTCGTGGTCGTGACCGCCCTGCATCCCCTCGGCGTACTCCTCCCGGTATGTCTCCACGCAGTCCATCATAGCCAGCCGGTAGGGGATAGCCTCGCCTGCCGCGTCCAGAATGTCCTCCACCCACAGCTCGCTTTCCCCGCCGTTGTAGATGAATACCTCCGCCTCGCTGACGGCGATCACGTCCAGCGGCGTGGGCTCAAAGCTGTGTGTCTCCCGCCCGGCGGGCACCAGCAGCTGTACGTCCACCGCGTCCCCGCCGATCTGCCGCACAAAGTCGTAGTAGGGGAACAGCGTGCACACCACGTTCAGTTTCCCGCTTTGCGGACGGTCCTGCCGCCCGCAGCCCGCCAGCGTCAGCGCCAATACCGCCGCCAGCACCGCTGCGCCTGCTCGTCTCACGTGTCCCGCCTCCTTTGCGTGTCTTGTCTCATAAAATCATAGTATACCACACAATTCGCAAAAAGGGAAGTGCCCGCCTTTTGCGTCCGGACACCGTCTCTCTGCGTATAATTAACGCACTCTTAACACGACGACGAAAAAGTTTCCTAATATGAAAGTGAAGATATTTGCGCCGGAAAACATGGAAAAACACCTGTGCTTTGCATATATTTAAACGCAGAGCGGCTGAAAAATACCGCAAAAACCACGTTGCAAACATTAAGATAATGTTAAAACAGAAAAAGACGTTAAAATTGCTGATCGAACCATTCGACGATTTCCTGTATACTTTTTCCATAGTCCGCAGCGTTTTTCTGCGGATGTGTTTTCAGTTGTTCCCGAGACCGCCATCCGGTCAACCTCTCTCCTGATAGATCGAAAAGACCGCCGTCCGGCGGTCTTTTTTGTCCCCTTCCCCCGCCTGTTAATAAACCTACAATCGGTTTCCTCAAAAGAAAATCATTCGCCGTCCGTTGCAAAAATCCCGGAACCCCGCCAAAAACTGAATGGTTCAATGTAAAAAAGAAGCAAAAACCATATAAAATATGTGGAAAAATCCGTTCATAGAATGTTAAAAATGTACAATATGGCGCTCAATTTTTATAAAAACTGCTAATTGCGGGCGGAAAGAGTTTCCTGTATACTTTTTTCAGGTAGCCTTGAAGGGATTTTATCCCGTGAGGAAATACCTGCGGGGCATGGCGGTGCCCCGGGCTGTTTCCTGTCAATAGACAGGGCGCGGCAGAATATCAGCTTCTGCGGCAACGTAGGGGCAAAAATCTGTTAAGGAGAGAAAACAATGGAAGAAAGAAAAGGCTTTGGAACCAATTTTGGTTTCCTGATGGCCGCGGTCGGCTCTGCAGTCGGCCTGGGCAACATCTGGGGCTTCCCCAATAAGATGGGTGCCTCCGGCGGCTTCACGTTCCTCATCATCTATCTGATCCTGGCGGTCCTGTGCGGCTTCATCGTTATGGTGGGCGAGCTGGCCATCGGCCGCAAGACCGGTCACGGCGCCGTGGGCGCGTACAAGGCTCTGTCCAAGAAGTTCAAGTGGATGGGCTGGCTGGGCATCCTGTCCGCCTTCTTCATCCTGTTCTTCTACTGCGCACTGGGCGGCTACTGCATCAAGTACACCGTTCTGAACATCGGCGATCTGTTCGGTGCCGGCTTCGGCTCCAATGGCCTGTCCGGCGGCGAAATTTTCGGCAACTTCCTGGGCAGTCCCGTTGAGGGTGTTATCTACGGCCTTATTTTCGTGGCGCTGACCATGCTCATCGTTATGGGCGGCGTCGGCGGCGGCATCGAGAAGGTCTGCTCCGTGGGTATGCCCGCCCTGTTCGTGGCCCTGCTGATCTGCATCATCCGCGCCTGCACCCTGGAGGGTACCGACGTGGCCGTGCAGATCCTGCAGGCGGACGGTTCTCTTGTGGAGGGCGTTGTTAACGGCAGTGCTCTGGACGGTCTGAAGTACATGTTCTCCCCCGGCTGGGCGGCCAATGTCGGCTATTATGTGCCCGCCAAGGCGGTTGTTGACGGCGTGGAGGTCTCCTCCGTCATGGTCAATGGCGTGGCACAGGCCATCGTCTCCTACCAGTCCGGCGCTCCCAGCATCTTTAACGTTGTTTCCACCGCTGGCGGCCAGATGTTCTTCTCCCTGTCTCTGGGCATGGGCGCCATGATCACCTACGGCTCCTACCTGCAGAAGAAGGAGAATCTGCAGAAGAACGCCATCCTCATCATCACCATGGACACGCTGGTGGCTCTGATGGCCGGTCTGTGCGTGATCCCCGGCCGTTTCGCCCTCGATCCCGAAGGCGCTCTGGGCGGCCCGTCTCTGCTGTTCGTGACCATGCAGAACGTGTTCAGCCGCATGGGTGCTCTCGGCCCCATCTTCGGCATCCTGTTCTATCTGCTGGTGGTGTTCGCCGCCGTTTCCTCCTCCATCTCCCTGCTGGAGGTCATCGTGGCCCACTTCGTGGATAAGGCTCGTGACGAGGGTAAGGGCGACAAGCGTAAGGCCTACACCCTTATCGCTGCGGCCTGCGTGGGTCTGGGCTGCATCCTGGTCTGCGCTGACCAGCTGGGCGGCGCCAGCTTCACACCGTGGAAGCTGCTGGGTCTGCCGGAGACGGCCATCCGCACATGGAACGACTGCTGGCTGGACTTCTGGGATATGCTGTCCGAGGGCATCATGATGCCGCTGGGCGCACTGCTGATGTCCCTGATGATCGGCTGGGAGGTCGGCCCCGAGATGGTCAAGGCGGAGTGCGAGCAGTCCGGCCACGCCATGGGCAGCTACGGCTTCTTCAAGATCTGCGTGAAGTTCATCACCCCGCTGTGCATGATCCTGATCCTGTACGGCCAGATCAAGGAGTTCTTCTTCTAAGAAAAGCGTACAAAAGCGCCGGTGCGAAGCACCGGCGCTTTTTTGCGCTTATTTCAGCGTCACGCTGTTCTGGAGGACGGTGGCGCTGTACACCAGCAGCACGTCCGCTTCCTCCGGGAATGTCACCACCCGCGCCAGCGCGTCCGTGGCCAGATAGCGGATATCCACCGCATATACGGTGCCGTACCCCTGCGCCAGCAGAGGTATCAGGCTGCTGCCGAAGGAATCCCGGAACACGATCAGCGTCCGGTCATTGCCCGCCGCCGGGTTCTCGATGCGCAGCAGCGCCTTGCTGCCGCTGAGGAACAGGTCATAGGGCGCTTTCTCTGCCGCCGTCAGGTCGTACACGCCGCCGGTGGAATCCGTCTCGTAGTCGTACACCGCGCAGCCATCCAGCAGCGGAGAGGTGATATAGGACAAGACGTCCGCCGCCAGTGGCTCCGCCGTCTTGCCCCAGTAGCTGCCGCAGAATTCGCCCGCCAGCGTGTGCAGCGACTCCTCTGCCGTGTCCGGCAGAGATACGCCCATGGCGTCTGCCAGCGCCTGCGCCACCGGGTGCAGCCGCTCCTGCCGCCAGTGAGGGTCGGTACGGTAATAGTCCTCCAGCGACAGCAGCGGCGCGATGCCGATCTCCTCCACCGGCAGACGCTGCGCCAGATAGTCCGCCGTCTCCTGGGCCCCGGCGGGCGTGTAGCCCTCCGGCGTCTCCATAAAAGCGGCCTTATCTGGGATCACGCTCATATATACGTGTTCCGACCCGGAGAAATATGTCTCCAACAGGTGGGAAAACCGCTTCACGGCGAAGTCCAGTGATTTCTCGCTCCACGGTGCGTCGGTGGCGGCGGCATAGCCCCGGTACACATATACCTCCGGCTGCGTATTCTCCTGCACCCGCCGGGTGGGAATGGCGGCAGCAGCTATGACCATAGCCGCTGCCGCCAGCAGAAATACGCCTCGCTCTATCCAGCGCTTCACAGGATGGCCTCGTCGTAGACGGGCTGCACGCCGAAGATGCCGTTCAGGTGGGACATAAAGGTGTCCACAAGATCCTCGGCACCGAACACGGACACCACATACTCGCCCACCACGGCCACGGCAACCTTATCGGGGAAGCCGCACATCCACTGCCGCTGCTGGATGTTGTCCCGCAGGGCGGTGGCCAGCGCATCGGCATCATCGGTGCAGTGGTACGCCGCGGCGGTAAAGGTGTTCTGGTTCATCATATGGACCAGCGACGCGGCCTGGTCCACCTTGGCCGTCTCCGGCAGGCCGAGGGCACTGTCCACAGCGGCACGGTCGGTCAGGTCATAGACGCCGGGGGCGTCCTCCTTGCTGTTCGCCTCGGAGTAGTCGCCGCCGCTGGCGGGGAACTTCTCGTCCTCGGTGTAGGTGCTCCACACCTTTTCCAGCAGGTCAAGAGCGCTGGCAGGCGCGGCGGGCTGGTCGCCCTTGCTGTCGTTCTTCGTGCCGCAGGCGGCGAGACTCAGGGTCAGCACGGCGGCGAGCACAAGGGAAATGATTTTTTTCATCGTGTAGTTTCCTCCTGAAATAGGTTTCTGTCCATTGAGACGGAGCGCGGTGCGATTTGGTTCCATGAAAATTCTGCCGCGCTTACAGCCAGCTCTGGTCAAAGCCGTAGGGCAGCAGCTCCTTCAGTGCGAAGCGCTTGCTCTCGCCCTTTCCGTTCAGGCAGATCACCGTCAGGTCGGGTGCGAACTCCATCATCACCTGCCGGCAGGTGCCGCAGGGCACGCAGTGATCCTCGCTGCGCCCGGCGATCACGATGGTGTCGAAGTCCCTGTGTCCCTCACTGACCGCCTTGACCATGGCCGTCCGTTCGGCGCATATCGTGGCGCCGTAGGCGGCGTTCTCCACGTTGCAGCCGGTAAACACCGTCCCGTCCTTGCATAGCAGCGCCGCGCCCACCGGGAAGTGGGAATAGGGTACATAGGAACGCTCCAGCATGGCCACCGCCATATCACAAAGCTGTTTTTCCGTCATGGTGCATCCTCCTTTGATCTTTTCCGGTTTCTTCCTCGTTTATACCTCAGCTCAACTCCGCCTTACCGGTGTAGAGCTGATAATACTTGCCCTGCTGCGCCAGCAGCTCCTGATGGTCGCCGCGCTCGATGATGCGCCCGTGCTCCAGCACCAGAATGGCCTGACTGTTCCGCACGGTGGACAGCCGGTGTGCGATAACGAACACCGTCCGTCCCTCCATCAGCGAGTCCATGCCCTGTTCGATCAGGTTTTCCGTCCGCGTGTCGATGGAGCTGGTGGCCTCGTCCAGGATCAGCACCGGCGGGTCGGATACCGCCGCCCGGGCGATGGCCAGCAGCTGCCGCTCGCCCTGGCTCAGGCTGCCGCCGTCCCCGGTGATGACCGTGTCATACCCCTGGGGCAGGTGGCGGATAAAGCTGTCGGCGTTGGCCAGCTTCGCCGCGGCCCGGACATCCTCGTCCGTGGCGTCCAGCCGTCCGTAGCGGATGTTGTCCGCGATGGTGCCGGTGAACAGGTGGGTGTCCTGCAATACCATGCCCAGCGAACGGCGCAGAGAGTCCTTCTGGATGTCCCTCACGTCAATGCCGTCGTAGGTGATGGTGCCCTCCTGTACGTCGTAAAACCGGTTGATGAGGTTGGTGATGGTGGTCTTGCCCGCGCCGGTGGAGCCCACAAAGGCGATCTTCTGCCCCGGCTTGGCAAACAGGGACACGTCGTTCAGCACGGTTTTCTCCCCGTCATAGGAGAAGGTCACGTGGTCGAAGCGCACGTCGCCCTTCAGCTCCACCAGCGTGCCGTCGGGCTCTTTCCACGCCCAGCAGCCGGTGCGGCGGTCTGTCTCGGTCAGCGTATCGCCGTGCTTTTCCACCCGGACGATGACGGTCTTGCCCTCATCCACCTCCGGCTCGGCCTCCATCACGGCGAAGATGCGCTCCGCGCCGGCCACCGCCGCCAGCAGCACGTTCACCTGCTGACTGATCTGCGAGATGGGCTGGCTCACCTGCTTCACATACAGCAGGTACGCGCCCAGGGAGCCCACATCGAACATCCCGCCGATGGCCAGCAGCCCGCCCACGCAGCAGGTGACGGCGTAGTCGATGCGTGACAGGTTGGCCATGGCCGGCATCATGGCGCCGGAGTAGGTCTGGGCCGCCGTGGCGGCGTCCCGATAGCTGTCGTTCAGCCCGGAGAACTGCGCGATGGCCTTGCTCTCGTGGTTGAACACCTTGATGACCTTCTGGCCCTCCACCATCTCCTCGATATAGCCGTTCATGGCGCCCAGCGCCTGCTGCTGTGCCTGAAAGCTCACGCGGCTTCTGCCGCCAACGCCCTTGACCACCAGCAGCATCAGCACCAGAAAGGCAAAGGTGATCAGCGTCAGCACCCAGTTCATATACAGCATCATAACAACAATGCCGATAAACGTCAAGGCGCAGGACACCACACTGGCGAAGCTGGAGTTGATCATCTCCGACACGGTGTCCATGTCGTTGGTAAAGCGGCTCATCAGGTCGCCGGACTGGTGGGTGTCGAAGTACCGCAGGGGCAGGTCCTGCAATTTGTCGAACAGATCCTGCCGCATCTGGGCCACCGTCCGCTGGGAGATATGCACCATGATGCGGGCGTAGGCATAGGAGCACAGGCCCGACAGCAGGAACAGTCCCAGCAGCAGCGCCAGCATTTTCAGCAGGCCGGCGAAGTCGCCTACCAGAATATAGTCGTTGATAATAGGCTTGAGCAGATAGCTGCTCATCACCGAGCCCACGGAGCTGACCACCAGGCAGATGAACACCACCGCCAGCGCGCCCTTATAGCGCCCGATATAGCGCAGCAGCTTGCTCACCGTGCCCCGGAAGTCCTTGGGCCGCTGGAAGCCGTGCCCCTGGGGCCCGTGGCCGCGCGGTCCGCCGCGTTTTTGTTCAGCCATCGATGCTCACCCCTTCCTGCTGGGAGCGATAGACCTCCCGATAAATGTCGCTCTGCGCCATCAGCTCCTCATGGGTGCCTATGGCGGAGATGTGCCCATCGTCCATCACCAGTATCAGGTCGGCGTCCATAACGGATGTGATCCGCTGGGCGATGATGAGCTTTGTGGTGCCGGGCAGCGCCGTTTTCAGCGCGCCTCGGATCTTCGCGTCCGTGGCGGTGTCCACCGCGCTGGTGGAGTCGTCCAGGATCAGTATCTTCGGCTTCCGCAGCACCGCTCGGGCGATGCACAGCCGCTGCTTCTGCCCGCCGGAGACGTTGGTGCCGCCCTGTTCGATATAGGTGTCGTATCCGTCCGGCATCTTCTCAATAAACTCGTCGGCGCAGGCCAGACGGCAGGCCGCCTCGATCTCCTGATCGCTGGCGTTCTCGTCGCCCCAGCGCAGGTTCTCCCGGATGGTGCCGGAGAACAGCGTGTTCTTCTGCAATACCATGGCGCAGCCATCCCGCAGCGCCTCCATGGTGTAGTCCTTCACATTGTGCCCGCCGACATAGACCGCGCCGCCGTTCACGTCGTACAGCCGGGGGATCATGCTCACCAGCGTGGTCTTGGCGCTGCCGGTGCCGCCTAAAATGCCCACCGTGGCCCCGCTGGGTACGGTAAAGCTCACGTCCTCCAGATTCCAGGCCTCCGCCGTGTCGTGGTACTTGAAATACACATGGTCGAAGCGGATGGAGCCGTCCTCCACCTTCAGCGCCGGGTCGGCCTGCTCGTCGGTGATGCGGGGTTTCTCCTCCAGCACCTCGGCGATACGCTTGCCGCAGGCGATGGCCCGGGTCAGCATCATCAGTACCACGGATACCATCATCAGCGACATCAGTATCTCACTCACATAGGTAAAGAACGCGATCAGATCGCCGGAGAGCAGCGTGCCCTCCCACACGTAGTGGCCGCCGATCCACATCACCGCCGTGATGGTGCCGCCCATGAGGATCATCATCACCGGCATGAACAGCACCACAAAGCCGAAGGCGCGCTCGGCCATGCTTCGCAGCTTCTCGCTGCGCTGGGTGAACTTCTCCTTTTCCTGCGCCTCACGCACAAAGGATTTCACCACGCGGATGGCGTTCAGGTCCTCCTGCACCACCAGGTTCAGCTGGTCCGTGGCCCCCTGCAAAGAGGTGAAGAACGGCCCCACACGCTTGATGACGATGACCACCGCGATGATCAGCAGGGGAATGACCACCAGGAACACCTGGCTCAGCCGCTGGCTGATGATCAGGGCCATCACCAGCGCCGTCACCAGCATGGTGGGGGCGCGGACCAGCATACGCATTCCCATAAATGTGGTCATCTGCACCGAGGCCACGTCGTTGGTCAGCCGCGTCACCAGACTGGCGGTGGAGAAGCGCTCGATGTTGGCGAAGGAGAAGCGCTGTACCTGCTCGTACTCCGCCTTCCGCAGCGCCGCGCCGAAGCCCATGGACGCCTTGGCGGCCAGTGCCGCCGCGCCCACGCCGCAGCCCAGCGCCAGCAGCGCCATAATGACCATTTTCAGCCCCGCCATCAGGATATAGCCTCTGTCTCCGTTGGCGATGCCGATATCCACGATGTCGCTCATCACCTGGGGCAGCGTCAGCTCCAGCACCGCCTCTCCGGCGGAGCAGGCGATGGCGAACAGCATCAGCAGGCGGTAGCCCTTGGTATAGGGCGCCAATTTTTTTATCATGCTTCCTCCTCCTCGTCGGTCAGGTTCCGTCCCGCCCGCAGCAGGAACGCGGTGAACTGCGCCTTTTCCTCCTGCGTGAAGCCGCGCTCCAGCCGTTCGTTCACCTGGTGCAGCACGGTCTGGAAATCGTCATGGAACCGCTGGCCCTCCTCTGTCAGTGCCAGAATGCGGCACCGTCCGTCCGTGGCGCTGACGGTGCGGTATACCAGCCCCTTCTCCTCCAGCCGGTCCACGATGCCGTTCACCGTGCTGGGCTTGATCATCAGATGGCGCTCCAGTGTTTTCTGGTTCACGCTGCCCTCCGCGTCGTGCAGGAACATCAGCGTCCGGCACTGCATGGGCGATACGTCGTAGCGCTTCAGCATCCGCCCCATCAGCTTATGCACCTGGTGGTCGCAGTAGCCGAACAGTGCGCCGAAGTGCGCCGGGTGCTCGTCAAAGCAACATTTCATAGCGACCCTCCTTCTTCACCTTTAAATTATTAGCATACGAATTATTAGCGTGCTAAATGGTAGCACCAATATTTTTTGTTGTCAATAGGGGAGGGGTGTCCTGCCTGTAAACGATTTGTGAACGGAGTCCCTACTTTGTGAATGGTTTGTTAATTCTTTGCCAAACCTGTTGACTTCCCGCCCGGGTGCGTGTATGATATGCTCATCCGAAAGGATACCCACCCATTGTATTTCTCTCTCCTTTTACTGAAAAAAAGGCGGCGCTGAAGCGCCGCCTTTTTTCGCCTCTGCCCTTGTCAACAGAGGGTATAATAAAAGCAAAAGCGAAACAGGCGGCAAAAAACAGTTGCCATCGCGGAAGAATTGTAGTAGAATGTATCTCACGAACTTGTCCTCCGCCGTGAGCTGCGGGGCCGGTCTCGCGCAATGGATACCCACGAATCATGTCAGGCGGGGAACCGAGCAGCATTAAGAGGGATCATCCATGTGCCGCGAGGGTGCCGGCCCTGTGGCTCACGGCGGAGGACTCGTTTATTTTGTTTGTCAGCAGGGAGGTGTGCCCATGTACCAGGCGCTGTACCGCAAATACCGGCCCAAGACCTTTTCCGAGGTGGTGGGCCAGCAGCACATCACCGATACGCTCCAGCGCCAGGTGGCCGACGGTCAGGTGGGCCACGCCTACCTGTTCACCGGTACCCGCGGCACCGGCAAGACCACCTGCGCCCGCATCCTGGCCAAGGCCGTCAACTGTCAGCACCCCATTGACGGCGCGCCCTGCAACCAGTGCGCCGCCTGCCGCGGCATTGACGACGGCTCACTGCTGGATGTGACGGAGCTGGACGCCGCCTCCAACGGCAGCGTCAACGACGCCCGCAGCCTGCGGGAGGAGGCCGTCTACCCGCCGGCGGTGCTGCAAAAGCGCGTCTACATCATCGACGAGGTGCATATGCTCTCCCGCGACGCCTTCAACGCCCTGCTGAAGATCATGGAGGAGCCGCCCGCCCACCTGCTGTTTATCCTGGCCACCACCGAGATCCAGAAGGTCCCGGCCACCATACTCTCCCGCTGCCAGCGGTTCAACTTCAAGCGTATCCTGCCCCACGATATGGAGCAGCAGCTGCTGAAGGTGGCGAAGGCCGAAGCCATCGACCTGACCCCGGACGGGGCGGACCTGCTGGCCCGCATGGCCAACGGTGCGCTGCGCGACGCGCTCAGCCTGCTCGACCAATGCTCCGGCCGCGACGTCATAGACGAGAGCGTCGTGCTCGAGAC
>ERZ772820.1848-NODE-1848-length-15861-cov-3.206314_pt1 | contig 15861 bp, 17 predicted proteins | sample MGYA00511377_ERZ772820 | MGnify/ENA primary metagenome ERZ772820 (study PRJEB29015, sample SAMEA2737684) | human gut metagenome | biome: human gut; feature: human-associated habitat; material: faeces | place: China | collected 2012 ...
AGAGAATATGGGTTGCTTGAGAGAGACTGAGATCGGAGCAAGTGTAGGATGCATATGAGCAATATGCTTTCGGCGCATGCACAATCTCTTTTTTATTGCAGTTTTTTCCGCCGGGAGGAGTCGTAACCTTCGGGCGGAGAGGTCTCAGAGAGCAGCGGAAGGGAGTCGTAAAGACATGAAGAAAAGGGGTATTGCATTATTAATGGTGGCTGCAATGATGGCAGGAACGCTGAGCGGATGCAGCGGCGGAGGTTCCACAGGCAAGGCGGGCGGCGGCGCGCAGACAGAAGCACAGACTGTGGCGGAGGTGGACCCGTCTCTGTATGAAGTGACGGAACCTATTACCATCAAGTGGTGGCACGCGCTGGAGGAACAGTATTCAGAGACTGTGCAGAAGGTGGTAGACGATTTCAACAAGTCACAGGATATGATTACGGTGGAAGCCGAGTATATCGGAAGCTACAAGAAATTAAATGAGGCTCTGGTAGCGGCTCATGCGGCAGGAACAGATCTTCCGGCAATTACGGTTGCCAATACTCCCTACGTCGCAGAATACGGTGCGGGCGGCCTGACAGAAGATTTGACGCCATACATTCAGGCCAGCGGCTATGACTTAAAGGACTTTGGAGACGGTATGATCTCAGCTTCCAGCTATAACGGCAAGCAGGTATCCCTTCCCTTCCTGATTTCCACACAGATCGTCTATTACAACAAGGATATGGCGGACGAACTGGGAGTCGAGATTCCTGAGAAGTGGGAAGATATGGATGCATTCCTTGAGAAGACTTCCAAGATCAACGCCGACGGAACGACTGCCGTATACGGAACCATTATGCCGGGCTGGGATCAGTGGTATTATGAGACCTTCTACTTAAATCAGGGCGTAAAGATCATCAATGATGACCAGGTAACCACAGACCTAGGCGATGAGAAGGCAGTGGAGATCGCGGCCAAGATTAAAGAGTGGTGCGATAAAGGATATACATACTGGACAGGAACCGCGGATGACGCGTCCTCCATCATGCGTCAGCACTTTATCGACGGCGAGGCATTTTCCGTTGTACATACAAGCTCCCTGTATACGAACTATTTGAGCCAATGTAATTTTGAGATTGGTATGGCATGGCTTCCGGGCGGCGAGACAAAGAACCAGGAGATCGGCGGCTGCGTGCTGTTAATCCCATCCAAGAACGATCAGGCTACGAAGAATGCGGCATGGCAGTTTATGCAGTACTTATGCAGCAAGGAAGTAAACTTAACATGGGCAAGAGGAACCGGATATATTCCGACCAGAAAGTCCGTGCTCACAACCGATGAAGGAAAGGCATTCCTGGAAGAGAAACCGGCGTTCCAGTGTATTTTCGATAATCTGGACTTAATTCAGCCGAGAATTCAGCATAAGGCATGGTCTCAGATGGCCAACATCTGGAAGAACGACATGGCACAGCTCATGCTGGAAGGCGGAGACACGCAGAAATCCATGGAAAAGATGGCCGAAGAAATTGATGACGTGTTGGGAGATTCCTGATGCAGTAAGGCGGGGGTAACATATGAAAGAGAAAAAACGTATGAATCCAAGAAAAGTATCCGCGATGAAGGATTTTGCCTGTGTGCTTCCGGTGCTGATATTCCTGGCGGTATTTACTTATTATCCGATCGCGGAGCTGTTCCGGATCAGTTTTACGGACTGGAACATGTTAAATGATACGTGGCACTATGTGGGATTTAAAAACTGGAAGTGGCTGTTTGGAGGCTCCGGTACCAAATATCTCTGGAACTCCTTAAAGGTAACGATTCTCTATTCGGCCGGCGAAATCTTCATCACGCTGGTAGGGGGTATGATCTTTGCCCTGATCTTTAACCGGATGACGAAGGGATTCTCCGCCATGAGAGCCATTGTTTTCATGCCGAAATATGTGGCTATGTCCTCAGCGGCCGTTGTGTTCCTGTGGATTTTAAATACGGACGGCGGTATTTTAAATTACCTCCTGTCTCTGGTTGGAATCAGTAAGGTAGACTGGCTGGGAAACCGCCACACCGCTTTGATCTCGGTCCTGATGCTGACCGGGTGGCGGTGCGTGGGTTATGGAATGATGGTGTATTTGTCCGCCATGATGGGTATCTCCACGGACTATTATGAAGCCGCCTCCTTAGACGGAGCCAACGCGGTACAGCGGTTCTTTAAGATTACGATACCGATGCTGTCGCCGACCACACTGTTTTTATTTGTCACCACCTTCCTTTCTTCCATGAAGGTGTTCCAGTCCGTAGATATCTTAACGCAGGGCGGTCCGTACCGTTCGACCGAAGTGTTTGTGTATAACATTTACCGTTATGCAATGGAAGACTTCCGAATGGACCGCGCTTCCACAGTGGCTATCTTCTTCTTCCTGCTTCTGCTGGTGGTGACGGTGGCTACCATGAAGGTATCTAACGGCAATGTGACGTACGATTCATAGGGGGGAACAACATGGAGAAACATACAATGAAGGACGGACGGGATATTAACCGTTCCGCCAGAAGAAAAAAGGCGACGATTACGGCGGTTCAGTGGGTTCTCGCGATTATCGTCCTGATCATCATCGTGTTCCCGATCTACTGGATGCTGGTGTCTTCCGTGAAATCCCAGGAGGAGATCCTGCTTCCGGTGCCGACCTTATGGCCGAAGGAATTCCACTTCGAGAACTATATCAATGTGTTAAGAAAAGGCAATTTCGCCAGATATTATTTTAATACGGCAGTCATGACGGCAGGGATCCTGATCGGTCAGGTTGTAACCGGTATCTTTGCGGGCTATGGATTTTCCAAGGGCAGATTTAAAGGCCAGAACTTCTGCTTTATCATCGTTTTGGGCGCCCTGATGATTCCGCTTCAGGTTACGTTTATTCCGATCTATATCATGATGGCAAACTGGGGAATGTCAGATACCTTCTTAGGCCTGATTCTTCCGGAAGCGGTGTCGCCGTATTACATATTCATGCTGCGCCAGACCTTTATGGCTATTGATGACAGCTATATCGAGGCCGCGCGGATCGACGGGCTGGGCCGCGTGGGCATTATCACGAAGATCCTGGCGCCCATGTGCCGCTCCACGTTATTTACGGTGACGTTAGTAACCTTTACCAATGGCTGGAACGCTTACTTCTGGCCGAAGATCATAGCCAAGGGCGAGAAACGCCGCGTGCTTACAGTCGGACTTGCCTACTTAAAGAATACCTTTGACGGCGCTGAATCCATGAACAACCATGAGATTATGGCCGGCGCGGTGATGGCGGTTGTACCTGTCATCATCCTGTTCTTCATTTTCCAGAAATACATGCTGACCGGATATTCGAAGGCAGCAATGAAATAAGAAACCGGGGGAGCAACATGAAAATATACGCACACAGAGGTTACAGCGGAAGGTATCCGGAAAATACCATGCTCGCGTTTCAGAAGGCGGCGGAAACCGGCTGTGACGGGATGGAACTGGATGTACAGCTGACAAAGGATGGAACCGTGGTGGTGATTCACGATGAAGCGGTTGACCGGACGACGGATGGAACGGGCCTGGTGAAGGATTATACCTTTGAGGAGTTAAGAAAACTGGATGCGGGTACGATTAAGGGGGGCAGATATGGCTTCTGCCCCATTCCCTCTTTTGAGGAATACTGTGAATGGGCCGGCCAGTACGGATTTGTGACGAATGTGGAGATCAAAACGGGAGTGTATTATTACGAGGACATCGAGGAAAAGACCCTGGAGCTCATAAGGAAGTATCATTTGGAGGACCGGGTAATGTTCTCTTCCTTTAACCACCTGTCGCTGGAGCGGATGAAGGAGCTGGCGCCGGATATTCCCCGGGGAGCCCTGCTGGAGCATGCGGGCCTGGGAAATGCGGGATACTACTGCAGCCGTTTCGGTTATGACTTTTACCATCCGGGAATCAAGGGACTTACAGAAAATACCGTAAAAAACTGCAGAGACCATGGAATCGGGGTGAATGTCTGGACGATCAACGACATGGAAAGCCTGGAGAACACTTATGAATGGGGCTGCAGCGGGATTTTTACGAATTATCCGGAGATCTGCAGGAGCTGGGTTGAAAAAAAAGGCTGACCGGAGAGACAAAAAAGTGCCGGAAAGGAACTTTATATGGAACGCGGTGCGGAAACATACGGCTTTTTGTGCAGGCAATTTTCACAGAAATGACAAAAATTCGGATTCTTACTTGACTCTGTGGAGAAGGATTGCTAAAGTATAAGAAGTTGGGAAAAATTTTCCGGCCGTCTTCGGCTGCGCCGCGGACGCGGTTTCGCCGTGTACGGGAAAACCGTGGTTCATGTAAGGGAGGAAGTACGTTGAAGTTACTGACATATGAAGTTGACAGAAGAAAAGATATCGGGGTCATGAGCAGGGATGAGATGTGGGTATACCCGCTTCGGGCATTCGGCATGGAATATACGAGCATGATGGAGGTAGTAAAGGGATTCAGCCAGTCGGAAAAGGATTTGCTGGAGCACGTATCCGGATTGGAGCCGTACGGTGTCACAGGGGCGGCCATGCGTTCCGAGGTAAAGATTCTGGCTCCGATCGAAGCGCCGGAACAGGATATCATTTGTCTTGGGCTTAACTATATGGAGCATGCGGAGGAGTCCGCCAGATTTAAGAAGGAAGCGTTTGACGGAGTACGGAAGGAAGCAGTTTATTTTTCCAAAAGGGTAAACAGGACGGTTGATCCGGACGGAGAGATTTCCGCTCACAGCGATATCGTGGACAGCCTCGATTATGAGGCGGAGTTGGGCGTGATCATCGGAAAAGAGGCTTACCGGGTTCCGAAGGAGCAGGTAAAGGATCACATCTTTGGCTATACCATTATTAACGACGTGAGCGCGCGCAATGTGCAGAATGCCCATAAGCAGTGGTACTTTGGAAAGAGTCTGGACGGATTTACGCCGATGGGACCGTGTATTTTAACTGCGGACAGTGTGGAATACCCGCCGAAGTTTCCGATCCGCTCTCTCGTAAACGGTGAGGTGCGGCAGGAGAGTAATACCGGACAGATGATTTTTGATATCGATCATATTGTGAGCGAGCTGTCCATGGGAATGACGCTGAAGGCAGGAACCATCATATCTACAGGAACTCCTTCCGGAGTCGGAATGGGCTTTACGCCGCCGAAGTTTTTAAAAGCAGGCGATGTGGTGGAATGCGTGATCGAGGGGATCGGTTCCATTAAGAATACGGTTTCTGAATAAAAGAACAGAATAAAAAACCTTTGAGAGAAAGAGTAAGGAATAAAAGCGAACAGTATTCGTTTTATTTCCCTGCTCTTTTTTTGCCGTTTGCGGCAGTAAGGGAAGTTTTTAGTATAAATGGGAACAGGGGGCAAAAAAATGCAGGGATATTTAGCCGGGGTAAGTGAGGGCACCAGAGTGCTGCTGATTCTGTCAGTGATTCTGTTTGCCGGATTTATTATGACGAGGCTGACCAATACGCTGAACCTGCCAAAGGTAAGCGGTTATATTATGGCCGGAATTTTGATCGGGCCGTGCGGATTAAACCTGATCCCCGTGGATATCATCGGCCACATGGGATTTGTCAGCGATCTGGCACTGGCGTTTATCGCGTTTGGAGTTGGAAAGTTTTTTAAGAAGGAAGTACTGTTAAAGACGGGAAGCCGGATTATCATTATTACACTCTTTGAGGCCCTGCTGGCCGGCGTGCTGGTAACGCTGTTCTGTGTGGGGGTTTTTCGTATGGAGTGGAATTTTGCACTGATTCTGGGAGCGATCGCAACGGCTACAGCGCCGGCCAGTACGATGATGACGATCAACCAGTATAAGGCCAAGGGAGAGTTTGTCAATACGCTGCTGCAGATCGTGGCGCTGGATGACGTGGTGTGCCTTCTGGCATTCAGTATTGTGGCGGGGATCGCTGGACGGACGGGTGAGGAAGAGGTGACCATGTCCACGCTCCTGATGCCGGTGGTTTATAATATTCTGGCTCTGGGGCTGGGATTTTTCTGCGGTTACTTCTTAAGCCGGCTGCTGATACCGGCCAGAAGCAAGGATAACAGGCTGATTCTGGCGATCGCCATGCTGTTGGGGATTTCAGGTATCTGCGCGTCTCTCGATATTTCACCGCTGCTGTCCTGTATGATCTTCGGCGCAGCGTATATCAATCTTACCAGTGATAAGAAGCTGTACCGTCAGATCAATAACTTTACACCTCCGGTAATGTCCATCTTTTTCATCGTGTCAGGCATGAATCTGGATTTAACGGCGCTTACTACGGTGGGAGCTGTGGGACTGGCCTATTTCATTGTGAGAATCATTGGAAAATATCTGGGAACGTATATCAGCTGTCTGATTACGGGAACCAGCAGGGAGATACGGAATTATATGGGCCTGGCGCTGATCCCGCAGGCAGGCGTCGCCATTGGTCTGGCCTTTCTGGGACAAAGGTTGCTTCCGGAGGAGATGGGAAAGCTGCTTTTGACGATCATTCTGTCCTCCTCCGTCCTCTATGAGATGGTGGGGCCGGTCTGCGCAAAGATGTCGCTGTTCCTTTCCGGAAGCATTACTACGGAAAAAATGAAGGAAGTGGCAAAGGAGCGGGAGGCGGAGATACATGAGGAAAACCTGATTGCCCGGGAGAATGAGGAACATGGGGAAGATGACGGAGCATGGGAGAATGAAGCACCCTGCGAGAGTGACGGCAGCTGCGGCGAAGAGGAGAATCCTGCAGCAGAGGCAGAAGAGTCGGCTGACCTGATCTGTGACAACAACAGCGGAAAAAATCATCGCGGCGGAAAAGGGCGGAAAAATGAGCTCCTGGAGCAGATTAAGGAACTGGAGGCGGGAGTGGAGGATCAGGAAGAGGACTACGACATCGAACGCGAAATCCAGCCGGAGAAAGAGAAGAATGCCAGAAAGGGGAAGGCGAGGAAGAAGAAAAAATAGTCTTTTCGGTATATTATAGAAAACAGAATCCATCTGGAGGACCGTGGTCATGAACGGATGGAAGCCTGTAAAAAAGTCCATGAAAAAAGAGCGCTTTCAGGTACAGAACCTGGAGGCGTTCTTTTTCATGGACTTTTCAGTCCTTTTCTAAGATAATACGTTTTAATAACACCCTTTAAAAAATTCCTCGTAGGATTCTGGTGCGGGAGTTTCCTCATAGGCGTCAAACAACAGGCTGATCAGCTCTTCCCACAGATTCCTGCTCACCTCTACATCCCTATAATCGTTTGTCGATATGTAATATGACTCACTCGAACTGTCTTCATCCCAATGGTAGACTGTTTCAAAACCGGCATAAATCCGATTTCCATTTCTGTCTTCCGATTCGTAGCTGTAGATATCTTTGCTGGCAAGACACGGATTGTGCCAGAAGATCTGCCCGGCGCCCATGAAATAGCTGTAACTGCTGTAAGTTGAAAGAAACAGGTAGACGTTATCCTGCTTCGGATCATATTTTAAACCGTAGAGTCCCGTATTCCGAATGATCAGCTCCGGCAGCCCATCGCCGTCATAGTCTACATAATAATAGCCGGAATCCTGTTTCAGTTCCTGCCTTAAAAATTCCTGGTCGCTTAAGGAGTCACTTCTCAAAATATACTGATACGTGTTTTCCTCATAATCCAGTGACCGGTATGCCCGGCAAAGCACCGGTTTCCGGTTGGTTACAGCCTGATAAAATGCTTCCCGGTATTTTCTGTCCATTTCTAAATCAAACAGAGATGTATCGATGGGATACTGCCTTACATGAAAGTCAATTGCCCGGATTTGATCGGAGGCAGCCTTGATCAGCTCCTTGGAATTAAGAGAATCGCCCGGAGACGGTTCTTCCTTCTGATACCAGGTGTTCTCATATTCTTCCCACCGCTGGTAGTAATCCTGAGAGTCATCTTCGTGATCCTCATAGGGCCAGTAGCCGGCTTTTTGAATATACATGCGTTCCATACTGTTGTCCCATTTGAGAAGCGTATACGCGGTGCCCAGGCCATCTGCGCGCCCATAGAGATACGTATACTGGGCAGTCATGATCTCGTAAATGCCGTCACCGTCCGTATCTACAGGCTTAAAGAGATAGAAACAGGGATCGGTGTTCAGCCAGTCAGTTTCATTATTTTCTCTGCCTTCATCGGTGAGGTTTCCTTCTGCGTCAAAGTATGGATTTCCCTCCGGGCCTTTGCGTGTGAAGACAGTGTAAAAACCGGCAGAGCCGTTTTGCACGGTATGGGTATATCCCTCTGAGAGATGAAGCGAAAAATACGTATCGAAATAGCCGTTTCCATCCGGATCCGGGCTGCCGAACAGTTTAGACGGACCGCCGTCAGTCAGGCGGTAGATAGCGCTCTCATAGGCGCCGGCGCCTCCGGTGATGCCGGTTAAATGCTGCATCAGGAGTTCATCCCGGCCGTCTCCGTCAATATCCGCCAGATACCATTCATCATCGTAGGAACCGCCGCACAAAACCGTGCAGGAGGTGTTGTCTTCTCCGATAATGACAAGGACAGGAATTCCATATAGTGGGCTATTGCAGAACATAGCCCGGTAACAGACAAGGGTGAGTTCCGCTCCGTCAGCTGTGTACGTCTTTTCGATCAGAGCAGCTCTTATGTAAGGTACGGCAGAATGATCGTATCCCAGTGCATCAGCAGCCAGGAATTTGAATTGATCGTACCCCGGGAGTTCTTCCGGCAGCTCCTTCTGGAAAGCGGAATTCTCAAGAGGAACCGGAAGCGTCTGCGTCGATACCATTTTTAAGATCAGGTTAAGGCCGGGGCAGACCACGATATAACTTTCCGAGCCGGGGCGTTTGTAATATTCAGCATCTGAGGGGATATCCCACGTAAAGTCAGATGTCTTTAAGTCTTCCCACCAGTCCGGATTAACCTGTTCCGGAAGAATTTTCTTCATGTCCTTTGTCCAGAGCGGCAGATCGCCTGCAGCTACTGTAAAGGCGGCCCGGATATTATAGTCTGAAGGACCTGGAACCCGTCCTTTGGAGTTATCCTGATAAATAATGTGATACGCCGTATCGATGATCTCAGAAGGCATATCAAGATATCTGTCCAGGAAATCCAGCTTTCCGTCTCTGTCTTCGAAAACAGTACTTTTTGTATCCGTGGTGTAATCCGGAAGAGGAAGACTGCCTCTGGTATTGTCTGGCGGTACCCGGCTGTTCGAATAGCTGTCAAAGTCATCCGGGCGACCTGGCCCTTTATGATTCTCTGCCGTGCAGTACAGAAGAAGGAGGAATAAAAACAGCAGGAGTAAAAACAGCGGGAGTAAAATCAGAATGTAACGTTTTTTACCGAAAAATGCGTGGATGCCGGGGGACTTTGGATTTCTTTTGTTATTCTGTTTCTGCATTGGCGGCCCCTTTTGCCTTTCTCTAAAAGTAGATGTAAAATCGTGAGGTTACCGTTAACTCAAACAATGGTTCCGTATACTTCTATTGTAGCATGGCGTTGTGGTTATCGCCATGATATTTCCGGAGAATATCATTACTTCTGCAGACGTTCCCGAAGGCACAAAAATACTCCTTATTGAAAAGAATCGCAACAGCCAAATTCCTTCCAATAAGGAGTTATTTTCAAAGATACTGTTTATTCTGCTGTCTGTACAGCGTAACATCCAGTTCCTTTTCGTATTAAAAATTAATAATTCTCAACTTTTCTTTCAAAATAAGCCTTCGGGTGTGCACATGTCGGGCAGATTTCAGGAGCTTCTGGTCCCTCATGAACGTATCCGCAGTTGCGGCACTTCCAGCCAAGAGGAGCGTCACCCTTAAAGGTCTTGTCATTCTTTAAGCTGTCAAGAAGCTTTAAGTAACGTTTCTCATGAGCGGCCTCTACTTTTCCAACATACTCGAACTTGATGGCTAACTCTTCGAAACCTTCTTCTCTGGCTTCCTCGGCCATTCTCTTGTACATATCAGTCCACTCGTAGTTCTCGCCTTCCGCTGCATCTGCAAGGTTCTCTTCCACACTGCCGATACCGTGGAATTCCTTGAACCACATTTTCGCATGCTCTTTTTCCTGATCTGCTGTCTCTAAGTATAAAGCAGCCATCTGCTCATATCCGGCTTTTTTTGCTACGGAAGCATAATAAGTATATTTATTTCTTGCCTGAGACTCGCCTGCAAAAGCGTCCATTAAGTTCTTTTCTGTTTTTGTTCCTGCATATTTAGACATGTGATAAACCCTCCTGATTATTATTTTCTTTAGTGTGCATCGTTTCAACGATAGCTTCTGACGTCACCAAATGGTTTTCCTGCGGTTCTTTCAGTGAAAAACCAGGGAACGGTATAATCATGTTATGCCGTCCCCTGAAGATGGTGAAGTGAATATTATGAATTAGCCAAAGTATCTGTCAAGCAGACCCTTGAATGCTTTGCCGTGGCGAGCTTCGTCTCTTGCCATCTCATGTACGGTATCATGAATTGCATCAAGATTTAACTCTTTTGCACGTTTTGCTAAGTCAACCTTACCTGCGGTAGCGCCGTTCTCAGCAGCAACTCTTAATTCAAGGTTCTTCTTTGTGCTTGCAGTTACGCACTCGCCAAGTAATTCAGCGAATCTGGAAGCGTGATCAGCTTCTTCGAAAGCTGCCTGCTTGTAGTACATGCCAATCTCCGGATAGCCTTCTCTGAAAGCGACTCTGGACATAGCTAAGTACATACCAACCTCGGAACATTCTCCTTCGAAGTTTGCTCTTAAGTCTTTGATGATATCTTCACGAACGCCCTGAGCTACTCCTAATTCGTGCTCAGCTGCCCATGTCATATCCTCTTCCTGTAATTTGAACTTCTCAGCCGGTACCTTACATACTGGACAAAATTCCGGAGCTGTCTCTCCTTCGTGAACATAACCGCATACTGTACAAACCCATTTCTTCATAATTCATGTCTCCTTTTCTTTTTTATATATTTGTATTTTTTAAACTTGTTTTGTTGTAATCAATAACAGTAATGATTACTGATATTAATTTAGCACATCTTTCTGTTCCTGTCAATACTTATTGCAAATTTTTTTCTAAACAATTTTTACAGGTACCGTAGAAATAGATGGTATGGCTGTCAACATGGCCGTCCGCATATTCCTGAGCCAGTTGGTTAATGTTATCCAGGGTTTTCAAAGGCAGGTCGAAGACCTGGCCGCAGTCCCTGCAAACAAAATGATAGTGCGGTGAAGTGTCTGCATCAAAATGATCTGCCCCATCTCCACATGTTAGCTTCTGAATTTCCCCCAACTCCACCAACAGATTTAAATTGCGGTAGACAGTCCCAAGGCTGATGTTTGGATATTCTTCGCGGATCGATGTGTATAGGGCGTCGGCAGTCGGATGGTCATGTCTGGCCATCAAACAAGATTTGATGGATTCCCGCTGACGGCTATACTTCAATGTCTTCATAGCAGCTCCTTTGCATTAAAATAGTAATGATACTGATAATGGTTACTATTTAATAATACACCACCAAAAGATGATTGTCAATGCCGTGAAGACCAAAAATGCAGGTAAATACGCGGTTTTTTCTATATTAGTATCGTTTTATATGTTTTCTCTGGCGATCCGGATGAATTCTTCCGTAGCCTGAGACAGATAGCGGCCTTTGTGGTAACCAAAAGCCAGAATCCCGTGGGTGCGCCCTTTGGGCAGGGAATAGAAATTAAGTCCCTTTTTGTTCCTGGGCATCTCGGTTATGAGTCCGGTCCCTGAGATAAACATCTTTGGATAAAAGGTGATTCCCATTCCTTTGGAGGCCAGGGCCAGTACCGTTTCTATATTTTCCGTCTCCAGAATGATAGAAGGCGTAATCTGGGCATCTTCAAAAATTTCATCGGCAATCGTCCGAACGCGGTTTCCTTTATTAATAAGAAGATACGGGCAATCCTTCAAAAGACGCACATCCGCATTCTCTTCCAGCTGACTCTTTACTTCCTCCTGCCGGCCGGGGAAAAAGCGGTCCAGGATCTGATCTGGTACAATGAGCAGAATCTCTTCTTCACAGATGGTGACGGTCTCCACATTTTCCGCTTTAAATGGAAGCAGGTCAATGATTAAGTCGATGTCGCCGCGGATCAGGGAAGTGCTTAACTCGGATGAATTGCCCTCTACCAGGTGAAGCTCAATGTTCGGAAATTTTTCACGATAGACCGGCAGAATCGCAGGAAGGAGGAAACGTCCCCGTGTGTGGGACACTCCGATGGATATCTGGCCGGTGGTAAAATCCTTGATGTCTGCCAGCTGCCGGTAGGTCTCGTCCTTTAATTCCAGAAGCTGCTTGGCACGCTGCTTCAGCGCTCTTCCGGCATAGGTAAGTGTCAGCGGTGTCGTCCGGTTAAACAGCTGGACGTCAAACTCTTTTTCCAGATTGGAAATATGATTGCTTAATGACTGCTGGGATATATAGAGGCGTTTTGCTGCCCGGGTGATGTTGAGCTCCTCGGCGGCGGCCAGAAAATATTCCAGATTCAGAAAGTTGATCATAAGCACTCCTTCAGCCTGGGGATATACGGAAGCAGACGGTCCAGGGAACCGTTTACAATCAGCTCCTCCGGAAAGCCGGTCTCGTCGATGAGCTCCCAGGCAAGTTTATGATTTCCCACGTCAGCCTCAATGTGGGCGTCACTGTCGATGATGACAGATGCCTTGTACTGTTTACATAATTCCAGCATAACCCGGTAGTTTTCTTTCGCATGAATCCGCGTGCTCGCCGGATGCAGCGAACTGCTGTTGAGCTCCAGCAGCGTGTGATGTTCCGCGGCAGCGGCTACGACGGTTTCGTAATCGACAGGAAAACGACCGTCATCCGGGTGGCCGATAATTTTGACATAAGGGTTTTTGATGGCCCCTAAATAGGCATTGGTATTTTCCGTAACGGATCCGCATTTGTAACAGGGCTCGTGAATGCTGGCAATGGTGTAGTCGAGACGTTCCAGAATTCCTTCCCTTAAATCAATGCGTCCCGTGTAATCCAGAATGTTAAGTTCTGACCCCATCAGTATCTTTACGCCGAACAGGGTGCGCGGTATGACTTTAAAATTGATAAAGTAAAATTCGTGACAGGTGCCAGGCATCTTTGGTGCGTGGTCCGTCGATCCGAACAGCGTGAGCCCTTTCTCCGAAGCGGACCGCGCCATCTCGTAAAGCGTGTTGTAAGCATGGCCGCTTGCGGTGGTATGGGTGTGTAAATCCATAATATCTTTCATAAATAAGCACATGGAGGCCAGCGTTGCGATGAGCAGAATAAAAATCTCACGGTTCCCGCCAGGGCCTCTTCTCCTTTTTATTATACAATTTGTGTCAGCCTGAAGTGTAATCGTTCTAATTACAAATATACCATATTTTGGATAAAAGTAAACAGATTTGTCACTGAAAAGACCGTGTGTTACAGAGAGTTTTTGTGCTGGAAATTGATATTTTAGAGAAAAAATATTTCATTAAGACATTTGTCCTTTTATAAATCGATTTTTATGGAGTATAATACCAGTAACAGATCAATACTAATAGAGTTGTAAAAGGAGAATGATACAATATGGAAAAATATCGCAGAATTTTTACCATCGTGCTGGACTCCCTGGGGATCGGAGCGATGGATAATGCGGCGGACTATGGTGACGTGGGGACGGATACGCTGGGACATATCGATGAGAGGATGGAGAGTTTTCATATACCGAATCTGGCGAGAATGGGAATTGCGAATCTGCACCCGTTAACCCATGTACAGCCGGCCGAAAAGCCTCTTGCTTATTATACAGAGCTGAATGAAGCCAGTACCGGCAAGGATACCATGACCGGGCACTGGGAGATGATGGGACTTCATATTACAAAACCGTTTCAGACATTTACAGAGCACGGATTTCCGAAGGAACTGATCGAAGAACTGGAGAGACGTACGGGACATAAGATCGTGGGCAACAAATCGGCCAGCGGGACAGAGATTTTGGAGGAGTACGGCGAACACGAGATTGCGACCGGCGACATGATTGTCTACACTTCTGCTGATTCCGTGCTTCAGATCTGCGGAAATGAAGAGACATTTGGACTCGATGAGTTGTACCGGTGCTGTGAGATTGCCCGGGAGCTGACAATGAAAGATGAGTGGAAGGTAGGTCGTGTGATTGCAAGGCCGTATGTAGGCAGAAAGAAAGGGGAGTTCAAACGGACCTCTAACCGCCATGATTATGCGTTAAAGCCTTACGGAGAAACCGCTCTGGATGCCTTAAAGGCAGCAGGCTATGATGTGATAAGCATTGGCAAGATTAAAGATATATTTGACGGCGAGGGGATTACGGAGGCTTATAAGTCGAAGAGCAGCGTCCATGGTATGGAGCAGACCATCGAAGTCATGGATAAGGATTTTCACGGGCTGTGCTTTGTAAACCTGGTGGATTTCGATGCGCTGTGGGGACATCGCCGTGACCCGATTGGTTACGGGAAAGAGATTGAGCGGTTTGACGAGAAGCTGGGAATCGTTCTGAGTAAGTTAAAAGAGAATGATTTGCTGATTTTAACGGCTGACCATGGAAACGATCCAACGTATACGGGGACGGACCATACGAAAGAGAAAGTGCCGTTTCTGGCGTATTCGCCATCCATGAGTGGGGGCGGAAGAATCCCCTCAGAAGATACTTTTGCTGTAATTGGAGCTACGATCGCGGATAATTTTGGAGTTACAATGCCGAAAGGAACAATTGGAAAATCGATGCTTAATGAATTAAAATAAGAGGTTACACGATGATTGTGTAACCAGGTGTAAGAACAAAACTGAATGAATGATGTAAAATGTGCGCCGGAAATGCTTAAGGAGACTGTGATCTCCCGGTATTTCCGGCGTTTTTTGCGTTTGCGGACCTCGGTTTAAAACTATTTTTATGATTACGGTCACACATCACAAACAATTTTAATTAATTTTCAAAAAACTCAAAATGTAACCAATTTGTAACCGATATGGTATATACTGGTTACAGACACTGGGTGAAACTATATTTTTTTGAAGAAAATGTAATGAAAATAGATAACGTAAAGGCTCTAAACTAAGGGAGAAAGAAAAAGTTATGACGATAGCAAAGATGAGTATGAACCGCAACTCTTCCCGTTACTTCAGGATATCGGTAAATGGATTTGAGAATGGTTGTTTGAGCGGTATCATTTATCATGAAGGAGCAGCACCGGGGATCCGGTTCAGGAATTTCCTGGAGATGATGCTTCACATGAACCGGATATTTGATGAATTGGCATATCCGAAGAGAACGATGGATTACCGGAAGTTTGGCGGAACGAAGTTACCCAGACCACCCGTCCAGGAATATGATCAGCTGGAAAACGGTACTCTGGCCACATTTAATCTTAATGTAAAGTTCAGATACAATGCAAGCTGGCAGGGAGAGATCTTCTGGCTGGAAGGACAGGAAAAACAGGAATTTGAGAGCTTTCTGCAGATGACCTACTGGATTGAGCGGGTATTAAACGGACCGGTCGAACGACAGCAGTTACAAAAGAGCTCCAATATCTGCCAGATCGCGGTAGATTCTTTCGAAGGCGGATTGCTGACAGGAAGCGTTCAGAACGCATTTCTCAATTATCTGGAAGATTTTACGGGAACCATAGCCCTGGCCGATGCCATGGGGCACTTTATCGGACTTGGAAGTCTGAAGGAGGACGATTCCGGAGGACAGGGCGATGATATCAGGATCATACCGGATAAGATGTGGTCCGTATACCGGGAAGGCGGGAAAGAAGCCACCTTTCTGATAAAAATCCTGTTCAGGGAGCATTCAACCTGGCAGGGTGTCATACGCTGGAGAGAAACCGGTGAAAAACAGGCGTTCCGAAGTTTTATGGAACTGGTTCTCCTGATGGCCTC
>ERZ772820.1857-NODE-1857-length-15819-cov-3.028229_pt1 | contig 15819 bp, 10 predicted proteins | sample MGYA00511377_ERZ772820 | MGnify/ENA primary metagenome ERZ772820 (study PRJEB29015, sample SAMEA2737684) | human gut metagenome | biome: human gut; feature: human-associated habitat; material: faeces | place: China | collected 2012 ...
TACCAAACTTGTACGGTCTTGTAAACTCACGCCGGATTTATTTCTAATGTAATACAAAATGTTGCTGTTCAGGATTCCCGCTTTGCCTGACGATAGTTTTGCCTGACGATAAAAAGAGAAGCTCGAACAGCTTCTCTTTTTCCTTCTGTAAACCGCCACTATGATAACTTTCTTCTGTTATGCACGTAATCCGTTCACTTTATATCTTAGAATAATGTATTAAAACGTTCCATTGCTTCCTTTGTCTTCTCATGTTTTCCAAAGGATGTCAGACGGAAATAATTCTTTCCATTTTCTCCAAATCCTGCTCCCGGTGTTCCGACAATCTGTGCATTTTCAAGAAGATAATCAAAGAACTCCCAGGACTCCATTCCCTTCGGGCACTCGAACCAGATGTATGGTGAGTTCACGCCGCCTGTAAATGAGATTCCTTTCTTCTCAAGTGTTTCAGCGATCATACGCGCATTTTCACGATAATATCCGATATTCTCCTGACACTCTTTCATGCCCTCTTCTGTGAATACCTTAGCTCCCGCATACTGGATGATATACGGTGTTCCGTTGAACTTTGTACACTGTCTTCTGTTCCACATGTTGTGCAGACTCAATGTTTCTCCATTTGATGTCTCAAACACAAGTTCTTCCGGAACAACTGTATAGGAGAAACGTGTACCTGTGAATCCTGCTGTCTTAGAAAGGGAACAGAACTCAATCGCACAGTTCTTTGCGCCCTCAATCGCATAGATGCTTCTTGGAAGTGTAGGATCTGTGATAAATGCTTCGTATGCGGAATCATACAGGATCACCGCATCATTTTTCAATGCATAGGCAACCCACGCCTCTAACTGCTCTTTATTATAGCATGCTCCTGTCGGGTTGTTCGGAGAACACAGGTAAATGATATCTGCCTTTACATTTTCATCCGGCATTGGAAGGAAATCGTTTTCTTTTGTTCCGTTCATATAGATGATATTCTTTCCGTCCATTGTATTTGTATCTACATAAACAGGGTAAACCGGATCCGGAACGAGAACCACGTTATCCTTTGCAAAAAGCTCTGTAATATTTCCCGTATCACTTTTTGCTCCATCAGAAATAAAAATATCAGATACTTTTACTTCTACACCATTGCGCGCATAATAATCTGCGATTGCTTCCTGCGCAAATGCATATCCCTGCTCCGGTCCGTATCCTTTGAATGTCTCAGATACGGCCTGAGAATCTACTGCTTCATGAAGTGCCTCGATCACACTCTTTGTCAATGGCAATGTCACATCACCGATTCCGAGACGGATAATATCCGCTGCTTTCTCCGGATGTGTTTCCTCATATACTTTTACTCTTCTTGCGATCTCTGCAAAAAGATAACTGTCTTTTACATTCTGATAATTTTCATTTAATTTTGGCATCTTGTCAAACTCCTTTCCCAGCTGCTTTCATGCTATTCACAGTATTCTGCAACCAATAACTCTAGTATTCCTATGTGTTATATTAACAGATTTTTTTTCATTCGAAAAGAAGTTGAAAAAAAGAAACAAGATTTTGTAAAATCTTGTTTCTTTGATAATAATTTCAGCACTTTAACTGTGCAAATTGATGATGCGATAAAGAATATTTTTCTTTTTTTCTTTCTTACAAAAGCCAGATAACCAGCAAGATTACCTCCACAACAAAGATCACAGGCACTGTAATCATAAATTTTGCTTTCCGTGTCTTATGCCGGAAGCACATCATACCTGCGATTGCTCCTGCACTTCCACCGATCAGTGCAAGGATTAGTAGCGTTTTCTCCGGAATCCTCCATGCGCCTTTCTTCGCTTTCCATTTATCAATCCCATAGGTACAAAACGCAAATAAATTGATAAATATCAGGTAATACCAGAAATATTTCATAAGATGATCTCCTCCTTCAAGGCAAAGGAATAGATGATCTTCTCCTTCACCGGCTTCTCTAACAGCTGCTCCAGCGCCTGGGCATAGTAATCAAGCTGTGCATGGTACAGTTCTTTCAATTGAGATGCATTTCTGACTCTATCCGTCTTATAGTCCAGTAGTACAAGCCCGTCTTCCTCCTCGAACCAGACATCAATAATTCCCTGGACGAGAATGGTCTCTTCCTTTCGATTTTCATCCGTTTCCTGACTTCTCTTCTGAATATCCGGATAGATTTCCGGATAAATCTCTGAAGCAGCTACTCCAAGAACAAATGGCTGTTCCTTCCAGAGCTTCCCATTTCCTGCTGCTTGTGTCATTCGTCTTCCACTCTCACTATTTAAAAACGCAAGAATATCTTTCGTGCGGATACAGTCTGCCATCTCTTTTGACAGTCTCCCTGCCTGATAGAACAGTTCGATTTCTTCTTTCAGAAGTTCCTCTGTATACTCTTTTGAAAAATCATGAAGCTCGAGAAATTTATGATAAGCACTTCCCCTTAAAGCTCCTGTCAGTCCTTCTTTCTGTTCTTCCATGAAATGCGGAAGCAGTGGCACAATCTCCGGCTCCTGAATCAATTCTTCTCCTGCTTCTTCCCGCAAAGACTCACGCTTCTTCAACTCTGAAACTGTAAATTTCAGCTTCATTTTTCCTTCTTCTTTATATGGATACAGGAAATTCATCTGCTGTTCCAGCTTTTCTTCTGCTCCCGGAAAATAAACCTTCGATGTATCCCAGTGTTCAAGCACTTCTCTTGCAATTATTTCCGCCTGTCGCTGTGCATCTTCTGTAAAATCCATCTCTCCTGCATCAAAAATCCGGACTTGAATCGGCAATTGCTGAACCTCTTCGCTTTCTGTTTTGAGAATTCCACACAAACCATCTTCCCTCTTGAGATCTTCTGCCTGAAGAAGTGCCGGAAGAATCCAGTCCAGATAACGGTTTGCGCTCTCTAACTGATAAAGGCTCAATGGAGATTTCCTGTCTGTCATATGGTTCACATATGGTTCCAGTCCGTCTTCTCCCATTTTCAGACTTCCTGTCAGAATCAGCTTTTCCTTCGCTCTTGTCATCGCTACATAAAGCACACGGAGTTCTTCTGCAAGATTCTCAAGCTTTGTCTTCTCCTGGATCATTTTCTTCAAAAAGGTCGGTGCCTTTGTCCTCATCTCAAGATCTACAACGTCAATTCCAACTCCGTTTCTCGGATGGATCACAATACTTCCTTTTAGATCCTGTGTATTGAATTGCTTTCCGGTTCCGGCTACAAAAACGATTGGAAACTCCAGACCTTTACTTTTATGAATACTCATAATACGGACCGTGTCAGCCTGCTCGTCTATGATACTTGCTTCACCATAATCAACATCATATTTTTTCAGTTGCTCGATATAGCGTACGAAATTAAACAGACCTTTATAACTCGTCCCTTCAAATGCTCTTGCTTTCTCAACAAGCATTTCTACATTGGCTTTCCTCTGTGCGCCCCCCGGCATAGCACTGATAAATAACCCATAGCCGGTTTTATCAATTATTTTCGCAAGAAGATCATGGATTGCCGTATACGGAAGAATTTCCCTGAAACGATCCAATACCTCGAAAAACTTCCTCAATTTTTCCTGTACCTGTATTACCTGCTTTTCGTCCACAGTTTCCGGAATTTCTTCCAGACTCAGACTGAAAAATCCTTCTACTGCCTCGTAAAACAACTGATTCGGATACGCAAGACGAATCACTGACAGCTCTGCTGCCGTCAGACCGGCAAACGGTGAAGTCAAAACTGCTGTCAATGGCAGATCCTGTCTTGCATTATCAAGAACTTTCAGATAATCCAGAAGAACACTAACCTCATATGTCTCGAAATATCCTTCTCTGCTCACAGAATATGCAGGAATTCCCTCCTCGGCCAGTATAGACGCGAAAACTTCTGCCCACCCCTGTAAACTTCTCGTCAGAATCACCATATCCCGATAATGAACCGGGCGGTATTCTCCAGTCTCCTTATCAAGCACAACACCCGTGTTTAGAAGTTCTTTCATTCTCTGTGCGATCATCCGTGCCTCTTCTTCTCTCGCTTCACTACTCCGAAGCCCCGTCTGATCGTAAAGAAGCAGTTCCGTCTGATCCGTAAACACATTTTCATCCGGTAATTCAGGAAACGAGGCTCCCAAATGCAGTGCCGCCTTATCATCATAAATGATTTCCCCGAATTCCTTCCGCATCAGTTTCCTGAAAATATAATTTGTACTGTCAAGTACTTCTCCCCTGCTTCGGAAGTTCCTGTCAAGATCAATTCTCTGCCTGCTACTCTCCTGCGTACTGTAGCTGTTATACTTTCCCATAAAGAGTTCCGGGCGCGACAAGCGGAATCGGTAAATACTCTGTTTTACATCTCCAACCATAAAAAGATTATTCTGTCCTGCCGACTCTCTTGACACACTCGTCAGAATTGTTTCCTGCACCAGGTTACTATCCTGATACTCATCGATCATAACTTCTTCAAAGCGTTCCTGATACTCCTGTGCCACTGCTGACGGAACCAGTTTCCCTTCCTTTTCTTCCGTCAGAATCCGAAGTGCAAACTGTTCCATATCACTGAAGTCCAACAGATTTCTCTGTCTCTTTTTCTCCGAAAATGTCTCTGCAAAAGCCTGTACCAGCATAACTAACATCTTCATCGCTATCTGCGCCTCTTGCATATCCTTGATCCACTCATCAACAGGCGCGTAGAAATAATTTGCTTTCAGATCTTCTATCAGCTTCTTAGCCTGTTTTCTAAGTCCCTGTGCTTTCTCTTTCAGTTCTGGATCGACTGTCGGATCCTTCTTTCCTGACAGACGCTTCCATGTGAAATTACTGACGATCTGCTCTTGCTGACAAAATGTCTCTGCTCTTTCCAATTGCTCAATCTGTACGAGATCAGAATCTAACATTTCACCATACATATACGGACCGGCTGGAAGTTCGCATACTTCTATCGCCTGTTGAACAAACCCTTTCACATCTGTGAGATTTTGCCTTACTCTTGCCTTTGCTTCCTGCACAACATCTGCTTCTTCCATCTTCTCCGGATCAATCTCATAATTATCCACACATTCCTTCAACCACTTTTCCGGCTGTGGATAACTTCTGGAATATTCGTAAAGCTGGAGGATAAGTTCCTCGATCTTCTGATCATTTCTTCCTGTCCCGTACTGGTCAACAAAGTTTAAGAATGTCTCGGATCCCTCTGCATAAAAATTCTCGATCAGCTCCTCTAAGACGTCCTGCATCAGAAGACGCAATTCTCCTTCTTCTGCAATGCGAAAGGCCGGATCAATTCCAATCACATGAAAATGATCCCGGATCACCGACAAGCAGAAACTGTGGATCGTCATGATCGACGCATTGTGAATCAATGTGGACTGCTGCTCCAGATTCACATTTCCCGGCTGTTCTTCCAGCTTCTTTTCAATTGCTGCACCGATTCGTTCTTTCATCTCTGCCGCCGCTGCTTCCGTATAAGTCACAACCAGGAGACGATCTACATCCGCTGGATCATTTTCATCTGTTATCCTAGAAATAATCCGTTCAACAAGTACCGCTGTCTTTCCGGAACCTGCTGCTGCAGATACGAGAATGTTGCGGTCACGCAAGTCGATTACTTTCTGTTGTTCTTCTGTCCATTTTACGCTCATTCTCCTGCCTCCCCTTTCTCTTCCAAAATACCAAGACGCTCTTTCATAGAGTTCAACGCTTCTTCCAAGGTGTATTTTCTTAATCTTCTGTACTCACAGCCTTCAATTCTCTGGTCAAATCCGCAGATATCCCTGCACCCACAGTAATCACAGCCTGTCATCTCATCAAGTACATATGGAAGTGCTGCGACCTCACCCTGATACATCACGTCTTTCAGTTCTTTTTCTTTCTCCTTTGTATACGCAAGAACCGTATCAAAGTTCTCCTTTGATAAAGCTTTTGATGCCGAACTGAGTGTTCTGTTCTTATTCATCCGCAGCGGATAGAATGTTGAAGTTCCACTCAGATTCCGTTCCAGATGCTCAACTACATTTTCATCTGCATTGATCAGTCCATCCAGCTTCAGCTCTTTTAGAATGCTTTGCTCAACTTCCGCTTTTGTCTCTTCTTTCTTCACAATCGGATCCTGGATCCTGTAATAAAAAATACCGGCCGGAAGTACTTCCTTCTCCGGATGTTTCTGCCGTTCGATCTCCAGTGCCGCATTCAGATAAACCGGAAGCTGCATCTGCAGACCGTGATAGAATGCTGTGATATCAAATGCTTTCCTTCCTGTTTTGTAATCCGTTACCTTCACATAGACTGCATTTTCATCTTCACATGTGTCAATTCGGTCAATCTTTCCGCTTCCGAACTTAAACTCACAACCACTCGGCACAAAATCGCCTGCCGCCATCTGCTGTGTCAGTGCCCAGACGGACCGGTTGATCAATTGCTTAATTCTGTGGATCATATACTCATTACGTGCAGACGAGAATAGAACTGTATTTCCATAATCCAGAATACTTTCTTCTACACTTTCATCAATCAGCTGCTCCCGCTTCTCTTCCGGCATCGTAACCCAGTCCAGACCTTCCTCTTCTACTTTGTGTGCAAATCGCTCCAGTGCCTGATGTGCAATGTTTCCCAGATCCATTGCTTCGAACCCATATTTCTCCCGTTCTGACAGACGAAGTCCGTAATTCAGGAAATGTGCATATGCACAGGAAGCAAAACGTTCCAGTCTTGTTACGCTGACACGCTTCGGATCCAAAAAGAGCTCTTTTGCCACTCTACTTCCAAGGCTCGGCTCATCCTTCCGGTAGAAACCGGCTTCTATCATCTGCTTCAGAGTTTCCTGACTCTGTTCATCCTTTACAAACCATCTGTACAGTTCTTTCCAGGAATCATTCAGTCCATGCTCCCTCTCTCTTAAACCTTCTGCAATCTGCAAAAGTCCGTTCCTTCTCATCATCTCATGATCAAGCAATCCTTTTCTGTCTTCCTCTACCGGAATAAGTACCGGGAACAGACGCATCAGATCTTGAATCAGATACGCCGGACGCAGTGCTTTTCCTTCCCCGGATACTTTCGCCCAGGACAGATACAGAAGTTCTGACGGTTTCGTCAGATTCATATAGAGATAAAATTTCTGAATATATAACTTCTCCTTCGGTCCCGGAGAAAGATTCATCTTCTTCTCCTGGAACTGTTTTCTGTCTCGCTCGGAAAGCAGACCTCTTGCTCCTGCATTTCCCGGAAGGAGCGTATCATTTGCTCCGACAAAAAATAATGCGCGGATATTTTTGATACGTGTTCTTTCCACATCTCCGATCACAACCTGATCCAGACTTGGAGGAATCACACCAACTTTCGCCTCTTCAAGTCCTGCATCAAGAAGTTCACAGTATTCCTTCAATGGAATCTCTTCCTCCCCCAGAAGTTCAACGAATTTATCGAATAGCTCCAGAACAATACGGTAAATCTGTGCATATTCCTTCGCCAAAGCCAGCTCTCCCTCTTCCTGGAATTTCTGCTCCAATTCTGCAAGCTGCTCCTGGATCTTCTCCTGAACCAGATATTCATAAACTGCGAGTGTAATCTCTTTTACCGTCTTTCTTCTCTTCTTCAGAACCGTATGCAACGGTGTCAGTTTTTCCACAAAACGCACGCGCAGCTGATTCAGTTCTTCCAATTCTTCTTTTTTCGTCATCGGTGTCTTTCTCACCCAGACCTGATCCCATTTCTTGAATCCTTTCAAATCCAGCGCAAGACAGTAATTTTCCAGACGGTCCACTTCATCTCTTGTGAACCCACACAGGCCGGTCCGCAGATAACGAAAAACGCTTTCGTAAGTATAGTTCTGTTCAACCATCACCAGCAGACTTCTTAAATACTCTACAAAAGAATTCAACAAAATACTCTTCTTATGATCCATAAAAACCGGAATCTCATAACGTTCGCATGCCTTCTCCAACGAATCAGCATATGTATTCAGATCAGAAGCAATCACTGCGATTTCCCGATATCTGTATCCTTCTTCTCTCACCAGACGCCGGATTTCCTCTGCCACATACTGTGCCTCTTCCTGTGGTGTGTGAACTTCGTGAAGAGAGATTGACTGCATCTTTTCCCCACTGTATTTTCTTCTGGAATAACGGAATAGTTCCTCTTCCAAAAACGCCATCTCCGGATTCTCTTTGAACCGATACGGCGGATTCTTGCATAGCCAGACCGGCTCATCAATCTCCACTTTCACTTCCTGCGCCACTTCCGTCAGTGAAGTAACCATTTGCTTGCTCAGCGCAAAGAGCTGATACGGATGCTTATAGACAAACGGATCTTCCCTCCGATCAATCTCAACTGTCAGCATAATCTTGTCGCACACTTTCAGAAGTTCCCCGATTAGCCGGTTCTGCACCGGCGTAAATCCGGTAAATCCATCCATTGCGATCACACTGTCTTTAAGCATTTTCGCTTCCGCCACATTCTGACTCAACACATCAAGCAATTCTTCCTTTGTAATATATTTATCACGCAGATAATCCTCAAATCCTTCATATACTTTACGGATATCCTTTAACTTATAATACAGATAACTTTCCGAATTCAGTCCTTCCATGAAAGAATCAAGCTGTTCAAAATCAATTCCATACTGTGTGAATTCTGATATCACGGACTTCACTTCGCTGATATATCCCTGCTTCTTAAGATTGCCCTTAAGAACGGTCAGCTCATCTTCGTAATTTCCTGCAATCTTGCGGAGCACCAGATTCTTTCCCTCATCGTCAAGGATCGGCTGTCTTTCCTTTCCTGTCTCTTCAAAGACACGGTGAGCCAGACGTCCAAAACTTAAGACATCAATATTCATAATACCGCCACGCGGATGTGCCATACACAGGTCCTTCTGCGTCTGCATTGTAAACTGCTCCGGTACAAGAACAAGATAATTCTTCTCCGGATGACGGATTGACTCCTCAACTATCTGCTGATATAAATAATGGGACTTTCCGCTTCCGGAATTCCCGAAAATAAACTGCAATGACATGCTCTGACTCCTGCCTTCCCTTCATACATCTTAAACAGAAGACAGGCTGTCGTTCACAGGAATGAGCCATATTTCTCAGCCTTCTCTGTGCCCGGCAGCCCGTCTGGGTTTTTCCTTTCTTCTATTATCGCAAATTTATTTCACAAGGTCAACCAGTGCTGTCTTAGGAATCGCACCAATCTGTCTTCCGTTCTCTTCTCCTCCTTTAAATGCGATGAAAGTCGGAATGCTCATCACTCTGTATTTCTGTGCAATATCGATATTCTCATCGATGTTGATGTGGCATACCTTTACATCACTGAGTTCTTCTGAAAGAGCTTCTACGATCGGCGCCATCATTTTACACGGTCCGCACCAGTCTGCATAGAAATCAACGAGTACCGGCTGTTGCGCCTGAATCACTTCCTGCTCAAAATTGTCTGTTGTAAGTTTTACTACTGCCATCTTTGTATCCTCCTTATAAATGTTATATCTTTTGTATTTTTTATTTTTCTTTGTTACAATCTTAGTATAGCACATATTTCTTATTTTTCTGTGATAAAATCACAAAGAAACCGACAGTTTTGATTTCTCCTCCCTGCCGGTTTCATTCATTACTTCTTATATCGTTTTATCTTATTCCCCCAGGTCTGTGACCCTTTATTTACGCTTCATCGATTGCCTTACCGATATCACGTCTCATATATTTATTCTTGAAGTTTACCCACTCTGTTGCTGCATATGCATTCGTACGGGCTTCTTTCAGATCTTTTCCCTTCGCTGTCACGCCAAGAACACGTCCGCCGTTTGTCACGATCTGATCTCCGTCGAATTTTGTTCCTGCATGGAAGCAGTAATATCCTTCGTGCTTCTTGAACTCTTCCAGTCCTGTGATTGGGAAGCCTTTCTCGTAACTTACCGGATATCCTTCGGATGCGAGTACGACACAGACTGCTGCATTGTCTTCAAACTGAAGATCAACCTGATCCAGTGTTCCGTCGATACATGCTTCCATAACTTCAAGAATATCATTCTTCATACGAGGAAGTACAACCTGAGCTTCCGGATCTCCAAAACGAGCGTTGTATTCAAGAACCTTCGGTCCGTCTTCTGTCAGCATCAATCCGAAGAAGATAACACCCTTGAACGGACGTCCTTCTGCTGCCATTGCGTCTACCGTTGCCTGATAAACATATTTCTCACAGAATTCTTCTACTTCTTTTGTATAGAACGGGCTTGGAGAAAATGTTCCCATACCGCCTGTATTAAGTCCTGTATCTCCGTCTCCGGCACGCTTATGATCCTGCGCACTTGTCATTGTCTTGATTGTCTTTCCATCAACAAAAGAAAGCACGGAAACCTCGCGGCCTGTCATAAATTCCTCAATGACCATCTCATTTCCGGCTGTACCAAACTTCTTGTCCAGCATGATCTCCTTCACGCCTGCTTTTGCTTCTTCAAAATCCTTACAGATCAGAACACCTTTTCCGAGTGCAAGTCCGTCTGCTTTCAAAACAATCGGGAACTTCGCTGTCTCAAGATAAGCAACTGCTGCTTTTGGATCTGTAAAGTTCTCATAAGCTGCTGTCGGAATGTTATATTTCTTCATCAGGTCTTTGGAAAATGCTTTAGATCCCTCAAGAATCGCTGCATTCTTCTTCGGTCCGAATGTGCGGATTCCTGCTTCTTCAAGAACATCTACAAGACCGCCTACCAGCGGATCATCCATTCCTACGATACAAAGATCAATCGCATTCTCTTTTGCGAAATCTCTTAATTTATCAAATTCCATAGCGCCGATCGGTACACACTGCGCATACTCAGCGATTCCGGCATTTCCTGGAGCACAAAAGATTTTGTCTGCTCTTGGACTCTTTGCCACGCTTGCTGCGATTGCATGCTCTCTTCCGCCGCTTCCTACGATCAATACGTTCATAGTCTTTGCCTCCTTATTCGGTAACAATTGTACGATGTCCTTCTACTTCAACCTTTCCGTTTGCGATCAGATCAATCGCACGTGGAAGGATCTTCCATTCAGCCTGTTCCATCACTCTGCGCTGAAGTACTTCCGGGGTATCTCCATTGTGTACTTCTACAGCCTTCTGCAAGATGATCGGGCCTGTATCAGTTCCTTCATCTACGAAATGTACTGTTGCACCAACTACTTTCACACCGCGCTCCAAAGCTGCCTCGTGTACTTTCAATCCATAATAACCTGTTCCACAGAAAGATGGAATCAGAGATGGATGAATGTTGATGATCCGGTTCTTATACTTCTTGATCATCTCCGGCGGGATTACCACAAGGTAACCTGCCAGCACGATCAGATCCGGTTCATATGCATCCACAGCCTTTAAAAGTTCCTGATTGAACACTTCTCTTGACTCGTAGTCCTTCGGAGAAATGCATTTCGCATCGATTCCATTTTCTTTGGCACGTGTCAGTGCATAGGCATTCTTATTATTGCTGATCACGCCCACAAGTTCTGTGTTCGTGATCATTCCATTCTTTACGCTGTCGATGATTGCCTGAAGGTTTGTTCCTCCTCCTGACACCATACTTAAGACTCTTAACATAAAGTCACTCCCTTTTCGCCAGCCTCAATCTTGCCGACTACATATGGCTGATCTCCTGCTTCACGAATTGCATCCATTGTCTTATCAACGTCTGCCGGATCAACAGCGAGAACCATTCCAAGTCCCATGTTGAATGTGTTGTACATCATCTGCTCTTCGATTTCGCCCTCTTTTGCAAGTTTTGCAAAGATTGGTGGAATCGGGTAGCTGTCTTTTTCTACAACTGCATGAGTTCCTTCTTTGAGCATACGCGGAATGTTCTCATAGAATCCGCCACCTGTGATATGGCTACATGCTTTTACTGTAACGCCTGCATTTTTGATGCTTTTAAGTGCCTTTACATAGATTCTTGTCGGCGCAAGAAGTGCCTCTCCAAGAGTACATCCAAGATCATCATAATAAGTATCTAAAGATTCTTTTGTAATATCAAATACTTTTCTTACAAGTGAAAATCCGTTGCTGTGAACACCTGTAGAAGCCATTCCGATCAGAACGTCTCCGGCTGCAAGATTCTCTCCTGTGATCATATCTTTCTTATCACATACACCAACTGCGAATCCCGCAAGATCATAATCATCTTCCGGCATATTGTTTAATGTCTGTTCAACATTCTCGGAATCTTTTAGTCTTTCATCCGCCTGCTGTACCTCATAAAGAAACTTGTCATTCAAAAATTTATACAGGAAGATTTCTGTAATGATTTTATACTCACTACTTGCATTGCCAAGTCCAAAGTTGGCACACACAGTTTTTAAGTCATCAATCATCTGTTTTGTATTTGCTATTATTGTTTCTGTTGTCATCAGGATACCCAATCCCTTTCTGATATATATTCTTTTGAAAGACAGTTATCTATAAATAGTAGCTGCTGTCGTTCTGGCTTTACATTTTCTCCTATACATGCCTTATAGATTATTGGCTGTAAAGACTTTATAAAATACTCCTCATTATCAAGGATATTTTCATTATGAGCAATCTGGTCATCAGCCTCGGTCTTTACTGTCATTAAAATTCTATGTACAGTAATCGCATCTGCAATCGGTGGCGGACTTCCCATAATCCTTTTATGCGTTCTCATATACTTAACATCACCAGAATACTTTGCTGCAAGCATTCGGTCTGCAATATTGCGTCTCTCTGCTTTTTTCTTCAATGAATCCAGTTCATCCTTCATCTGCCTCATTTCATCTGCTGTGAGTTCTTCAATATTTTTCTTCTTAAATACTCTCTTTAATTCATCAAGAAGTGATATGTACTCCGGATCTTTTGGATCAAGGCATCTGTCCACAATCTCTCTTCTTGTTTTTTCCAATGTATCTCTGAACGCATCCGCTATCAAAAGTTCTTCTTCTTTAATCTTGCGAAACTGAAAATCAATCTGGTCAAGTGCCATATTAAGCACCTGCGTCATGTCTTCTGATGAATCAATGCTGTTCTTTAGGTTTACAATACTGATTCTGTTGTTGACCTCATTCAAGCATTTAATCGCATTCTCGACATTAAAGTGTTCATACAAATCTTCATATCCATATAACCGAATCAGATTGTACATAGCCTTGTAATTCTCTAAAGCCTGGCGCAAGTCAAGTAACTGTTTCTTGTCATCAATCGCATTAATCTGGTTAATAAAGTTGACCACATTACTTGTATCATACAGAAATAATTGATTTTTGACTTCATTTAAATCTTTTTCAATATCTTCCTTACTCTTAAAGATATTGCTGTAATTCTGAACTTCATCTCCTAATTCTGACTGAAGTTCATCGAAATATGCTTTATTTGTCTTGTCAAACTCGTCCTTGATATTTGCAAAATCTACAACATATCCATAATGATAGCCTTTGTATGGTCGATTTACCCTTGTCAAAGTCTGTAATAAATTATGTGCCTTAATCATTCTGGCAAGGTACTGCTTCTTTAATCGAGGAGCATCAAAACCTGTCAGAAGCATATTGTAAACAACAAGAATATCTATATTTCCTTTTTTGAATTCTTCCTGCTCGTCTTTTCTATCCTGCTTAGTTCCCTCATCATGTAGTATCAGTGCATGAGTATAAGCTGAAAAACGATTCAACTGTTTATCTACCTCTCTTGCCTGCTCAGAAGAATCGCATACAATCATTGCACCGATAGAAGAATCCAGTGCATTTCTGCCTTCTCCAAAATCATGAACAATGTAGTCAACCATCTTCTCAACAAATTTTGGATGAGCATACAATTCTTTCTTAGCTATACTTCCTTGTCTTACAATCTGATCCAGCGTATCCTTCATCTGATTCTTATATGTAGTTTCAATCTCTTCCCGAATAAGTTTCAGTGTGTATCCATCTGCAATCGACTGATTATAATAGTATTTATGAATATAATTGCCAAATACATCCTTGGTGTTATAACCTTCTCCAATCAATGGTGTACCTGTCAGGGCTATCATAACTGCATTTCTGTCTGATGACATAAGATTAGCAAGAAACGAACCTGTTGGATTATAACTGCGGTGTGCTTCATCCAGAAAATAAACTCTCTGTACATTAACATTATAATCAGCAGGCTTTGTTACAGATTCTTTCGAAAACTTCTGTATATTAAGCACAGTCATCGTAGTTTTACCACTTGTATTTGACTCGCCCGGATTAACTATATCATCTATAAACTGCTTCTTATCTTTTATCATCTTGACATTAAGACCTCTGGCTTCGAATTCGCTTTTTGCCTGCTCTGCCAGATCTAACCTGTCTACTATAAAATAAAACTTTGCAATTTTTCCTTCTTCTCTGCTGAAATAATCCGTCAGATATCTTACGTTGGAATATGCCAAAGCTGTTTTTCCGCTGCCCTGTGTATGCCAGATAACTCCTTTTCTGATGCCTTCACGCAGCTTATCACGTATTGCCATAGTTGCAAACATCTGAGGGTAACGCATAATATGTTTCTCTATCTGCGTAATTCCATCTTTATTCGTGGTAGTCTTGTAACAGATACCATATTTCAACAAAAACAGTATTCTGTCTTTTGTGTATAAAGATGTAATAATACGATTTGTAGGTGAATCCTCATTTATAGAAGATGCATATTCAGGTGTTCCTTTAATAGCAATAAGATTCGTATCTGACAAAATAAAAGCTTCATCTTCTGTGTTTATTGGCTTCATTTTTGCCTTTAACTCTTCTTCTCTCTGCTCTCTGAATTTACTGAAAAACATTCTTGTATAACTGCTGGAAGCATAGAATGCCCCCTGTATTGGTTCAATATCAGAATCATCATACTCATTATTATTAGAAAACACAGTAAACTGCGTAATTCCCACAAATCTGCGATAGATTTTGTTACCAAAGCGCCTTTCCATACGGTTACGCTCTGTAAGAATACCTTCCCTATTATTCTGACGTTTCACCTCGATAAATGATAATGGCATTCCATTTATTAATACGGTAATATCTGGTCTGAAATTATCATCACCATTTTCGTATGGAAGTTCCGTTACTACTGTGTAATCGTTCTGTGCTCCACTCTCATCATCAAAATCAATTAACTTTATATCATTTATTCCTGACTGCAGAATATTGAAAAATGATTTGCCTAAATCGTCATTATCCAGTTTTATCTTTATTTCATCAATAATCTTCTTAGCATCATCGAGTGTAAACTCAGCATGATTAATTCTATTTATGGCAGACAAAAACTGACTATAGAAAATATTCGCATCTCCATCATAGTCAACATTTCGTTCTTTATCTTTTATTGACATATAGGTATATCCAAGCCTTGTAAAATGTACAAGTGCCGGTATCTTTACTCTGGAATCTTCCGGTCTTCCCATAAGTACAAATCGCCTCCAAACGGTATCCTAAGTCCAATTTAAGTATATTCTTTTATCGGAATACGTTCAATCAAAAATTCAGGTTCCTGTACAAAAAAAGACAGCGCCAAACCGGCACTGCCCATTTCCATATTTTTACCTTCTACGATATACCAGCCAAATCCCATTCCTGTATATGCTGATACCATATAAGGAGTTCGCTTGTGCTGCATTTGGACGGCAGTTCGTTTCTGCCGCTTTGAATGGACCAGACGGGAATCGAACCCGTGTCCGAAGAATAATCCCCTGTCCTTCTACGAGCTTAGTCTGTCCTTTGACATTCCCTCTGCCGTCCGGGAACAGACACCCTTACGGTTTTGGTAGCTTCATGGTACGCCCGCAGGCTCAAAGCTTTGCCTGTGTCGTTTCTCACATCGTCGAAGCCTGGGTCCTAAAGTGTGAGTGCTCTAGGTCAGACTGCTGCCATTAGG